>JAABVA010000442.1_pt1 | contig 53265 bp, 56 predicted proteins | sample 5560331 | NCBI WGS metagenome assembly JAABVA01 (sample SAMN12812661, study PRJNA571458) | rock metagenome | isolation source: Antarctica rocks | place: Antarctica: Victoria Land, Mt New Zealand sud | collected 2016-01-07
GTGGTGACCAGTCCTCTCGTAGCTTGCTCGCAACCATATCCCGCAGGCGCTCGTTCATCGCAAGCAGGCACTTTCTCGGACGCCGAGAGCGCTTTAAGGCCTGCTCCTCGGCCTTCGCTGCCCGGTAACTTCTGCGCCCGCCATTACAGTTTACTTCCCGGCACACGGTAGAGGCAGACCGGCCCAGCCGGGCAGCGATCGCACGAAGAGATTCTCCGGTAGCGAGCCCGCGGGAGATCTCCTCCCGCTCGGCCATGGTGAGTGCACATCTCCGCCTGCGCCGCTTGTGCGGAGAGATCCCGCCGGTAGCTTCGAGCAGCATCCCGTTAATAGAGCCGGGAGGCTTCTGTAGGGCCCGGGCGATGTCACTGATGGATTCTCCAGCCCTCCATCGCTCCCACAACTCCTGCTTGCCTGCCGCAGACAATCCTCCTGGACGACCCAGCTTCGCCACTCCCGCACCCCCGATCCGGACAACACCCAAAACCCTACCCAGTGTTGCACCGACCGGTTGAACCCACCCCCGCTTTAAAGATCGAGGGTTGGCTCCGGCATTCGTATCAGATTTCCGGTGGCTTGGCGAGGAAGCTGCGCGACCGGCTCTCCCGCTAGACGAGCATAGTGCCGGGAGGACGAGAGAGGAGTTAGAGATGGACGACCAACAGGCGAAAATGGTGGACGAGGCGGCCCAGAAGTTCGCCGAGGCCATTATGCTGATGAACAGGACCTGGGCTCGGGTCGTCCGGCTGAGGCCCAAGATTAGCTGGCGCGGCTTACCAGAAGCTTCGCCGAGAGAGTGATCGGCAACCTCGAAGCCCAATCCGAGAGCGACCGGGTCGGCTCGCAGAGATTGGCCGAGCAGGCACGCAGGGGGCAAGTGGTTAGCCGCGTCCTGGCCGAGCAGGACCGGCGGAGGCAGATCGGGTTCTAGCTCGGGAGTCGGTGCAGGCCTACGCGGATTTCCTCAACTCCATGTTCTCCTATCGGACAATGCGTAGATTAATCGCTCGTAGAAGATCGAACGCGTCGAGGAAATGTTCGTGGAAGAGGCTGGCGAGCCGAACTACGTCAGGGTAAGGGCCGAACTCTTCAGGCTCGGGAGAGCGTCCTGCTCCCGTCGGGGACCGTCACGGTGAATCGGGGAACGGTGAATCCTCGTACCGTGGCAGGGGAGTCGCTGTCGATGGATAGCGTTCCTCTAACCCTGTCCCCTGGCTAACCTCCAGAGTCCCGTGCCCTGCTTGCCCTTGAGCCTCTTTCCTGAGGCGGCTCCGAAGCTGCTGCGATCTTCTAAAATCCTGTTTTGCCAAGAACCTAAAGTATCCAGGTTTATAGAGAAACCGAGTGCCTATGGCACGATCAGGTCTCCGCCGCTATCGAAGAGGTCTCCGGGATCGCCCTGACCGGCGTTACCGCTGTGGCCAGTTCCACTACCCTGTCCGGCGCCCCGGCCCGCACGGCCCTGGCCGTCATCTCCACCGCCGCTACCGCCGCCACGATCTCCTCCACTACTACCCCCGCTCTCTCTATCTCCGGGGAACGGCTGGTTGGTAGAGTCGCCGCTACCGCTGCCGTTGCCACTGCGGCCACCCCTGTCGTTCTCACCGCCGCTGCCGCCACCATCATTGTTACTGCCACCGCCGTTATCGTCGGTTTTTTCGACGCCGATGTCTCTAAAGGGGTCCTTTTTCTCAAAGGCGGAGTAGGAGTCAGCATCGCGGTTCTCGACGCCGGGAGCGGGCGTCTCGGACCCTCCGCTATCCGGGTCCTGGGATGACTGAGCCTGTGATGCCTGGTTCGCGACCTGTCCCTTCCTCTCCTCGCCAGGTTCTCCTCCTACAAGGGCGCCAGCGAGGATCCAGGCGAAGATGATAAGCGCCAGGATCGCGAAGACAGCCGGTATAACCTTATTGTCGCGCAGTAAACCATCCCAGATACGTACGCCCGCCGCCACCACGCGGCCAGCGGCCCGGCTCCCGGGCCCGAGAAGCTGTAACCGGCGGATCACTTCTGTGCCCCCTCACCCTTAAGCGCCTCTCCACCCTTAGGCGCGCTACCTTCCGACGGAGACGTTGCGCGGCCCGCGGGGGTTCTACCTCCTCCAGCGGTCGTATCGCCCGCGGCGGGCTGTACGTAGACTTCAGCTTGAAGCTCGACCTGCAAGAGGTCCTGGGTGGCTCCTCCATTCGCCATGTCGGTCGTCCCCTCCTCTTCGGGCGTCTCGACATCGATGTCACACGACGCTTCCGGGGATAAGGGCTTTGGGAACCGGCAGTAAGTCACCTGGTTGACCGTCATAAGACGCGACAGGTTCCTGAGGCGGAGCAGAAAGTCCTGAAGGTCCTCATAGGTCCCCAGAAAGGTCATTGTCACCGGTATGCGAGAGAAGTCGCCGCCACCGTTAGGCGGTGTCTCCGGGGGGGCCGGTGTGATCGAGACCTGCTCCACTCCGGCTTGTATGGCGACGCTCTCTATCTGCACCAGGAGGGTGGGGATCTCGTCCTGCTCCGGTATGCGCTTGGAGAGCTCGAGGATCTGGCGCTCGATGTTTGGGGCGTCGCGCCGAACGTTTTCGAGCTGGGCGACCGACTGCTCGAGTTGAGCATTCTGGGCCTCTTTTTCGGTCCGCTCGTCGTACCTGGTTATGTAAACCTGCCTCAAGGGGCTGAAGAGCAGGAAGTAGTAGGCGAGGCCGAGCACGATCAGGATCAGAATACCCAGTATGAGTATCTTCCGGTCGTTTCGGTCCATTAACGCTCCACTCCTGGACGGCTTGCCTTCTCGCCCTGCGCCTGGTCGTCCACGTTGTCTCCTCCGCTGTCTCCCCCGGTATCCGTGAGCTGGATCTCATCGCCGAACTCGCCGACCCGCGTGACTAGCTCGGCGTTGACCTCGAAGGTGACGGCTCCAGGCGCGACGAAGTCCTGGTCGTTGCGCGCAGCGGCAGCGAGATTGGTGTTCGCCAGATAACGCAGGTTGTTCATTCTGAGCATAAAGTCCGCCACATTTCGATAACCGTTCAGCTTATTGTCGAGCCGGTCATCCCGCCGCGCGAAACCACTGAAGGTAATAGAACCCGGCGGATCGAGGGTCTGCACCTGCGCCCCCCCTCCTGACGGCGCGGTGATGTTGATAGGAGTAGCCATGCCGGTGAAGACATCGAGCGCGGTCGCCTCGGGTATCACGAACGCGAGGCCGTTCAGGAACTCGTCCCACGCGAAGCGCGTCCTGAAAATACCGTCGGCGATTGGTTTCTTGGCGTCCATACGCGCCTGCAAATCCTTGTATGGGGCAAGCTCTTCCAGGCGCGCCTGCTGGCGGGCGACGTTCTGGTCTGTCTGTGCGATTTGTTCCTCTTCGTTACCTATGCGGATGAAGTAGAAGAGGTACAGCCCGATCATGACCATTACTAACAGCGCGCCCAGGATAAGGAGCAGACCGGTAATGCTGGTCCTCGTCGTCACCGGGACGGTAGCCCTCCAGCGCCGGTCGTCCGGCGGGAGGAGATTTACCCTTCTCATGCTTCCTCAAGAGCGAGGCCCAGTGCCACCGCGAGGACCGGCTCCATCATCCCGAGCTGCTCATCGGCAACGTTGGACCTGTTGCCGGAGAGCTTCTGCAGCGGCGACCCACGGCGCGTCGCTATCCCCAGGAACTCTCCGAGGTACGCGGCGAGGCCGTTCACCAGAGCGCCCTCGCCCGAGACGAAGACCTGCGTGACATCCCTGGACCTGGGCTGCGAGTAATGGTACTCGACGGACCGCTGCACGTCCTCCGCGAGGGCCTGGACCCCATCCTCGAGCCCTCGCCGAATGTCGTACGTCAGCGCAGCGTCGAAGTCGTCGTTCTCTTTTGAGAGGTCAATCCCCGTGGGCTCCTCCCCGGACTCAGGCCCAATCCTTATATTTGGGTTGGCTAGCTGCCTCTCGGCCTCTTCCTCGGAGAGGCCGGCGGCCTCGACGATAGACTGGGCCAAATAACCCGAGCCGCCGGGTATGAACCGGGTCAGAGCTGGGTTGCCGCCCTGCGCCACGACGAGGTTGGTGATCTCGTTACCCACGTCGACGAGGAGGATCGCGCCCTCGTCGTCGAAGAGGGTGTTGGGTAGCGTCGACCGGATGAGCGAGAGCGCCTTTACGTCTATCCCCTGCGCTCTCAAGCCTGCGGACCGCACCACCGAGGCGTAGCGCGAGATCATATCTCTCTGCGCGGCGACGAGGAGGATGCGGTCGAGGTCGGAGCCTTCTTCCGCGGCTCCCAGCACGATGTAGTCCAGGATAGCCTCTTCTACGGGCATGGGTATGTGGTCCTGGGCCTCGTAGCCGATCGCACCCTTGAGGTCATCCTGGCTCATACGCGGGAACTCCAGGAGCCTCACGACGACCTTCTGGTTCGCCACCCCCAGGTACACCGACTTGCCCTTGAAGGAATGCGATGCCCAAAACTCCTTGAGCTCGTAGGCGAGCAGGTCGTGGTCGGCGACCTCACCCTCGGCCACCGCGCCTGCTGGCAGCCTTCGATAACCAACGTGCTGCAACGCGTATCTCCCGCCCGCCTGCGAGATCTGTACTGCTTTTATGGCGCCGCTGTCTATGTCGAGGCCTACCAAAGGCGACTTAAATCTCCCGAGCAAACCTTACCCCCCCCGATCATACGGAGGTAGAAGTTCCAGATATCCTGCCCCACGAACAACGTGACCACGCCCGTCAGAGATAGAAACACCCCGAATGGCAGCGCGCTCCCGCGCTGCATCTTCCCCTCGGCCATCAGCGCCCCGCTGACGAGCGCCCCAACGAGCACTCCGAAGAAGACGGCGAGCGCCGCGTACGACCCCAGGAAAGCGCCGAGCATCCCCCCATCTTTACGTCGCCCATCCCCCTCCCTGATAGGCGAACGCGAAGAGCCCCACCGCGACACCCAGAGCTGAGCCCAGATAGACTCACCACGCACCCGGGTCACCAGCTACCGACAGGATAAACCCGATCACCGCCGCGGGCGCGACGATCCTGTTCGGCAACAGTCGGTGCTCGAGGTCCGTTTCATCCAGCGTAACGAGCACGCAGATCAGAACGAGCGCCGGTACGAGCGCTAGAGAGAGCCCGAACTTATGAGCCGCGAACACGACGAGTAGCCCGGTCCGCGCCTCGACCACAGGATAACGCGGCGAGATACGCGCCTCGCAGTTCCGGCACTTCCCCCACAATACCATGTAAGAGAGCACCGGAAGATTGTCAAACGACTCGATCCGCTCCCCGGATTTCGGGCAACTCGACGACGGCCAGACTATCGACTGCCGCAGCGGAACGCGGCAAATCACGACGTTTAAAAAGCTCCCTATTACGAGCCCGAACAGCCCGGCAACCACGGGGATCATCTCCGCTCCTCCTCCACAGAAGAGAGAGCCTCGACCTTTACGCCCTCCCCAACGACCGCCCTGCGCCCCACGCTCGAGTTCGGCCCCAAGACCACCCGCGCGCCGACCCTGGCCCCCGGCCCCACGACCGCCCCAGCCGAGATCCACGCCCCCGCGCCGACCACGGCGTCACGGTCAACGACCGCCCGCGGTCCTACGTAACAATGGCTCCCTAACGCCGCGTCAGGATGCACGACCGCACCCGCCGCCAGCACCGACCCATCCCCAACTGCGGCCTCCAATGACATGTACGCTGCCGGATGAACCGCCGTAAAGAACTGCGCCCCGAGAGACCTTATGGAGTTCGCGACCCGCAGCCGCACGTTGTTGTCAGTGATAGCCACGACGACGTATACCGACTCAACCGAGAGCATGCTCTTTAACATACCGATGTCCCCAAGGACCGGAATCCCCCGAATGTTTCCCGGAAGTACAGCGTGAGCATCGTCGTAGAACCCGATGACCCAAGCCTCAAACCCGCCAGCTACCAGGACATCCAGCGCGAGACGCCCATAACCACCAGCCCCTACGATAACTAGCCTGACTGCGTCGTCAAGGGTATTCTCCTGCACCTCAACTTGCGGTTGAGCCATGCGAAGAGTTGCCTCACGCTCGGTTATAGCGCTCTCCTTCCGGTGTTCTCTTCGAGGCACATGCGTGGAATTCTAACATCGTCACCAACACCTTGCGCTAATCCCTACATCCTGCGGAATCCGGGAGCATCTCTACTACAGGTAGTGTGCACTCAGGTATAAAAAACGCCCTCCAAACGCCTCCCTCGTAGGAAATCGGCCGCCGAGAGGGCCCTGCCACCGGGCGCTTGGAGCTCCACGCCCTCTAAAACTCCCCCTCCACACGCTACTAAAATGCGCTTATTTGCAGGTAAAATTGTGCCAGGAATTATGTCCGGCCGAGAATTTTGAGGTTGTTGAAAGATCATTGAACGAAGCAATTTGATGGGACCGGAAAACTCGGGGTGGAAAGTACGGGCACCTATATGTGGTGTAAGGGCGCGGACCAGATCGTGCACCTTTTGTACCTCCTCAGGCCACCTTATCACCCTTTCCTCATCCTCTAGTTTAGCAGCGTAAGTAGCATAAAGACTGTTCTGCTCGCTCAGGGTTATAGATTCTGTTTCCAGTCCAGTGAGAACTTCTACTATAGCGTTAGATCCGAGTTCTGCGAGGGCTTGCGTGAGTACGCCGCCGGTCATGTTGGGGGGGATGGGGATACGGCGTTGGAGTGCGACGGGACCGGTATCGAGGCCTTCGTCCATGCGCATTATCGAGACCCCTGTCTCGGTCTCTCCGTTAATTATAGCGCGCTCTATCGGGGCGGCGCCGCGGTAGGCGGGGAGGAGGGAGGCGTGTACATTCCAGGCGCCTAGTCTAGCGGCGTAGAGGGTATCGGGACGCAGGATCTGGCCGTATGCCGCGACTACCAGGGCGTCGTGGGCAGAGATCTCTCCGGCGATCTCGCCGATACGCGCGGGCTGACGAAGGGGGAGGTTCGCGTCCAGTGCGAGCGCTGCTACGGGGGTCCTGGCGGGCTTGCGTCCGCGTCCGCGGCGGCGGTCGGGTTGGGAGATCACCAATCCGACCTCGTGCTCAGAGTCGATGAGTCCGCGCAGGATGGTGGCGGCGAAGGCCGGGGTGCCGGCGAAGGATATCTTCAAGGGAGTTCCTCGAGGAGCTACTTGCGGGCCAACATGCGCTCGCGGATCTCGCGCATGGCCTCTTTGCGCGACTCGCGGTCGGTGCGGTCCAGGATCAAGATGCCATCGAGGTGGTCTATCTCATGTTGGAAGATACGCGCGAGGAGACTCTCGGCCTCAACGCGCACGGGCGCGCCCGACGGGTCCTGACCGGTAACCGCAACCGCCAACGGGCGCTCGACCTCGACCCGGGTCCCCGGGATGGAGAGGCAGCCCTCGATGTCCTTCTCGGTAGCCTCGGAGCGTGTCTCGATCACGGGGTTGACGATCGCGTACTCCTCATCCTCGTAGGCGGCGACGAAGATGCGCTTGAGGCGACCTATCTGGTTAGCCGCCAGGCCTACGCCGTCATGCTCGCGCATGATCCTTACCATATCCTCGGCTAAGCGTTCGAGCGACTCGTCGAAGTCTTTTACGGGCGTCGCCCGCGACGTTAACACCGGATCCCCAAACGTTCTGATATCGTGCTCCAACTTATGCCTCCTCAGGGTCCATGTTTATCCGCGCTTTGAGCCCGCCACTCCCGCCGCGGCACTCGGCCGTCTCCTTCGCCACGAGCGCCGCGGCCTCCACCAGGGTGCCGGTCTGGCGGCTCTTCAGGAGCACTCGCCAGACCGGGCGTCCCCCTTTCCCTGGAAACGGGACGGGGCCGAGCATCTCTACCCCATTCCGGAGGTACGGCTTCAACCACGATTCTACCGCAAGCCGCACCGTCTTCTCGCCTCCCTCGAAGGCGATCTCCGCCAGATGCGCGTGTGGCGGGTATCCCAGGCTCCGGCGTTTCGGAAGCTCCTCGTCGGCGAACGCCTCGTAGTCTCCTCGGAGCGCCGTCACCAGGGCGTGATGCTCCGGCGAGCGGGTCTGCACAACAAGGCGCTCCCTGCTCGCCATCGCCGACCTGTACAAAAGCCTGAAACCCTTCTCCACGGAGCCCGCGCCACCGAAGAGGAGGGAGTCCGCGTCGGGGATCGCGACCAGGTCCCACTTCTCGTCCAACACGCAGCGGGCCGTGCCCACCACGACCGGCGTCCCTTCCCCCTCCCGAACGTCCGCCGTCAGGAGGCCGACTTCGACACCTAAAGAGCCCGCAAGCTCCGACCGTACCCGCTCGACGCCGTAGCCAGTACTGTCGAGCCGGTCCGAGCCGCAGTCCGGGCACTCTTTCGGGGCGCTCTCCCCGTGCCCGCAGCGTCCACAGAAGAGTGAGCCTGGACCGTGGAGAGCGAGAGGGAGGCCGCACCTGGGGCAGCGCCGCACGGAGCCGCACCTGTTGCACGAGAGGGCCGAGGCGTGTCCGAGGCGGTTCACTACGACTCCGACGCGTCCCTTGGCGTGGACCGTGCGTCGACACGCCTCCAGGAGATCCACACTCAGCGATGCCCCCGTGCCCCGCACGTCCACGATGCCGACCGACGGCCACCGGGCGGGCTCGACAGGTGGCAGATGTCGCGCACCGCTCTCCAGGGCGTAGAGCCGCAGGGAGGGCGTGGGTGAGAAGAAAAAGACGGCGGCGTCCTCGATCCGTCCCCGCATCATCGCCGGGTCTCGGACATGTATCGGGACGCCCTCGTAGCCGGAGGAGCCTCGATGTGCCTCGTTCGGTTCGTCCACCACACAGACGGTGCCGAGCCGCTCTACCGGAACGAGCACAGCCGCGCGGGTTCCCACCAGCACGTCCACCTCCCCCCGACGCGCCGCCTCATAGACCGCGCACCGTCGTCGGCCTAGAGTGCTGTGGTATGGTGCGACCGTGAGTCCGGCCGGCAACAGCCTCTCGAAAGCGCCGACCAGCCGATCTACGGTCTCGATCTCCGGCGCGAGCACCAGCGCCTGATCCCCACGCCTGGCGGCGGCCTTTACGACGGCGGCCACCGCCAAAACACCATCCGCGTCCGGCATCCGCCACACCCAGGCTCCACCCCGCCTCAGCCCCCGCTCAGCCTCCTCCCGGTACGCCGCCAACTCCGCGCCCGAACCCCTCGTGTACGAGACCGGCACCGGTTCGGGTCTCTTCTCCAGCCGAACCGCCCCACGCTCGACGAGACGCCGCAACACCCCCCTACTTGCGCCGGACTCCCGCAGAAGCTCGGCGACAGGGCGCCCGTGGCCCTGACGCGCCAGGGCCTGCATAAGCGCCCGCTGCCGGTGCGCCCGCCGCGAGAGGGACGCCACATCATCCTCGAGTACGGCCCACTCTACGGTCCTCGGCTCCGGCGCCGCCGGAGAAAAGACGACCATCCCTGCTCTCTCGGCGTCCTTTAAGCCCTCGCCGCCCAGAACCCGGCGCAGCTCGGTGCGGCCCACTTCAGCGTCCGGGCGCCAGGGCCAGGCCGAGGCCGAACGGTGGACCTTGTAGACGGCGGCGTTCAGGCCAGGCGGGAGCGCCATCCGGAGAACGGCTTGCAGGGGCAAAGCCGCACGCCCGGCGGTCCAGCTACAGAGCTTGACGAGGCTCTCGGGGAGGGAGAACTCTTCCGCGACAGCCCGTATCTCCTTGAGTTGACGGTCGCCGGCCTCCTCGAACCCGACGACGACGCCGAGCCGCCCGTAGCCGGAGAGGGGAGCCACTACCGCCGTCCCGACCTCTACCTCCTTAGCAAGGTAGTCGGGCACGACGTAGCTAAACGGCGGGAGAGCATGTGAGGGTATGAGCAGACTAACCAGCGCTGCCCGGGTCGTCCCCTGGCAGCGCGGATTCTGTTGGGTAAGCGTGGTGCGGCCGGTTACGCGGCCTGCCAATTACAAGCCGGCGGCGCGGCGTAGGGCGTCGGCGCGGTCGGTCCGCTCCCAGGCGAAGCCCGGCTGCTCTTCGCGGCCAAAGTGCCCGTAGGCGGCGGTCGCCGCGTAGATCGGCTGCCGGAGATCAAGGTCGCGTATGATCGCCCCTGGCCGCAGATCAAAGTGCTCCTGGATGAGCGCGCTCAAAGTGGTGGGGTCCACGGTCTCGGTACCGAAGGTATCGACCATGATGCTCACGGGACGGGCTACGCCTATGGCGTAGGCCAACTGGACCACGCATCGCTCCGCGAGGCCCGCGGCGACCACGTTCTTGGCGACCCAACGGGCGGCATAGGCGCCGGAGCGGTCGACCTTCGTCGGGTCCTTGCCCGAGAAGGCGCCGCCGCCGTGGGGGGCCGCTCCGCCGTAAGTATCGACGATGATCTTTCGTCCGGTGAGGCCGCAGTCGCCCTGCGGGCCGCCGGTGACGAACCGGCCCGTGGGGTTGACCAGGATGCCCGTGTTCGACCTGTCGAAGAGATCCTCCGGCATGACCGGCTCTATAACCGCCTCAAGCAGGTCGCTCTTTATCCTACCCTCGGTGCCGTCCTGGTGCTGGGCGCTTATGAGTACCGTCTCGATCCCAACCGGGCGGTTGCCCTCGTAGCGGACCGTAACCTGGCTCTTGCCGTCGGGCCTTAGGTAGTCGAGGTCGCCGCTCTTGCGAACCTCGGTCAGGCGGCGCGTCAAAGCGTGGGCGAGCGAGATGGGCATCGGCATCAGCTTTTCCGTCTCCCGGCAGGCAAAGCCGAACATCATCCCCTGGTCGCCCGCGCCGACCTCCTCGATCTCGGCCTCGGTCATCTCGGAGGCAAACTCACCGGTCTGGGCGTCTGAGGCGTGATCTACACCCTGAGCAATGTCCGCCGACTGGGGGTCTATCGAGACTATGACGCCGCAGGTCTCGGCATCGAAGCCGAACTTGGCTCGTGTGTAGCCGATCTCCGAGACCTTCTCGCGCACCAGGGTCGGGATGTCCACGTAGGTCTCCGTGGTGATCTCACCGGCCACCACCACGAGCCCGGTCGTAACCAGCGTCTCGCAAGCGACCCGGCTCCTCGGATCGTTCTCGAGGGCCGCGTCAAGAATAGTGTCCGAGATCTGGTCGGCTATCTTATCCGGGTGCCCCTCGGTGACCGACTCCGAAGTGAAAAGATGCGTGGTTTTTGACCCCGCCTCCATCTCCTCACCTATCGCCGACCTAGATACAGTGCTTTCAGCCATGCTTCCCCTGCCTCTCCTTGCCTATCTCCATAGCTACGGCGTCCAGGATCGCCCCGGCCACCTCCTTCTTGGTAGAGCGGGGCACAAAATTCTCCCCGGTCCTGCCCACGATGTGGACCTCGTTCTCCTCTGAGCCGAAGCCCGAGCCTGCTAGCGAGACATCGTTGCCGACCACGAGGTCGACATCCTTGTTCTCCAGCTTCTCACGGGCATCTGCCGTGGGATCTCCGAACGATGCGGCGAATCCTACCATAAAGAGCTTCGGATTTGACTCGCGCACATTCTTGAGTATGTCTCCGGTCGCCACGAGCTGTAGCTCCAGCTCCTTTGCACTGTCCCGCCGTATCTTGCCCTCCACCACCTCCGCCGGCGTGAAGTCCGAGATGGCAGCCGCCATGATGAGCGCATCAGAGTAGGCAGCGAGCCTGGCGGTCGCCTCCTCCATCTCCGCGTAGGTCTCGACGTCCACCCACCGCACGCCCGGCTCCTTTACCTCGACGTTCGCGGCGACGACCATTACCTCGGCCCCGCGCCTGTACGCCTCCCTCGAAATAGCCCGCCCCATCTTCCCGGACGAACGGTTCCCAACGAAACGCACCTTGTCTACCGGCTCCCGCGTTCCACCGGCCGTGACCAACACGCGCATCCCCGAGAGCGGTCTGCCTAAAGAGTTGAGCACCGCCCCCGCGACCTCCGCTGGCGCGGCTACACGCCTCTCCTCGTCCTCCAGCACCCGGCAGCCGTCTCTCCGCAAGAGCTCCACGTTCTCGCGCACGGCCGGGTGCGTGGCGGTGGCCTCGTCCAGTTCGGGGACGATCACGGCCGGTCTGGCGCCGGCGGCGTAGACCCGTTCGGCGGATCCTTCACCCAGGCCGCGCGCAAGGCGGGCGACGGTACCGGCAGTCGCGGGGGCGAAGATCAGGGCTTCAGGGCTTTCGCTCGGCTCCTCGACCACAGGCGCTAGACCCGCAAAGACGGCGGGACCGATAAAGTGCACGGTCTCCTGTTCGAGTATTACCTCGACGCGGTGGCCGGAGGAGACGAGGTCCCGGATGATCTCCGGCGTCTGAAGCGCGCCGGTCCCCGGTCCGACCGCTAAGAGGATCAATGCTTGGTCGCGTTCGGCTAGGCCGTACTCTCGCCGGAAGAGCCAGTGCTCGCAGCGCCGGGGGCGGTACCCGCGCCGCTCGGGGGGTCGAGGAAGGCGTCGCCGGAGTCGGCGGCCCCGAGCTCTTCCTCGTCGGCATTCTCCGGCGGCTTCCTGAGGACGATCTCTAGCTTACCCTCCCGCAGCTCCTCGAAGGCTATGCTGAGAGGGTGCTGGGAACGGGTGTGGACTTGCGGGCCTGGGATGCCTAAAGAGTCGTTCAGACCCAGCGTAGCGGCGTACTCGTTGATCTGGCGCGCCCGCCGCGCCCCGGCCAGGACGAGCCCGTAACGGGAGTCCACCTTACCCAGTAACTCGTCTACCTTAAGCTCGTTTATCATCTGCTTCTCCTTCTGTTATCCTCGTTACAGTCTTGATGATATCCGACCGGGCCTCGTCACGGCCGACATTGACGATCTCGTGATCAAACTCCTCGCGCGCCGCGACCTCGGCGAGCGCGATCGTCATGCGTCTCTCCATGGCCTCCGAATCCTCCGTAGCCCGACCCACCAGCCGCTTGCGCGTCTCTTTTAGAGAAGGAGCGCGGACGAAGATCATAACCGCGTCCGGCCGCTTGTCCCGTACCTTTCGGGCCCCCTGAAGCTCTATCTCCAATATGACGGAGAGACCGCTCCTCAGGAACTCCTCGACCCTGTACTCGGGCGTGCCGTAGAGATTGCCCGAGTACTCGGCCCACTCCAGAAACCTGCCCTCCTCGATCCACTTCTTGAACTCCCCCCGCGTGAGGAAGATGTAGTCGCGGCCGTCGACCTCGCCCTCGCGGGGCTTGCGGGTAGTCGCCGAGACGGAGTAGGCGAGCTTTGGGATAGCGTCCAGCGCCTGCCGGATAAGGGTAGACTTTCCGGCCCCCGAAGGACCGGAGACGACGATTAGCCTTCCTCGCTGCAACCCAAAGCCCTGAGTAGCCGGTCCCGCTGGCCGTGCGTCAGGCCGACGAGCGTCTTGGCCCGGCTCACCCCGGCCTCGCGCAGTATCCTCGTTACCTTTACCCGCCCCATGCCCCTGACCGCGAGGAGCATCTCCTCGACCTTTGCGCCCTTTAGCTCCTCGGAAGGGTCCATGAGCAAGTCGTAGATGTCGAGCGCGCCGCTCTTGAGGTCGCGCTTGGCGTCGGCCCGAGCGAAACGCACCCGGTTTGCCTCCTCCAAAGCGCTCCGTCGCTCCTGCGAAGTCCTGTCTGGCGCCCTCCTCAGCATTGACTCGATAGTATACCAGTGTAGCTTACGGGAGTCCCGCTAAATCAGGCCTGAAATCTCCCTCGCCCGCAGCCCATTCTCCCACAGATAAGCGGCAAACTCGTCGAGCATCTCCCGCGGCCCCCTCACGAAGCTCCCCGCTCCGACCTGAACCGCGGTCGCCCCCGCGAGCATAAACCCCGCGACGTCCTCTCCGCTCGAAACGCCCCCCACCCCGATCACTGGTGTCTCCACGACCCGCGAGACCTCGTACACCGCCCGCAACGCTACCGGCTTTATCGCCGGCCCCGAGAGCCCCCCGCGCAGAAAGACCTTTCTCTCTCGCGCATCGACGACGAGCGCCGGAATCGTGTTGATAAGCGTCAGCGCGTCCGCCCCGGCCCCCTCGGCAGCGACAGCGTTCGCCACAATACCCTCGTTGGTCAGCTTTACGAACAAAGGCTTCTCAAGTAGCGTGCCCCTGCACGCTGTAACGACCTCCGACACGGTCCCCGGCCCGGCGCAGAACTGGAGTCCGCCGTGCTCTACGTTGGGGCACGATAGGTTGAGCTCCACCGCCGCCACCCTCCCGTCGCCGGCTAGCCTCTCGCACATCCCGACGAACTCCGCCACTGTATCCGCCGCGACCGAGACGAACAGAGGCAGCCCCACGTTCCAGATGTCCAGATCCTCCAGAAAACGTTCGAGTCCGGGGTTCTGGAGCCCGATAGAGTTGACCAGGCCGGACGGGGCCTCGGCGACGCGCGGCGGCGGATTGCCGACCCTGGGTCTCGGGGTAACGGTCTTGGGGAGCATCGCCCCGTAGGCTTCTTTCGCCCCATCGAGCGCCTCCTTCGCGAGGGTGCCTGCGGCCGGCATCAGCGGCGTGGCGAGCGAGAGACCGCAGAGCTCGACTGTGAGATCGGTGGAAGCTCCGGCGATCTTCTCAGAGCGCGCTACCACGCGAGAACCTCTGCCGGGAAGACGGGCCCCTCGACGCAGGCCCTAGCGTAGTTGCGCTCGCCAGACTCCCACACCGGGACGGCGCAACCGTAACAGGAGCCGTTGGCGCACGCCATCCGCTCGCGCAGCGCGAGCTGGACAGGCACCGTCCCAGCAGCGGCGCGCTTCGCCGCATTCAGCATCTCGGCGGGGCCGCTAGCGTAGAGGGCCGCGTAGCGCTCCAGAGAGCCGAGGCGGTCGAGGACCGCCCGAGAAGGGTCCGGAGCCCCTTCGGTGGGCACGAGGGCCGCGGCAGAGTAGCTTTCGGAGATCCAGGCCGCGTATGCCCGTGGGGCGGTCGCTGGAATTTCGAGGAAGGTATCGTGAGCTACGCCGGCCCTGGCGAGGCTCTTACCGAGGAGCTTCAGCGGCGAGACCCAAACTCCCCCGCCCACGAGCGCCACCAACCCATCTCCGTTGGTCTCGAAGCCGCTCCCCAAAGGTGCGCTGACGAAAAGGCGGGCGTCTTCTTCGGCGAGGAGAGCGGTCCCGCGGCCCCGGACCTCGAAGAGAAGGCTCATCACCCCGTCTTCGTGGTCGTGAGCGAAGAGGGGCCGGGGGAGAAAGGGGTCAAGGCTCTGTGCGGACGTACGGGCCATGACGAACTGGCCCGGTTCGGGTGCCGGGCCCGGCCAGAGGTAGCGTAGGAAGGCGTGGTCGCCGAACCTCTCGCGGGCGATTACCTTTACTTCGTGTAGCTTCACTCGCGCGGCTTCACGCTTTGGCGTCATAGAGGCCCTGGAGAGAGTTCACCCTCTCGGAGCCGCCGCGTATCCTCGACTCGATGCCCTGGACGGCGGCGGCGGCGGCGGCGAGGGTGGTGATGCAGGGGACGCCGTGCATGAGGGCCTTGCGACGGATCAGGTACCCATCCGTCCTCGCACCCCGCCCCCACGGCGTGTTGACGATCAGGTCAACCCCGCCGCGCTCGATGAGACCCAAAACGTCCTCCCCGTTCTCCCCTATCTTCGGCACCACCGCCGCCGAGAGGCCATTGTTCCTCAAGACCTCCGCCGTCCCCTCGCTCCCCGCGACCTCGAACCCGAGGTCCGCGAAGGCGCGAGCAATAAGGACGACCGCCCGCTTGTCCCGGTTTGCAACCGAGATGTACACCCGGCCGCTGGTCGGCAAAGCCTGTCCCGCCGCCGTGAGCGCCTTCGCGAACGCGCCGCCGAAGGAGCGGTCTATACCCATGGCCTCACCGGTCGAGCGCATCTCCGGACCGAGCAGGGGGTCCACGTCCGCGAAGCGGTCGAACGGGAAGACCGGCGCCTTGACGCTGAAGTGGTCCGAGGACGAAGGACCAGCACCGAGCCCCATCTCCGCGAGCTTCTCCCCGAGCAGGACGCGTGTCGCGACCTTCGCCAGCGGTACTCCGGTCGCCTTCGAGACGAACGGCACCGTGCGCGAGGCCCGGGGGTTACACTCGATCACCATTACGTCCTCGCCGCGCACCACGAACTGTACGTTCATCAGCCCGACCACGCCCACCGCCAGCGCGAGAAGTCTCGTGTACTCCTCGATCCGCTCGACGAGCGCCCTGTGTATGGTGATCGGGGGCACCACGCACGAGGAGTCCCCGGAGTGAACCCCCGCCTCTTCGACGTGCTCCATGACCCCCCCCACGTACACCTCCTCGCCGTCGGAGACCGCATCTACGTCTACCTCGATGTGATCTTCCATGAACTTGTCGATGAGGATCGGGTGTTCCGGATCGGCACTCACGCTAGACGTCAGGTACAGGTTCAGATCCGCATTGTTGTAGACGATCTCCATGCGCCGCCCGCCGAGCACGTAAGAGGGCCGCACCACGACCGGGTAACCGAGCTCCCGCGCGATCTCTCTCGCCTCGCCGGCGTTCCTAGCGGCCCCGAACCGGGGATGCGGGATGTCGAGCTCCGTGAGCAGGCGCCCGAACCGGGAGCGGTTCTCGGCGAGGTCTATAGCATCCGGGCTGGTTCCGAGGATCTTGACGCCGTTCTTCTCCAGCTCGCGGGCGAGCTTCAAGGGGCTCTGGCCCCCGAACTGCAAGACGACGCCCTCGGGCCTCTCGCGCCGCACGATCTCCAGGACGTGCTCGGCGGTCAGCGGCTCGAAGTAGAGGCGGGTGGAGGTATCGTAGTCGGTCGAGACGGTCTCGGGATTGGAGTTGACCATCACTGCGTCGTAACCAGCCTCTTTTATGGCGTAGCTCGCGTGGACGCAGGCGTAGTCGAACTCGATGCCCTGACCGATGCGGTTTGGCCCACTCCCGAGCACCACGACGGAGGGGTTCTCCCCGCGCTCTACCTCGTCCTCGGTCTCGTAGGTCGAGTAGTAGTAAGGTGTCTGGGCGGGGAACTCGCCGGCGCACGTATCTACGGACTTGTAAGTCGGATGAACCCCGAGAGCCCCGCGCACGCCCCGAACCACCTCTGTCGAGCTCCCGGCAGCAGCGGCGAGTGCTTCGTCGGAGAGCCCAATCCTCTTGATCTCCAGTAGCTCCTCAGGGCTCAAGGTCTCCGAGACCGCGCCCTCGGCGGCCACGATCCTGGCGATAGAGGCGACGAAGAACGGATCTATACTGGTTCTCCGTACTATCTCCGGCAGGTCCATCCCGGCTCTCAACGCGTCGAAGATGGCGAAGATACGATACGGGTTCGGCTCGTCGAGGTGCGCTACTATGTCCTGGGGCTCTACCTCTAGCGAAGCCATAGCCTTAAGAAGGCTCTCCGTAAACGTGCGGCCTATGGCCATTACCTCGCCGACGGAGTGCATCTTTGTGTTGAGCTTCGGTGTCGCGCCCGGAAATTTCTCGAAGGCGAAGCGCGGAATTTTTGTTACTACATAGTCGAGTGCAGGCTCGAAGGAGGCCGGGGTAGCGCGGGTGATGTCGTTTGGGATCTCGTCGAGAAAGTAGCCCACCGCGAGCTTCGCGGCGATCTTGGCGATGGGGAACCCCGTTGCCTTGCTCGCCAGCGCGCTGGAGCGACTCACCCGCGGGTTCATCTCGATCACGTAATAATCATCCCCTGCGGGATTCACCGCGAACTGAATGTTCGAGCCCCCCGTCGAGACTCCAATCTCTCGTATTATGCGTAAAGAAGCGTTACGAAGGGCTTGGTATTGTCTGTCCGAGAGGGTTTGGGCGGGTGCGACGGTTATGGAGTCGCCGGTGTGGACGCCCATGGGGTCGAGGTTCTCAATGGAGCAGATGACAACGACGTTATCGGCACGGTCGCGCATGACCTCCAGCTCGAACTCCTTCCACCCGGCGACACTGCGTTCGACGAGGACGCTGCGGACGGGGCTCGCGTCGAGGCCGTCGGCCACGGCCCGGCGTAGGTCCTGCTCATCGTAAGCCGTGGAGCCGCCCTTGCCGCCCAACGTAAAACTGGGACGGATTATCAAGGGGAAGCCTATCTTGCGGGCGAGCTCCAGCGCGTCTTCGACGCGCTGTACGACGCGGCTCTCGGGGACCCTGAGCCCGAGTCGCTCCATCGCCTCACGGAAGAGGTAGCGGTCTTCGGCTTTGCGGATCGAGGAGACCGACGCGCCCAGAAGCTCGACGCCGTACTCCTCTAGAGTTCCCCTCTCGTGCAGCTCTATGGCGAGGTTAAGAGCGGTCTGGCCTCCGAGGGTTGGGAGCAGGGCGTCAGGGCGTTCGCGTCGGATGATCTCCGCGACCGTCCCGGCGGTCAGAGGCTCGACGTAGGTTGCGTCGGCGATCTCGGGGTCGGTCATTATGGTGGCGGGGTTGGAGTTGACGAGGATTACGCGGTAGCCCTCATAGCGCAGGGCACGGCACGCCTGCGTCCCCGAGTAGTCGAACTCGGCGGCCTGCCCGATAACTATGGGGCCTGAGCCTATCAGGAGGATGCTCTCTATGTCGTCGCGTCGCGGCAAGGGTTAAGCCCTGGCCTTCTTCTCGCAGATCTCCTCGACGAACTCGTCGAAGAGGTAGCCGGAGTCCCGCGGTCCCGGGCTCGACTCCGGGTGGTACTGGATGCTCCAGGCCCCGAGGTCCCTGCTCGCGAGCCCCTCTACCGTACCGTCGTAGAGGTTGCGGTGGGTCAACTCGACGCCCTCCGGGATCGTCTCCTCCCGGACGGAAAAGCCGTGGTTCTGGCTGGTGATCTCGATCCGCCCCGTCCGCAAGTTCCTCACCGGATGGTTCGCCCCATGATGCCCGAACGGCATCTTGTACGTCTCGCAGCCTAGAGCGAGCCCGAGCAGCTGGTGCCCGAGACAGATCCCGAAGGTCGGCGTCTCCCCCAGAATGCTGCCGAGGTTCTCGACCGCCTTCTCCAAAGCCGCCGGGTCTCCGGGTCCGTTGGAGAGGAAAACACCGTCGGGGTTCTGGGCGAGCACCTCGTAGGCGGGGGTAGAGCCGGGCATCGCGAGCACGGACGCGCCGCGACTGCGCAACTCCTCGTAGATGGAGCTTTTTACGCCATAGTCCAGGGCGACGACGCGGCAGCGCTCTTCGCCGAGGGCAGGGAGCAGGACGGGCTCGGTGAGCTCGGTGATCGAGGAGACCAGGTCGAGACCGAGCATCGTCGGATGGGCGTTGGCCTTCTCACGTAGGACGGTCAAGTCTCGCTCTGAGGTAGAGATGATGCCTCGCATAGCGCCCTTGTCCCTCAGGTGCCGGGTGAGAGCGCGGGTGTCTATGCCCTCGACGCCCAGAGTACCGCTCTCTTCGAGGAGGGAGGAGAGGGACCGCTCGCTCGCCCAGTTGCTGTGGTACGGCGTGTACTCACGCACGAGTACGGCGACGGCCTGTATCTTTGGGGACTCCTCATCGCCAGGGATCACACCGTAGTTCCCGATGAGCGGGTAGGTGAAGAGTACGATCTGGCCGCGGTACGACGGGTCGGTCAAGGTCTCCTGGTAACCAACCATGCTCGTCGTAAAGACGACTTCACCGGAGACCTCGCCCTCGCCGGCGAAGGTCCAACCCGAGTAGGACACGCCGTCCTCCAACACCACCAACGCCCGGCTTCGCCCAGCTAGCGGTCCCACGTTACGCCCTTGCTCCAAACTTCGCTCCCAACCCGTTGTGTACCAACTCGCCACCAACCATCGTGCCCACGATCCGCGCTGTCAACTTCCGTCCAAGATAGGGGCTGTTCAAGGACCTACTCACGAGCGCATCCTCACGCACCATCCACTCCTCGGAGACATCCACGAGCGTAAGGTCCGCCGGCGCCCCCGGCGAGAGCCCATATGGTCCACCCTCGATCCATCGTCCGGGAGCCGAGGCCATCACCTCGACTAGCCGCGAGAGAGAGAGCTTCCCACTCCGCACCAGCTCCGTGTACAATGCCGGGAAGGCCGTCTCATGGCCCAGGAAACCGGGCGCGGCCTCCTCCAAAGGGAGGTCCTTCTCGGACGCGGCGTGCGGCGCGTGGTCCGTCGCCACGAAGTCGAGGATACCACTCTTCAAGGCATCTCCAACGCCGAGCCTGTCCTCGTCCGGCCTCAAGGGCGGGTTGACCCGGTAGAGGCCCTCCAAGGTGCTGACCAGGTCATCGGTAAGCGTCAGGTGATGCGGCGTCGTGTCCGCCGTGACGTCCGCCCGCCCCTTGAAGACACCGACGAGCGCCGACGAGAGGGCAGCCGAGACGTGAGTGACGTGGACCTTCGCCCCCGTCTCCGCGGCCAGGACGAGCGCCGTCGCCGTCGCCACGTCCTCCGCGCTTCCCGGAGACCCGGGCAGGCCCGCCAGCGCCGCCGCGACTCCATCATGGACCACACCTGTAGCCAGCGCATGGTTCTCGCAGTGCAGTATTACGGGCAAAACCGCGGACTTGGCGTAGAGCATGGCGTTTCTCAATACTCCGGCGTTTTGTGTTCCGAGCCCGTCGTCGGAGACACAGAAGGCCCCGGCCTCCTTGAGGAGGCGCATCTCGGTGAGCCGCTCGCCCTCGAGTCCCTCGTGCAGCGCCGCCGAGACGTATGCCCGGACCCTCGATTCCTTCTCGACGCGCCGAACGAGGCCGGATACGACCACGGGTTTGTCCACTACGGGGTCGGTGTTCGGCATCATCACGACGCTCGTGAAACCCCCAGCGGCAGCGGCGGCGGAACCCGTCTCTATCGTCTCCTCGTCCTCCCGGCCCGGCGTGCGCCAGTGCGCGTGTACGTCTACGAAGCCGGGGAAGAGGTGGAGGCCATCGGCGTCCAGGTAGCGCGTGCCCCGTAGGTCCTTGCCGACCTCGGTGACGCGGCCAGCCGAGAGGCGCACGTCCGAGATTCGGTCCAGGTTAGAGAAGGGGTCGAGGACATGGGCGCCCCGGATCACCAGCTCGTCAGGCACGCTCGCCCTGCCGTTCGTCACGCGGCTACCCTCTCCGCGACGCCGGTCGCGAGCGCGAGGACCGCCTGCCGCACGGCGATGCCGGAGGCGACCTGCGTGGGGATCAGAGAAGAGTCCGAGAGCACTGCGCCTCCGGAGAGCTCCACGCCCCGGTTGACCGGCCCCGGGTGCATCACGAAAACTCCGCTCTTCAGGTGATGTTCCGCAACGCCGTAGTAGCGGGCATACTCCGCGACGGAGGGAATCCGCGCCCCGGTCATTCGCTCCTTCTGGAGACGAAGGGTATAGAGAACGTCGACACCCCAATCGATCGCGTCGTCTACCGAGCGCAGGATTGGTAGTCCCCAGGCCCAGGACTCCCGGGGCAAAAGGGTGTCGGAGGCGACGAGGGACAGCTCCATACCGGCCGCGCGAAAGGCGGGGATCACACTGCGCGCTACCCGACTGTGCAGGATGTCGCCTACGATGGCAACCTTTCTGCCCGCAAGCTCGTCGAATTCGCCCAAACGGTCCGAGAGGGCGTAGAGGTCGAGGAGGGCCTGGGTGGGGTGCTGGCCGCGGCCGTCCCCGGCGTTTATCATAGCGGCCTCCGTATGGCGGGCGGCGAGGCGGGCGGCGCCGGCGGCGGGATGGCGGACCACGATCGCATCAGCCCCCAGGGAGTCGAGGGTCACTACGGTGTCCACGAGCGACTCGCCCTTCTCTATAGCGGAGCCCTTTTCAGAGATGGAGATTACGTCTGCCCCCGCTCGCCGGGCCGCGAGCTCGAACGAGACAGCCGTCCGGGTCGAGGCCTCGAAGAAGGCCATGCAGACGGTCTTGCCGGCGAGGGGACGCTCCGCATGAACGCCGGCGCCGTAGGCCCGCGCGAGATCCAGAACCTCCCTTAGCTCTCCCCTGCTTACGTCTTCGAGGGTAAGGAAATCTCTAGTTAGCAACCCGGACCACCCTGTCCTCCCAGTCGGTCTCGACTAGACTAACTTGCACGGTCTCCTCGCGGCTCGTCGGGACGTTCTTCCCGACATGATCCGCGCGGATAGGCAACTCCCGATGGCCCCGGTCCACGAGTATCGCGAGCCGTATCGCCGCCGGACGCCCAAGATCTAGCAGGGCGTCTATCGCCGCTCGCGCCGTCCGCCCTGTGTAAAGGACGTCGTCCACGAGCACGATCGTCTTGCCTGCCACGTCAAAGGGCACGTTACTCCCTCGCAACTCCGGCTCCACACCTTGCTGGATACCCGGCGCCTCCCGGTCATCCCGGTGCAGTGTTATGTCTAACGCCCCTACGGAGACCCGCAGATCCTCAAAGTGCTCGATGTTCTGCGCGATCCTCCGCGCCAGCGGCGCCCCACGCGTCAGCACTCCTACCAGCGCCAACTGCCCGAGTGAGGTTGCGTTGCGTTCGAGGATCTCGTGCGAGATGCGCCGCAGGGAGCGGGAGATATCATCTCCAGAGAGGACTTCTGATGGTACCGCCCCCCCGGTGTGGCTATGCCAGCGTGCGCCAGCGCTCAATGGTCCCAAGCTTTTGCCTCCTTCGCGCCTCACTGGGCGCCGTTAAAGGGGTCTGATAATCCTATAGAAGCTACCAGAGGGGTAAGGTGCCGTCAAGCGGCGAAGCGCGGGTGAAGCATCCGGGCCGCCTCGCGCAGGTCCCCGGGGATCGGGGCCTCGAACTGCATCGCCTCACCAGTGACCGGATGCGTGAAGGCCAAGTGTTCGGCGTGGAGCCAAAGGCGGCGGCCCGTGACGGGTTCGCCGTAGAGCGGGTCGGCGTAGACGGAACATCCGATAGCCGATAGATGCACCCGGATCTGGTGCGTCCTCCCCGTCTCAAGGCGCACCGTCAGCATCGTATACCCCGCCCGCTCGTGGACGACCTCGAAGTGCGTCACCGCCGGTCTCCCAACACCCGCCGCCATGAGCGTGGGGTTCTCGGGGTCCCTGCCCACCGGCGAGTCGACCGTCCCCGTCGCCGGCAGTCCCGTCCCGACGACAAGCGCCCGGTAGATGCGCTCCATCCGCCGCGCGAAGAGCGCCGCCACGAGCCCAGAGTAGGCCTCCTCGTCCTTCGCCACAACCATGAGCCCCGACGTGTCCCGGTCCAACCGGTGAACGATCCCCGGCCGCTCTGGGTCCTCCCCTCCCGAGATACTTTTATGCAGGAGCGCGTTGACCAGCGTTCCCGAGCGGTTCCCCGCGCCCGGATGAACCACAAGACCGGCGGGCTTATCCACTACCAGAAGATGCTCGTCCTCGTAGACTACCGGGACGGGAATCTCCTCGGCCGCGAGCCTCTCTTCCACGATCCGAGCCTCGACCCATTCTCCGGCGCGCACCTTGTGGGAAGGCGTCGCCTCTTCACCTCCGACCAGCACGAGGCCGCCCTCGATCATACGCCGCGCGGCACTCCGGCTTACGTCGAGACGCCGGGCGAGGAGCCGATCCAAGCGCTCTCCGGCCTCCTCCGGCCCAACCTCGAACCGCTCTACGGCAACATCCAACCCGACCAACCTCTTCTGAAGAGAACGAGGCCCGGCGAGAGTTCCCCGCGGGCGGCTACGGAACCAGACCTTCCCGGACAGTCCCGGCCTCGGCCCCGCGCACGAGGACGAGCTTGTCCCGGCTCGACGCGCCCTTGACCACGACTACCCCGGATCTGGGTACATTGAAGAGAGACGAGAGGTAGCATTCGATCTCCGCGTTGGCCTTACCATGGGTGGGCGGGGCGGCGACGGAGAGCTTGAGAGCCTCTTTCCCGTAGAGACCTTTGACTTCGGTGTTCTTCGCCCCTGGTGTGACCCGGAGCTTTACGTAGACACCATCTTTCGTAATGCTGGCGAAGTCCCCGCTCTCAGCCACGCCGGCGCAGGAAGCGGCTCGCCCGGAAGATTTTGCGCTCCTCGTTCTCGTCACGCCCCCCGCCCTGTCCGAAGAAGTCATCGGCGGCACGGCCCTGGCCCCTCCTGGCCGGTACGGGCTCCTCGTCCTCGCGGTTTGTCTCCTCGGAGGTCCGGGCCGCGGGGGCGGGGACGTTTTGGGTCGTGGGCTGCTCGCGACGCACCTCCTCAGAGGCCCGGGGCTCCGGCGCTGAGGCATTCCGGGAGGTACTCTCGACGCTGGACGAGTCTACCTCGGGCTCCTCGACCTCGGGCTGCGGGTCGCGCTCGTTCCCAGCCGTCCCGACGACCGGGGCCGCACCGGTCTCCACGCGCCGCGTCTCCTCAGCAACGCCAGGAGGAGGCTCCGTAGCGTAAGCCTGCTCCCTAGAACCGGTCTCCGCGTGCCCGGTCTCCTCAGCGCTCTGACCATCGTCGTGAGTGCCGCCATACTCCCGGGTTGAGTCGTCGTGCTCCATCTTTCTGGTCTCGGAGGCCTCGTGGGCGACAGCGATAGATTCCGTGTCGAGACGCTCTCGTAGAGAGGCCTCTATCTCCTTGGCCGAGGTGACATCAACGTTATCCATCACGGATATGTAGCTCTTTAGGAGATGTCTGAAGTCGTTGGCGAAGTCCTGCTTCGCCTTGCGCAAGACCTCGTAGGACTCCTGCACCCGCTCGACCCGGGACGAGGAGTCGGCAAGGATGCGGTGCGACTGATCCTTAGCCTCGCGTATGATCAGCTCAGCCTCCTTGCCCGCGTTCTGGCGCAGGTCCCGCGCAACCTGCTGGGCATGCACAAGAGCCTCCCGTATTGCGCCCTCCAGGTCCTCGAACTGCTCCAGGCGGTCCTTCAAACTCGCCATCTCGTCCGTAAGCCGCTTGTTCTCCGCAAAGGTCTTCTCAAACTCGTCGGCGACCTCATCCAGGAAGTCGTCCACCTCATTCGCGTCGTAGCCGCGGAAGCCGATCTTGAACTCCTTGCGCCTGATATCCGTAGGTCTTATGGCCATTAGATCACCCCGTAACTGGTCTTATGAAGTTCCCGATTATTATCAACAACAAAGATCGCCCTATTGAGAGACCAATAATAGCGACCAAAGGCGAGAGGTCCAGAGCGAAACCGCCGAGCTTCAGACTCGGGATCACACTCCTTATCGGCATGAGTATAGGATCCACGACGGCCCTCACCGCGCTGTAGATCGCCTGCAAAAAAGGATTCGACGGGTAACGCGGGAAGAAGCTGAACAGAATGGAGGCGATTATGAACCCGAAGAGTATATAATAAGTGTAGATTACGATATTCTCGAGCAACCGGGCCAAGCTGAAACCGAAGTAATCCTGCGCGAGCATAGTCCACAGCCCCATCACCCCGCCAGCCTCCGGGACTGCTCGGTCGCGGCCTCCACCCCGTCGTGGATCGCCCCGACGAACCCCGCCTTCTCCATCGCAACGAGCGCCGCCGCTGTCGTACCGCCGGGGGTCATGACCTCGTCCCGGATCTGGTGGGCGCCCCTATCATTAAGCAGGACTGCCGTACCCTCTATCGTCCCGTTGACAAGCCTCCTCGCCGCCTCACGCGGGATGCCCGCTCTGACGCCCGCCTGAACGAGGGAATCCGCGAAGAGCGCCACGTAAGCCGGTCCCGAGCCGTGCAGCGCCGTCGCCGCATCGAAGAGCCTCTCCGGCAACTCCATCACATCGCCGACGTGACCGAACATCCTCATCACTCCCGGAAGATACGCCTCGCCTGCCCCGTTCGCCGCCACCACCGCCGATCCTCTTCCCACCGCCACACACACGTTCGGCATCACCCGCAAGACCGCCGCCCCTTCAGGCAGTCTACCGGCGATAGCAGAGATCTGAACCCCCGCGGCAACGCTCACGACCGCCTTCCCCCCTACCTCTCCCGCGATGCCTTCGAGCACCATTGCCACGTCCCAGGGCTTTACGGCCACCACGATGACGTCGCTGGAACGGGCGACGTCGAGGTTGTCGGACGCGAACCTGACACGTTGGTACTCTTGCGAGAAGCTCCTGGCCTGCTCCTCGTAGGCGTCGCTAACGGTAAGTTCAAAGTCACCGGAGGCGGCAAGCCGGGCGGCGAGAGAGCCCCCGATCCTGCCTACCCCGATGATCCCTACTCTCTCCAAGTAACTAGAGCTGATTGAAGAACGCCCTCTCAGCGAGCCGTTTGCGCTCCTCGGCCGAGACCTCGACATTGCGCGGCGTCAACAGAAAGACCCGGTTGGCGACACTCTGTATCTGTCCATCCAGAGCGTAGGTCATCCCGGAGCAGAAATCAACCATTCTGCGACTCAGCTCCTGATCCGCCTGCTGGAGGTTCAGTATCACCGGCTGCTGGCGCTTGAAGCGGTCGGCTAGAGTCTGTGCATCGTTGAAGCTCGCCGGGTTGACCACGCTCACCCGCGCCGGTGGCATCCGCTGGTCGGGCACGGCCCTCAAGTGCCCCTGTCCGCCCTGAGCGTTGTAGTGAGGCTCCCGGCTGCCGGAGGCCTCACTGCCAAAGAGGTCACCCAGAGAGGTGCCGAAGGCTGAGGAGTGCTCCGTGCGACCGAGGCGGCGGACCGCCGGGCCCGGCTCGTCGTCCGCAACGGCGCGGTCATGGGGGTGGCGATCCTTCGCGTACGGGGAGGATCGCCTATCTTCTTCGTAGTAATCATCTTCACCGACGCCGAAGCCGAACCAAGCCGCAACACGGTCGAGATGGTCTCTAACTCCCACCCAGCCTCCTCACGAACGGGCCTCTCCTGTCTCCTCGATCATCGCCCGCCCGATCCTGACGATCGTGGCCCCTTCTTCCACGGCGACCCTATAGTCCTTGGTCATCCCCATGGAGAGCTCCGAAAGGTCGAAGTGGGGTCCCCAACTTCCGCGTAGCCTATCACGGATCGACCGCAGTTTTGCGAAAACATAACGCACATCTTCCGGCTCTTCAACCAAGGGTGCCAGCGTCATAAACCCCCGAACTCGTACCCTCTCCCCGGTCCGCGCCGCCGCTTCTAGCAAAGTCTCGACCTCGCCCTCTCCGGCCCCATACTTGGACTCCTCCCCGCTAACGTTAACCTGGAGCAAGACCTCCACCCCTCCCTCCGGTGCGCGCTTCGCCAGCTCTTCGATGAGCCGTACCGAGTCCACCGAATGGATGAGGGCGACGCGAGGGACGATATCCCTCGCCTTGCGGCGCTGCACGTGCCCGATAAAGTGCCACTCGAAAGCGTCCCCGAACTTCTCCTGCTTGGAGACCAGATCCTCGGCCTTGTTCTCCCCCAAAAGCTCTACCCCGCCCTTGTCGAGCGCCGCCATCTGCTCCGGCGAGTAGTATTTGCTGGCGATCAGCACCCTGGCCCCGTCCGGATCACGCCCGCTCTCTTTGAGGGCCTCGGCGACGTTCTCCCTCACCTCGCACAGCCGCTCCCGAACAAGCTCCTCCATCGTCCGTACGCTACTCATCGCAGCGCCAACGCCGCCAGGTTTCGTCCGGTCTTCGGCCCCTCTTTACGGTGCGAGTAGAACAGATCCCTCCGGCATCCCGTACACAGCCCGAGGTCATAGACCTCCCCTACCCCGGCCTGTTCCAGGTCCCGCCGGATCGCCTCCGGCAGCGACAGGTACCGCCCGGAGACGACCCCCGTACCGAACCTTCCGGTGAACCTGTCCGCGAGCTCCTCCGAAATCTCGTAGCAGCAGCCCCGTATCCCCGGCCCTATGTAAGCCCGCACCTCCCCGCCCATGCCGCGTGCGGCCTTACCGCTGATGCCGGACAACGTCCCGCGCCACCCGGAATGAACCATACCCACGATCCCCTCCCCCACGAGCGCCACCGGCACGCAGTCCGCGATCGCCACGACGAGCGCGAAACCTCTTACTCCGGTAAGGAGCGCGTCACCCTCGCCCGCGAGGCCTGGACCCTCCACCCCTACGACGCCATCCCCCGCGACCTGCCGTACCCAAGCCGACGGTCTCTCTCCCATAACGGTCTTTATACGCGAGAGGTTCTCGGTGACCGCTTCGGACTCGTCGCCGACGAGGGTCGAGACGTTAAGGCTCTCGTATGGAGCTTCGGAGACGCCACCCTTGCGGGTAAAGAACCATATTCGGGCGTCTTCCGGCCCGGGTACAGGCGCGATGTAGGTCGCGCCGTCAGCGAGGCCGGCGGCGCGACCTACATCCTCCTTCCACGGTACGGTCTGCAAGAAGCTGGGTTGGAAGCCCCGGCCCTAGCGGCGCCGGAGGAAGGCCGGAATGTCCAGGACGTCGCCCTCGGGCTGCTGCGAAGGGGGCTCCTCGCTAGGAGGAGAATCGGGAGCGATAGCCTGCTGCTCGTCGCGCCGTCTCGTAACCAGGCGCTGGTCGAAACCCGTGGCGATTACGGTGACGCTCACGCGCTCGCCATACGTCTCATCCACCACCGCCCCGAAGATCAAGTTCGCGTCCTGGTGGGCGGCGTTGTGGACGATCTCCGCAGCCTCGTTCACCTCGAAGAGCCCCAAATCCTGCCCGCCCGTAATGTTCAAGATGAGCCCGGTGGCACCCTCGATGCTCGCCTCCAGCAACGGGCTGGAGATCGCCGTCCGCGCCGCCTCCTGGCCCCTATTCTCGCTGCTCGACTCCCCGATGCCCATCAAAGCCGAGCCCGAGTTCTGCATGATCGTCCGCACGTCCGCGAAGTCCAGGTTAATGAGGCCCGGCACCGTAATGAGGTCGGTGATCCCCTGGACGCCCTTGCGCAACACGTCGTCGGCCATCCTGAAGGCGTCCATCATGCTCGTGCGCTTCTCCGCCACCTGCAAGAGCCTGTCGTTGGGGATAATAATGAGCGCGTCCACGTTCTCCTTAAGACGCTTGATCCCCTCCTCGGCATACGTCGAGCGCCGCCGCCCCTCGAAGGCGAACGGCCGCGTCACCACCCCAACCGTAAGGGCGCCACCCTCCCGCGCCAGCTTCGCGACTACCGGGGCCGCGCCCGTGCCCGTGCCACCGCCCTTGCCCGCCGTCACGAAGACCATGTCAGCGCCCTTGAGCACCTCCTCAATCTCCGACTTGCTCTCCTCGGCGGCCTCCATCCCGATCTTCGGGTCCGCCCCGGCTCCCAGGCCGCGCGTTAGCTTCTCGCCGATGTGGATCTTTATATCGGCGTCGGTCATCTGCAGCGCCTGCGCGTCGGTGTTGACCGAGATGAACTCGACCCCCGATAAACCGGAGTTGATCATCCGGTTCACCGCGTTGGTCCCGCCACCGCCGATCCCCACGACCTTTATTACCGCCAGATAGTTCGTGCCCGCATCCAACATACTCTTCTAACCCTTCGTCCTTAGCTTCTCCCACCCGCCATCGGCTTGCCCCTTACGGCTCCCTCCGGACCATCCTCCCCGAAGAAACCAAACCACTCCTTGACAGCCGACACTATGCTACCAAAACTGGCTATCCTTGCACCTTTACTCTTTGATGCAGAGTCACCGTTTTTCGCGGCGAAGTATAGCAGACCTACAGCCGTCGAATACTGAGGCTTGCGTACAGGTACAGACTCACCCTTTAAACGGCGAGGGGTGGCGATCCTGGTCCGCATGCCCAGCACCTTTTCGGCGAGATCATCCATACCTTCTAGGAGCGAGCCACCGCCGGTGAGAACGGCCCCGCCGGGCAGGAGGTTGCGGACCCCAGCCTTCTCCATCGAGTCACGGACGAACTCAAGGACCTCATAGGCGCGGTATTCAAGAATCTGGCTGATGAAGCGGGCGTTGTAGTGCTTGTCGTCGAGCTTCACGGCGGCGACGTCGTCGATGTCGTGGGAGAGGACGGTTCCGTACCTGAGCTTGAGTGCGTCGGCGGTTTTAAAGGGGATCTTGAGCCCATAGGCTACGTCAGCGGAGAAGCTCTCGCCGCCGAGGGGGATCACGTCCGTGTGCATGAGAGCGCCGCGCATGAAGGTGGCGATGTCCGTAGTGCCACCGCCCATGTCTATGATAGCGACGCCCATTGAGCGGTCCTCGTCGAGGAGGCAGGCCTCGCTGGAGGCGAGCGGCTCCAGGACGACATGCGAGACCTTGACGCCGCAGTCCTCGACCGCCCCGAGGAGGTTCTGGATGCCGGAGATCGCGCCGGCTATTATGTGCGCGCGCATCGTCACCTTCCTTGCGGCCAGCCCGATGGGCTGCGTGACCCCTTCCGCGCCATCGAGAATAAAGGAGTGCGGGACAACGTGTATAACCTTTTCGTCCTCCCCGACATGCATCTGACGGGCCTCGGTCTCCAGCCGCTTGCGGAAACGCCCGGTGATGGTCCGGTTGCGGGCCCGATTGAGGAGCGTGACCTCGGTGTTGAATGAGGAGATGTGCCCGCCTGCGATACCGACGGTTACCGGCACGCCGCGCGGGACCCCCCCACAATCCTCTATCGCGGCGGCCACCGACTCTGTCGCGGCCTCCCGGTCTACGACCATGCCGCGCCTGAGGCCGTGGCTGGGAACCTCCCCAAGGCTCAAGACCTCGGTCCACCCCCAGCGGCTGTCCGCGCGGCCGACTATAGCCACCACCTTCGTGGTGCCGACATCTATACCGTAGACCAGCTTCGACGCCACGAGTACCCGCTAACCGTCCGAGCTTTCGGCGCCGACCACGACTCGATCCGGCGAGCGGAGGTCGAAGTAGGTGGCGTCGGGATGCTTCTCCATGAGGACCTTCAGGGCTCTGGCCTGCTCGTCTCCCACGCTGCCCGCGAAGAGCACTCGGTAGCCCTCGACGGTCGTCTCGGTACCCTCAGCACCCACCTCATCCACCGAGTCGAGCACGACCCCATTCCTATTAAGCACCTCGACAACCGCCAAGATCTCCTCCAACTGCGTCTCATCGAGCCCAAGCCGTGTAAGACCGGCCCCACCAAGACCTGGGAGCTCCGTGCCGTCCGCCGCCAGTACGATCCTACGGCCTCCCAAGTCTCCTTCCAGCACGGCCCTGCGTTCTTCAACCTTAACCGTAACTATACCGGACTTCCAATCTTTAAGCACCTCTGCACCTTTAACCCAGGGATTAGCCTCTATATTTCGCTCTAGGACCAGGGTATTCAGGGAAGGTAGGCTTGCGTAGTCTGGTAGTGCTTCCCAGGCTTCTCTTTCGGGGAACATGCGGGCACCCTGGACCTCCAGCCCGGTCACGGGGAAGATTAGATAGGAGACGGTGAGGGCGATTAGAGCGGTGAGAGCGGCGACAGCGACGGCGATCCCTATAGCCCGGAGCAAGTTTAGCGGGGAGAGTCGCACCAAGTCGTTCTGCCCTCTCCTAACCCAGCATACTCAGTAGCTCATCGCCTACCCGCGAGACGTCGCCGGCGCCCATCGTCAGGACGGTGTCCCTCGGTTCGGCGATGGTGCGCAGCACACCGGGGATGTCGTGCTGGTTCGGGATGTAGTAGACGTCGGGGCACGGGTGGTTCTCGCAGACGGCGTCCACGATGAGCTTACCGCTCACCCCCGGCTGGGGCATCTCGCCCGCGCCATAGACATCCGTGACGAGGACGGCGTCGGCCGCGGTCAGCGCCTCGCCGAACTCGCGGTAGAGAGTGCGGGTACGCGAGTAGCGGTGCGGCTGAAAAACCGCTATCACCCGGCCCTCCGGCTGCCTCGTCGCCAGCGCCACCTCCAGCGTCGCCGAGAGCTCCGTCGGATGGTGTGCGTAGTCATCGACCACCCGGATCTCGCGGCGCTCCCCTTTGAGCTGGAAGCGCCGCCTCACGCCAGAGAAGCTCTCCAGGCTCGCGGCAGCCTCATAAGCGTCGTGGCCGAGCCAGCGGGCGATACCGGCCGCCGCCAGAGAGTTCAGGATGTTGTGCCTCCCCGCGACGCCTAGCTCGACGACGCCCCGCTCCTCGCCGTCTTCAATAAGGAGATAGTAGTTAGGAGAGAGAACCCTTGCCCGGAGATCTCCGCCGGCGAGGCCGTAAGTCGTGACCGGACAGGAGGCGAGGCCGACGAGTTGAAGGCAGTTCGCGTCGTCGGCGCAGGTGACGAAGTGGCCGTCGGGCGGCAGGGCGGTGACGAACTTCTCAAAAGTCGAGATGACGTCATCGAGGGAGGAGTAGAAGTCCGGGTGATCGAACTCCACGTTGGTGATGACGGCGGCTAACGGTTCGAGATAGAGGAGCGAGCGGTCGCTCTCGTCGGCCTCGGCGACGAAGAGGTCCGAACACCCGGCGACGACGTTGCTCCCGATATCGTTCAGCTCGCCGCCGATAAGGGCGGTGGGGCTCTCGCCCAGAGACTTGAGGGCATGGGTGGTCATGCTCGTGGTCGTGGTCTTGCCGTGGGTGCCCGCGACGGCGACGCTCCGCCCGCCCGCGAGGATGCGGGAGAGTGCCGCCGCCCGGGGGACCACCGATATCGAACGGCGGTGAGCTTCGAGAAGCTCCGGGTTCGTCGAGGGGATAGCGGTAGAGATGACTACCTGCTCCGCGCCCCCAACTTGGTTGGCGGCGTGTCCGACGTAGACCGTAATGCCCGCCTCCTTCAGCCGCTTCGTATACGGCGACTCCTTGAGGTCCGAGCCGGTGATCTCATGCCCGTTCTTGTGCAAGACCTCGGCGATGCCGCTCATCCCGGCGCCGCCGATCCCGATCATGTGTATCTTCATTTTGGGTTTCCTTTCGTCTCCGTCACCGTGGCGTTCGCCGCTTCGAGCAACCGCCCGGCGGCCTCGTCCGCAGCTTCGGGTGTCGCGAGGGCGCGCATGTTGCGCGCGAGCCTCTCCCGCCGCGCATCGTCTTCCAGCAAGGCCTCGACGCAGGTACGCATGGTACCAGCGGTAACCTGGTCGTCGAGAAGGAGCTCGCCCGCGTCCCGGTCGGTGAAGTAGCGGGCGTTGTAGAGTTGGTGGTCTGCCGTGGCGTAGGGGTAGGGGACGATGATCGACGCTCTCCCGACCGCCGCCGCGTCGAAGAGCGAACCCGCCCCCGCCCGCGTCACCACGACGTCCGCGGCGGCCAACGGGCACCAGAGCTCGTTCTCGTAAGCTACGATTCTGTGTCGTGGGTTATCGGTCGAGAGGCGGGCGAAGTCCCTCCTGCCGGAGATCTGGTAGACCGAGTATGGCGTGGTGCCCCCGAACGCCTCGGCGGCGGCGAGGTTCAGCTTCAAGGCGCCGCCGCTCCCGCCGAAGATCAGGACGACTGGCGGCTCGAGTCCGAGTCTCTCCAGCGCCTCCTCTTTGGACATACTCGAGAACTCCTCGCGGGTAGGCATCCCGACCGGGACGGCGTCCCGGAGGCGTTCGGCGGTGGCCGGAAAGGTCACGAGGATCTCCCGGGTGAACCGGGCCGCAAAGCGGTTGACCCTGCCGGGGACAGAGTTCTGCTCGTGGAGGAAGGTGGGGATCTTTAGCGCGCTCGCCGCGAGTACGGCCGGGGCACTCGCGTATCCGCCGACGCCGAGCACCGCTCCAGGGCGGAACTCTTTCAATAATACGCGGCAGATGAGTACAGCTTTGAGGAGGAGCAGACCGGCGCGAGCACGGGCGGCGGGTCCGCCCGAGAGGCCGGCGAGAGGAAGAGCATGCAGAGGGTAGCCCGCCTCCGGGACCAGGGCCGCTTCGATACCGGCGGTCGAACCGACGAAACGTACATCCGTGCCCCGAGCGCGCAGCTTATCTGCCACGCACAGCGCGGGGATCGTGTGCCCTCCCGTTCCGCCGCCGGCGATCAGGACTCGCGGAGCTTTTCTTTGCTCGTCCTCCCGTAGTGACCCCGCGGGGTCTGGCCTCTCTTGCAATCTCACCGTCCTCCGATATTCGGTACAGGATACCCACGGCGGCGAAGCAGACGAGCACGCTGGAGCCGCCGTAGCTTACGAAGGGTAGGGTAATCCCGGCTAAGGGTACCGCGCCCATCGCCGCCCCGAGGTTGAAGGTCGTCTGAACGGCGAACATCGTGGCGAGTCCGGCCGCCATGCACCTGCCCAGGATCGAGGGTGCATTCAGAGCGATGGAGAATCCACCGAGAGCGAGGAAGCCGAAGGCTCCAATAACGAGCACCATCCCCAACAGGCCAAGCTCCTCCCCAATGAGCGCGAAGATCATATCCGTCTGTGCTTCGGGGACAGCGACGCCTCGCTCCCCCGCGCCTGCCCCGGTCCCGAAAATGCTGCCCGCTTGAATCGCGGCCATAGACTGAACGATCTGGTACCCCGACCCGTCCGAGACGCTCCACGGGTCCAGAAAGGTAAGGAAGCGGGCACGCCGGTAGGGCTCGAAGAGCATCACCCCGAAGAGCGCCACGACCGCCGCCGCACCCGCGAGCAACAGGTCCCTCGTCCTGAGCTCCGAGGCCCATAAAACTCCGGCCGCGCCCGCCGCGATCACGCCGGAGGTACCGAAGTCCGGCTCGACTAGTACGAGCGTGAAGAGCAGGCCCACGGCGAGCACCGGCCAGAGCGGCATTCCAGAGCCCGGTCTCGCCCGGGCGACGGCGCAGGAGAGCAACAGTATCCCCGCTAGCTTCGCGAACTCCGCCGGTTGAACGCTCATCGGGCCGAGATCGAACCACCTCCGCGCCCCGTAGACCTCCAACCCTATACTCGGCATGAGAACGAGGATGAGGCTGGCCAAAACGACCACGTAGAGGTAGGGAGAGAGCCCACGCCAGGAGGTATAGCGTACTCTACTCGCGACAAAGAACGCGGCCACCCCGAGCGCCAGGTGGACGAAGCGTACTACAAGGTAGTACGTTCCGTACTCTTTAGCGGTCGCAGAGTAAACCATTACGTTTCCGAACAGGGCGAGCGCAAGCGCCACCACGAAGAGGTTGGTGCGGAGCGTCGTCATCGTCCGACTTCGCCCCCTGCTCGCACAAGCTCCGCGACGAGCCCGGCGAAGGCCTCTCCTCTCAGGGTATACCCGGCGAACTGATCGAAGCTCGCGCACCCGGGCGAGAGGAGAACGACGTCTCCAGGACGCGCGACTTTGCGCGCTCTAGTTACCGCCGCATCAAGGTCCGGCTCCAGCAAGATGTCCGTCCTCGCGTTCTTCTCCTCCAGAAACTCGTAGATCCTGGGTCCCGCCTCGCCCTGGCAGATCACCGCCCGGCAGCGCTCCATGTGCGGCAGCACCTCGGCGAAGTCCGTATCCTTCTCGGAGCCTCCGAGGATAAGTACCACCGGCCCCTCGAAGCTCGCTAACGCCGCCGCGACGGACGCGGGGTTGGTCGCCTTGGAGTCGTCGACATAGGTCACCCCACCATGCTCTGAGACGACCTGCATCCGGTGTGGCTTGAGCCGGTACCCAAGCAACCCCTCCCGGATGCCGGCCAAGTCGATACCGAGCCTCTCCGCCGCGGCGGCCGCGAAGAGCGCGTTATCGTAGTTGTGCGGCCCGACGAACGGCAGCTCCCCGACGGCGACGAGCGTACTCCCCCACAGCGTCAGGCCCCCACCCACGACACCCGTCTCCCCCTCACCGACGACGAGCGTCTCCGCGTCCATCCCCTTAGCGGCGCCCCTCCCCATAGGGTCCCCGGCGCTCACGATCGCGAGGTCCCCTGCCCCTTGTCCTTCGAAGATGCGCATCTTGTCGGCGACGTACTCCTCGAACGAGGCATGCCAGTTGAGGTGGTCCGGGCGGGTATTGAGCAGCGCCGCAACGTCGAAGCCCGGGCCCTCCATGTAGTGGAGCTGGAAAGACGAGACCTCCAAGACGAGCAGGCCCGCCTCTCGGACCTCGTCCAGGCACCCGGTCAGGGCACGCCAAGAGTTGCCGGCGACGATGTGCGGGATCTCGGAAGCGGCGAGGATGGCACGCAGCATGTCTACCGCTGTCGTCTTCCCGTTCGTCCCAGTTATCGCGACGACGCAGAGATCTGGACCGAGCAAGTCCAGCCCCAGGGCAACCTCGGAAAGTATGGGTATCCCCGCCCGCTCGGCGGCGGTGAGCACCTCGGCACGCGGCCGGATGCCGGGGCTCGCGACGACCCGGTCGAAGCCCTCCCCCAAGACCTCCGGCCCGGTACCCAGGCGTCCCTCCACGCGTAGTTTCGAGACCGTGTTTCTGAGCTGCCTAGAGTCGTTCGAGTCGGCGACGACGACCTCTTCGTCCTTTTCCAGGAGGGCGCGCGCGGCGGCGAGGCCGGATTCTCCGAGGCCGTAGACCAGCGTCTTCACAGGATGGCGTCGTTATAGAGGGTGGAGTAGTAGATGACGAAGCCAGCGGCGGTAAAGGCGGCCTGCACGATCCAGAACCGCACCACCACCTTGTTCTCCTGCCACCCGGAGAGCTCGAAGTGGTGGTGGATCGGGGCCATCTTAAAGACCCGCCGCCCGGTCAGCTTGAAGAAGCCGTACTGGATGATGACCGAGAGGCCTTCGATCACGAAGAGCCCCCCGATCACCGGCAGTAGCATCTCCGTCTTGGTGATGACCGCCGCCGCCGCCAACACCCCGCCTATGGCGAGCGAGCCCGTGTCCCCCATGAACATCTGCGCCGGGTGAGAGTTGAACCAGAGAAACCCGATGATCGCACCGACCATCCCCCCGCAGATGATCGCCACGTCGTACTGGCGCTCCAGGAACGCGATAGCCGTGTACGCGAACAGTGCGATCCCCCCCGCCCCCGCCGCGAGCCCGTCGAGGCCGTCGGTGAGGTTCACGCTGTTCGTCGTGCCGACGATGACCAGCAGCATCAGGAAGGTGAAGAGTGCTATCCCGATAATTCCGGGACCAAGTACCAGATTCTTCTCGAAGCCGGGGATGATGACGTTCTGGGTCACGCCGACGTAGCGTAGCGCCATGATGTCCGCGACGACGACAGCCAGAGTCAGAAGCAAGAATTTGTAGCGTACGCTCAAGCCCTCGCTGCGCCTGTTGGAGATCTTCTGCCAGTCGTCGTAGAGCCCGATCCCCGCTACCGCCGAGACGAGCAACAGCGTCGTCAGCGTCGCCATGTTCGGCCGCGCCACGACCAGGAGCGCTGAAACAAGCCCTATGAGCATGACCACACCGCCCATCGTCGGCGTACCCTGCTTGATGAGGTGCGTCTGTGGCCCCTCCTCCCGCACGAACTGCCCGAACTTCTTGGTCTGTAGAAACTCTATAAACTTGGAACCCAGGGTTACGGTCACCGCGAAGGCGATCGCCGCTGCCAGGATAACGCTAAACAAGAGCTAGCTTCTCCTTCAACTTTCGGGTCAAACGGTCCAATCCTACACCCCTCGACCCCTTGACGACTACGTAGTCGCCCCCGCGCAGCATTGCGCATAGCCCTCTGGCCGCCTCCTCCGCGTCCTCGTAGAAGAGTGCCTCGCCCGGGAAAGCCTCGGCGTACCAGCGGGCTTCGTCTCCCACGCACACCAACAGGTCTACCCCGACCTCCCCCGCGAGCCGTCCGGCCTCCCGATGGTACTTCCTTGCCCCGGCCCCAAGCTCGAACATCCCGCCGAGAACGGCGACGAGCCGGCGGTTCTGCCGCCTCGACCCCTCCGCCCCGTACCTCAAGACCGCTGCGACCGCCGCAGGCGAGGCGTTGTAGGAATCGTCGTAGACTAGTATGTCATTCCGCAGCCGGTACACCTCTCCCCTCAAGCCCGTCCGCCGCAGCCGCCGCAGCCCCCGGGCGCACTCCTCCGGCCTAAGACCTAAAGCTAGAGCTCCTCCAACCGCCGCCAGCAGCGGCTTGACGAGGTGCGTTCCGAAGACGGGGCTCTTGACCTCGACCTGAAGCTCCTCCGAGCCTTCCCTGACGTGCAAGACAAAGGAGAGCCCGCTATCGAGCTCCAGGGTATCCGTCGCCCACAGGTTAGCCCTTTCGTCGGAGCCGAAGGTGAGTCGCCGCGCCAGTTCGCGCCCCAACCCCGCCGCCGCCGCCGGTACGTCCAACGGGGAGACGAGGACCCCGCTCCGTGGGAGGACCAAGGCGAGCTCGCCCTTGGCGGCAGCTAGCCCTTCGAGGTCGCCGAAGGAGTCGAGGTGGACCGGCGATACCGCTGTCAAGATACCCACTCTCGGCGGGGCAATCTTACAGAGATGGGCAATGTCTCCTTTGTGGGTCGCCCCCATCTCCAGGACCAGCACCTCAGTCCTCTCGTTCGAGGCGAGGACCGTAAGGGGAAGCCCTATCTCGTTGTTGAAGTTTCCGGCCGTCGCCGAGACCTTGAGGCCGTTGGCACGAAGGATCGCCTCCAGCGCGTCCTTTACAGTGGTCTTGCCGACGGTACCCGTGACCCCGACGACCGTTGGGGCGTTCTCGCGGACGAGACTCCACCGGGCCAGATCCTGCAGCGCGGACAGGGGATCCTCGACCACCACCGTCGGCACTAAGAGCGGACGAGAGGCCACCGCCGCAACCGCCCCCCGAAGATGCGCCTCCGGGGCAAAGTCCGCGCCGTCGCACCTCCCCTTGAGCGCGAAGAACAGGTCCCCGCGGCGCACGAAGCGGGAGTCGACCGAGGCCCCCGTCGCGAGCACGGTCTCATCTCCACCCACAAGGGAACCACCGACGGTCTGCACTACCGATTTCAGGGGGACGGGCTTCAACGTAACCTGTCCTCCTTCTTTGCGTCCGGGGCGGGAGTAGGGTCAGGTGGCGGAGGATCGTACTTCGTACTCTCGCGATCCGGGGGAATGTTGAAGTATCCCAGGGTGAAGCCCATGACGTTCTGGAACGCGGGGGCGACAACGACCTCGCCAAATATGTCCTTCTGCGGCTCGTCCACCGCCATAAGGATGACGTACCTGGGGTTGCTGACGGGAGCGAAGCCGACAAACGAGGTTACGTATTCATCACCGTAGAGCCCGGTCTTAGGGTCCACCTTCTGCGCGGTACCGGTCTTGCCGGCTACTGTATATCCGGGAATCGAGGCGAGATGGCCCGTCCCTTCGTCGACCACGCTCTGGAGCATCCCGCGTAGTATAGTCGAGGTTTCTTCGCTTATCACACGGCGCCCGGGCCCTTGAGGGGCGGCATCTCGGGCAACGTAGGGCGTCACCTGTAACCCGCCGTTGGCGAGCGCGGAGTAGCCGGTGGCGAGTTGCAAGGGTGTTACCGTGAGTCCCTGCCCGATAGGGATGTTGCCGATAGAGGAGCCGCTCCACTGCTCGAACGGCGGCGCTACACCTGCGTCCTCGCCCCAGAGGTCTACCCCGGTCGCCTCTCCGAATCCGAAGCCTCTTATGCGCTCGCTCAGACGTTCGCCGCCGAGGAGTTGGGCGACCTGGATCGTCCCAACGTTGCTCGACTGCTCGAGGATCCCTCCGGGGTTCAGGACCTTCGTCTCGTGCTTCTCGGAGTCGTATATCATCCGGTCCGCGACCGCAATGGAGTCCGGTACGATGAACGCATCCTTCTTGGTAACCGCCCCCTCTTCGAGGGCCGCCGCTATCGTAAAAGCCTTGAAGGTCGAGCCCGGCTCGTAAGGGTCGGTCAGGACGCGGTCTCGCTTATGCTCCTCGGCTGCCTCTCGGAAGTCGTTGTTGTCGTAGCCGGGTGAGGTGGTGAGGGCCACTATCGCTCCGTCCTCGACGCGCATCACGAGCCCGAGAGCACTCTTGCCCTCGTACTTCTTCGTAGCGCCGGCGAGCTCGTCCTCCAACTCCTGCTGCACGGCGGTATCCACGGTCAGGTCCAACTCCTGCCCGCCCTTGAGGGCCTCATCATAGCGAGCCTCGACACCACCGTAGGCCATGTCAGTCCCGAGATAGCCTAGAAGCTGGCTGGCAAGCGGACCGTTCGGATAGACGCGCGTCTCGTTCGGCTCGACCGAGATGCCCGGGAGGTTTAGCTTCTGGACCTCGCGCGCCTCCTCGGGCTCGACCTCCTCCGCCACGACGCTGTAGCCGGCGGGCTCGCCCTCGTCGTTCTCCTTCGTAAGCTTGCCCTCGATCTCTGCTGTGCCACCCGCCTTCGGCCCGAGCAACCCATCAAGGGTTTCGGCGGTCTCCTTTGGGTCCTCGATCTGGTACGGGGTGGCGATCACCTTCGCCGCGTCGAGGCTGGTTGCGAGCGGCCTGCCGTCAGCTGAGATTATCGCGCCCCTACCGAGCCTACCAGACTGCTCGAAGGCAAGCGCCTCGTTGGCCCGGAAACCATCATCGTTCGCGAAGCTCAGCTGCACCGCCCGCGCCCCTAAAGAGACGCAGACCACCGCCACCGCCCCCGCAACGACCCGGAGCCGCCAGTGACCAGCCCTCCTTCTCGTTCCCTCGCGCACCGGGACGGACCTACGCACCGGCCTCCGACCTTGCGGGAGCGGCACGACCCTCGCGTTGGCCCTCGCGCGGCCCTGGCTGTTCTTGCGGGAGCCTCCAGCCGAGGATCGGGTCACTCCCCTGGGGCTTCTCGGCCTGGGGACGTTACTCGCCCGCGCCTTTTTTACTCTTCTCCCCGCCATTTACTACGTCCTCCCCTTCGCTCCCGTAAGTACTAAAATCCTTGCCGCCCGGATCCCGCATCCCGAGGTCTTCTTTAGCCGACTCCCGGATGCTCCCCGATTCGGAGAGCTCCGCGACGCGCACCTCCAGCCTCTTGCCGTCGGCCTCGGCCGCCGCCTTCTCCTCATCAAGCCGGGCCGCCTCCGCACCCGTCCCAACCGCCATGGTGTGCGCGTAGACGCTCCCCAGCATCAGCGCCACCGGGACCAGCACGAGCACTACGAACGTCCTCCAGGACCACGAGCCACTCTTCCTCCCCTCCGGCTTCCTCCCCTGGACGGGACGCTTTGAGGGGGGGCGGGTTACCGGCTTCCTCTGCGGCGCCGCCATCAGGACGGCCCCCCTGCCAGCAAGCTGTCCCCGAGCGGCTCGCGGGTGCGAAGGGCTGAGCGCAGGCGGGCGGAGGCGCTGCGAGGGTTCTCCCCGATCTCCCGATTCGAGGGTCTCCGGACCACGCCCTTGCGAAGTATGGGCCGCGCCCCGCACACGCACATCGGTAGCTCCGGCGGGCACACACAATGTCCGGTCCGCTCGGAGATAAATCGCTTCACTATCCGGTCTTCCCCGGAGTGGAACGTAATCGCCACGAGCCGCCCCCCCGGTAACAGCAGCGTCTCCGCAGCCTCGAGCGCCCGCTCCAAACCGGCCAACTCGTCGTTTACGTAGACCCGCACCGCCTGGAAGACCTTCTTCGCGGGGTTGCCGCCCCTCTCCTTCCAGCCAACCGCCGCCCGCACCGCCTCCGAAAGCTCCAGCGTGGTCTCGAGAGGCCGCCGCCGGATGACTTCCCTCGTCACCCGCCGGGCCTCGCCGCGCGGCACGTCTCCATAACGTACGAGCACGTCGGAGATCTCCGGCGCCTCGGCACCGTTCAAGAACTCCGCCGCCGATACCCCGCGCCCCGGGTCCATCCGCATATCGAGCGGCCCCTCCCAGACGTAGCTGAAGCCCCGTCCGGCCTCGTCTATCTGGTAGCTAGATATCCCGAGGTCGAAGAGGATAGCATCCACCCTCTCCCCCTCCCCGGCCATCTCCGCCAGGACCTCGTCGTAGGCCCCTCCCCTGAAGACGAAGCGCGAGTTCTCCCCTGCCAGAACGCGCGCCCTTTCCGCCGCCTCGGGGTCGCGGTCTATACCGACCAGCCGGCCTTCGTACCCAAGCTCTGCGAGTATCCGCCGGGCGTGCCTCCCGCCGCCGAAGGTGGCGTCCACGACCTTCCCAACATCCGCCAGGTCGAGCGCCTCGACGGCCTCTTCGACCATCACAGGGTAGTGTTCTACCGCCATCAAACCCCGAACTCCCTACCGGCGAACTCCTCGACTATCGCCGCAAAGGAATCATCGGCGCTTGAGACGTAACGCTCCCACTCGCCGGTATCCCAGACCTCCAACCGATCGTCTACGCCGGTGAGGGTAACGTCGCGGCTCAAACCCGCGTACCGGGCGAGCTTGGCCGGGATCAAAACACGCCCCTGCCGGTCCAACGCCGCCTCGAAAGCCATCGAGAAGAACATCCGGCTCAACTGCCGCCCTTTGGCCGAAAGATCCGCATTAGACTTTATGTTCGCCTTGAACGTAGCCCACTCCTCGGGCGGAAATGCGAATAGACACCGGTCAACCCCCTTGGTGATAACGATACCGCCCTCGAAATAGGGCCGGAGCCGGGAGGGGAGAGTCAACCGCCCTTTCTCATCCAGGGTGTGCTCGTACTCTCCGAGAAGGGCCAGGACCTCGTCCTCCCACTACGTCCCACTTTGTCCCACGACGCCGAAATTCTCGCATATGCTGGGAAAACCCGCAACGCGACTCTCCGCACCAGACCCTCGAGTGCCACAAATGGCTCGCTTTTGCTATTACTCCCTCCCCCCTAGGGAAGAGGAATCCCTAGACAGTAATAGAGAGCAATTTGAATAGCCTTCCTCCTGGCTTGGTGTAGGAGTCTTCCGGTCAGGTAGGTTTGGGGCACATATGGTAGACGAAGCTCCTTCGAGCGTAACATGTTGGGTTAGCGAGAAATAGGTAAGGGATTCTTGCGGATTATAAGGATACTCGGCGGTTCTCTCCGCCTCGCAAGCACTTCGAAAGGGTGGGCCCACCAGGACTCGAACCTGGGACCGTCCGATTATGAGTCGGATGCTCTAACCAACTGAGCTATGGGCCCGGAGATGGGCGGCGAGCTGCCCTGGTAGGACTCGAACCTACAACCCTCCGGTTAACAGCCGGATGCTCTGCCATTGAGCTACAGGGCAAGGTGCTTCAGGTTGAAAGTATAAGGCTCAGGGGGCCGGGCTTCAAGATTCGAGGGTGAGGTTGCTCGCCTCCACGGCGGCCCTGTTGAGGCGTTTGGTCTCCAGGTGCAGCCGGTACTTCTCATCGAAGTCCTCCGTGAGAAGCTTCGCCCTCTCTCGGCTCAGGGAGGCAAGCCGGAACCAGGCCGCGCGCAGGGAGGCCGCGGAAGGGTAGAGCCGCTCCCCCTCTGCCCGGAGAGCGGAGATCCCATCAAGCAGAGCCCGGGCCCGCTCGTCGGAGAGGATAATGTCCAGATCCTCCCCAGCATGTTCGGCCAGCAGGGCAAAGATGCAACCCTGTGCCTCGTCGCCGAAGTCGCCAGGGCCCAGCGCGACCGGCGCATCGAGAAGATCTGGGGCCTCCATCCCCGAGCGTAGAGCACCGGAGGCCAAGTCCGGACGAACCAGCACCAGGGCGAGGAGCTCGCGTCCAGCCTCAACAGAAGGATCGTCCTCATTACCTCGACTGTTGCCTTCTAATGTACCGTGACGGGGGGGCGCGTTTGGCACCGCAGTATTATTTCCTCGCTGGCTGTCGTCAGTCCGCGTTCTGTGGGAAGTTAAAAGATCTTCAAGCCTAACCGGGCTGATTTGCAACGTATCCGCCATCAAACGCTTCGCTTCTAACTCAAGCGTCGGAGCCCTGGTGCTTATCTTCTGAACATACTTCAATAACCTCGGCATCGCTTGATGGCGGGTTACAGCATCGCGGCCTCTAAACTCTTCAGCCAGCGAATGAATGACATACTCCATCACGAAAACACCTTCATCCAGGAGACCTCTAAACTCATCTGCTGAGTGTTCTAAGAGCCAATCAGCAGGATCTTCCGGCAGACGGACGACGTAGAGAAAAGTGTTCAGTCTTGTAGCTGCGAGCGTCAATTGAGCCATGTCGTCCACCTTTTTCACGGCCTTCTCCCCCGCCTCGTCCGGATCGAAGAGCAGATAGATCTTCTCGGTGTGCCCGCTCAACGTCTTGAGATGCTGCTCTGTCATCGCGGTTCCCAGGGTAGCCACCGCGTTCTTTATCCCCGACTGGTAGAGCATGAGAACGTCCGTGTAGCCCTCGACGACGAGGGCCGCCTTCTCTTTACGTACCGCCTCGGCGACCTGGGGGGAACCGTAGAGCAGGGAGCGCTTGTTAAACAGCTCGGTCTCGGGGGAGTTGAGGTATTTGGGCTTCGCATCCCCCAGGGAACGCGCGCCGAAGCCGACGATCCTACCGCGCCGGTCAGAGATCGGGAACGTCACCCGGTCCCCGAACCGCTCCCCCCCCCGCGACGATAGTAACCCCGCCTCCTCCAACGCCTCTCGCCCCAACCCCACCCCACGAGCAGCCTGAACAAAGCCCGGCCTCCCTCGTGGCGGCGCGCACCCCAAACGAAATTCTTCTATAGTAGAATATTCAAACCCTCGCTCCTTGAGGTAACGACGCGCCTCCTCTGCGGCGGGCGACTTGAGCAGATACTTGTGGTAGTAGGCGGTCGCGGCGGCGAGAGCCTTGTAGGCCGAGCGGCGGCGGGCGTTACGCTGTTGGGCAGCCCTCTCTTCCTCTGGGGAGCGGCCCTCGAACCGGAGCTCGACACCGAAGCGTTCGGCGAGGTGCGAGACCGTCTCGGTGAAGGAGAAGGACTTTAGCTCCATCACCAACTTTATGGCGTCGCCGCCCCGCGAACAGCCGAAACAGTAATAGAAGCTCTTGTCGGGTGAGACGCTGAAGGAGGGGGTTTTTTCGTTGTGGTCCGGGTAGGGGCAGAGACCGGAGAAGCGGGCGCCCACCCGGCGTAGCGCGGTGAACTCGGAGGCGACCTCGGCTATCTGCGCAGCCTCGCGCACCTCCTCGACGCTCTGCGGTGTGATCCTCAAGCTCTGTCGTTTCTCCTTTGTCGCTCGTACCGCACGAATATTACCGGTGGCTCGTGATGTGGAACAGGGCGGATTTAACTATAGAGCGTGAGCGGCCGTGCCAGGGCGCTTGGCAGGGAGCGTGTGACGGCATTTCGCGGGTCCGCCTGTTGGGGTGGGCTTCGAGCCTAAGAACGAGACTTTGAACGCAACGTACCCTGCTTTCCGGGCGGCCCCCCGTCGCGAGTGCCTCGGCGGCGAGTTCGTAGATCCTCCGGCCGCCTTGACGTCAATCTTACCGGTCAGTATAGTTAACATATGATCGAAGCACAGGCGACCAGGAGGAAACCCGCGACGAGGGGCGAGAGGGCGGCGACGCGCAGGAGGCTGCTGAAGGCCGCGGACGAGTTGTTCTACACGGGCGGCATCCGGGCTACGGGGGTGGAAGCAGTGGCCCAGGGGGCCGGGGTCACAAAGATGACCCTCTACTCTCACTTCTCCTCCAAGGACGAGTTGGTCGCCGCCTACCTTGCCGAGCGCGACGCGCGCTGGAGGCAGGCGCTGGAGGAGGCGCTCGGCCGCTACGATGGCCCTAAGGAGAAGCTGCTCGCCGTGTTCGACTCCTACCGAAAATTCGTCGTCTCAGAGAACTTGCGGGGTTGTGCGTTCGTCAACTGCTCGGCCGAATTCCCAGACCGAAAGCATCCGGCCCGCCGGGTGGCGAGGGAACACAAGACCGGCGTGCGGCGTCGCCTCTCGGACCTAGCCACCGAGGCCGGAGCCGACGACCCTGAGGCCCTTGCCGAGCGGCTGTTCCTGCTGCTGGAGGGAGCCTACGTCACCGCCGCCATCGAAGGCGACGAGGGGGTGCTGGGGCGCGCCCGCGACTTGGCTGCCGAGACGATCGGTGAAGCTGTGACCCGACGCGAGGGACCGCGAAAGTGAACGGGGAGGCGGAGGACACCACGCGCGTGGCCGAGGGCGGGTGCCGTTGCGGGGCGATCATGGTCCGGGCAAGCGGGGATCCGACGGTGGTCGTCTACTGCCACTGCCGGGACTGCCGCAGGTCCAGTGGCGCCCCGGTCTCGCTCTTTGCCGGGTATCGGTCGGGGCGGATAGAACTGACGCGCGGCGAGCCGAAAGTCTACGAGTCGTCGCCGGGCGTCTACCGGTCCTTCTGCGGGCAGTGCGGCGCGCCGGTCTCCTTCGAGGACGAGCGTCTGCCGGGGGAGACCTACCTGCCCGTGGGCGTGTTCGACTGCCCGGAGGCCTTCGAGCCCGAGAAGCACGATTGGGTGTCCCGACGGCTTCGCTGGTTCGACGTCCCGGACGGGCTGCCCCGCCACGAGGAAAGGAGTATTCTCCAGGTGACCGGAGAACCGGGGGCTGTTGAGCGCGTCCCTGCTCCTGGCGGCACTGGCCGCCTTCCTGGCCGGTGTCGCTGGCGGGTTCTCGGGCTTCGGGATCTCCGTAGTCCTCGTGCCGCTGCTTCTGCTCGTCTACGACCAGCCGACGGTCGTGGCATTCAACGGGGTGCTCTCTGCGGCCATCGCCGCGGCGGTGGTGCGCGCCTCCTGGCGGGAAGCGGACCGTCCGGCGGTGATTCGCCCTCCTAGTCCTCGCCCTCCCGGACCTGGCGGTGGGCGCGCAGGCCCTTGGCATCCTGAATCCTGCCTACCTCAAGCTGGCGGTGGGCTTGATGGTGGTCGTCTCGGCGGTCTTGCTCCTCCGCGAAGACGTGCGGCTGCCCAGCCTCAAGACGCGGTGGGCTCCTCCGGTCGTCGGCTTCGCGAGCGGAGTCCTCGCGAGTTCCACGGGGCTTTCGGGCCCGCCGGCTGCGCTGCTGACCTCGCGCGGCCTCGCCAAGCACACCTTCCGGGCCTCTATCGCCTTGTTCTTCTTGGGGCTGGACGGCGGCGCTCCTGGGCGTGCTCGCCTTCTAGAGGCACCTGCGGCCTTCCCTCGCGCCACTGGCACTCCTGCTAGTAGTTTCGCTGACTGGCAAGACCTTAGGGACAGCGCTCTTCCGGAGGGTTCCCAGGAGACTTTCCGCGTCGTCGTCTTGGCCACGGCGGTCCTCGTCGGACTCATGGGGGTCGCCACCGCGGCCCGGGCGCTTTTGGCGTAGCAACTTCGAGGGTTTGACGAGGAAACCCTTTTCCGCAGCGCCCGCGCAGGTCGGCCTATGCTTCCCCGACTTCATGGTGAGGTTTCCAGCGGCGAAGGCAGTATGAGTTCCTCGTCCGATACCCCACTGCAGGGACCCCTTCAAGGAGCGAGCTGGCGCGGCTCAGGTAGCTCTGCAGGCTACCTCGCTTCCGGCTCGATCCACTTCTTCGTCTCCGGTGGAGTGTAGCTCTTCATCCGGTCGAGCAATAGCTCCGGGTCCTCTCCGGTGAGGACGAGTGAGCGGTGGTTCGGGCTAACGAAGCCCTCGGCGACAGCCTTGTCGAAGAGCGCGGCGAGCGGCTCCCAGTAGTCGTCCACGTCAAGCAGAGCGCACGGCTTCTCGTGGATGCTGAGTTGCGCCCAGGAGTGGACCTCCAGGAGCTCCTCCAGCGTCCCGTAGCCTCCTGGTAGCGTGACGAAGCCGTCTGAAAGGTCGGCCATGAGCGCCTTGCGTTCATGCATTGTGCCGACGACATGCAGCTGCGTGAGGTTCGGGTGGGCAAGCTCCCTGGCGACGAGCGCCTCGGGGATTACGCCGACGACCTCGCCGCCCTCCTCCAGCGCCGCGTCCGCCAGGAGGCCCATGAGCCCGACCCGGCCCCCGCCGGAGACTAGCCGGATGTCCCTCCTGGCGATCATCGCCCCCATCCGCCGCGTCGCCGTGGCGTAGGATGGCCGTAGACCTTCGCTGGAACCACGAAACACGCATACGGCATTCAATAGAGATCCTCCAGTTATCTGGCACACACCCTTCTCTACCACGGAGAGCCAGGGGTTAGCCGTTAGTCAAAGATGGCGTCGGTGCGGGGCAAAAAGATGCGGTTGTACGTTGCCAGAGCGTAACGGTCGGTCATGCCGGCGACGAAGTCTATGGTCTCGGTGACGGGATCGAGGTCGCTCTTCGCCCGCTCCTCGGGCCTTTCGAGATAGTACTCGAAGAGGGCGGCGACCACGGCGCCGGCCTTGCGGCTCTCGCGTGCGATCGGGTTATGGTAGACGTTCTTGAAGAGCCAGGTCCGTAGTTGCATGAGGGCTTCGTATACCCTCTCGGAGAGGGCTATCTCACCCCGCTCTCTCGATGTGGAGATCATGTCACGCACCAGGGTATCTATCCGCGCGCTCATCCGGTTCCCGAGCACCGCCAGGGCCTCTCCGGGAAGGTTTTCGGAAGAGATAACGCCCGCCCGCAAGGCATCGTCGACATCGTGGTTTACGTAGGCTATCCGGTCGGCGAGACGTACGATCTCTCCCTCTCGTGTAGACGGATAACCTTTGCCGGTATGGTTGAGGATACCGTCCCTGGCCTCGTGGGTAAGGTTTAGTCCCCGTCCCCCCTTCTCCAGGACGTCCACGACCCTCAAGGAGTGTTCGTTGTGCCTGAATCCGCATCCGTGGCCGAGACTAGTGAGGACGCGGGAGAGCGCCTCTTCTCCCGTGTGGCCGAAGGGGGTGTGGCCGAGGTCGTGGCCTAAAGCTATAGCTTCGGTAAGATCTTCATTGAGGCCCAGAGAGCGGGCGATGGTGCGGGAGATCTGCATCATCTCCAGGGTGTGCGTTAGACGGGTGCGGAAGTGGTCGCCATCCGGGGAGATGAAGACCTGCGTCTTGTGCATTAGGCGGCGGAAGGCCTTCGCGTGGATGATGCGGTCGCGGTCGCGCTGGAACTCGTTGCGCACCTCGTCGGGCGGCTCGGGTACTGGCCGTCCGGCGCTCGTCTCGCAGGCCCATTGCGCCGGAGGTTTGGCCGTCTCCGGGTTCCTCTCCCTCACGCCGGGCGAAGCGTGCGGCGTGAGGGGGTGGCGATGGAGGCGTTTCCGAGGACAGCGTTGCCGGGGGCGTGGGCGAGGACGTGGGAGGCGACGACCCGGCGGACGCTCTCCTCCAGCCCCTCCTCCACTGCTACCTCCCGGATCGGACGGACCACGAGGTCTTGCAGAGCGGCGAGGCTATTAGGCTCCAGAGGGTAGGAGTCACCGGCAAGACCAGCCTCGCGGCTCGCGAAGCGACACCTGGCGCAGAGCACGCCGCCCAGAGGCGGGGCGAAATAGAGGAGGCCTTCGCCGGTGACCTCGGTGAGGTCGCGCTCACAGCTTACACAGACGTCGAGCCGGGGGGTGTATCCGGCGAGGATCGAAAGCTTAAGGGCAAAGGCCGCTCCCACGGCCTCGAAGCCCGTCTCGCGGCCCTCAAGGGCATCGAGGGCGTGGTAGAGGAGGTTGAAGACGCGACGGTCGGCCTCGTCTCCACCGGAGAGGGCCCGGACGGCCGAGATCATGGCACCCGCCGTTACGAGACGCTTCAGGTTCTCGCGCACGCCGTGGAAGGAGCGCAAGACCTCGACCTGCGTTACGGTATCCAGAGTCCGGCCCTCATAGGCGAGGAAGTCTACGCAAGAGAGCGGTTCGAGGCGGCCACCGAAGCGCGACTTGGTGCGCCGAATGCCCTTGGCTATCACCGAGACGAGGCCGGCGTCCCGCGTGTAGAGGTCCAGGATACGGTCGGCCTCGCCGTAGCGGATCGAGCGCAGTACTATACCCTTACTCTTGTAGACCGCCATCTTCAGCCTCCTGCATGATCTTCACGCTCCCGCTCGTCCCGATCCTCGACGCCCCGGCATTGAGCAGGTCCAGCGCGTCCTCCAGCGTCCGTATCCCTCCGGCGGCCTTTACAGCCAGCCCCTCCGGGGCCTCCTCCCTGAGGAGGGCCACGTCCTCCGTGGTCGCCCCGACGGACCCGAAGCCGGTCGAGGTCTTGATGAAGTCCGCGCCGCTTGCGGCCACGATCTGTACGGCCAGCCGCTTCATCTTGTCCGATAAGTAAGCCGTCTCGACGATGACCTTTAAAACGGCGTCGTTGAGCCCATTGTTCATCGCCACCGCTCCGACCTCGCGGTTGAGGTTCGCCAGCTCATCAGCTACGTATCCGAAATTTCCCGAGAGGAACTTCGAGACGTTCATTACCATGTCGAGCTCGACGGCCCCACTCTGGATCGCATCGCGCACCGCCGCTACCTTGACCGCCGTCGTATCCGCCCCGAAGGGGAAAGAGATCACCGTCGCTGCCTTCACGTCTGTCCCGCGCAACTCCCGCGAGGCGAGCCTCACGTAGCACGGCAACACGCAAACCGCCGCGAAGTGATGGTGCGCAGCCTCCTCGCACAACCGCCGCACGTCAGCCTCCGTCGAGTCCGGTTTGAGGAGGGTGTGATCAACGGTCTTCGCAAACTCCCGCACCCTCATGCTCACGGGTCACGCTCCTCGGAATAAAAAACGGTCACAACCCCTGCTACCGACCGAATTATAACCCCAACCGCTCCAGGAACCTCGGATCGTTTCGCCAGCCCGGAGTAACCTTAACCTTCAGATCGAGGTAGATACGAGTACCGAGGAGACGTTCGACGTCGCGACGGGCCTCGGTGCCGATCTGCTTGATCGTCTTGCCGTGCTTGCCCAGTACGATCATGCGCTGAGACGCCCTCTCGACGTGAATGATAGCGTAGACGACCGTAACGTTGTCCTTGCGCTCGACCTCGTCTATCTCGACGGCGATAGCGTGTGGCACCTCCTCTCGCAACACCGCCAAAGCCTTCTCTCGGACGTACTCGGCGAGCACCAGCGACTCCGGGTAGTCGGGCACCGTACCCTCCGGGAAGTAGCGGGGACCGGACGGTAACAGCCCGATCACCGTCTCTATAAGAGGCTCGGCGTTGAGGCCCTGCTTCGCGCTCAAGAGGAAGACGTCCTCGTACTTCGCAAGCCCGGAGATCTCCTCGATAATCGGGAAGGCCTCGGATGGGTCGCGCAAGAGGTCCACCTTGTTGAGGCAGGCGATGGCCGGTGTCCTCGCTTCGGCGACGATCCGCGCCACGTATCGGTCGCCCGTACCGAGATCCCCTTGCGCCGCGTCGAAGAGTACAAGCACGACATCGGACTCGTAGAGGCTGTCGAGGACTTGCTGCTGCATACGGCTCCTCAAAGTGTCGCGAGGCTTCTGGGAGCCGGGGGTGTCCACGAATACCGCCTGGTACCCCGGACCGTTGCGGACGCCCCGGATCGGGCTGCGCGTCGTCTGAGCCCGGGGCGAGGTAATGGAGACCTTCACGCCGACGAGCCGGTTGACCAACGTAGATTTCCCAACGTTCGGCCTTCCCACCACCGCGATGAAGCCGCTCTTGAAACCGTTCGTACCGGCTTGCATCACAGCGCCTCCGGACCGAAGGCGTGCGGGAGCAACTCCCCAAAGGGGTACCGCCGGATCCCCGAGCCTTCCTCCACGACGACCTCCTCGCACCCGAACTCCCGCAAGACCTGCCGGCAGGCTCCACACGGGAGACAGGGCACCGCGTCCGGGCTCACGACCGCGACCAGCCGAATCTTGCGGCCGTCTTCATTCGTGGCGTTGGCGGACATCGCGAAGACGGCTGCGCGCTCGGCGCACATGCTCAGGCCATAGGAGGCGTTCTCGACGTTACAACCGATGTATATCTCTCCGTTTGCGGTCAGGAGCGCCGCGCCAACCCGGAAGTTGCTGTAGAGGGCGTAAGCCCTGCTGGAGGCGGCGCGCGCGGTTTCGATAAGGTTAGTCAGGTCCATGCGGTTGATTCTACCGGAGCCGGCTAGAGGAGTTGAAAGACGACCACGGCTAGGAGGAGCCCTATGGCAGCGCCGGCCGTCACCTGGTACGGAGTGTGGATGCCGGCCTCGACGCGGCTCTGGCAGACCAGCAACGCCATGAGCAGCGTTATGAGAGAGACGAGGCCAGCGTGACGCCCCTCTGTTGCGATGAAGCTCGCCGCTACCCAACTGGCAAACGAGACAGCCGCATGTCCGGAGGGCATCCCGCCCAGAAAGGTGTTCGGGGCGCGGGTGAGCGCCTTTACGAGGAGCACGGCTATCGCCACGAGCACGAGCGCGACCAGCGTCAGGTGAGCCGGGGAGCTACGGACGCGCTCTAGCGTCTCAAGCGAGAAGGGGCCCAAGTCGTCGCCCAGGATCAGGTACCCAACGGCCACCGCCGCGATGCTGGTCACGAGCACAGCTCCCGCCGAGACATCCTTCGCGAGCTTGGCGAGCGGATGATACTCGCGGGTGACGAGATCCACCGTGAACTCCAGGGCCGTGTTGAGCATCTCGACAACGAAGACGGCCGCGATGACGAGCACGAGCAGGGCGAGCTCTATCCGACTCGCTCCAACGAGCAGGCTCAACACCAGGACGACCGCCGACGCAACCACGTGGAAGCGCATGTTGCGCTGGGTGCGCACCGCGTAAACCAGACCCCGGTAAGCGTGGTTGAAGGAGCGTGCAACCCCCTGCTGCCCCTTTACGGGCTTCGTGCCCTTCGCCCCCTCCTTCTTACTGCTCCGGAGCACCGGTCTCCCCTAACGCAGCCTCTTGCACCGCCGACATCTCGGTCCCCTCGAACTCGTTCCCATGGTCCATCCCGGCCAGGTGCAGCGCCCCATGGACCACCAACTCCTCGACCCGGTCCGGGTCGGAACGCACGTACTCGGGCGCTACCACGATCTCACCGACCATCTCCCCATACGGCCCGTCTATTCCGAAGCTCAACACGTCGGTCGGAGAGCCCATATTCCTGTACTTCAGGTTAAGATCGTGGATCATGTTTAGAGGCACCAGTGCGACCGATACCTCACCCATACGGTCAACGTCGAGGCCGCGGGCGGAGAAGGCGGCGGCGCAGAGCTGTGTGGCCCGTTCGGGGGTGAGCCCATCGTACCCGGCCTCATCCACGACGGCAACGGAGAAGGGCATCGGTCTCAGGGGGTTGGGGAGGGAGGGGCTTTTTCGGCGGGGGCTTCGGGGTACTCGATACGGGGACCGATAAAGCCTATGACGGCTTCGAGGATTGCCTCGCCGGTCTCGTGGATCTCGCGCATCGTCAGCTCGCACTGGTCGAACTGGCCATCGTCGAGCTTGCCGCGTATGGTGCTGCCAACAATGTCTCCGATACGTTTGGGGGTCGGTTTTTCGAGCGACTTCACGGTCGCTTCTATGGAGTCGGCGAGCATCAAGATGCCGGCCTCTTTGCTCTTCGGGCGGGGGCCGGTGTAGCGGAAGTCAGTCTCGTTGACGGTCGCGCTGTTGGCGACGGCATCCTGGAGGGCCTTGCGGTAGAAGTACTCGATGCGGGTCGTGCCGTGATGTTCGGCGATCACGGCTAGGACCTCCTGGGGCAGGTTCCACTCGCGGCCGAGCTCCACGCCGTCCTTCACGTGGCGTTTGATGATCCGGGCGGAGAGGACAAGGGTAAGGGTCGCATGCGGGTTCATACGCGAGATCTGGTTCTCTATAAAGTAGTTGGGGTGCTCAAGCTTACCGACATCGTGGTAGTAAGCGCCCACGCGCGCGAGTAAGGGGTCTGCCCCTATGCGCTCAGCGGCGTTCTCTGCGAGGTAACCGACCTGCATGGAGTGGGTGAAGGTCCCCGGCGCCCCGCGCAGAAGCTTCTGCAAGAGGGGATGGCCGGTATCGGAGAGCTCCAGGAGCTTCTGCGGCGTGAGGATGTTGAAGGTGTTCTCCAGCAGTGGGAGGAGCATCATCGCGAGCATCAGGGAGAGGAGGCCGTTGGCGAGCCCTATACCGCCGAGCTCTGCCGCGGACCTCAGGCTGCCGCCCCCGATCAGGGCGACCGCGAACGTCACTATCCCGGAGACGAGGGCGATGAGCAGCCCGGCTCGCAAAAGCTCTATCCGCGGTCCTACCCTCAGGACCGTGTAAATCGCAAACCCCGACGTCAGTAGCAGTGCGGAAGTAAGGAAGAAGTCGCTGTCCGCGATGATGCCGACGTTGACGCTGGTGATGACTACCATAACGAACATTAACCGCGGTCCCAGGAGGATGGTGCCGAGGATGCTCAAACCAGCAAGC
>JAABVA010000445.1_pt1 | contig 53140 bp, 34 predicted proteins | sample 5560331 | NCBI WGS metagenome assembly JAABVA01 (sample SAMN12812661, study PRJNA571458) | rock metagenome | isolation source: Antarctica rocks | place: Antarctica: Victoria Land, Mt New Zealand sud | collected 2016-01-07
AAGCAGATTACCGTCGAGAAGGATCTCGCCCCGGGTCTGCCCCCAATCGTGAGCCTGTGCACGGGGCTAAACCAGATATGGACCAACCTGCTGGATAACGCAATCGACGCTGTGCCGCAGGGTGGAAGGTGCACGTGCAGACCTGGATGGAGCCAAGCAAGACCGGTAAACGCGGTGTCGATCTTTGCGTCCGGATCAAGGACAATGGCAGTGGCATTCCGCTGGAGGTGCAGCCCCATATCTTCGACCCGTTCTACACGACCAAAGAAGTCGGTGTGGGAACAGGTCTGGGGCTTGGAATTGTGCACCGTGTCGTCGAGCAGTTTGGCGGCACGATACGGTTTTCCTCGGAGCCGGGCAACACTGATTTTGTGGTGAGACTGCCCTCGGAACGCGAATAGGCCGTGAGGTCTCGCCAGCCTCCCGTCGCCGGTTTACGATTATGCTCAGGAGACTTGTTATGTCGCTTACGCCCTTTCATATTGCCTTCCCTGTCAACGATCTAGCGGCTGCGCGCACCTTCTACGGAAAGACGCTGGGGTGCCCGGAAGGCAGAAGTTCGGAGGAGTGGATCGACTTCAACCTGTTCGGGCACCAGATCGTTGCGCACCTGAAGCACGGAATGGAAGCGAAGCCAGCACACCACAACCCTGTGGACGGGCATGCGGTTCCCGTGCCGCACTTCGGCGTGGTGCTAACGATGCCGGAGTGGGAAGAGCTTGCCGGAAGAGTTCGGTCGGCAGGTGTGAACTTCGTCATCGAGCCCTACGTGCGTTTCAAGGGTGAGGTGGGCGAGCAGGCGACGATGTTCTTCCTGGATCCGGCAGGAAATGCGCTCGAATTTAAGGCCTTTGCCGACCTGGGACAGATCTTCGCAAAGTAGAGCGAGCGAGCTTAGCGGCTGAGCCGAACGGCGAACTGGGCGACGCGTGGGTCTGTTGTGGTCGCGTTGATGCTGCCGAAAGCCGGAGTTCCGAAGCTGCCGTTAGGCTGGGCGAAGGCGGGCGTGTTGGTGAGGTTGAAGATCTCCGCGCGGAACTCGAGATCGTAGTGCTCGCTCAGAGCAGTATGTTTGATCGCGGCGAGGTCAAGGTCGCGATAGGCCGGGCCGCGCACCGGGTTACGCGACGCTGTTCCGACGACGCCGATGGGGGCGGCGAAGGCGGAGGTATCGAAGAAGCGCTGCGGGGTGCGCGCGGCGGGCGTGAGCGATGGCTTCGAGAGGAGGTCGGGGCGACGCGTGACGATGCCCGCAAAGGCGTAATCGTTGGTCGCCATGGTCACCGTGACGGGTGGACCCGACTGCAGCGATGCGATCGCGTTGACGTTCCATCCGCCGAGAAGCACGGAGGCGACGCCGCTTGGGGCGAAGCGATGTCCGCGACCTGCGGGAAGCTGGTACAGAGCCCCGATTGATGTGACGTTGGGGACGTCGCCGGTCGAGGAGTCACGTTCAAGGTAGGGCCGAGCATAGTCCACGCCAACCAGGCTGTTGGAGCTCGGCGAGGAGAACACAGTTGAGGAGAAGACGGACGAGGCGTCGTCGATGAGCTTGGAGTGCGTGTAGCTGAGGAGAAGGGAGATGCCACCGGAAAGCCGCTGCTCGAGCTTGGCCTCAAGTGCGTTGAAGTTGGTTGTGCCCGTGTTGTTGCGGTAGAAGGCGATGTTCTGGAAGCGGGGGTAGGGTTTGAGCAGCTGGGCGGCGGCAACCGTGGGCTGGCCCAGCATTGACGAGGTGGGGATCTGGCCAAAGTAGGGGTTGGTCACCTTTGCCTGCAAAGCTTTTAGGCCCGCCGTATCGGAGGGCACAGGAAGCGTGGAGACTGGCAGCTGGTTCAGGTTGGCGTCGGGGATGCCGACGTGAACGATGTGCGATCCAACATAGGCAACTTCGACCGAAAGATTGGAGGTGAGCTCTCGCTGCAGGGCGAGATTCCACTGCTGCACGTACCCGGAGCCCAAGGTGCGGTTGGCCGTGTAGACGCTCTGACCGAGGCCCGCATTCGGGGTGAGCGCGATCGGCTTCACGGTCGGTCCACCTGAAAGCGGGAAGGCGGCGTTGATGCTGTCCTGGGTGGCCTCACGAACGTTCTGGATGAATGGAAACTGGGGCACGGTGAAGGGCGTGGTGATGCCGGATTGATCGATAAAGACCATGCCGAAGCCGGAGCGGAGAACGGTGCGCGGAGTGAGGCGATAGGCGAGTCCGACGCGCGGGGCCAGGTTGCCGGGATGCAGCTCGCGCGCGCTGCGGGGGAAGCCGCCGGCGCCGATGAACTGGAGCTGCTGGGTCTTGAGATTGAGGATTGCGCCCTGGTTGGTCTTCTCGGTTGAGGGGTGATGAAGGGTGTAGCGAGCGCCAAGGTTGAAAGTGAGTCGTGGCGTGACGCGCCAGTCGTCCTGGGCGAAGATCTCCTGGATATAGTCGCGGGGCCGAATCGTGCTGCCCTGGAGGTCGATCGCGAAGGTGTCGACCTGGCCCAGGAGGAAGCTGGCGAGGGCATTGCCATTGCTGCGCTTGTCGCCGGGAGAGAGGTTAAGCCCCTGCTGGTTGCTGCCGGTCGTCGTGAACGCGAAGGATCCGGTGGGATTGGGCGGAGCAATGGCGTTGAGCTGGTACCAGCGCAGATCGCCACCAAACTTTATCGCATGACGGCCAGCATCGATGTGGAAGGTGTCGACCACCTCCCAGACGCCGGTCTGATACTGCGAGAAGACGCTGGCGGAAGAGCCGATCTGCTGGAAGCCGACAATCGTAAAGAGCGGGAGAGCGTCGGAGAAGGCCGAGCCGGAGGGGATGCCGGGAATGCCGAGTGCGGCAGAGGCGGGACCGGAGACCGACGCTCCGGCGATGTTGTTGCTGCGGCGGGTATAACCGATGCGCGCGTCGTTGAGCAGGCGCATGCCGAAGGTGTGGGTCTCGTTGAAGACGGCCTGCTGACCGAGCACGTGGGATAGACCGGAGACGTTGCCGGTGCCGGTAACGGAACCGAGGATCGCTCCGCTGCCATCCGGGAAAGGCGCCACCGGCTGCTCGACATCGTGGAACCAGGAGTAGCGAAAGAAGGCCCGGTCGGAGCGGCCGAGGTTCGCATCGATGCGTGCGTCGGTCTGGTTCTGGTGCTCGAGGTCGTTGGCCGTGCGGGAGTAGTTGTTCGCGGCCGAGGTGCTGGTCGGCAAGGGAACGCGGCTGAGGAGAGCGGAGGAGGCGGGGTCCACCCGCGTGATGACATCGTTTGCAAATTCTTTCCGCGTATAGGCGCCGTTCGAGAAGACGGTGGTTGCGGGGTCAAAGATGTGCGCCGCTCCGGTAAAGATTCCGTGGCGTTGCGCGAGCGTGGGAACCGTGGAGATGCGGCTGATGGCGATGGCCTGCAGCTCGCCCTGATATCCGCCGAAGAAGAAGAGATGGTTGTGCAGGATCGGTGCACCTAACGTCGCGCCGAACTGGTTGCGGCGGTACTCCGGCTTGCGGGCGTTCGCGGAAGCGAAGTAGTTGCGCGCGTTCAGGCTTTCATTGCGGAAGAATTCGTAGAGGCTTCCATGCACCGAGTTCGAGCCGGAGCGTGTCGAGAGATTGACGACACCGCCATTGAAGCGCCCAAACTCTGCCGGAACATTCTCGGTCTCGACGGTGAACTCCTGGATGTCGTCGAGGATGGGAAAGAAGGCGACCTGGCCCGGCTCAGGCTGCAAGGCGGAGATGCCGTCAAAGAGATATTCGTTGGTTCGGGGACGGCCTCCGTTGATGCGCGGGAAGAGGGTTCCTGGCGGCAGCGAGACGCCCGGCGCGAGCGCCGCCAGCTGGACGAAGTTGCGTCCACTCAGAGGGAGGCCGATGATCGACGATCTCGGAATTGAGGTCTGGATATCGCTGCTGGCCGCCTGAAGGAGAGGTGCGTTTGCGGAGACGTTCACCGTCTGGTCGGCTGAGCCGGCGGAAAGCACGAGATCAAGATCGGAGGTGTTGCCGGTCGTGACGACAATCCCTTCCCGAAGCAGATGTGCGAAGCCCACGGCATCGGCCTCGATACGATATCGACCGGGCAGGAGTTGTGAGAACTGGAAACCGCCCGAGGCTGGTGTCGCCCTTGTGCGCGTCGCGCCTGTCGCCTCAGAGGTTATACGGATTTGTGCGTTCTGGATCGTATGCTCGGCTGAGTCGCGCACCATGCCTCTGGCGGCACCTGCGTTCTGAGCATGCGCACGTGTGGCCGGAAGACCCAGGAGCATCGCGAACAGGAGTAATCGATAGTAAATGGGCACCGGGCCGCCTCCAGGGGTGTCGACCATGACGCTGGAGAAGCCTATCCTTCAGCTCAAAGCATGACGTCTGATGCTCCGACTTTACACGAGTCTATCCGTATTCGCAGTGTGCGGCTGTGGGGGGACGGTAAGGGTTCGCGAAGCGCGAGCCCGCTCCGATCTCAGATCAAAGGCGTTCGATCATGATCTCAGTCGCTTTGACCAGGGCTGCTGCGGTGTCGCCCTTGCGAAGGTTCATCTCGCGCGCGGCATCGGCCGTGATGATCGCCGTGATCTGCTGCGCGCCGATCGCGAGAACAATCTGCGCGAGCAGGCCCTCGATGCGAATGCTGACGACCTTGCCCGAGAGTTGATTGCGACCGCTTACACGCCGATACCGTTCCCGCGATTCGGTAGGCGGACGATCCGTATCTCTCTCGAGAAACGGTTTCAGAGCGTTCTGGGAGATGCGATGGTGGCCGCCGGGTGTGGTGCGGGAGCGAAGTATTCCGGCAAGGATCCACTGCTTGATCGTGGGATAGCTGATGCCCAGCATGTGGGCGGCCTGACGTGGAGTGAAGTAGGCCTGCGGTTCCGGCATCACGCTCTCCGCTTGTTCGGAAAAGCTCGTTGCAGGCTCATATTGGGCGTTTGGCAGCGGCCTGGCGGAGCATCTCCGCGGCTGCCTCGGGCGTGATGTCGCGCTGTGGAGAGGCGAGCAGTTCGAAGCCAACCATGAACTTGCGAACAGTCGCAGATCGCAGCAGCGGAGGATAGAAGTGCAGGTGGAACTGCCACTCGGGATGATCTTCCCCGTCCGGCGGAGCAGGGTGCAAGCCCATGGAATACGGGAATGACACGTCGAAGACGCGGTCGTAGGTGGCGGTGAGCTGCTGAAGAATATCAGCAAGGCCATCGCGGGCGGCGGAGTCGAGATCGCCGAGCCGCGCTACACGCTGACGCGGGAGAACGAGCGCTTCAAAGGGCCAGACAGCCCAGTAAGGAACGAGGGCCACGAAGTGCTCGTTCGCGACGACGATGCGTTCCCCGTGCGCGAGTTCGAGGTCGAGATATGCGGTCAGCAGCGGCGTTCCGTGTTCGGCGAGGTACGCTTTCTGGCCTGCGAGTTCCGCGGCGAGCTCGTTAGGGAGAGATCGGCTGGCCCAGATCTGTCCATGCGGATGGGGGTTCGAAGCGCCCATCATGGCGCCTCGATTCTCAAAGATCTGCACGTAGCCGATGTCCTCGCGGCCGCCAAGCTCCTCGACCTGCTCGGCCCAGACGTCAACCACCTTGCGAATCGATGGAACATCCATTTTGGCCAGGGTGAGGTCGTGCCGCGGAGAGAAGCAGATGACGCGGCAGATCCCGCTCTCCGCCTCGGTGACGAGAAGGCCGTGCTCGTCAGCGTTGAACCGCGGGACGTCCGGCATGAGTGCCGCGTAATCGTTATCGAAGACGTAGGTACTGGTGTACTTGTCGGTGATGTGTCCGCCGGCGCGCGTGTTTCCTGGGCAGAGGTAACAGGCGGGGTCGTACTGAAGCATAGCGGGTTCCGCTGGCGTCTCGGTCTGGCCCTGCCAGGGTCGCTGCGTGCGATGCGGCGAGACTAGAACCCAATCGCGCTTCAGCGGATTCCATCGACGATGCGGCTGCTGTTTGGGATCGAACTGCGAGAGCTTCTCTTCTGGAAGGGGGGACTGGCCGAAGCTCATTTGTTCCTCGCGAGTGCACCGTCGGCGGCGCGGGAGATATAGGATTCGGCCTCGATGCCGAGCGCCTCTTTGTATCGCGCAACGAGCCCCAGACGGAAGCTCTCAGCTTGCTCTGCCGCGACAATGTTCACGGTGCATCCGCCGAAGCCGCCGCCGGTGATTCGCGCTCCAAAGCAGCCGGGCAGCGTTGCCGCAATCTCGACGAGCTTATCGATCTCCGGGCAGCTCGCCGCGAAGTCATCGCGGAAGCTGGTGTGAGCCTCGTACATAAGCCGTCCGAAGCCACTCAGATCACCGGCCTGGAGAGCGATGCGGGCGCGTTGGACACGGTCGTTTTCCGTAATCACATGCCTGCATCGCACGTAAGATTCAGGACTCATCAGGGCGCGACAGGCTTCGAGGTCGGCGAGCGTGGCGTCGCGAAGTGAGCCGACTCCGGGGCGCTCGCGAATGATGACGGCCTGCCCCGCCATCACCTCTCCGTTGCGGTCGCCGTACTCACCATGGGCTACGTTGTGCTTGACCATCGAATTACAGATCACGACGCTGACCGAGGGCGGAAGGGGAAGGTACTCATAGTTCAACGAACGGCAGTCAAGCAAAAGCGCGTGGCCGGCGCGCCCATAGACGCTGACAAATTGATCCATGATGCCGACGCTTCCACCCACGAAATCGTTCTCCGCGCTTCGACATAGCGTTGCGATCTCCGTTCCGGGCAAGGTCGATTTGGCGTGATGCAGAAGCGCCATCGCCGTCGCCACTTCGATGGAGGCGGAGGAGCTTAGGCCGGAGCCAAGGGGGACGTTGCCGTTCAGGCGAAGAGTGAATGCCGGGACGTTGATTCCCTGCTTCCGAAGCATCCAAAGCACACCTGCCGGATAGTCGCTCCATTGACCCCGGCCGTGCGAGGGAAAGTTTGTGAGGTCGTATTCCGCTTGCTCATCGAAGTTTTCCGAGAGGATCGTGACCTTGTTTCCATCCGCAGGCTCGATGGTGGCTGCGGTCTGGAATTCGATCGCCATCGGCAGAACAAAACCGCCGGTGTAATCCGTGTGCTCCCCAATCAAATTAACGCGCCCCGGCGCCGTGAAGGTTTGCCCTGCAGACGACATGCCGTGAGATTTCCTTTTCGCGTGAACTTGGAACACGCCAATTGTACTGTCTTGCCCCAATCTGAGATCTAGACAGCCACTGGATCCAGGAGACGCGCGAGCCGGAGAGCCTTGCGATCCGCAAAGGCATTCTTGTGGAAGGCGTACCCGGCAACCAGCGGAAACGCGAGGGTGGCTTCGGAGAAGACCATCTGCTCGTACACGGTATCCACCTTGCCCCAGGAGCTGGCTTCCTTGAGCGTACTCGAGCTCAGGGCGCCATCGCGTACGTCAGCAACCGTGATCTGGATCGCGTACTTGTGCATGGAGGCGTCCACCCCAAGCACCTCGGCGGCAACGACGATATCCTGCGCGAAGTTCTTGGGAACGCCGCCGCCAATCATCAGAAGGCCGGTCGTGGGATTCTCGATCTTGAGTCTGGTGAGCTCGTAAAAGTCCTTGGCCGAGTCGATCGAAACCTTAGGCTTCCCCTGCCGCTCATGCTGGTGCGAGACCAGGCCGAAGCCCGCCGAGCAGTCCGAGAACGCCGGGACGAAGATCGGAATGTCCTTTTCATAGGCCGCGATCACGATCCCGTCGACGCCGCCCTTGTCCGGCGTCTTGCCCTGCCTGACCAGGTAATTGCCCATGGCGGCGATGATCTCGCGAGAGCTGTAGGGCCTGGGCTCGAGAGAGTCGACGATCTGCTTCATCACATCGTCGCAGATGCGAAGCTCTTCCTCGTCGATCAGCGTGTCGTAGATACGATCGATCATCAGCTCGCGCAGAGTCGAGTCTTCGGTGCCAGACTTGTAGAGCTCATCCGCGATGTAGTGCTTGAAACCGAGGCTCTCGAAGAAGTCCTGGTCGACGATGTTCGCGCCGGTCGAGACGATGGCATCGACCATGTTATTGCGAAGAAGATCGACGATCACCTGCTTTAAACCGGCGCTGATGAGTGATCCGGCAAGGCACAGAATCACGGCGCAATCGCTGTCCCTGAGCATGCGCTCGTAGATCGATGCAGCCCGGGCGAGGTCACGGGAGCTGAATGCCATCGACTGCATCGCGTCCACGAGGGGAACGACGTTGTGCTGCTTGATATCAATGTGCTGAATCGTGTTCTGAAGAAGTTCCTTCTTGGTCGGCATAGATTTAAGGATAGCAAAAGACGGCTGTCCCAAAGCTTGGGTCCCGGCAGAATCCGGTGACACAGGGTGTAACAATCGGCATCGAACTCAGGAACTTAGCTTGTCTTGCGCTACGGGAGCTAGGCTGTCTCCGGGACAGACGGCGCGAGTTCGAATTCGACAGTCTGCTTGCCCAGCACCGGATGTTTCCCATGGAGCTTGACCGTTCCCGGCTCTTCCTTCGCACGGATCCAGATGGCGCCGGTGCCGCCAACCAGACCGAAGGGGTTGTCGCCGATGATGTCGGCGGGGCCTTCGACCTCAAACTCGATGGCATCGTTGGCGAAAGGACGCACGTTGCCGAACTCGTCGTTGACGCGGAGAACGACGCGAACGGCGTCTGCACCGTCGGCGACCAGCTTCGTCTCGTCTGGGAGAAGGCGGAACTCGTGATCAGTTCCCTTGCCCGAGTAGGTCTTAGAGATGACCTGCTTCCCGCCAATGAAACCATCAATGCGCAGATCTCCCCAGTTCTCGCGGATCTTGTCTCCAATCTCGATATTGAAGGGAGCATGCGGAAGGTGGGGGTAGGTCTTGCGATCGGGGTCGCTTTCGGCAAGAAGTATGAACCCCTTGCCCTGGTTCGGGCCCATGAGGGGGTCAACCGAGATCTTGATGTGATCGACGTTGGAGGAGATGTAGGCGTCGGTGAAACCCGTAGACTCGTCGTTGCGCGCCCAGTGGAAGGATGGTTCGAGAACGATCTCTTCCGACGGCTCACACATCGACTTGTAAAAACCTGCGGCTGGCTTGGGCGTTCGGAACATGTCCATGACGCCGTGGTAGCAGATGCGGTCGCCGGACCCGAAGTTCGCATGGGTGTTGTAGTCGAAGGCGCACCATCCGATTCCGCCGGCGTACTGCGGATTGGAGGCTAGCTGATCGTGCACGCGCGCGTGGCGGTGGGTGTGCTCCTGCAGCCGCTCCTTGCTGTCAATCGTCTTCGTTGGAAACGTGTGTCCGACGAACTCCGTATTGAGGTACTTCGGGTGGTTGGGTGCCTTCAGTGGGAAGCCGAAGTCATTCATCGTGAACACGTCTTCAAGAAACTCCGATTCCTGGAAGTAGCGGATTCCGCCCGTCTGACGGCTCTTGTCGAGGGCATGCGCCAGAGCGTTCGTCCGCACATAGAAGTCGTGGTTGTCGCGGGACTCGTTGATACGCACGCCCCACAGAATGACCGACGGATGATTCCAATCGCGACGGACCATGCGGCGCACGTTGTCCACGGCAATATCTTGCCAGGGCTTCGGGCCTATGTGCTGCCAGCCGGGGATCTCCTCGAGCACAAGCAGGCCAATCTCATCACAGCAGTCCAGAAAATGCCGCGACTGGGGATAGTGGGAGGTACGGACGATATTGCAGCGGAGGTCGTTGCGCAGAATCTTCGCGTCCTGCCGTTGTGGCCGAGCTGGCATTGCCTGGCCGACGTAGGGAAAGGTCTGATGGCGATCGAGGCCGCGCAGCTTGATCACCTTGCCGTTCAGAGAGAAGCCGCCGTCGGTGAACATCCCTTCGCGGAAACCAATCCGGCGTGAGTCTTCGTCGACCACCTTGCCATTCTCGAGCAGCTGCACATGCACGGTGTAGAGCTGCGGATGCTCCAGATCCCAGAGAGCGATCTTGCCCAGATTGGCGAGCGTGACCGTCTGCCCCGTGGCGTCGATCGGCATGGAGGCAGCGGCTCCCGCCCCCTGTCCAGCGTCTGCATTTTGGGTCTCGATGACTTGAGGTGTGGCTGCCTTCTCGGTTGCGCGCGCCAGAACGCGGTCACCGTCGCGCAGTTCCACGTGAAGCGAGAGCTTGCCGGGTTTGGCTGAGGCCGCTCGATCGAGAAAGCAAGTGACCTCAACCGTCGGGTTGGCGGATAGCACATCTCTCGGGTTGGCGTGGATGTTCTCGAGAAAGGTCTCCGGCACAACGCGCAAAGAGACCTCACGGTAAATTCCGCCGAAGGTCAGGTAGTCGATCTCGTTGCCATAGGGCGGGATATCCGCTCGCTCGGTCGAGTCAACGTCGACCGCCAGGACATTCTTCCCATCGCCGCTCAGCAAACCGGTGAGTTCGAAGGAGAATGGCGTGTACCCTCCCCTGTACTCTCCCAGCTTCTTGCCGTTGAGCCAAACGGTCGAGGCGGTCATGACCCCCTCGAAATCGACGAAGACCCGCTTTCCCGCGGCTTGTGCAGGAATTTTGATCGGGCGGCGGTAGATAGAAACAAATTCGTAGGTCTTGTCGGCGAAGCTATGCCATGGCAGGCGCACGTTCGTGTGCGGAATCACCACCCGTTCAAAGCTCGAATCGTCGAACTCCGCCGCATGCGCCGCGTCCACCATCTTGGGGCTGTAACGCCAACCGCGATTGATCGGCAAGATGGTTCTCCCACTTGTCTTCGGGGAGCCGGTCTGTGCTGCCAAAGGCGATCCGAGGCGCGATGCCGCGACCACGGTGGTGGAGGTCTTGAGAAACTGTCTACGATTCATTGGCGTCCTACACGGAAGTCCATCTCCGAGCGAAACCATCATAGCTTGGCGGCGCTGGCGGCGGCGTTCAGGGGCTTGTTGAAAGCGCTTTCTTTTGTGGGGTCAACATCGGGCTCCGGCCCTTTGTGAGCCTGCGGTGGCGAAAATGCTGCGACAGTTGTAGAGTTTCTGCATACGTGTTCGGCCCCCGTATCGCGGACCGAGCGACCTTAGAACAAATATCCGCTCTGAAAGGGCAGACCGTATGGCCGAATCTCCCAAGACATTCTTCTCCCGACGCGGCTTCCTCAAGGGAGCCGGTGTCACTGCGGCGAGTACCGTTCTCGAGTCTGCCCAGGCCCTCGCACGTGAGACCCGCGACAACCTGCATGGGGAACACACCTCCGGCCCGGATGCGGTACCTGTCACGCTCCGGGTCAACGGGCAGGAGCACGCCGTCAGTATCGAGCCGCGCTACACCTTGGCCGAGACGCTGCGCGATAGCCTGGGGCTGACCGGTACCAAGGTGGTCTGCGACCGCGGATCCTGCTCCGCCTGCACGGTGTGGATCGACAAGACGCCGTCGCTCGCCTGCATGACCCTCGCCATCGACGCTGTTGGACGCGAAATCACCACCATCGAAGGTCTGTCGCACGGTGACACAATGCACCCCGTGCAGGCGGCCTTTGTGAAGCACGATGCCATGCAGTGCGGCTTCTGCACCCCCGGCATGGTGATGAGCTGCGCGGCGCTGCTCGATCGCAACCCGAATCCGCAGCTCGCCGACGTGAAGCACGCGATCAGCGGCAATCTCTGCCGCTGTGGGGCCTATCCCAAGATCTTCGCCGCTACGCTCGACGTGGCGCAGGTGCGCCGGCAGGCAGCGGGCCTGGTCACGCTACAGCCAGAGAGGGAGGCTTAGATGAAAAACGAAGTGATCCTCCTTGAGAACGAACAGAACGAAATGCTGGAAAACGAAGCTCTGGTGACCGGCGGGCAGCAGCAGGCAGCCCCGCAGGAGAAGTCGCGCGAGAGGGGCGTGCAGGGCGAGGCCAAGCCCACCCGTGACGCCGAAAAGAAAGACGCCGAGACGCCGCCCGCCGAGACGGCAAAGGTTCCCACCCGCACCGACACTTTTGTGTTCGGCATTCCGCAGCTCGGCCTCGAGCACAAGGAGCGGCAGGTGCCGCTTGACGAGCCGCCGCCGCTGGCCGCGAACTCGGAGCTGACGTACATCGGCAGGCCAACCGTGCGCTACGACGGTCCGGCAAAGGCGATGGGCAAGGGCAAATACACCGCCGACATCCATCTGCCGGGCATGCTCTACGCGCGCATGGTCAACGCGACTGTTCCGCACGGCAAGGTCATCTCGGTCGACACCAGCGCCGCTGAAAAGCTTCCGGGAGTTCGCGCCGTTCACGTGATCGAACACGTCTTCGGCAACGCGCAGCTGCGCAACCCCGGCGACGAGACACCCGCGCGTTACCCGATCATTCGTTACGCCGGCCAGCCCATCGCGGGCATAGCTGCCGTCTCGCAGCCGATAGCCAACGACGCCGCGGCTCTCGTCAAGGTGCAGTACGAGGAGATGCCGTTCGTGGTCGATCGTGCGGATGCACGCAAGGAAGACGCGCCCAAAGTCTTTCCAGGCCCGGCCGACGCGGCGGGGAGCGCTGGCGGCGGGGGTGGACCGAAGGGCGTCCCCCAGGTCGGCAACGTCCACGGCCCCCAGCGCAAGAAGGTGGGCGATGCAGCGGCCGGAATGGCTCAGGCCGACGTCGTGGTGGATTCGGAATACTTCACCCAGGTCCAGACTCACTCCGCGCTTGAGACTCACGGCTTCGTCGTCGACTGGCGGCCCGACGAGGTCACGGTGTATGCGTCCACCCAGGGCACGTCGAGCGTCCGCAACGAGTTCGCCGACGTCTTCAAACTGCCGAAAAATAAGATCCGGGTAATCACGGAGTACATGGGCGGGGGCTTCGGCGCGAAGTTCGGCGCGGGCAACGAGGGTGTCGTTGCTGCGAATCTTTCGCGCAAGGCAAACGCCCCGGTTCGCCTGATGCTCGATCGCCGGCAGGAGCACATCGTCTCCAACCGGCCAGACTCGCACCAGAAGCTCAAGATTGGCGCGAAGAACGACGGCACGTTGACCGCGATCGAGCTGACCAGCTACGGGACGGCAGGCGTGGGAACGGGCGCCGGCACCGCGGGTCCGGCGACCAACCTCTACAAGTGCGCGAACCTGCTGACGGAAGAGTACGACGTCTTCACAAACGCCGGTCCGGGCGCGGCTTTCCGTGCTCCCGGCCATCCTCAGGGTTGCTTTGCGCTCGAGCAGGCGATCGACGAACTCGCGGTCAAGCTGAAGATGGATCCCCTCGACCTGCGCGAAAAGATCGACGAGAGCCCCGCGCGTAAGGCTGAGCGACAACTGATTCGCGAGCGTACGAACTGGAGCAAGCGCCGTCCGGCCGGAGCAGATTCCGGACCGATCAAGCGCGGCTGCGGCATCGCGCAGTCGGTCTGGTATCGGTTCGTCAATATGAATTCGTCGTGCGAGGTGCGCGTCTCCAAGGATGGCTCCGTCGAGCTTTTGTCCGCCGTGCAGGATCTGGGCACTGGAACCAAGACGATCCTCGCGCAGGTTGTGGCCGAAGAGTTTGGCGTGCCGCCGCATGACGTGGTCGTCCGGATCGGGGACACCCGATATCCAATCGGTCCGGATTCGGGCGGAAGCATCACGGCAGGATCGATCACGCCGGCTGCCCGCAACGCCGCCTTCCAGGCCAAGCAGAAGCTCTTCGCTGCTATCGCGCCGACGTACAACACCACCGCCGACAACCTGGTCCTGAAGGCCGGCCGAGTCAGCCTCAAGAACAACCCGTCCCAGTCCTGGACGCTGAAGCAGGCGGCGGCGAAGATGCCGACCGACCAGATTTCGGCGCAGGCCACGCGTGCTCCGGAGTATGCGAAGGAACGTCTCACGTACGGCGGGGTCGACTATGTCGAGCTGGCCGTCGACACTGAGACCGGCCGCGTGCACATCGAGAAGGTCTTCGGCGCGCACGATTGCGGACGCCCGATCAATCCGACAGGAGTCATCAGCCAGATCAATGGCGGCATCCTCCAGGGTATCTCGTACGCCCTCTTCGAGCAGCGCATCATGGACCGGAGCAAGGGCTTCATGCTGAATGCGAACCTGGATGGTTACAAGATCCTGGGCTCCCGCGAGGTGCCCGAGATCGAGATCGTGCTGGTCGAGAACTACCTTGCGCAGAGTTCGACCGATGCTGCCGGTATCGGCGAGTCCGCGGGAATCATCACCCTCGCCGCAGCCATCGGCAACGCCTTCTATAACGCCACCGGAGTCCGGATGCGCCGCATCCCGATGACACCCGCCAACGTCCTGACTGCGCTCGGGAAAGTGCAAGGAGAGGTCCAGGCATGAACAAATTCACCTTTGTTGACTGTACGACGGTAGGTCAGGCCCTCGACCAGCTCACGGCCGAGTCCACCGTCAAGGCGGGCGGGATCGATCTGCTCGACCTGATGAAGGACGGCATCGTCACACCTCCCCGCATCGTGAACATCCGAAACGTGTCCGGCCTGCGCGGCATCTCGACGACGCCGCAGGGTCTGCACCTCGGCCCGCTTTCCACGCTTACGGAGATCGCGGCTCACCCCGAGATCCAGCACTCCTACACCGCACTCTCCGATGCCGCCGGGCATGCTGCCACACCGCAGGTGCGCAACATGGCGACCGTCGGTGGGAACATCATGCAGCGGCCGCGCTGCTGGTACTTTCGATCGAGCGACTTCGACTGCAAGAAGAAGGGCGGCACCAGTGACGCCTGCCATGCGCACGATGGCGAAAATCAATATCACGCGGTTATGAACAACAGCACCTGCGCAATGGTGCACCCGTCCTCGATCGCCGTTCCCCTGCTAGCCATGAACGCAACGGTTGAACTTACCTCAAAGCGGGGCAAGCGCAATGTGGCCATGCGCGACTTCTACGTTCCACCCGAGAAGAGCCTCATCAACGATACTGTGGTCCAGCCAGGCGATCTGATCACCGCGATTTTCGTTCCGACGCCGGAGCCGGGAACCCGGTCGGCTTATCAGAAGTATGGCGAGAAGGAGAGCTTCGATTGGCCGCTGGCCGATGCCGGCGTCGTGCTCGTCATGGACGGGGCGCACTGCCGCAAGGCTTCGATCGTGCTGGGCGTGGCCGCTCCAACACCGATCCAGTCAACTGCAGCCGAGGCACTGCTGACCGGTAAAACCATCGATGAGGCCACCGCTCGCTCGGCAGCACGCGCTGCCATGGAGGGCGCGACACCGCTCTCCCAGAACAGTTTCAAGACTCAGCTTTTTCAGACTGCAATCTACCGAACCATCCTTGTGGCGGCCGGTCTTATGCAGCGCGACCCGAGCGCGATCGGATAGGAGGAAATATATGTCGATGCCACTCACACAGATCCGCTGCGGCGATCTTCGCAGCAAATCCTCCTACGGAGCCTTCGGAGATTTCCATGAGGAACTCGAAGAGCTCATGGGAGCCACCACAACGTACTGGTGTCTCAAGACCATGGGCAAGGCTGGCCCGGATGAACACTACGTCCACCGCTCGCTCTGCCAGCAGGGACGAAGCTGCTTCCACAACGCGGCCGACGAACTCTAGAGGAGGCTGCGACGGGAACGTGTGCGGCGTAAGCCTACGCCACCCCGAAGACCCTCACAAACAGAGCCGCCGCTGCGGCACCCGCAAGCGGCCCAAGAATCGGCACCCACGCGTAGTCCCACTCGGAGCCCTGTTTTCCTGGGATCGGCAGAATGGAGTGGGCAAGGCGAGGCCCCAGGTCCCGCGCAGGGTTGATCGCGTACCCGGTGCTTCCGCCAAGTGACAAGCCGATCCCCCACACCAGAGCGCCGATTAGAACCGGGCCGAGCCCCGGTGCCAGTCCCCCCGGAGAGACGCGTCGGGAGAAGAGTGCTGCAGCAACCAGCACGAGGATAAACGTTCCCACAACCTCGCTGAAGAAGTTCCAGAACGGGCTGCGGATCGCAGGTGAAGTCGCGAAGCACGCGAACTTCGTGTCCGCTTCTTTCGTGGCGGCCCAGTGTGGCCGGTAGTGGAGCCACACCAGAACCGCGCCCACAAAAGCGCCCAGCACCTGTGCGGGAATGTAAGTCAGAAGGCGCGACGCGTTGCCGGTCATCAAAACGGAGCCGAGCGTTACCGCCGGGTTGAGATGCGCGTCCGAGTCCCCCATCGCTGAGGCCACGGCCACGCCGGCGAACACACCAATTCCCCAGCCGGTAGTCACAGCAATCCAGCCCGCGCCCAGAGCCTTCGATCCCGTCAGCAGAGATCCTGCGACAACGCCGTTTCCGAGAACGATCAGCACCATGGTTCCAAAGAACTCGCCCAGAGCAGGGGAAGTCAGGTTCATCTCAGGATCTCCAATCGCCGCTCCTCTGGCGTTCCAGTTTTGCAGCATCACGCTTCATAGACATACCCATTTGCCAAGCCCTCGAATGCCTGCAGATCCTGCTGCTGAAACTCGACGGTTCGCCCCAACTCTTTCCCGAGCAGTGCAGCCACTTCCGGGGCGGTTTCGAGCGCAGCGCGCGCGTCGAGGAACAGCGATCGAGTTCGGCGCGCAAGAACATCCTCAACCGTTCGCGCCATTTCGAATCGCGCGGCCCACAGCACCTCGCCCTTGCGGTATGGAAGGCGCGGATGAAGCAGATCGCTCAATTCCGGCCTCTCCGCACATACTGCCCGTAGTGCTTGCCGGTCAGAGCCATAGATCGTCTCCGAGTCATACGCCTTCTCAGAGCTCTCGGCCATCAAAGCAGATACGCTCGCGTCAGATCCGTGCAGAGGCAGATCCAGAGTGCGCGACGGTGCTGCCGTCAGCCCGCCTATCTCAGCCGCGTGGTTCACAGCGTCCTCACCCATGCGCCGGTAGGTCGTCCATTTGCCTCCCGTGATGGTGACGAGACCTGTACCGGAGACGATCACCTTGTGATCCCGCGACAGCTTCGAGGTGCTTGAATTTCCATTTGCCGCCAGCGGTCGAAGGCCGGACCAAACGCTAAGAACGTCTTCTCTGCCGACGCCTCTTCCGAGATACTTCCGAATGTGTTCGGCAAGAAACTCCCGCTCCTGCGCGGTCGATCGTGGTTCGGTCGAGCTTCCCGGCATCGGTTCATCCGTAGTTCCAACCACCAGGCGCTCATGCCACGGAATCGCAAACAGAACCCGCCCATCGCTGGTCTTCGGCACCATCAGCGCAGTGCCTCCGGGAAGGTAATCGCGCGGCAGCACGAAGTGCGTTCCCTGGCTGATCGACAGCAGCCGCTCGCCTCGGGAGCCGTCCATCGCCAGAACCTCTTCCGCGAACACGCCCGTCGCATTCACGACCGCCTTCGCCCTGATCTCCCACTCCTGCCCGCTCTCAGCATCGCGCGCCATCACGCCACTGGTCTTGCCATCCTGTTGAATCAGGCGAACGACGCCAGTGTGGTTGAGGGCCACGCCGCCCAGATCGAACAGCGTCCGCATCAGCGAGATCGCGTAGCGAGCATCGTCGAATTGACCATCCTGATAGAGGATGCCGCCCTTCAAGCCGCTCTGCGCAATCGTCGGCAGCCGCGCGATCGTCTCGCTCCTTGAGAGCATCTCCGATCGGCCAAGGGATAGTTCGCCCGAGAGCCACTCGTACATCTTCAGGCCGAAGCCGTAGTACGGCAGACCCACATAGTCGTAGATCGGAACCACGAACGACATCCGATGGACGAGGTGCGGCGCGTTCCGGAGCATGTGCCCGCGCTCCTTAAGAGCGTCCAGAACCAGCCTGAAGTTGAACTGCTCGAGATACCGCACACCGCCGTGCACAAGTTTTGTGCTTCGACTCGACGTTCCTTTCGCGAAGTCATCCCGCTCGATCAGAAGAGTCTTGTAGCCGCGCGCCGCCGCTTCAACCGCCGTCCCCAGACCGGTTGCGCCGCCACCGATCACGAGCACATCCCAGATCGGGTTCCGCTCCAGCTCCGAAAAAATCGAGGCCCGCTCCAGCGTCACTGCTCCTCCCATTGGGCGGCACGGCTCAACGCCTTGCGCCAGCGGGACCGCATCGCGTCTCTGTCCGAGGCTCGCATGCGCGGCTCAAAGGCCCGCTCGGCCTTCCACTGCTGCGAGATCGCCTCGACCGAAGGCCAGAAGCCCACGCCAAGTCCCGCAAGGTAAGCCGCACCCAGCGCCGTCGCCTCCGCATTCAGCGGCCGAACCACGCGCACGCCCAGCAGATCGGCCTGCATCTGCATCAACATGTTGTTCTGCGACGCTCCGCCGTCTACGCGGAGCTCCTGCAGCGGAAGGCCCGAGTCGGCCTGCATCGCATCGAGAACATCGACTACCTGCAACGCGATCCCTTCAAGCGCAGCACGCGCGATGTGCGCCCGCGTCGTTCCTCGAGTCATCCCAACGATGGCGCCGCGCGCATACTGATCCCAGTGTGGCGCCCCCAGACCAGAAAATGCCGGAACCAGCACCACGCCGCCCGCGTCCGGCACAGACATGGCCAACTCCTCCACCTCGGCTGATGTCCGGATGATCTGCAGCTCGTCACGGAGCCACTGCACGACGGCCCCGGCCATCAGCATGCTGCCCTCGAGCGCGTACTCTGTGTGACTGCCTATGCCCCAGGCGATCGTCGTCAGCAGCTTGTTCCTGGAAGGCATGGGCGTGCTTCCAGTATTCAGCAGCATGAAACTCCCGGTCCCGAAGGTGCACTTCACCATGCCCGGCTTCGTGCACATCTGCCCGAATAAGGCCGCCTGCTGATCCCCCGCTACACCTGCGATGGGAATATCGCTGAGGACGCCAGCAGCCGTCGCGCAGATTCCGCTCGAAGGCACAACCTCGGGCAGGAGAGATCGGGGAATTCCGAAGATCCGAAGCAGCTCCTCGTCCCATTCCTGCCGGTGGATGTTGTAGAGCATGGTGCGCGAAGCATTGGTGACATCGCACACGTGACGCTCGCCTTCCGTCAGCTGCCAGATCAGCCACGAGTCGACGCTGCCGAACGCCAGCTCTGCCCGCTCCGCCCTCGCCCTCGCGCCGGGCACATGGTCAAGGATCCAGCGTATCTTGCTCCCGGAAAAATACGCGTCCGGCAACAATCCCGATCTCTCCTGGATGGTCTCGGCGTATCCATCAGCCCGCAGCTGATCGCAGAACTCCGCCGTCCGCCGGTCCTGCCAGACAATCGCGTTGTAGACAGGGTCGCCCGTCTTCCGATCCCACAGGATTGTCGTCTCCCGCTGATTCGTGATGCCGATCGCAGCGATATCGGCGTTGCTCAGACCGGCGCTCGCCAGCGCTTCGGTTGCGGTTCCAATCTGCGACGACCAGATCTCGACAGGGTCGTGCTCGACCCAGCCGGGCTGCGGATAAATTTGATTGAAAGTCCTCTGGGCCCCTGCCTGAACCGCGCCGGCTTGGTCTATCACCATCGCCCGCGAACTTGTGGTGCCCTGGTCGAGGGCGAGTATGGTACGACGATCGGTCAAAGCTTCTCTCCAGAACAGCGATGTCTCGCAGCCCACACCGGGCTACGAACTTCGAGTCGCATCGCCAGGTTTGGCTCGCCACAGAAGCGGCAAAGTCTTCTGGGAAACCTTATACAGCAAAGCACCGTTCCCGAGGCAGAACCCTCCTCAAAACTTGGAGCCCTACGAATAACGGAAGGCTCTAAGGAACGCTGTAGTCGATCGTGAACCGCCCCAACTGGATCATCGGATGCCCGTTTGGCGGCCAAACCCGGAAGGACTCAACCCGGTGGATCGAGGCGTTCCTAACGGCTGGAACCTCGACCAGCGCCTTGCCCGTAGACGCCTCCGAGATCGTCACCAGAAGCTCTTCACTGCTTCGCGTCCACCCGATCAGGTACGCTCCGGCCGGCAGGTTGTGCTCCCCGATCTTCAACGGAACCTGTGTCACGAAATAATCCGAGTACGTTCCATTTGCCGAATACCCCGCTGTAATCAGCACAACGCCCGCGATCGTGTGCCCCTGACTATCCACGACGCCCGATGCGGTCCGCATCTCCGTCTCAATCCGTTCCGCGATCACCGGTGCCCGCGCCGGGATTACCGACCGCAACTCCTCGGTCGTAGCGGACCTCCAAACATTGGTCCGCGAACTCTGAGCCGCCGCCCCATCCGCTGACGCCGCGAAAACCGCCAAGACCGCGAGCGCCGCGAGGGCGGCGGGGCAAAGCTTGAGCCTGCGTCCCGCTCGGACCCTTCCGCCTCGCTCGCCTAAGCTAGTCAAAGTGAACAATTCCTCTCTGCAGGGCGGTCGTCGCGGCCTGCGTCCGATCCGTTACACCGAGCTTTCCCAGCAGGCTGTTGACATGCGTCTTCACCGTAGCTTCCGAGATGAAGAGTGCGCCGGCGATCTCCTTATTGCTGTTTCCGCTCACGATCAGCCGCAGCACATCGGTCTCCCGCTCCGTCAACGTCGGTCCGGAAAGCCGCTCCGCGAGACGTTCGGCGACCTCCGATGGAATGCGCGACTTGCCTCCGTGAACGGTGCGAATCGCTCCAATAAGTTCGTCGGAGTTCATGCCCTTCAGCAGGTATCCCTTCGCACCCGCCTGCAGGGCGCGGTAGATATCTTCATCTCCATCGAAGGTCGTCAGCACGATGATGCGCGCGTCTCGAAACTCCGCCCTGATTCGCGTAATCGTCTCCACACCACCGATCGTCGGCAGCCTTAAATCCATCAGGGTGACGTCCGGCTTGTGCAGCCGAAACAGCTCGATTGCGCGATCGCCATCGGGCGCCTCCGCGACGATATCAAAGCCTTCCACCAAGCGAAGAAGCGCAATGAAGCCCTGTCGGACTACATGGTGATCCTCCACGATCATGATGCGAATAGTGTCGCTCACAGCAGACCCTCTCTCTCCACCTTACGCGGATCCATCTGCAGATCGACGGTCGTTCCCTTCCCCGGCCTGCTCTCCACGTTGAGTATCGCTCCGATGCCCGCGGCGCGTTCTCGCATGCCCTGCAGCCCAAAATGCCCGGTCCCGCTCAGGTCCCGTGAAGCGTCCGCGAAGCCAACACCATCATCCGCAACCAGAAGCTGCAGCGTACTGGAATCGTAGCGCAGTCTGACCCGGACGTGCCTGGCCCCGGCATGGCGAAGAGCGTTGGCCACCGCCTCCTGCGCGACGCGCAATATCTCTCTCTCGACAGCACGGGAGACCGGACGATACGTCCCCTTGACCTCGAGCTTCAGAGCGGGGCCGTCCGCGCTCGCCTTGTTCTCGGTCATGGCCGCCAGCAGCGATGGCAGCGTCTCCGCTTCGTTCTGCGAGCGAAGGTTCCAGATCGAGCTCCGGGCCTCGGCGAGACTCCCGCGCACCAGCTCCTTCGTTTCGTTAAGCTGCTTGAGCGCTGCCTCCTTCGAGGTCTCCAGCAGACGCGCCGTAACCTCCAACTGAACCGCCACCGCGACATACCCCTGCGCCAAAGTATCGTGGATCTCCCGCGCAATTCGCCCGCGCTCCTGCAGCACCGCCTTGTACTGCGCCTCGACCGAGAGCACCCGCGACCGATACAGACCCAAAGCCAGAGCGCCCAACCCAAGAGCCAGCAGACCGTAGAACCACTTCGTCTGCAACAGAGTTGGCTGCACCCTCAACCCGAAGCCAGTGGGTTCCGTGCTCCAGACCCCGTCGTTGTTCGAACTCAAAACCAGAAATCGATACCTGCCAGGTGGCACATTCGTGTAGAAGGCCTCTCTTCTCACGCCGGCCTCGACCCATTCCTTGTCGAACCCCTCGAGCTTGTATCGCGATCGCACCTTCCCCGGCGCGACAAAGCTCAGCCCCGCATACTGAACCGTGATCCGCGTCTCACCCGGCGGAACGATTAAGGCCGTCGCCGAAGCACCTCGGTCGACGGCACGCCCGTTAAGCAGGATCTGCTCGATCGCGGTCTGCGGCGGAAGGCGATTGGTCGCGGTCGACTCCGGTGTCACGAAAGCTGCTCCATCCAGCGTTGCGAACCACAGCGATCCATCGCGCATCCGCCACGCCGCCGGATGCCCTCCGCTGCTCGCCTCGCTGATCCGCATACCATCGGCAACACCGTAGCTCCGGACCGACACAGCGCCGGATCCGCTTTCGGCAAACCGGCGGAGCTCCGAGCTTCTGACCCGATATATACCCTTTCTCGAACTCAGCCAAAGATCTCCAAACGAATCTTCGAGAAGTCCAAGCACCGTCTCGGGAAGTCCAAATCTCGCCGCCGCAAACACGCTGAAACGATCGCGAAGCACGCAGCTCAACCCGCCGTCCTGGGTTCCAATCCACAGCGTACCCGCGCTGTCTTCGAGCATCGATGCCACCGCGTTGCTTCCCAGCCCATCCTTCACCGTGAAGTTCTCGAAACCATTCCCGCGCATCCGGCTTAGACCGCCAAGCGTCCCAACCCAAAGGTCTCCACCACGACTGCGCACGATCGCTCCAATCAGGTCGCTCCCCAGCCCATCGGTACTCGAATAGGAAGTAAAGATCTCGCCCACCAGGTGGGAGAGACCGTTCCGAGTTCCAATCCACAGCGATCCGTCACGGTCTGCGTAGAGCGATCGCACGAAGTCGTCCGCCAATCCATTCTCGGTCGTGAACACCCGCACCGCCCCACCTCGAACACGGTTGAGACCATTCGGTGTTCCCACCCACAGGTCCAAACCCGCTTCGGCGATTGAAAGCACGACGTCGCTCGAAAGCCCGGGTTGGCCCACAAACGCCGACACCCTCCCATCGTCGACTCTGTTGAGCCCACCTCCATTTGTTCCAATCCAGATCGTGCCCTCGTGGTCCTGGAAGATCGCGCGAACGAACTGCGCGGACAGTCCCTCCTGCTCTCCAAGAGTCGAGAACGTCTGCTCTCGAAGCACAGTCAGACCCGCGTTATCCGTCCCAAACCACAGGCTGCCCTCCCGGTCTTCAAAGATGGAAAGCACGCCTGTGAGCCTGGAATGGCGTGACATGACATCGATGCTTCCGTTCGTGATGCGCCCCACACCTTGACTCGTGCCGACCCAGATAGTGCCCTCGCGATCCCGATACAGCTGCTGGACCGGCACCCCGGTGAGATTTTGCGACCCCCGCAAGGGCGTCAGGGCGCCGTTGCTCCAATGCCCCAGACCACGGCCGGTCCCGATCCACATGCCGCCGCTCTCATCCGGAAGCAAGACGTTCACGTCGTTCGACGGGGGAAGATTACGCGCGGTCAGTCTGGACTTGACACCATCCCTGAAGCTCTCGACTCCGCCCCGGCCGCCGATCCATACCTCGCCGGTGTGCATAACGGTCAGTGCCCTTACCTCACCGATCTCCCCGCCGGCTGGAACATCGACGCCCGCAGATCCGTCGGCTGAAAGCGCGAAGATCTCTCTGCTTCCCGCAATCCAAACCTGACCACGATCGTCCTCGGAAGCAGCCAGGCTGCCGTCAATCACCTGCAGGTTCTCCGTGCCCGCAACCCGCACAAACCTCCCTCCCCTCAGAACGGCAACGCCCGCGGACGTCAGCGCCAGCAGCCCCCCGGCACGCGGCAGATAGGTCGCCGAAACCGCATTCGATGGCAAACCTTCCGAAGTCGTGAACAGCGTGAACGCGCCTGCCCTCTCCCCAACCAGGCCAGCCGTCGTGCTGATCCACAGCGTCCCGGAGCTGTCCTCCCTGAGATCATTGATGAGATCGCTCCGCAGCTGTGGCGTGTTCTCGGTGTCGTACACGCGAAAGTTAAGCCCATCGAAGCGGACCAGCCCGGCCTCCGTCGCGATCCACAGAAAGCCATCTCGCGTCTGCAATACCGCGTGGACTGTGTTCTGCGGCAGCCCGGAGTCGCTCTGCCATGTCTGCCGCCCGAACTGCTCCAGTGGTTTGCTCGTGCCAAGGGCAGGCAATGAAGTTGTCGCCAGGGTTGAGATCGCCAGCAGAACAGCACGGATTGAAGAGCACAGCGACATTCAGCGAGCGGTCTCACGTTGGCTAGGGCGGCCGCACCAGTGTAACGAAGCAGCGGCTGCCAAGCATCAACGGCCGAAGTCCAGCACTCATCAAAGATCGAGAGAGACCCAACCTTCAGAACACCGGGAGCTTCAGTGCCGCATGGGAGCGCCCTGACGCCGATGGGCGAAGCGGCTCCATATGCTCTTCCCCCTCGCGGATGCGGTAGCTCTGATTGACCATCACGTCCCGAAACTTCTGAACCGTGTGGGGGACCGGCCAGCTTACCTCGATGGAAGCGATCGTGCCCGCAGGCCCGACTCCGATGTGCTGGCGCAGAGGGTTGCCGCCAAAGCTCGATCCGTAGCCCACCCTCCGAAAGATATGGCGATCGCCATGCTGCGACTTCACCGTCACATGATCCGCGCCCCGAATGCCGCGCGATTCGTCGTCACGCCCTCCAGGTTCAAGCTGATCCAGTGATTCGCGTTTCCGGGATTGTGATACAGCGCGCTCTGGTAGGTGTCGCCAGGCAGAGCTCCGCCCATCTCCTCGAAGATGTCTTCACTGCCGCTGTTCTCGAGATCCCCAAATGCGACCCCATGTCCCTTCTGCAGATGACCGAAACCGCCGGCTGTCGTCACATCCAGAAAGCGCATCCCCATGTCGCTGCGAAACATCCGGTTTGGCAGCAGAGCCTGGTACGACGATTCACCCGTGCCGAGATAGACATCGAGCCATCCATCATTATCCAGATCGCCAAAGTTCGCGCCCATCACCAGGATCGCGCGATCGAGGCCAGTCTGCTTCGCCACCTCGCGAAAGGTGCCGTCGTGGTTGTTTCGATAGAGCCGCGGCGTCTCGGCTGCATTGAGCCGACCCATCTCGAACGCGCCCACATCCTGCATCGAGTTGGTGGAGTAGCCGGCAACAAAGATATCCGGCCAGCCGTCGTTGTCATAGTCGAAGAACCACGTGGCGAAGCTGTTCTGCTGCTGGGCAACGCCCGCCTCCTGCGTGACGTCCGTGAACTTCCATCCCTTGCGGGCACCGGGACCGGACATCGCGCCGTCGTTCCGGAACAGATGATTCCTCCCGTACATCACGGAGACGTAGAGGTCAGGCCGGCCGTCGTTGTTGAAGTCGCCCCACGCCACGCCTTTCACAAACCCCAGGTTCGCCAGACCGCTGCGCTCTCCCATTTCGCTGAAGGTGCCATCGTGATTATTGTGGAAGAGCTGCGAAGGATGCGGATCATCCGCGCGAGACTCGTGCCCAACAAACAGGTCGAGCCATCCATCACTGTCGAAGTCCGCCCACGCCGCCGTCTGCGTCGGATGTAGGGACATTAGCCGCGCGGCCTCCGTCACATCGTCGAAGGTGCCATCTCCGTTATTGCGCAGCAGCGACATCGGATAGCACCCCTGCTTTCCCCACCATCCACCGCGCAGAACCAGAACATCCGGATGTCCGTCATTGTTGTAGTCCGTCTCTACAAGATTGAGACCGCCGACCTCGCCCATCAGACCCGCCTGTGTTGTCACATCCGAGAACGTTCCGTCGCCATTGTTGTGGAACAGATGCATCTGATCGAGCGGGCCCGACGAGCTCACCATCACGTCCAGCAGGCCATCCCCGTCGAAGTCTTCCAGGATCGCGCCTCCAGCATGACCCGTGACGTCCAGTCCCGCAGCGCCTGCGAGATCGGGGAACTCCGCAAACCCTTGATCCGAGTCGAACCGTCTGCTCGGGATCAGAAGCGCGGCAGGAACCTCCTTGGGATATCGGCCCAGCTGCATATAGGCGACGTTCAGGAGCCACATGGCCTCGGCGTTAGCCGGGTCAGCCTTCAACAGCGCCGTCAGCTCCGTCACCGCGCCCTCCGCACCGCGCGGAAGCTGATGCATGGCAGAGGCTCGTATCGGGAAAATACAGGCCCTCTGCCCATGCATGTGCGCGCAGTTCTCCTGCTCACCCAGACGCAAATAGGAGATCGCAAGCCACTCCTCGACCTGCTGCTCCGCGGACGTGGACAGATTCTTTCCCGCTGCCCGCAATCGCTCTTTTAGGTTCTCAAGCGTGGCTACTGCCGCCTCGCTCTGTCCGGCCGATAACAGCTCCTTGGCCAGCTGCAGGCGAACCACAGCGTCGTCGCTCCATCCGAGCTTGCGTTGTTCCAGCATGGACTGGTAGTAGCGTGCGCGCTGCTCCGGCTTGTTCGGATCCAGCTTCCAGTCAGTCGCCTCAAAGGTCGCGCGCAGAAGCGAAGCCATCTTCCTCGTGCTTGGAGCCTGATACGGCGGCTGGCTCGCAGGAACACGGCCGGGAGACGATACCGACCCAACGACATTGCCAGCCATCGGAGACCCAGCTATCGGAGACCCAGCCCCATGCTCGTGAGCCTGCTGAGAGATCGCCGCGGAACACAGCGCGAGCCACAGCAACGCAAGCCCGTGCGCACCCTTCGGCACACCGGCATGTCGCACGGGCGGCCACTTCCCTTTCAATCGACAAGCACTCACCGCTCGCATCCGCATCACCATCCTTAGTGAATGCCGTCCAGCTTCGGCTCGCTCGCCGCCTGCAGGCTCTGCGCGGTCTGCACCTCGCGGCTGGCATCGTCCTGCCGTCCCAGAGCCCGGTACGCCTGCCCCAGTAAACTATGCGTCCGGTAGTTCGCCGGATCCATGGTCCTGGCCCGCTCCAGATAATTCGCCGCACCGAGCGGATCCCCTCGCTTTAACAAAACCTTCCCCAGCAGAATGTAGGGCCCCGTCGAGGTCGGCTCCAGGAGCAAAGCTTGCTGCAGGGCTCGCTGGGCCTTCAGGTAGTCCCCGGCACGGTAGTACGCATCTCCCAGGCGGTCGTACACCGCTCCGTCCAGCGGATCGCGTGTCCGTTCCAAATTCAACTCCGTAATCGCCTCGTCGACGTGGTTCCCTGCCAGCGCAATCTCCCCAAGCAGAGCGTGCGCCAGGGGCATCTGCGGATCGAGCGTGAGCGCCTTTGTGGCGAACTCCTTCGCAACCGGTAGAAACTCTCGTCGCAGCAGCATCCGGGCAGCGAGCAGATATCCCGACGCCGAATCTGCCGGGAAGTCATATTGGGCCGCAAACGCTCTTCGGGCATCGTCGTACCGGCGCGTGTCCAGGTAGCAGAGCGCCAGGACGTAACTCGGATCGACCTTGGTCTCGGAACTCCACGTCTGCGCTCCCTGGAGCAGAGGTATCGCTGCCGCCGGCCTTCCCATCCGAAACAGAACCAGGCCACGCATCTGCGCCGACTCCTGATCGTGAGGGTCCTGCGTTAATGCCGCGGCAAACGCTTCATCGGCCTCGGCGAGCTTGGACTCCGAGTAGAACGCCAGCCCTCTCAGCCGATCTACACCCTTCGGCAACGCCTTTGCCGTCGCCTTCGCATCCATCTGCTGCAGCGCTTCCACGGCATGTCCACTGTCAATCAGTCGCCGAAGCCTCAAGCCCTCAGCATCAGTTTCGGGCGCCGCCACCCTGACACTGTCGCGTGCCCCACCCGAGTTTGCAGCCGCGCCCCTGCTTGCCTGCGATCCAGTCTGCGCCGCAGAAAGAACCGAGAAAGAGGCAAGCAACGTCAGCATTAGACCGCATCGGCCCGTGTGTTTACAGAGCATAGATAGGCTCAACATCTTAGCTTCCGGAGAATAAAAAGAAGGGGAGCCGGGGCTCCCCTTCCAGTTTGAGACGACGAATTCGTTAGAACTGAACTCGTGCTGAGAACTGCAACTGCCTTGGGTTGGTGGATCCGTTTATGCCAGGTCCACCCGTGATCGCCCCGGCACCGCCCTGCTCAATGTTACCGCCGGGAAGACCAAAGTTGATGTGGTTGAAGGCATTGAACGCGTCGGTACGGAACTGAAGGGCTGCGCGCTCCCGGATGTTGAAATTCTTCTGCACCGAGATATCGGCGTTGAAGAAGTGAGGTCCGAAGACGCTGTTACGGCCCGCGGTGCCGATCTGATCGAGTCCTGGGGCGGTGAAGGCGTCCCCAAGTTTGATCTGATCGTAGTAAGACAGATTGGCTCCAGGGCGTCCCTTCACGTTCGAGTGGAATCTCTTGGTGTCGCCGTTGACATAGCAGGGAGCGCTGCCGCCGACACTGCTCGAGCAGGAGTTATAGGACAGAGTAAACGGAAGTCCACTGGAGTAGTTGATGACCGGACTAACCTGCCATCCGCCAACGATCTGGTTCACGATCCCGTTTGCATTTCCAAGGAACGGCTTGTTCTTGCCAAATGGCAACTCCATGAGCCCATAGACGATGATCTGCTGTTGCCGAAGGGCGCTGTCTCGACCTCGGACGGCTTTGCGGTCCCAGGTGGAATAGCCGCTTGCCTCACTCATTGCCTTCTGCCAAGCATAGTTCACATTAAGGGACACGCCGTGCGTGAACTGTTTGGCGAGGGTCACCTGGAGAGCGTTGTAATGGGTATCCAGGTCATCGCTGTAATTGGTAATGTCATTCGTCCACCCGCAGGAGCCGGTTGGAAGACCTGTGAGCGCTGTCCCTGCACCTGCCAGGTAAGCCGGATCTGCGCAGGCTGGCAGCTTCCCACCGTAGTACCTGCGCAGGAAGGTGGTGTTTTTAGTGGCGCCACTCGCAGTTACCACGTTAGCGGCGGTGCAATTCGGTCCGAGCGGGTAGCAATTGCCGCCGGCCGGATCATAGTGGAGTGTCTGCCCAGTGATGCTGTACTGAGCCGGCAGCACAAGTGCTGGCTCGTTGGGGTTGGTCGCGTTGCTCGATGCGTCCCCGAACGTATGCGTGCCCTTGTTGGCCACGTACGCGATAGTGAGGGATACGGTGGGGGCAAGCGCCTGCTGAACGCTCGCGTTCCAAGCGTCCAGTGTAGGAAGTCGCAACGTCGTCGGCCGAGCCTTGGAATTCACGTTGTACCCGGGATTCGGCAGCAGGCCGTTGCCCGGAACCGCGGTCGCTGTCGGCGCAGGAGGACCTTGCGCCAGGTTGAAGGCGGAACTGGTCGGTCCGCCCGTGGAGGTGATCTGCTGGTTCGCCAGCACCGGCAGGTTCTGCGTCGCTGCGTGGCCAAAGATAGACCCGAAGACGCCGATGTCGAAGCTTCGACCGTATCCCGCACGAATCACAGTCTTATCCGTGACTTGGTAGGCCACGCCGAGACGCGGGTTGTATGCGTTCCCTGGTTTCTGGTAATTCATGTTGCTGCCGACACCGCCGACGCCCGCGACCTGGAGGTATCCCGTTGCCAGGTTCAGCAAGGCTCCCTGCGCCTTGTTGTTGATTGCCTCCGGGAAGTAGAGTTCGTAGCGCAGGCCGTAGTTGATGGTCAGCTTCTGGGTGGCGCGCCAGGTATCCTGGGCATAGAAGAAGTCTCTCTTCTGAAACTCCTTTGCATTCGTCGATGTGCTGACATACCGGCGAAAGTTAGTCACCTGGCCCAAAGCGAGGGTCGCGAATCCTACACCTCCCGCATTGAATCCGGAGCTACCCGAGGCAACACCAGGATTAGAGGTCGGGCCACCGCCGAAATCCAGGATGCCGGCGCGATTGGCATCGCTTGGCACCCGTAAGTTTCTCGCGTATCGGAGATCCGTGCCGAATTTGATGGAATGATTCCCAACTGTCTTAGTCCAGTTATTCGCAATCTGATACTGGTCTTCGCGCTCGGTCAGCGCGCAGTTGCATCGGTTCGCATCGAGGCTTGAGCCAAGGAAAAGATTGCTGCCGTCTGGTTGAGCGATGCTAAACCCCGGGGCTCCGCTGGTGATCGGGTCGGCGGTGTTGAGACCCGGAATTCCAAGCTGCGTCGCAAAGGCCGTTCCAGCGTCGTACTTGGAGGTGAGGATGTTGTACCGGTAGTACCCGAGTCGGACGTCGGTGACCAGTTTCGGGTTCACCGCTACATCCACGCCCAGGGCGGCGCTGTCGTTAGCTCCAAGTGAGGTTCCGCCAAATCCGCCGATCCCGAAGCCAGCGCCGCCGGCGTCGCCGAAGACAGTTTTGCCAGTCAGGGTATCCGTGAAGCGGCTGAACCGCCCAAACACGTGGGTCCTTTCACTAAGGGTGTAATCTCCGCGAACATCCCACTGGTCACTGTTGAAGAGTCCGGTACCACCCTGGCTGAAGTTATTGACCAACCCATTGGCAGGCCCGCCAGTCGCGTTGGGCGTATAGGGCTGCAAGAGCTTGAACAGGGCCTTCGCCTGTGGAGATACCTGGCTCGCAGGGATGATGTTGCCGGCGTACGGTGTGCCATTTTGCTGATAGATGACGCCAGCCATGTTGGGTAGCGCCAGGTATTGGCTGAAGTCGCACCCTGCACTTCCCAGGCAACTAGACGTCACCAACGTGGTGGGGACTGTCTGCAGAATCGAGGTGCCCACCTTTTGCCGGACACCCTGGTAGTCACCAAAGAAGAAAAGTTTATTCCTGAGGATTGGACCGCCTATCGAGCCCCCGAATTGGTTCTTGAGGGCGGGAGGAAAGAAACTGCTCCGGGACTGTGTGAACGGGTCGCGCGCGAGGTTCGCACTGCTCTGACGGTAGTCGAAGGCTGACCCGTGAAAGCTGTTCGTGCCGGACTTGGTCTGCGCGGTGATCACCGAGGAAACAGCTTTGCCGAACTCAGCGTCGAAGTTCTGCGTAGTGATCTTGGTCTCGGAGAGCGAATCCGAGTTGGGATTGATAACGATGATGCCAAGAATCGGATCTTGATTGTCGGTTCCGTCCAGTTGGAAAGCGACACCGGCAAAGGCCTGACCGTCAACCTCGATCTGCCTGCTGCCTTGCGGATTTTCGCTGGCTGCGTGGCTCCATCCCAGTGCCTGCGCACCCGGCAGAAGAAGCTGGAGATTCGTAAAGTTTCTATCCGGAATCGGCAGATCGACAATCTCCCTCGAGTTGAAGATCGTCGAAACATCGGCACGGTCCGTCTTCAACTGGGGAATACTATCCGCGCTCACCTCGACTGTCTGCTCCGATCCGCCAGTCGTCAGCGATGCTTCAACTTTGGCCGCGGTATCGGCGAACAGGTGAAGTCCCGTGGTGGAATAGCCCTTGAACCCCGGTGCGGCTACCTTCACATCATAGGTGTCCGGGATGAGATGATCGACAGCGAATTCTCCGCTGCTATTCGACTGCGCACTGACCGATGTACCCTTGGCAACGTCTGTGACCGTGATTGTCGCGTTTGGGATAACGGCGCCGGTAGGATCGGTCACCGTGCCGACAATCGATCCATAGACCGCCTGCCCAAACCCTGATCTGCCTGACATCACCAGAGCCGTCGCCAGGACCGACATCGTGATGGTACGTAAAATCTTAACCATGAAACCTCCTGAAGTGTTGCTGCTCCGGTACGTGTGCGAAATCTGCGTCTACCCTTTTAGGTGCGATCTGTCGGATCTGACGATACGCATCCTTTGCCGCTTCCTGCCTCTTCGGTGAACCTCCACCTTTAGATTGACACGCGGTACTTTCTTTGAGTCGAGGTGAACGCTACTGCAACGGAACAAGGGTGTCAACACCGTATCCCCTTGTTATTTTGATAGGAGCTGCGATGATCTGTCATGACAATGTCCTGAAGGGGGACCTAACACACTCATAACAATTCTGTTAATCCCATGTATAGCGTTTACATGTCGACCCTGAACCTGTTACAGCCCCGCTCGCCACCTAAAACTGTGTATACGATTCGCATTGCATTTGCTGGAGCTCCCATCGCCCCCGCCGGACACTGAGGGCATCACCGTAACCGCTACAATCTTGACTCAACATGCACCACCTCCGCTCCTCTTCGGCTCTCGCCCTGCTCTCGGTCACGGCCCATCTACGGCTGCCCGCGCAGACCACATCTCGGTCGCCGTCGAGATCCGGTCCAACAGCGTCCCGGCAGGCCATCTCGGCGGCCGATGCCGCTTTCAAGGCCGGCTCCGCCGCCTTTGCGGCCGGCAAACTCCGGTCCGCACACACCTACTTCGCCCAAGTCGTGCGACTTGCCCCCGGTGTAGGCGCGGGCCACAGCGCTTTCGGCGCCGTCCTCCTCGCAGAAGGCGACCTGGCCGCCGCCTCTCTCGAACTTCAACGCGCCCGCACCCTTGATCCCGCCGACTCGCGCGCCACCATCAACCTTGCTGAAACCTACTTCCGCCTCAAAAATTTCGTCGCTTCGGTCGCCAGCTTCCGCCTCGTCCCTGAGCCCACGGCAGGTGCTCCGCCTCTACTCACTCCCGAAGAAAGCATCAGCTTTGCCGGTGCCCTTGCCGCAACCGGTGAGGTGAGCGCAGCGGAGCAGATCATCCGGACCGCGCTGTCCTCCGAACCCCAGAACGCCCGCCTCCACGACGCCCTGGGAACCCTCTTCGCGCAAGACAAGCGCATCGATGAGGCCTCCCAGGACTTCCAGCGTGCCATCGCACTCGACCCGACTTTAGCCCTCGCCCACTTTCACCTCGGGTCCCTCCACCGTCTCCAAAACAACACGAAGGACGCTGTGGCTGAGCTAAGACTTGCCGCCGATCTCGACCCGGGCACCATTGACTTCTCGCTCCAGCTCGGTAGCGCCCTGAGCGCCGACGGCCAGGACGCCGAGGCAATCACCGCGCTTCGCCGTGTCTCCGCGCTCCATCCCGAGTCTGTCGATGCCAGGTACGCCCTTGCACTAGCGCTCCAGAGCGGCGGCCAGCCTAAAGAAGCTCTTCCGCTCTTTGAGTCGGTAGTCAACGCCCGCCCCGGAGACTGGTCCGCTCTCACCAACGAGGCCCTCGCTCTCGTCCAAACGGGGGAGGCTCAGCGCGCCATCCCCATCTACCTGAGAGCTGTGGCAGCCGGTGGCGACTCCTCCACCTTGCGCGAGGATCTTGGGGTCGCTCACCTGCAGATCAACGAGCTCGATCGTGCCCTCGAGGAGTTTCGCAAAGGCCTTGCGCTCGATCCCGGCAATCCTCACCTCCACTATGATCTGGGCCTCGCCCTCAAGCTCAAGGACAAGCCCAACGACGCCATCCCCGAGTTCCTCGAAGCCGAGAAGATCGATCCCAACCTCCCCGATCCGCCCTACACCCTGGGCGTGCTCTACATGCAGATGGGTCGCTCCGGAGACGCTCAGGCCGAGCTTGAAAAAGCTACATCGCTCCGGGCCGAGAACGGCGAGGCCTGGGCACTGCTCGGAAGCGTCTATAGGCAGTCGGATCAGCTGCCGCGGGCCAAGGTCGCGCTCGAACGCGCCTCACAGCTTCTCCCCAACCAGCCCGGCCCGCACATCACGCTGGCCGCGATCCTCGCCCAGGAGGGCAACACGGTTCGCGCCGCCTCCGAGCGCAAGATCGCTGCGGATCTAAGCCGGGTCGCATACGCTCGTCAACGCGCCACCTTTGCCCTCGAAAGCGGTCGCGCCCTCCTCAAAAAAGGTGACCTCCCGGGCGCGATCGCCCAGCTGCAGGCTTCCACCACCGCGGACCCAACCCTCCCGGAGCCGCACCGCTTGTTGGCTGATGCTCTCACCCAGCAGCACAAACCGGCCGACGCAGCGCTCGAACGAAAGAAGGCGGAGGAGGCGACCAAGGCCCTCTCCAATACCGCAGCGCCGAACGTCCTTCGCTGAGTGCCCAGCACCCCAGCCCAAACCAGTCAAAATCCAGAAAAGGAACGTCAGGATGTCCACTCTGCTTCTCGCTTTCGCCTTGCTCCTCCCCTCCGCGCCCCCTCCTCAGAGCTCCCCGACCTCGGCCCCTGCCACCTCGGCCACCTCCGCCGCAGCCGCCCTCCTCTCCCCCGAGCAGGTCGCCAAGCTGCTGCCGCCCTCGGTCTACTTCCGCGGCCAGACCGCTCCCCTTCAGCTCCGCAATGCCGCCGCCGCGCGCTTCCCCGACGGAGCCATCCTCTTCGCCTCGTTGGTCGATACCTCCGGTTACTCCACCAGCGTTCGCGAACGCTACCAGTTCTACCTCGTCACCGAAGCTCCCCTTGCAGTCGGCGACAAGACCCTCGGTCCCGGGGCCTACGGCGCAGGCTTCCTTGAGGACGGTGCCTTCGTCGTCATGGACATCGGCGGCCACGACGTTCTTCTCTCCCGCACGGAGCGCGACGACGCCCTCCATCGCCCGCGCCCCCTGCAGCTCGAGGCCGGCTCCACGCCGCGGGAGCTCCGCCTCTACCTCGGCCGCAGCTTCGTCACTCTCACCCGCGCACCCCGCTGACGCAAGCCTTAGTTGACCGGTCGCCTCCGCGCCTTGTGAGCCCTGCGGCAGCTTCTTTATACTTGCGCCTGGCTACCCCAGCGGCGGCTCAGGAGCTCTGTCGTTGATCCGATCCCGCCGCGGCTTTCTCAAATCGCTCTCCCGAACCGCTCTTGTGCTCTCGCTCGAAGATGTGCTCTCACTCGCCCTTCCCGCGCAGACGCCCCAGCAGCCCGTCAACGCCCGCCCCACCTACGACGCCCATCCGCACGCCGCGCCGAAATCCCTTCCCTCCCCCATAGCCGGAACCCCCCTTGGCTTCACCTTCCTCGACATCGCCAAACAGTCCGGCCTCAACGCCAGAACCATCTACGGCGGCGAGCACAAGAATCGCTACCTGCTTGAGACCACCGGCTGCGGCGTGGCCTTCTACGACTTCGATCATGACGACTGGCTCGATCTGTTTCTCGTCAACGGAACCCGCCTCGACGGCTTCCCCAAAGGCCAGGAGCCCATCTCGCGGCTCTTCAAGAACAATCGCGACGGCACCTTTACCGACGTCACCGCCAAGGCCGGCATGACCCGCTCCGGATGGGGCCAGGCCTGCTGCGTCGGCGACTTCAACAACGATGGATGGGACGATCTCTTCGTCAGCTACTACGGCCAGAACATCCTCTACCGCAACAACGGCGACGGCACCTTCACCGACGTAACCGCCAAGGCAGGCCTAAGTCAGAGCAGGACGCGCTGGAACTCCGGCTGTGCCTTTCTCGACTACGACCGCGACGGCAACCTCGATCTCTTCGTCGCCAACTACATCGACTTCGACGTCAAGACCGCACCCATCCCAGAGGTCGCCGGCTGCCAGTACAAGGGCATCCAGGTCGCCTGCGGTCCGCCCGGCCTCGAAGGCGGAAAGAACATCCTCTACCGCAACAACGGGGACGGCACCTTCACCGATGTCTCCAAGAAATCCGGCATCCTCGACACCATCGGCACCTATGGCCTCAGCGTGGCCGTCGCCGACATCGACAACGACGGCTGGCCCGATATCTACGTCGCCAACGACTCGACCGCTGCCACCTTCTACCGCAATCAGAAGAATGGAACCTTTGTTGACCAGGCCATTGAGGCCGGCATCGCCTACTCGCCCGACGGCAAGCCCCAGGCCGGCATGGGCGTCTCGGTCGGCGACTACAACCGCGACGGCAACCTCGATATTGTCAAAACCAACTTCGCCGGCGACACCGACTCCCTCTACCAGAACCTCGGCGACGGCACCTTTGAAGACCGCACCTACCTCTCCGGCATCGGCGTCAACACCCGCTTGCTCGGATGGGGCGTCGGCTTCGTCGACGTCGATAATGACGGATGGCTCGACATCCTCGTCTCGAACGGCCACGTCTACCCCGAGGTTGACGGCGCCAAGATCGACGCGCCCTACGCCGAGCACAAATACCTCTACCGCAACCTGCGCAACGGGCAGTTCGAAGAGGTCACCAACGCCGCGGGTCCGGGCATTACCGACCCCGCACCGGCACGCGGCTGCGCCTTTGGAGACTTCGACAACGATGGCGACATGGACATCGCCGTCAATTGCGTGAACGCCGTCCCCCAGCTACTCCGCTGCGACACCACGGTCGCCCGCAACTGGATCAAGATCCGTCTCGTCGGCACCAAAAGCAATCGCTCCGGCATCGGCGCCCGCATCACCGTCACCGCCCTCAACGATCCCGCCTCCAAACCCATGCGCCAGATCGAAGAGGTCCGCTCCGGCGGCAGCTACTACTCCCAAAACGATCTCCGCATCCACTTCGGCCTCAACCAGGCCAAGAACGCCGACATCGTCGAAATCGCGTGGCCCTCTGGCGCAAAGGACACCCTCAAAGATCTCGCCGCCAATAACCTCTACGTCGTCCAGGAGGGCGGCAAAATCCTCAAGACCACAAACTGGAATCACCCCACCCCAGCCACGCAGCTCGACCGCAAATGACACGGAACTCCCCCCCACCTATTTGTCATCCTGACCCTAGAGCTTGCGAAGGGGAGGGACCCGCTTCTCTACCCCAACCGCCCACTAACCTTTGTCATCCTGAGCAGAGCGAAGGACCCGCTTCTCTACCGAAACCGCTCGCCTCCCCCAAACCTCGCCCCCTTACGCGCAGCCCCAAACGTCCCTCGCTCTCCGCTGTCACCCTGCTGCTCCTGCTCGCTGCCTTCGCCCACGCCCAGCACCCCTACCCCGCCACCTCAGACCACCCGCCACCCGCCTGGTTCGTCGACGTCGCCGCCAAGGCCGGCATCACCGTCCGCAACGTCAACGGCGGCATCGAATCCAAGCGCTACATCATCGAGTCGACCGGCTCCGGCGTCGCCATCCTCGACTACGACCGCGACGGCTGGCCCGACATCTTCCTCGTCAACGGAACCAATCTCAACCCAAAAGACCCTGCTCCCAAAAACACCGACGCCCCCACCAGCCATCTCTTCCACAACAACCACGACGGCACCTTCACCGACGTCACCGCCAGGGCCGGCCTCGTCTCAACCGGCTGGGGACAGGGCGCCTGCGTCGGCGACTACGACAACGACGGCTTCGACGATCTCTACGTCACCGGCTACGGCAAAAACCGCCTCTTCCACAATCAGGGCAACGGAACCTTTCGCGAGGTCGCCGAAGCCGCGGGCGTCGCGGGCACCGGCCAGGAGTGGGGCACCGGATGCGCCTTCGTCGACTACGACCGCGACGGCAAACTCGACCTCCTCGTCGCCAACTACGTCCACTTCAATCTCGCGAAGACCCCCGTTCCCGGCGACGTGGCGGGCTGCGTCTGGAAGGGGACGCCCGTCATGTGCGGCCCGCGCGGCCTAGAGAGCGCCCCCAACACCCTCTTCCACAACCTCGGCGCCCAGAACGGACAGGTCAAGTTCGCCGACGTCAGCAAATCTTCCGGCATCGGCAAGACCTACGGCCACTACTGCTTCTCCGTCTCCACCCTCGACTACAACGAGGATGGATGGCCCGACCTCTACGTCGCCTGCGACTCCACCCCCTCCATTCTCTATCGCAACAATCACGACGGCACCTTCACCGACGTGGCGCCCGACATCGGCGTCGCCTTCAATGAGGACGGCCGCGAGCAGGCCGGCATGGGCTCAACCATCGCCGACTTCGACGGCAACGGCCACCTCGACATCTTCAAGACCAACTTCTCCGACGACACCTCCACCCTCTATCGCGCCAACGGCGACGGCACCTTCACCGACCAGACCTTCGCCGCCGGCCTCGGCATCAACGCCGACGCCCTCGGCTGGGGCGCCATGTTCGCCGACGTCGACAACGACGGCTACCCCGATCTCCTCATCACCAACGGTCACGTCTACCCCGAGGTCGACTCCGCCAAACTCGGCGCCACCTACCGCGAACCACGCTTCCTCTACGCCAACCTTGGCAACGGAAAGTTTAAGGACCTCTCAAAAACCTCCGGCCCCGGCCTTTCCGAACCCCTCTCCGGACGCGGCCTCGCCACCGCCGACCTCTTCAACGACGGCCGCCTCGAAGCCGTCATCAACAACCTCAGCGATCGCCCCATGCTGCTCGTCAACCTCGCCCGCAACACCAACCACTGGATCGGCCTCCACCTCATCGGCACCCGCTCCAATCGCGACGGCATCGGTGCCCGTGTCACCGTCCACGGCGCAACCCGCTCCTTGGTCGACGAGGTCCGCAGCGGCTCCAGCTATAACAGCTCCAGCGATCTCCGCCTCCATTTCGGCCTCGGCCCGGAGACCAGCCTCAAGTCCATCGAGGTTCGCTGGCCCAACGGTAAAAGCGAGACCTTCCCTCCCCCACCCGTGGACCGCATCGTCAACCTGACCGAGGGAAGCGGCAAATCTCCTCCCGCAAAACCCTGATCGCCACCTCCCATCTTCAGCCGGCTCGGCGTGGCCCGACCCCGTTCAAAGCGGTCATAGCAATAGGCCGTATTCAGTAGACTCCGGACGATGTTATAGTTCACGCCGATGCCTCTGATCACGACCACCCACCGAAACCTCCTCTCTCTACTGCTTGCCGCCAGCACTCTTTCCGCGACCGCTGGCGCCCAAGCCGTGTCCGAAACTCAAGCTCAGACGACCTCGCCGGCCACCCGCGCCGCCGCCGCTCCCACCAGCGACCAGACCTGGTGGAAGCACGCCGTCCTCTACGAGATCTACCCCCGCAGCTTCCAGGATTCAAACGGCGATGGCGTCGGCGACCTCAACGGCATCACGCAGCGCCTCGACTACCTCCAGGCCCTCGGCATCGATGCCATCTGGATCGCGCCCATGTTCCCGTCGCCCCAGGTCGACTTCGGCTACGACATCTCCGACTACGAAAATGTAGACCCCCAGTACGGCAACCTCGCCGACTTCGACCGCCTCGTCGCCGAAGCCAGGAAGCGCAACATCCGCATCGTCCTCGATATGGTGCTCAACCACACCTCCGACAAGCACAAGTGGTTTATCGAGTCCGCCAGCTCCCGCTCCAATCCCAAGCACGATTGGTACGTCTGGAACGACGGCCAGCCCGCGGGCGCTCCCGGCGTCACCGCCTACGAGAAGCGCTTCGAGCACAATGGCAAAGTGCCGCCGAATAACTGGATCTCGGGCTTCGGAGGCTCGGCCTGGGAGTTCGTTCCCGCCACGAACCAGTTCTACTACCACAAGTTCTACAAGCAGCAGCCCGACCTAAACTGGAGGAACCCTGCGGTCGAAAAAGCCATGTTCGGCTCCATGCAGTTCTGGCTCGACCGTGGCGTCGCCGGATACCGTCTCGACGCCATTCCCACTCTCTTTGAAGACCCGCAGCTCCGCAACGAACCCGAGACCGGCGGCATCAACGCCCAGGGTGATCCCGACCTGAAAAGCATCTACACCGACAACCTTCCCGAGGTACACGACGTCATCCGCCGGATGCGCGCCATGGCCGCGAAATACCCCGGCGACCGCGTCCTCATCGGCGAGACTTACCTTCCCAACACCGCCGAGCTCGATAAGTGGTACGGCGGCCAAAAGAAAGATGAGCTTCAGCTGCCGATGGACATGATCGTCGGCTTCCACGGCGACCACGACAAGCTCAGCGCCGCAACCTTTCGCAGCCGCATCTCCGAGGTCGAGTCGCAGATCCACGGATCGCAGCCCCTGCTCGTCTTCGATAATCATGACAACGTCCGCAGCATCGACCGCTACGGCGATGGACAACACAATCAGCAGATCGCCAAGCTTATCGGCGCCATGCTCTTCACCAGCAAGGCCACCGCGCTGATGTACTACGGCGAAGAGCTCGGCATGCCGACCACCACACCCACCCGCGTCGAGGATGTCAAAGATCCCATCGGCATCACCGGCTGGCCTAAGGAAAAGGGTCGCGACGGCGAACGCACCCCCATGCAGTGGGACGCCTCAAACCCCCAGGCCGGCTTCAGCACCAACGCCAAAACCTGGCTGCCGGTCCCCTCCAACTACACGACCGTCAACGTCAAGGCAGAGCTGGCCGATCCCAGCTCCATCCTTAACTGGCACAAGCAGCTGATCGCCATGCGCCGCGGCAACCCCGCTCTCCACGATGGCGGTGTCGTCATGCTGGATACCAGCAATCAAAGCGTCCTCTCCTATCTCCGCACCGCTCCGGCCGGAAAACCCTCCGTCATCGTCTCGCTCAACATGACCGCGGAGCCGCAGACTATCTCGCTCGACCTCGCTTCATCCGGCGTCTCTGGAGAGCATGTCAAGACCCTGCTCGCCAGCGACCCTTCGCTCGATGCCGCGACCTCGGCAAAGTCCGTGACCTTACCCCCATTCACCTCTTGGATAGCCTCCGTACAGTAGCTGGCATGCAGGCAACGACGTAGCGCTACCGTCTTCCCTGTCTCTCATGGATTTGAGAGAAGGGCGGGCGGAGAGATAAAAAGCGACTCGGGAACGGAAAGGGGGGAGCGGTGAAATCCTCGCGCATCGAACGCACCTCCAGCTCGCCTCCATCCCCGATCGAACTTCCTCGGCACCGCGCCATCTACGAAGAGCTCCTGACGGAAATCCGCTCCGGCGTCTACAAATCCGGAGACCGCCTGCCCAGCGAGGCGACCCTGTGTGAGCGCTTCGGCGCCTCGCGCATCACCGTCGCCAAAGCGATCGGATCCCTCCAGCGCCAGAATCTGGTCAGCCGGCGTCCCGGCTCCGGAACCTACATCGAGGCGCCACCCGCCTGCACCGCCCTGCAGTTCGGCCTGCTCATCCCCGATCTCGGCTGTACCGAGATCTTCGAGCCCATCTGCCGGGGCATGATGGGATCTCCCCTCGGCAAGTCGAACTCACTCATCTGGGGCTACTCCGCCGCTAACGAAGAGGATCGCGAAGCCGCCGCCGAAGAGCTCTGCCAGCAGTACATTGCGCAAAAAGTCTCAGGCGTCTTCTTCGCTCCTCTCGAACACGGCGCCAACAAGGACCTCGCAAACCGCCGTATCGTCTGCGCTCTCCAAACCGCCAGAATGCCCGTCGTTCTCCTTGATCGCTGCTGCGAGAAATACCCCGCCCGCTCGCCCTTTGATCTCGTCGGCATCGACAACCATCGAGCCGGCTTCGTCCTCACACGCCACCTCCAGCACGCGGGCGCCCGCCGCATCCTCTTTGCCGCCTCGACGAACTCCGCGTCTACCGTCGACGAACGAATAGCCGGCTACTATGAAGCGCTCAGCGCCCGTCCAGAGACGCACGACCTTCACCACACTCCTCGCGACGGGCAGCATCCGGCCTACGCGGGTGCCGTCAGTGACATCGACGTCAGCGACTCCGCCCTTGTCAGCTCCATGCTCGGAGCCGAGCGGCCGGACGCCATCCTCTGCGTTAACGACCTCACCGCCGCACGCCTCATGAAGACTCTCGAACTCCTCGGCATCGCCATCCCCCAGCAGATGCGCGTCGTCGGCATCGACGACGTCAACTACGCCAAATTCCTTCCCGTTCCGCTCACCACCATCCGCCAGGACTGCTCCGAGATCGGAGCCACCGCCATGTCGGTCATGCTCGACCGCCTCGGGCGCCCATCCCGCACCCCCCGCGATATCCTCGTCCAGTTCGATCTCGTCGTTCGCGACTCCTGCGGCGCACCTCGCCATCCATCACCCGAACGCCTCTCATCCTGAGCCCACCACCCCAACGGACTCGCACTCCGAGGCACCACCCTGTAATGTCTCTAGAAGTCGTAACGCGATCGAAGCCCTCCAAAGGAACCCATGAGCTCGGCAAAGAATAAAGCCCTTCTTCTCCTCGCAAAAAGCGCCACCACCGGCGCCCTCGGCGGTCTCCTCTTCGGCTTCGACACCGCCGTCATCGCCGGCGTCACCCACTCGCTCTCGCTCCAGTACAACCTGTCCGATAGCCAGCTCGGCTTCACCGTCGCCATCGCCCTCATCGGCACCGTCATCGGCGCGCTCACCAGCGGCATCCTCGGTCAGCGCATCGGCAGCCGCGCCGCCCTCCGCGTCATGGGTGTCCTCTACGTGCTCTCCGCCCTCGGCTGCGCCTTCGCCGGCTCGTGGACCATGTTCCTCGCCTTTCGCTTCCTCGGCGGTCTCGGCATCGGCGGATCCTCCGTCCTCGGCCCCGTCTACATCGCCGAGCTCGCTCCCGCCAAGTGGCGCGGACGTCTCGTCGGCCTCTTCCAGATCAACATCGTCATCGGCATCCTTCTCGCCTATCTTTCCAACGCCATCATCGCCCACTTCGCCCTCGGCGCCATCGAGTGGCGGGTCCAGCTCGGCGTCGCCGTCCTCCCCGCCATCCTCTTCCTCCTTCTCCTCCTCAACGTCCCCCACAGCTCCCGCTGGCTCGTCTCCCAGAACCGCATCGACGAGGCCCAGATCATCCTCGCCCGCATGGGATCGCCCGACTCCAAAGCCGAGGTCGACGCCATCGTCGAGTCCCTCCGCTTCGAGGGCGGCCTCGAGCAGCACAGCATCTTCAACCGCCGCTACGCACTTCCCGTCTTCCTCGCCATCTCCATCGGCCTCTTCAATCAGCTCAGCGGCATCAACGCCATCCTCTACTACCTCAACGACATCTTCGCCAGCGCCGGCTTCAGCTCCGTCTCATCGAACGCGCAAGCGGTCGGTATCGGTCTCGCCAACCTCGCCGGTACCGCCATCGGCATCTCCATCATCGACAAGCTCGGCCGCAAAACCCTCCTTCTTATCGGCTCGGTCGGCACCTGCCTCTGCCTGGCCGGTGTGGCCTGGGTCTTCGCCACCAACTCCCACCTCAAGCTCCTGCTTCCTCTGCTCGTGGTCTTCATCGCCTTCTTCGCCGCCTCCCAGGGAGCCGTCATCTGGGTCTACCTCAGCGAGGTCTTCCCCACCAACGTCCGCTCCAAAGGCCAGAGCCTCGGCTCCTCCTCCCACTGGATCATGAACGCCGCCATCGCCTGGACCTTCCCCATCATCGCCCGCCACTCCCGAGCCCTGCCCTTCGCCTTCTTCGCCAGCATGATGGTCGTGCAGTTCCTCACCGTCTACTTCGTCTACCCCGAAACCAAGGGCTACTCCCTCGAAGAGATGCACCAACACATAGGCGCCCACTAACTGAATCCACCCGCTAGGTCCTTCCCGCCTGGGTCACCTGCCCATCCTTCCGCCTGGGTCACCTGCCCGTTCCTCACACCAGGGTCACCTATCCTCTTCCTCCCGGTTGAGTCACCTGCCTCTCCTCTCGCCTGGGTCACATCTGCTCCTTTTGTTGTCATTCTGAGCGAAAGCGAAGGACCCGCTTCTCTGCCCAGACGTCAGGCATCTCCGATCAGTGCTCTGCCGTTTAGGTAGACCAAGGTTTATGCCAAGACCCAACGCCCCTCAGAGATGAGCTTTCGACCACCCAGAATACGCTGCCCTTCTTTCTTCCATTCCGAGCAAGGCGAGGAACCTGCTTCCCGCCCTTTCCCACGTTGTCCTCCTCGCGCACTCCAAAAGATGCACCAGCACATCGGCGCCTACTAGGACACACTAGCTATCTCAACCCTAAAAAGGGTTCCACATCGTTTCGCTACTCTTGACGAGGGCATACGTGAGGGACTGAAGCCGTGCGAAGTTGCGAAGAAAAGAGACTTTCAAGGTCTAGCGCTTGCGACTCAGGAATAGGAAAACGAAGCCTTGGTCTTCAGGAAGCGCGCTGCAAGGAGTGCAGCAGCGAAAAGCGCTGCCCAAATCGCTACATCCTCCCAAATGGCCCCATGAGACGCGGCATTTACACGGACAACTGATTCAAAGACCATAAAACCGGCGTACAGACACGGATTGCCAGCAACTAGAGAAAAACCGAGTGTTGAGTGTCTTCCATGCAAAAGGACCAAGCTGACGAGGAGCATACAAGGGAGCACAAAAAGAGCCCACCCTAATAGGGGTTCCCAAGACGGAAATTCGGCATTGTGATCGAGAGCAGTGGCGGCAGCGCTGTACCCCTCAAACAGTACGAAGACGAGTAGATAGCAGATGCAAATAGCTCCTCCAACTCGACGGTGCCAACCAGCGTGCGAACTCTTATCCATCGCTTCCCTTGACGGTGAGTCATCATTGCATCCGGAACTGTTGTGATGCTCTCATCGAAGCATCATCGAGAACAGCCCGACAAACGGCGTTGTCGAAGCAGCTGCCCTCCCGCATCCCCCGACTGTGGTTCTGGCAGCGTCTAAACCATTTACCACTCACCGCTCCGGCAACAGCCTCAAATAAACTCCATTCGTCCATCCAAACCCGGTCGAGTTCAGCTTGTACCCCGCCGTCACCAGCACCGTCGTACTCCCCGTCTCGACGTTGTACTTTTCCCGCACATTCCCATCCCGCAGGTAGTTCGCCTCCACCGTCGTCCGAAACTCCTCCGCCAGCCGGTCCCCATCCCCCTTAAACCCGCTCCCCCGAAGACCCAGCACCGCAAACCAAACCTCCGGAGCCCACCCAAACGGCCGGTCCCACTGCGCGCCCGAGATGGTATCGCTCATCGCCAGGCCATGCTCCGCCTCCAGCCGCGGCAGCGCCTTCTGCACTCCAGCCGCCTGCACCGGAGAGGCCAGCCCCGCCCATAGTGGATAGAACACCGACGTATACAGATAGCTCGACCGCTTCCCCGTCGTGAAGTCGTAGTCCTCATACAAGCCCGTCGGCGCGTCCCACAGATACTGATTGATCGCCGCCTTCCGTGCCGCCGCCTTCCGCGTCCAGCCAGCTGCCTCGCCCTTCTTCCCCAGCTCCTTCGCGAACGCCGCCATATCCACCTCGTACTTGTAAAGCAGGCTGTTCAAACACACCGGCGCAAAGTGATGCGTCGATCCGCTGAACGGACCAAACCGGAAGCTCGTGTCAAAGCCCGACTCCCGCATCGCCCGATCGCCCTCGTAAAAGTCCCGGCTCAGCCGCATCCCGTCGACCTCCGCATGCGCGCACACCGCCGTCAGCTTCTGGTCGCAGCTCGCCTCATCTCCCATCGCCGCCGGCACCAGGTATCCACCCCCTTCCTCCTTGTGCGCCAGCATCCACCGGATCGCGTCGGGATAGTACGTGCTGTCATCCGCCATCTCCAGCACCGGCCCCTCACCCACGTCGAAGTACCGCGCCAGCCCGGTCTTCCCCGCCTGGTGCGCCGGCGTCTCCCACAGCGCATAGTCTCTCGTCGCCGCCGCGTACGCCCGCCCCAGCCACTCCTTCGAAGCCCTCTTGCCCCCATCCCGCATCTCCGCCGCGTGCACCTCGCGGATCATCTCCGCCAGCAGCGGCGGCTGCGACCGCGTCAGAAAATACGTTCGATTAGCATTCAGCACCGCCCCATAGTTCTCGATCTCGAACTCGAAGTTTTCGACCATGCCCCGCGCCATCTCCGCCCGCCCGTCCGCCACCAGCCCCAGGACGATGAAGTAGCTGTCCCACCCATACATCTCGTTGAACCGCCCACCCGGCACCACGTACTTGTTCGGCAGATACAGCAGCCCCGGCCGCTTCAACTCCTGCGGCATCACCTCGCCCAGGTGCGTGATCTTTCGCGGCAGCCGCTCTACCTCCAGACCGCACGCCGACCGCATCGCCCGCACCGCCGTCGGCTCCGGAAACCCCGCCGGCAGATACAGAATCGGAGCCGTCGTCACCTTCACATCCCGCACCGACTTGCAGTCCACCATCGACCGCGACAGCGTGTCCCACGCCTGGTGCATATAGTCCAGAATCGGCACCTTCGTCGTTATGCTCGGCGCCGAGCTATCCAGCACCGCCGGCGCACTCTGCCCCACCGCAAATCCCGGCGCCACCATCGCAACCGCCAGAGCAAACATCCCCCAGACCTGACCCATCGCTCGTCCCCGCATCACTTCGCCCATCCGATTGCCACCTTTCTCGTTACAAATCCTTCGCCCGCCGGCATCGTCACTCGCAGCACGTCGCCCGTCTGCGCCGCGCCATCTATCACCACCCGCGCCGATGGCCCATTCCGCCGCACCTGCAACTCCACCACACTCCCACCCATCGCCTCGATCGTCAACCGCGCCCCGCCCGCGTCGTAGCTCTCATCCGTCACCCGAGCCTGCTCCGTCGCTGCCCCCGGCAGCGGCAGCCCCTGAGCCATCATCCCGATCTCCACCTTCGGCAGCGGCAGCTCCACCCGATGCTCCCGCGCCGCCCTCTCCCCGCACGTCTTCCCGCCTGCCAGATTCAAGCACAGCACCGCCTCCCGCTCCCCCCGAGCCGTCACCACCATCCGCCCGCGCTCCCGCCGCATCGTCACCGTATACAGCTCGTCGCCTACCCGCACACTGCGCATCTCCGCCCCATCCCACGTCACTGGCAGCTTTGGCGCAACTGTCATGGCATGCCGTATCGCATCCATCTCCACCCCGAACATCCCCCGCACCGCCGGTGCCAGCGTCATCGCCGAAGACCATAGCTGATGCGAACTGCTCCGCCCCAGCGGCTCAAAGAACGCCCCCGAGATCACCTCCGTCACGAACCCCGGATCCTGCGTCCACGTCAGACCCACATTCTGCATCAGCGTCCGATACCCCGCCATCGGCCGACCTCCGCGATACTCGGCCATCGCCGCCCACCCCGTAAACAGCGGCCACACCGTCCCCTGGTGGTACGCCATCGCGTCGTACACCGCCGTCGTATCCCCGACCGCCCGCACCCCCCAGTCCGTCGCGAAGTGCGCCCCCGACCACTGCGCCAGCATCGGCCCAGCCTCCGGCAGACCGCGCGCCGAACTCCACATCGCCACGGAAGGATAGACACTCAACGTCTTGTCATAGCTCCCATCCTTATTAAGGCTGAACGCATACGTCCCATCCGCCTGCCGGTACTTCGCCACCACCGCCGCGATATGCTCCGCATCGCCCTTCGCCTTGGCCCCAAGCTCCGCATCCTCGATCCACCCCGCCATCTCCCCCACCGCCCTCGCCGCACTCTCATCGAGCGCCGCCAGATACAGCTCCTGGTGCGGCTGCCCCGCCGCCCACTGCTCCACCCACCCCGTTCCCTCGCTGTTGTCGTACACCCCGTCCCCGTCCGAGTCATGCGCCCGCTCAAACGCATACGCCCGCTTCACCTCGTCCCAGTGCGCCCGCAGAAACTCCGTGTCCCCCGTCGTCCGCACGTAGTCCGCCACCGCCATCACAAACAGCGGTGTCGCATCCGCCGCCGCATACTCATACCCGAAGTTCGACCACTGCATCTCGCCCGTCAGCCCCGCCGCCGTCAGCGAGAACTCGTGCATCATCTTTCCGTCCGCCCTCTGCCGCCGCGCCAGAAACTCAAGCGCACTCTTCCCCAGCGCCCGGTCCCCATAGCTGTCGATCGCATACATCGACCACAGCGTATCCCGCCCGAAGTACCACCCAAACCCTGGCCGCGCCGAGTCGAACGACGGATACCAACCCGCCACCAGACCCGTCTCCCCCGCCGTCCGCACCTTGCTCTGCTCGATCGCAATCTCCGCCCACCGCAGCGCCTTATCGAACATCGCGTCCGGCGTCTTCACCGTCAATCGCTCCTCAAAAAAGTGCTCATAAAAATCGCTCGTCGCCTTGTAAGTCGCCGGTAGCCCCGCCGCCTTCGCCACAATCCTTCCCGTCATCGCCGCCACCGCCGCCGCGGAGTTCTTCTCCCCCGCCCCAGCCACCTCCGTCACCATCGGAAAATATTTGCCGCCATCCTTCGCCGGATCGAACCGCACTCTGAACTCCAGTGGAAACCCCTGCGGCCGCTCCTGGTAAGGCGCCATCACCCCCGCCACCGCGCCCGGCATCGCCACCATCCCGAAGATCCCAGGGTTGTCCGTCGACAGCACATACCCGCCGCCCGTCCCCATCGCCACCCAACTCGCCGATGGCCGCCCAAACTGCGGCGCGGGCCACTCCTGCACCATGGAAGGCTCGAACGAAATTGTAACCATCGCCGGCTTGATCGCTGCAATCTCGAAGAACACCTGCGCACCCTTCGCTGCATTTGTAACCCCAGCAGGCACAAACATGTGCTGCCGCACCGTGATCGCCGCATGAGCGTAAGTGATGGTCGTATGGTCCGGCGCAACCTCGATCTCCGCCGAGTGCTCTGTCAAATCGATCGGCACCGGATACCCGTCAATCTCCGCCTTCAGCCGCAGACCGGTCAGCATCTTCGTCGGCAGATCCCAAATCTCGACACTCCCGTTCTGCAGCCCCAGAATCGCTCCCGTCGCTCCCGTCACCGTAAACGGATGATCCGGCTCCACTGCCTGCCGGATCGCCATCTCACTCTTGGGCAGCGGAAACCGCGGTGTCGCCTCCAGGCTCACCTGCGCCTGCGCCGTCCTGCACACCAACAGCAACGACCCGCACCCCAGCAACACCCACCCGCAACCCAGCAGCACCAATAGCCCAGCCCGCGCCCGCAACCCAGCCCTGATTTCTTGCCCCATCAACTCAACGCCCTCCCCATCGACTCACGCTCAGCGAGCACACACCATAGTGCTCCACATCGCCGCATCTCTGCCCGTCCATCTCCCATCCCGTCTTACCGCCCGAATCGCAACCCCGCCAGAACCGTACGCGGCGTCCCCAGCGTCAGCACCGGCGTTCGCCCCGCCTCAATCGCCCGGTCAAACAGATTCTGCGCCGATGCATACACCATCCATCGCTCTCCAAACCCATGCTCCGCATACGCTCCCATCTGCGTATAGCTATGGAGCTCAAACGTGTTCGCCGAATCGTCATACTGCCGCCCGCTCGTCCGCACATCGAACGCCAGCACACCCAGCCCATCACGGTGAAATCGCACCTGCAACGTCGCCAGGTTTCTCGGCACCTGCGCCGTCCACTTACCCACGAGCGTCCGGTCCGGCTGAAAGCGCGTCACCGTCGACACCGCAAACTGATACCCGCCCGTCACCCCCACCCATCGAACTCCGGGAACAGCCGCCAGCTCCCACTCCGCATTGATCCCCCTGCTCTTCAGCTGCCCAAGATTCTGCCGCTGCAGCAGCGTCGTCGTCGCCGTCGAACTCACCAGCACCGAGGCCACCGGCCGGTTCACCTCGGTCCAGAAATAACTCGCCCGCACCGCCCCAGCCCGACCCGCGCTCAGCAACCCACCCAGCTCAAATCCCGTCGCCCGCTCCGACCGCAAACTCGAGTTCGCCAGCGTCGTCTGCTGCCCCACCTGCCCCGTCCGGTAGAGCTCATACAGCGTGGGCCCGCGAAACGCCCGAAACACCGATCCCGTCAAAGACACTCCCCCTCCCACCTGCTTCACCAGCCCCAGCCGCGGGCTGAAGACCGTCTCCCCAATCTCCGGCAGCGCCTTTGCCGGCCCACCCGCCTGCCGCGCATCGAAACTCCTAAAGCGATCCACCCGCCCCGACAGCGCCGCCGACCAGCCACCCACTAGCCTCCCCGCAGGCACCGGCTGCCACAACACCTCGCCGTACCCGCCCGTGTCCCGCTGCCGCGCGCTCACCGACACCGTCGTCTGCGCCGCACCCCGCACCACCGGCGTCTCCGCATCGTTCCCCCTCGTATCCAGTACGTCGGCCCCCGCTACGAGCGTAACCGCCCCGATCGTCCGCGCCCACTGCGCCGCTCCCCCCAGCTGTTGCGACGGCGTCTTCTGCAGCCGCGTCAACTGCTCCGTCGACCGCTTCGGCCCAATGCTCGAAAAGCTCTGCCGATACCCCTCGTCCTCCCCATACCCGCGCACAAAGAAACGCCCCGCATTCCCCGCCGTCCAATCCGCTCCCGTCCCGTATCGCCAGATCCGTGTCCCGTTCCTCTGCACCGGAGTCCCATTCCCGCGCGCCTCGTTCAGCAGATTGCCGCGCAGAAACACATCCCCGTCCTCCCCGATCCTTCGCCGCACCTCCACCCGCCCGCTCTCCGAATGCACATTCGAAGCCGTATCCACCACCCCGCGAAACGCCGGCGCCGTCAATATGTAACCATTTGTGTTAAACACGCTGGCCGCCGCCAGACCCGCCCACCTGCCCACCGCCTCCGTCGCCAATCCATTCAGCGAAAACGTGTCCTTGGTCGCCCCCGCAAGATCGAGCGCCATGCTCCTCACCTGCGGCACCACCGGCAGCACCTCAATCACGCCACCAATAGCACTCGACCCATAAAGATCCGAAGCCCCGCCGCGCACCAGCTCCACCGATCGCACCGCCATCTGCGGAATCTCGTTCCAGTGAATCCATCCCCCAAACGCATCGTTCATCGGCACCTGATCGCTCAGCACCAGCGTCCGGCTCGGCGCGGTCGACCCCAGACCCCGCAGCGACGTCCCCTCTGTCGTCGGATTCGCGACCCACGACCCCGTCCTTCGAAACAGCTGAAATCCCGCCACCTGCCGCAGCCGGTCATCGAGCAGAAATCCCGGCGCCTCCTCCAACTCCCGTCCGCTCAAAGTCCGCACACTGCTCGCACTCGCATCGAGCGCCAGCGGTGTTCGCGCCGCCGTCACCTCCACCCGCTCCGCCAGCCCCGCAGGTGCCAGCACCACCGTCATCTCGGAGCCACTCGCAAGGTCCGTTCTCACCACACCGAACCCTTCCCGTTCCACGACCAGCCGCCCCACAGCCCCACCCGGAACCGAAACCACCGCACATCCATCACCACGCGTGGAGATCGTCCCGGAGCCATACGCCAGCTTCGCCCCTGCAACCGCCCGCCCTCCACCGTCCCGCACGCAAACCCGCACCGACCGAACCTCCGCAAACGAGATTCGAATCGCAATCATCAAAAGCAGTACCGGCAAATAGGAGCGGAGGCGCACCCTTCTATCCTATCGCCGTCCCAGGCCGTCAACCCACCCACCACGCCGCCCAAAAACGAATTGCCCAGCCCCGCTCTCTCAGCCCTCGCCTCACCGTGCTACCCTTCCCCGAGCGCCACTCCATGCCCCTCTCCCGCCGCCACTTCTGCTCCGCCGCCACCGCTCTCGCAGCCTCCCATCTCCTACCCGCCCAGACCGCCCGTACCGAACCCACCTCGCGTCCCGACGTCGCCGTCATCGACCACGACCGCATCCTCGCCGCCGCCGACCGCTTCCTCTCGCAACCCCCCGACCCCCTCACCGCCCACCCAGCCCCACACCCCGCCGGCAGCCCCAACGAATTCGTCTCCGATCTGGACCAGCCCCCCTCAGCTTCGACCTCCACTCCCTCCACTGACTCCGCCCCCTTCACCGCCCACCGCGACGCCCTCCTCCAGTTCACCCTCGCCGTCCCCGCCCTCGCCTCCGCCACCCTCATCACCCGCACATCCGATCCCGCCCGCTCAGCCCTTTATGCCAAGCACGCCGCCGCCCACCTCCACGCCTGGTTCATCGCTCCCGCGACCCGCATGGAACCGTCGCTCATCTACGCCGCAATCACTCCCGGCACAGGAGGCCACCCCGACGGCATCGTCGACACCTCCGCCCTCGCCGAGATCGCCCAGGCCATTCCCTTCCTCGCCCACTCCGAAGCCCTCACCGCCGCAGTCTTCACGCCTCAAGATCTGCTCGCCCTCAAAGCCTGGTTTGCCGCCTTCGGCAAGTGGCTCGCCACCTCCCGCCTCGCCGGTCTCGCACGCGACCGCAAAGACCACGTCGGCAGCTCCTGGCTGCTCCAATCCGCCGCCTACGCCCGCCTCACCGCGGACGACACCGCCCTCGCAGATCTCCGCCACCACTTCAAAACCGTCACCCTCCGCTCCGAGATCCTCGCCGACGGCTCCTTTCCCCACGAACTCACCTCTCCCACCCCCTACCGCAACTCCCTCTTCAACCTCGACCTCCTCGCCGCCGCCTGCGACCTGCTCTCCACCCGCTTTGAATCTCTCTGGTCCTACCAGCTCCAGGACGGCCCCGGCCTCCACGTCGCCATCGCCCGCCACGCCCCCTTCATCGAGAAGCGCGGCTCCTGGCCCTACCGCGCCGACGCCCGCCTCTTAAACGATCTCCCCTGCCGCCGCCCCGCCCTGCTCTTCGCCGCTCGCGCCTACCAGCGCCCCGAGTACGCCACCCTCTGGCGCTCGCTCAACCCCGATCCCACCAACCCCGACCTCCTCCGCACCTTCCCCATCCGCCAGCCCCTCCTCTGGGTAACCCGCCCCCAGCCCTGATCCGCTTCAGGCCATGACGCCACAGCAGCTCCTCCGCTATCGCGGTCCATAGCCCCGCGTAGATCTCCCCACCCAGTACCATCACCCCATGCCGCGCATCCCCTTCGCCGATCTCGTCGTCACCCTCACCGAGGCCAACCTCGCCCTCGGCCTCATCGGCGACCGCGCCCACCTCTGCGCCCGCATCTTCGCCGAAAGCTCCCGCGACGGCGTCCAGTCCCACGGGCTCAATCGCTTCCCCCGCTTCGCCGCCACCGTCCACAACGGCAGCGTAGACGTCAACGCCACCCCCGAACTCATCACCGCTGCTGGCTCGGGCGGCGCTGCAATCGCCATCGAACGCTGGCACGGCCACCTCGGCGTCGGCCCTCTCAACGCCCACATCTCCATGGAACGCGCCATCGCCCTCGCCCGCCAACACGGCATCGGAGCCGTTGCACTCGCCTTCACCAACCACTGGATGCGCGGCGGAACCTACGGCTGGCAGGCCGCCGACCAGGGCCTCTTCGCCATCTGCTGGACCAACACCGGCCGCAACCTCCCCGCCTGGGGCACAACCGCCGCGACCCTCGGCAACAACCCCCTAGTCCTCGCCATCCCCCGCCTCAACCCCGGCCGCACCCACGCCGGAGCCCCCCACGTCGTCCTCGACACCGCCATGAGCCAGTTCTCCTACGGCCAGCTCTCCATGTACGCCCGCCGCGGCGAGCAGCTCCCCGTCCCCGGCGGATACGACGCCAACGGCAATCTCACGCGCGACCCCGCCGCCATCGAGCAAACCTTTCGCGCCCTTCCCATCGGCTTCTGGAAGGGCTCCGGCCTCGCCCTTACCCTCGACCTCTTCGCCGCCGCCCTGTCCGGCGGAAACGCCACCCACCAGATCTCCGCCGACCCCCTCAGAGAAAGCGCCCTCTCACAATTCTTTCTCGCGATCGACCCCACACTCCTCGGCCCCGCATCCGAATCCGGAGCCGCATCCGAAGTCGATCGCATCGCCAACGGCCTCCTCGAAGCTCTCCACCGAGCACCCCCCACCGACCCCGCCAAGCCCCCACGCTACCCCGGCGAAGAGACCTTCCGCCTCCGCCACGAAAATCTCCGCCTTGGAGTCCCCGTCGACGAGGACATCTGGAACGAAGTCAAAGCCCTCCGCTGAAGTCGCCCTTCTTTCTTCCATTCCGCGCGCAGTGAGGAACCCGCTTGTGCGCCCCAACGCTTCTCGCCCCAAACGCTTCGTTCCCCGCCCCCAACACTTCCCCGCTCCAAAACTTTGTCATCCTGAGCGCAGCGAACGGACCCGCTTCTCTACACCCAGTCAGAACCACGCCCGCCTCCGCACTTCTTTCTTCCATTCCGAGCGCAGCGAGGAACCTGCTTCTCGCCCGCCCCAAAACTCAGCCGCCCCAGCGCCCCCCGCCCCCAAAACCTTTGTCATCCTGAGCGCAGCGAACGGACCCGCTTCTCTACCACTCAGTCATAGACCACCCCCGCCTCCGCACTTCTTTCTTCCATTCCGAGCCCAGCGAGGAACCTGCTTCTCGCCCGCCCCAAAACTCGGCCGCCCCA
>JAABVA010000446.1_pt1 | contig 53119 bp, 43 predicted proteins | sample 5560331 | NCBI WGS metagenome assembly JAABVA01 (sample SAMN12812661, study PRJNA571458) | rock metagenome | isolation source: Antarctica rocks | place: Antarctica: Victoria Land, Mt New Zealand sud | collected 2016-01-07
TGCTGAATTAAGCTGTGCAACAGCGTTTCCGGTTGCTCACCTCTCTTAGTAGCTTCCGTCATAAGCTTTTGATATTCTTGGTCACTCAATGTAACAGTCATTTGATATGCCATGAAGATACCTCCCAGAACACTATGCTAATAATCCTTCTGTAGTATAGCATATCAATTGTTGAGATGACGAGAGATACACAAAGCTTCCTTTCTACCATCAAACTTTCTAAATTTTTTGTAAAGTCGCTCCTTAGCACATACAACAGGCCGCGAAACAGGTTGCTATGTCAAGCTGGATGATTGTATAATACTCTTCAACGTTGGAAGACTGATTCCATACATTCCTCTCACATTCTTCTGCCTGTCGAAGGAGCAACATGACGCAGCAACTTACGATCATTCTTGTACCTCATACTCACTGGGACCGCGAGTGGTACCAGACCTTTCAGCAGTTTCGTATCCGTCTCGTACAAGCCGTTGATAAGTTGCTTGATATCCTGGACCACGATGATACCTTTACCCACTTTATGCTCGATGGACAAACCATCATCCTTGACGACTATTTAGAAATACAACCGGAGCAGGAAGAGCGGCTCCGCAAGCATATTCGCTCTGGCCGCGTGCTGGTCGGCCCCTGGTACGTGCAACCCGACGAATTTCTTGTGAGTGGCGAATCGCTGATCCGCAATTTACAGATTGGTTTGCGACAAGCAAGAGATTTCGGCAACCCTATGTACGTTGGCTATGTGCCCGATAGCTTCGGCCATATCGCGCAACTCCCCCAAATTCTGCAAGGGGTGGGAATCGACAATGCTGTCTTTTGGCGCGGCGTCGGGGTAGAGGCAAAGACGAGCGAGTTTTTGTGGGCAGCTCCCGATGGAAGTGCAGTTTTTGTGGTACATCTCGCGGACCCCATTGGCTACTCGAATGCACGCCAGATGCCGCTTGACCTAGAAGAGTTCGTGTCGCGCGTTGAACTGCTCACCGCCAATCTACTCCCCAAAGCCAACACGAATACGTTGCTTTTCATGAATGGCTCCGATCACCTGGAGATACAAGAGGGTCTACCCGCCACGATTAAAGCCGCCAACGAGCGTATGCAAACAATTGACCCCACGCGACAAAAACTGCTCACCCAATTTGAGAGCGATGAACAGCAGTTGAAACGCTATGACTCACTCTCTATACAGATAGGCACTCTGCCACAGTATATCGAACGTACACGTCAGGTGATACCTCCTGATTCTCTGCAAACGCTTACAGGTGAGTTGCGGAGTAGTCAATACTCGCATCTCTTGCCCTCGGTTCTCTCAAGCCGTATGTGGATTAAGCAACAAAATACTGCCATCGAGCATCTGCTTGAACGCTGGGTCGAGCCGTTGACTGCATGGGCCTGGAAAACTGGTGCGACCTATCCGCAGGGATTGATACGTACCGCGTGGCACTATCTCTTGCAAAACCATCCTCATGATAGTATCTGTGGTTGTAGCATTGATCAGGTGCATCGTGAGAACGCGGTCCGTTTCGCGCAAAGTCAGCAGATCGCTGAGCAGCTTATCCAGCAGGCAATGCAACAACTTGTCAATGCGACCGATACACGCGCACCGTTCTTAGCCCCCTACGAAAGCTATGAACCCGTGCCCGTCGTTGTTTTTAATCCCGCCCCCGGTCCACGCACCGAAGAGGTTCGTATCGAGGTACAGCTTCCTGGTTCGCTACACAACGCTGTGATTGTCGATCAGCACGGCATACCACTCCCATATCGCATCGTGAAACGTTGGCGACAGGAGATTGGTTCGTCGCCGTTCGCCCGCGAAATGTTGTCCACCGCCATCGCGTTCTCTGGCATCACATCGCCCGCGCAACTGGTGCAAATGGCCCATTCCACGATTGTCTCGGCACTAGGGCAGGGCTACGAGTCATATGTCATGTCGCGTGTTCATATTGGACGCGATAAATCGGGACCATACAGCAATGTACCTGATGATCCACAGTTGACGCAGGCAGGGATTGTCTATATCGAGATTATGATTGCACCTAAAGGTCGCGTAACTATTGATGAGCAGGAAATCGCCACTGCTGGACAGCATATATTGGACCTGCTGGCAAACGAAGATATCCACACGTTAGAGATAGCACTGGTCGATCAGGCACGCGAAACGATTGATTTCATGGCGACCGACCTACCCGCGTATGGACACAAAACGTTCTGGCTCTATCCACGAGGTCTGGGAGAGTATGCTGTCGCAGAACATCTCCAGACTCAAACATCGACCCTCATTGCTCAACAGAATAGTATCGAGAATGAGTTCTATAGAGTAGTGGCAAATAGACAGGATGGCACCTTAACAATCACAGAAAAAGCGACAGGTAGAGTTTTTTCCGGCCTGAATCGTTTTGTCGATGGAGGAGATGTCGGCGATCTGTACAACTATAGTCCACCTGAGCATGATACCCTGCTAAGCGAACCGAACGAGCCACCGACGATTGGGGTCATCGAAGCACTGCCAGTCAGTCTGACTTTGCGTGTGAGTAGTTGCATCGCACTCCCTGAGAGTTGTGCAGAGAGTCGTTTAGAGCGTAGTAGCGAGACTGCTATGTGTCCAATTTCGAGTGATATTACACTTTTTCCTGGTGTGCAACGTATTAGTATTCATACAAGCGTTGAAAACAATGCGAAAGACCATCGTTTACGTGTTCTCTTTCCCGTGCCGTTCAAGGCAGAAGCGGCATCTGCGGAGGGTACGTTCGAGGTGAGAACCCGTTCTGTGTCACTTCCTACTCCGGCAAATGTCGAGGAATGGATTGAAGCACCAGTCAACGTCTTTCCGCAGAAACGCTTTGTCGATGTAAGCAATGGCACAGGTGGTTTAGCGGTACTCAATCGCGGCCTACCAGAATATGAAGTGGTGCAGAGTGGTCCTGGCATTGACGCAGAAAATCCGATGGCGGTTGCACTCACCCTGTTACGTTGTGTCGGGTGGCTCTCACGCGGTGATCTCTCGACGCGGCGTGGACATGCCGGTCCAATGGAATACACACCGGAGGCGCAATGTCTCGGCAATTCCACGTTCGACTACGCCCTTGTCCCTCATGCTGGCACATGGGCAAGTGACGAAGCATTCGTGCTACGTGAGGCGCAAGTGTTCAACATACCTATCAATACAAGTGCGATAGTGACGGAGCAGCATCCAGGACAGTTGTCCGCACAGGCAACTCTTGTGAAGGTTGAGCCGTGTGAACTTATAGTAAGCGCGATAAAGCGCAGCAGCGATGGACACGGCCTCGTCATTCGGGTGTATAACCCTCTCAATAGTACCGTTAGTGCCAGAATTAAACCTGAGTTTGCCTTTACGCAGGCATATATGACAAACTTGTTAGAGGAGCGTCAAGTATCTGTGGCTCTGCATCCGCAAGATACTCAGAACGTCGAAGTGGGAATACGGGGCGCAGGCATAATAACCCTGTTGTTTGAATAAACGTTGCGGAAATGGACGGGCGACCACAAGGGATCGCCCCTACCATACACGATGCGATGCTGTACCGACGAGGTATAGTAGGGGCGATCCCTTGTGGTCGCCCGTTGCTATCATGCCCGTTGCTATCATTGTGATTGCTGTTGATGTCTGTCTTTTGTCTGTACCTATAGTCCTATCCTGTTGTCTTCTTTGTAGTGCGAACCGTTGTACCCTGTAAGATAAAAAAGTTTGAGCGCGACATATCACGTTTGTATTGCGTCTGAATACTTATATGTACCATATTCTTTCATCCTGTGAAGGGGGCTTGTGTCCTGTGAATAACTATAATCTTGTCATTGCTGCCTCGGGTGGCAACATTCTTAACACGCTACAGGGGTTTGTAGGGCCGCTTATTGGATGTACCGTAGCGTTCGTCGTCATCTTTTGGTTGAGTTTGCTAATCTGGACGTACCGCGATATTGGTTCGCGCACACAGGACACAGTAACGCGAATTCTCTCTACTGCATTGGTCTTCTTTTTCTTTGTCGGTGGACTGTTCATCTATATGATTTTACGTCCTCGCCAAACCCTGGCAGAAATTTACGAGCGCCAGTTGGAAGAAGAGTCTTTGTTGGCCGAGATGACCGAGCGGCAGACCTGCTCCAATTGTCATGCGCGTATCGAGTCAGACTTTCAAGTATGCCCCTCTTGTAGCCAGAAGCTGAAACGTTCCTGTCCCAAATGCGAACGTTTGCTTGAGTTGCGCTGGACCTTCTGTCCTTACTGTGCCACCAATGTAGCAAGCGTACCAATGCAACCAGGTATGCCCAGCATGCCAGCTATGCAAGGTGCCAACAACGGCATGCCCATGAGCGGACAGCTCGGCGGCAGCCGTTATTAATAGTTTTCATAAAGGACTATGTACTAACTTGTTCTCCTGGAACAAGTTAGTACATAGTCCTTTATCATAATTTATTTTATTTTTTGCACAAAATGTGGTATAATTATGAAACGAAGACATGGCATCGTTACCACATTTTTAAGGCCGTGTCAGAATAAAACATCACAGGTGCGGTCTTGCCTTCCGCACACATCTACCTTCTTCTCACTCAGCGACCTTGAGATGTCATATATAAAAGAAGCAGGCAGGGTGCGTTGTTGTCATGCGCTACTTACAACAGGCGCAGACACATGTAGGGCAAAATCCCTGTGTCGCAACTTTCATCATACTATTGAAATACAGCTAGAAATGGTGCCCATTCATGGTGTTACTTATCTAGTTGAATCGCTCTATTATGGTTATCGAACAAAAGGAATGTATGGTGGTGCTATGGCGAAAGCAAGAGAATCAATGATTGTAGAACAACTTCCCCACAATGACCCAAATGAAAATACTCCTCTGGCAACGCAAGCGGATAATGACGGTAATAATGGGAATGGCAAAAGAAAAATTAATGGTAGTAGCGATGGTGGCTATGGCGGACAGAATATTCAGATTCTCGAAGGTTTGGAGGCTGTTCGTGTACGCCCCGGTATGTACATCGGTGCAACGGATCAGCGTGGCTTGCACCATCTTATCACTGAAGTTGTTGATAACAGTATCGACGAGGTAATGGCGGGTGAGGCCGATACCGTGCGGGTCGTTATTCATGCGGATAGCTCCGTGACGATTAGCGACAATGGGCGTGGTATCCCTGTCGATGAACATCATCAACGCCCAGGCATGTCTACGCTTGAAGTTGTGATGACTGTGCTGCATGCTGGTGGCAAGTTCGGTGGTGGTGGCTATCAGATCAGTAGTGGACTACACGGCGTCGGTGTCTCGGTCGTCAATGCCCTCTCTGAATGGTGTCAGGTGGATGTCAAACGTAACGGACGTGTGTGGCGACAGCGTTACGAAAAGGGTATTCCAGTCACTCCATTGGTCGATGCTGGCCCCGCTGAGGGTACAGGCACCGAAACCTCTTTCCTGCCCGACCTGACCGTCATGGAGACACGCGACTTCAGCTTCGATATTCTTGAGCAGCGTTTCCGCGAAATGGCCTATCTCAATCGGGGCTTGACCATTGTCCTGATTGATGAGCGTACCGACCGCGAGGCAACATTCTACTTTGAGGGTGGGCTTGTCTCGTTCGTGCGCTATCTCAATAAGAATCGCGTCAAGCTACAGGCACGCCCCGTCAGCACCATGCGCGAAATCGACGGCATGAAGGTCGAGCTGGCGGTGCAGTACAACGATAGCTGGACCTGTACCGAGTTCTCGTTCGCCAACGGCATCAATACGATTGACGGTGGCATGCACATCACAGGCTTCCGCAGTGCCCTTACGCGCACACTCAACGACTATGCACGCAAGGCCAACATTCTCAAAGAGAAGGATGGCAACCTGACAGGCGACGACGTGCGACAGGGCTTGACCGCCGTTGTCAGCGTCAAGATACCCAATCCGCAATTCGAGGCCCAGACCAAAAGCAAACTCAATAACGCCGAAGTCCGACCCGTTGTCGAAACCATCACTGCCGAAATGCTCACTCGCTACCTGGAAGAGACACCAAGCGAGGCCAAAGCCATCATCGAGAAGTGTCTGCTCTCCGCAAAGGCGAGAGAGGCCGCACGCGCCGCACGCGACCTCGTACAACGCAAAAACGTCCTGGACACAACTCTTCCTGGCAAGCTCGCCGACTGCTCAGAACGCAACCCTGACCGCTGTGAACTGTACTTGGTCGAGGGCGATTCCGCGGGTGGAAGTGCAAAACAAGGGCGCGACCGCCACTTCCAGGCAATACTCCCATTACGTGGTAAAATCCTGAACGTGGAGCGCGTAGGACTCGACAGGGTACTCAAGAGTGAAGAGGTCAAGAACATCATCACCGCCATCGGTGTTGGTATCGACGAACACTTCAACATGGCAAAGTTGCGTTACGGACGCATCGTTATCATGTGCGACGCCGACGTTGATGGAGCACACATTCGCACGCTGCTCCTGACCTTCTTCTTCCGTCATATGACTGATATCATCACCAACGGGCATCTGTACATCGCGCAGCCGCCGCTCTTCCACATCAAAGTCGGCAAGCAGGTCCGCTACGTCTATAGCGACGAGGAGCGCGACGCCATCGTCGAAGAATACAAAGCGGGGCACAACGGCAAAGAGCCAGAGGTAGGCCGCTACAAAGGTCTCGGCGAAATGAATCCCGAAACCCTGTGGGACACCACAATGGACCCAGCCAAGCGCACCATCCTGCAAGTGGGCATCGAAGAGGCCATCGAAGCCGACAAAATCTTCAACATGCTCATGGGCGACGAAGTAGCCCCCCGCAAGAGATTTATCGAGAGTCATGCGAAGAGCGCAAATCTGGATATATAAACGAGCAGCAATATGAGTCAGATACTCAACACCCCAAGAGACAATTCACAGCAGGAGGTCGATACCCTTATCAGCCTCCTCCGCTCTTGGGGTGTTGGATATTTGATGAGTATTGAACCCATCTCCCCTATTCCAAAAGACTTCATCTCTCCTATCGAACTCATCAAACGTTTAACACAACAAAATGCTAATCCTCGTATACGAGATGCAAGCATCTCACTCTTCCTACTGCATCCCGAACTTGTTCCTAACATACAAGAAGCCATAAAGACAAGCGAACCAGCGATTGCAGAACAAATAACTACCTCTGTTCTCGCCGCCCTCTACCTACAACGAATGTGGTCTATTCGGCTCACCTTTGCATTTGGGCATCTTCCCGATTTTCCAGAACAGCCTTTTACTCATCTATGGCAAAATCGTCATCTGCCAGCACCCGCATGCCATAATGGTGAATGGGGACTTGTCGCATTGCAAGCGTTCGAGCAAAAACGTACTGGTATGCTATTCGCCTTTATTCTTGATTGGCAAAACCAACTGAATCACCTTCTCTATCAAGAGGACGCTTACCATCGTACACCCATTGTTTCTACTACCCAGCTTTTAGAGAATGAAAAGGAAGATTGTCAGGAGCCAGATATGAGTATGAGACCAAATGTTGACAAGGGTCAAATTGACGATTTTCTCAAAAACCTGGGCAGAGCGTTTCGCAAACAGGGAAGACTATATTTAGTTGGCGGTGCTGCCCTTGTACATTTAGGAGTACGCTCTGGTTCTACTCAAGATATTGATATAGAGATACGTGCAGCAAACGAAGATGAGATGTCAGAGGCAATTCGACGACTTAAAGACACTATGAAGATAAATGTTGAATTTGCCTCCCCTGCCGATTTTATTCCTATTCCTAATCAATGGGAGATGAACGCAAAATACGTTGGACGTTATGGCTCTATAGATGTTTTCTACTTTGATTTCTATAGCATTGCGCTCAGCAAGATAGAAAGGGGAAGCACTGCTGATATCAATGATGTCAAGTTGCTCGTCCAACAAGGCATTATCGACTTACAAGAACTCGACAATGCCTACAACGAAGTTCTGCCGAGAGTAGGTAAACGTCCCTACAACAGGCTCGACCCACAAAAATTTGTCGAACATTATACTTCTGTGCGTCAACTACTCTAGCCCGTGTTCTAACGCCTTGATATACCTATCCGCCGATCTCAATACCGCGTTCTTTGCGTCTTTAGCTACAACGCTTGGAAACCAGCCACCGTACAGACGCTCGAAATTATACTGTGTGACGATATCACGCATGCTCGCCACCTTTGATGCAGGTAGCGGTATCGTATTCGGATAGCTATACATGAAACTCACCCAGCTACGATCAGCCACAACCTGAATGGTGTCTCCTGTCAGCAATAGTCCTGGACCACTTGCCCAATGTAACACGGTGCTACCAGCGAAATGCCCACCTAAACGAGTCAATGTCACACCTTTCAGCAGTGGATGCGTCTCGCCTGACCAGAAAGTGATGCGCTCACTCGGTCTCATTACCCATTGCTTGTCCGCCTCATGTAGATAGATACGTGCATTGAAGGCATCTGCCCAATCCACCATCGAGGTGTAGAAGTGGGGATGTGAGATAGCAATTGCATCTATCCCGCCCAACTGCTTGACCGCTTGTATCGTCTCATCGTCCAGCAACGAGATACAATCCCACAGCACGTTCCCTTGCTCCGTCTGCACCAAAATCGCACGTTCCCCAATCGCAAAGGAAGGAGTCGAACCAATACCAGTTAGTCCTGGTTCAAGTTCTTGTATTGTATTATGCACACCATCATCATGCAGTTTGCTTTGCGTCGTCCATTTTTGCCCATCGTACCCCACATATTGACGCTGGTCGAGACAGATCGGGCATCTTGATGGTGACTCCTGACTCTGTGCAAACTGTGTGCCACATGTCACACATATCCAGTGTTCCATGAAATATGCTCCTTTCTGCTATAGCAGCTTACTTATCCGTAAGAAATTTTCTATAAGCGTTCGTGCTTGACGATCATAGGTTGGATAACGCTCGACCGCCTCTCGCTCTGTTTTCTGATAACGTTCAGTTCCATAGGCGTCGATAAACTCTTTTTTCAGGTCTGGCTGATGCAGCCATACATCGAACATCTCTTCAGTGATTTCGACGTGATACTGCAAACCGTAGGCATGGTCGAGGTAGCGGAACGCCTGATTCGCCCCATCTTCATGATACGCCAGCGGGACTGCTCCATGAGGTAGTTCAAAGGCATCTTCGTGCCATTGGAACGCTAACTGTTGTCCTCCCATACCAGAATAAAGCGGGTCTTGCTCGCCCGCCTCCGTGAAACGTATCTCTAAGAAGCCAATGTGTTCTTTGGGAAGTTTGCGTATCGGAGCCTGAAATGTGTTCGCGAGCAGTTGACCACCAAGGCACATACCGAGATAGGGAATGCGCCCCTCAATCGCTCGTTTCAGGTAGATTTCCTCATGCGTCGCATAGGGATAACTAGACCTATCGTAGAGATGTTGCGTACCACCCAGCACAATAATCGCGCCATACTCGGAGGGGTTAGGAAGAGGACTATGCCCCACCTGTACAAGGTGATACGGAATATTGTGTTCATCCAAGATATTGCCCACGCGCCCCGGCGGATTCTCCTTGAAGTGTTGCAGAACTAAAGCATGTTTCTTGTCAGCCATAATCTTTTTCCTTTGTATTAGAGGTGCGCGAAATGTGATCCCTCTTCTTTTGGCGTATGTCCCGGTTGTGACGCGAAATACTGTAATGCTGAATGTATGTCACGCAACAGAATACTCGCCATGTCGCGGCTAAAGCCCTCTTTCACCACGATACGCTGTACCACAATATCTTCACAGTTTTTGGGTAGTGCATATGCAGGTATAAGCCAGCCATTGGTGCGAATCTGATCCGACATATCGTACAGAGTAAAATTCGTCTTTTCTTTGAGCCGCCATGCGAAAACCGGCAGTTCACTGCCATCCGAAAGTAGCTCGAATGGACCCATTTTCGCAATTTCGCTAGATAAGTAGAGTGCAGTATCGTGACATGCCTGCTGAATACGTGTATAGCCTGCCCTGCCCAAGCGCAGGAAATTATAGTATTGCGCGATGATTTGGTTGCCCGGACGCGAAAAGTTGAGCGTGAAGGTTGGCATCTCACCACCAAGATAATTGACCTTGAAGATAAGTTCTTCGGGTAACACCTCCTGGTCGCGCCAGATTGCCCAGCCTACGCCAGGATAGACAAGGCCATATTTATGACCGGAGGCATTAATCGATACGACACGACGCACACGAAAATCCCACTCCATAGTGGGTTGAATGAACGGTGCAACAAAGCCGCCGCTTGCAGCATCGACATGAATAGGGATATCCAGTCCCTTTTCTGCTTGTAACGTGTCCAGAGCATCGCTGATCTTTTTAATTGGCTCATAGCTACCATCGAAGGTGCTACCGAAAATGGTAACGACGCCAATGGTGTTTTCATCACAATACTTGATCGCCTCTTCTGCTGTGAGATGATAGCGACCCCGTTCCATCGGCACGTAGCGCGGCTCAATCTCCCAATAGCGTGCAAACTTCTCCCAGCAGACCTGCACGTTGATGCCCATAACGAGGTTTGGCTTATCGGTCGGTTTGCCTGCTGCCTTCATACGTGTACGCCAACGCCATTTGAGAGCCATACCACAAAGCATCGCAGCCTCACTTGACCCAATCGTGGAGGTGCCAACAGCGTTTTGTTCTTCAGGAGCATTCCATAAACGCGCGATAATATTGACGCAGCGTTTCTCGATTTCGGCGGTTTGTGGATACTCGTCTTTGTCGATCATGTTCTTGTCGAACGTCTCCGCCATCAACTGACGGGCCTCTGGCTCCATCCAGGTTGTGACAAAGGTTGCGAGGTTCAGGCGGGCGTTGCCATCGAGCATTAATTCATCATGAATGAGGCTATAGGCTGTGCGAGGCAGCATCTCATGCTGAGGTAGTTCGTAGCGTGGCACACTGGAATTGAGGATACGTGCCCCATAGGTTGGCGTCAAATCGTTATCTGTGCCCTCTTGATCCGGCGAATTGACTTTCTTTGAAATCATAGTCCTCTCTTTTCTCGTTCGTTGTACATGTATGTTTTGCTTGCCAGAAATAGTATCAAACCATCTTTACTATACACGGTTACGTGGGGATATCAGTTACGAACAGAGAAAAGAGAGGAATTTCGGTGCAAAACAAATTATTTAAATGACACCAACGCCAATGGGCGTGATCTGCTGCACCTTTTGCAATGGCTCTGTGATTGGGCGTGTGGCAGGCTTTGTGCAGGCTTCGACAAAGGCCACGAATAGCCGCGCCCATGCTGGCTCGTCCTCGTAAATCTCTTCGGGATGGCACTGTGCGCCGAGCATGAAACGATGACCTGGAACCTCTATGAGTTCGGGCACGCCATCTTCAGCGCAACCAGTGATACGCACGCCATTGCCGGGTTTGTGTACTGCCTGATGATGTAGGCTGTTGGCTCGCATCTCGCGCATGCCGAGAATCTGCTCCATGCGGCTACCTGCGTCGATACGCACGCTATGAACAATGGTTTTGCGTGGTAGGTCCCAGTTTGGGTGGCGCAGACTATTGGGATAGAGGGTACCGAGGTCCTGATAAAGACTCCCACCCAGCGCGACATTCAACATCTGCATACCACGACAAATGCCGAGGGTTGGAATATTTTTGTCGAAGGCCCAATGTGCCATTGCTAACTCTAATTCGTCGAGTTTAGGATTAGTATCTGTGAGCAACGGATGAGGCTCTTCACCATAATTGCTTGGAGCAATGTCGATGCCACCTGAAAGTAGCAGACCATCTAAACGGGGAAGAAGTGTATATAGCTCGTCAAGATCATCAAAGATCGGTATGAGAATAGGCACGCCACCCGCACGCTCTACTGCATGAATGTAGGTCCTATTGTTATAATAGATAGGCCGCTCGGTCTCCGCACGTACTCCTGCATGGCAGGGTATACCAATGAGTGGACGCATTACTAATAACTCCTTCACAGTAACCAAGTTTATCGACTATTGTAGAAAAATGAATAATAAAAAACGGAACGCTACAGCTATGTGTGCGTTCCGTTTGGAAAATAAATACCTCGTCTACCCCTCGAAACGCGCCTTAAGCTCTAAACCAAGATGCTCCAGGCGAAGCTGGAGCTCTGTAATCATGAGCGTAAATACTTTTGCGGCGCGTTGCTGTTTCATATTTGTATTTCCAATGTTGTTAAAATGTTTTTCTTTGTGCTTACTAACGTTATACATTCAGCATACAGGACTTGTCAAGCATCTCATACTTTTGGCCTACTAGCAGCGTCGTAGCATCCTCTACTGTCAATTACCGAAAAAGGCGTTCCACCAATCCTGCCAGAAGCCTTGCTTTGCCTGTATGTTTGCTCGTCTCTTGCTCACCTGTTGCTGTGAGTCATTGCTTCCAACTACTACAACCGCATGCTCGCCGGGACGGGTATAGCCTAATTGCTGCCGTGCCTCGTTCTCGACCACTGTCGGGTCCTGATAGTGTTTGTTGGCTTGCACAAGGCTCTGATGATGGGCCTGTAACTGATCGCGCTGCTGTTGAGCCACATACACCTGTTGCGCCAACTGGCTATTTGACCATGCCTGTGCCAGTGTACCCAAAAGAAATGCAACACAAATCAGACCTGTCACCCAGATAATGGTTTGCGTAAAAAGTGAATTTCGCTTAGCGCGTAACCGCCTCGCCGACTCACCCATCCCTACCGCCGATGTCACAGTCGCACTACTGCTAGCAGACGTTAAGCGACGAGCTTGATTGGCTAGACGCATTCTTTCTGATTTCTTTTGCACAGCGTTTCCTGTCTTCCTTATTACACGTATTAGACGTAGCTATGGTTACAATTTAGTATCGAAAGAATAGAAATTTATGTATCAATACTGGTAGGCGTTTGATGCAGCACCTTAGACGCCTATTCGTATTGATTATACGCCGCTTATCGGCTCGGTCATGTCCTGCGCGAGATAGGCGTAGGCCATGTTTTGACTATTCCAGGAGAAACCAACATTGCCTATACGATCAACTACGATGAGGCCCCCTGTCCCTTTGGCCTTTGCACCCAGAAATGCAACTGTGGCCTCGGCAGCTTCCCTGGCACTCATACCACGAGCGACATTATCCGCAACACGTTTCGCGATGAGCAAACGTGTGAAGTCTTCGCCATCTCCTGTGCATGAAATCGCGGCATTTTCATCAGCATAAAAGCCACACCCAACGAGTGGGGAGTCACCGACTCGCCCAGCAAGTTTATAGGGCATACCACCCGTCGAGGTGGCAGCCGCAAGGTTGCCTGACTCATCGAGAGCAACGGCACCAACTGTGCCGTGTTTGTCGTCTGGTTGCTTACCGCTTTCTGTCAGGTTGATTTGTTGTGGCGTGTTTGGCTCTGCCCGTGCTTGAATACTGCCTATCTCGCGGCGATGAAACGCAGGCTCCTGTTGTTCCGCGAGCGTTCGCTGTTCGTCGCGCAATCGTAACCAGTGCTGATATTGTCGCTCTGTCTGCAAGTCGGCTTCCTGGCAGAGCGCGATGCCTTGATCGACGGCAAAAAGTGTTGCACCTCTGCCAGCTAGCAACACATGAGGACTTTCCAGCACATGGCGAGCTAGCGAAATAGGGTTTTTGATATGTTCGATACTGGCAACTGCACCGACCTGGAGTGTGTGCCCATCCATCAGACCTGCATCCATCTCGATAGTGCCCATTGCAGTCAGGCAAGAGCCAGTGCCCGCATTATAGTTGGGATTATCTTCAAGGGAGCGGACGGTAGCCTCTACAGCGTCGAGGGCACTGCCACCTGCTTGCAAAATGCGCCAGCCAATCAGTATCGCCTCCCGACAACCTGCTTGCGCGTTCTCGATACGGTCGGCAGTGATGGTACCTGCTCCTCCATGTACAACGATTGCAATTGCCATAAAGCAATGTCTCCTTCGCGTCTTTCTCTAAATTGTATCATGTTTTGCCAGGAGAAGATGCTATTCATGAACCGTTTCGCTTTGCCATTGACATGTTTCTGGTATTGCAAGCTGAAGGGCTTCGGCCAGACCATCTAGGTTGGTCACATCATCGCGATAGACCGCCCATGCCTTCGCTTTTTGTGTAGGCTCTGTAATCTTACGATAGACTATAATGCTGATACGCTTGCCATTGGGGAAAAATTCTTCTTTGATGCGCGTCAGTTCTGACCATGGGAGGGCAATCTCCTCACCGTTACGGCTGCGTTTGATCAATACCTGCGGTTCAATGTTGATTGTAAAGGGAACTGGAGCCACAATGCGTAGATAGAGTACAAAGCCAAAGATAAATACAATGGCGGCGATAGTGCTGCCAACAGCCGATACCCCTTGATGAATAGCGATCCATAGGACAAGAGCTGTCACGGCGAGTACACCCACAATGGTTGCACTCTGCTTGAAAAGGCTTAGCCCCGGTCCAATAAAAATCTGCCCCTCTGTTGTGGTTGATGCCATAATACTTGGTACTCCATATGTGTAGAATATGTAGAGAACATGACAGGGGCAAGCCCTGTCACTACTATACTTCCTATTGCAAACTATTGTAACAAGAGGAGCGAAGCAATGCAACATCTGGTGAGATAAAATAGAAGCACATATACAAACTCATGTGATTAAAAGGAGACACTATGCCGACACGTTATTTTGAAGATTTTCAGGTGGGGGATGTGATTGACCTTGGTAGTACATCCGCCAGTGCTGAGGAAATTGTCGCATTCGCCAGGCAGTTTGATCCACAACCTTTTCATATAGACGCTGAGCAGGCTAAACATTCCGCGTTCGGCACACTTGTTGCGAGCGGCTGGCATTCCTCGGCACTTTTCATGCGCCTGCTCGTCGATGGTTTGCTGAACGACACGATTAGCATGGGTTCGCCAGGAGTCGATGAGGTGCGTTGGCGCAAGCCTGTTCATCCCGATGAAAAGCTGCATGGACGTTTCGCTGTGTTGGAAAGTACACCGTCGAAGAGTAAATCGAATATGGGCATTGTCCGTTCGCTCTGTGAATTGAGCAACGAGCAAGGCGAAGTCGTGATGAGCCTGAAAGGTTTACATTTCTTTGGCCGTAGACCTGAAACCATATAGACATGTCTATACAAAATTCGGCTCTCCCATGCTTGTAATACAGGACGCTTCTGGCTTTTGTGTGGGTGTGTCGTCGAAGCTAGAAATGATGCCATTCACGCACTGCGAGTTGTATTCTGCGCCATGACCCAGACCGGGGAAGACGAAGTAGTAGCTGTTTTTGAGGGTTTGTGCTGCAAGTTTGCCATTCGCCGGTGGAGTGATGGGATCGTACTCGTCGGAGAGTACCAGCGTCGGAATCGTACTCACAACCGCTTGCTTCTGTGTGGCAGGAACCGACTGCACATTCCACTGTTTGCAGGAGTCGTATTCCTGTTGTAGGCTGTTTTTGAGGGTTGGTTGAATTTGTGTAGCGATACCTTGTACCGAGGTGTTGATGTCGTTCTGGTTGACGAACGCCCAATCCTCGCTACACTCATCCGAATAGAACATGCCATAGCTGAAGCTATCGTCAAACTCAACGGCACCATACACTTGCGACAAGATCGAATTGTCATGGTTACGTACCTGAAAAATCATTTTAGGAAGTGCTGGAATGAATGATGTTGCATAGAGCGCACTGAACAACACGAACACAAAATCATCGCCCGCCATCACCACATCGTAGCTCTTGTTTGTGACGGCATTGGTCGTTTGAAAATGTACTGGATTGGCGTTGAGTTCTGTAACAAGCTGATAAAAAACGCTATCCAGGTGTGGGTAGAGCGCATTGCAATTGCTGTTGACGGCACATCCTTGAAAGAGCATGTTGAAGACACGCTGCGCCGTAGCTGGCAGGTCTGTGCGATTCCTTTGTGGGGGGTATACAGAGTCCAGCACCACGCTACGAATGACGGCTGGAAACAGGCGCATCGTGGTGAGTGCCAGCCGTGTGCCAAAGGAGACACCATAGAGATTGGCCTGTTTATATCCCAATGCTGTGATGAGGTCATGCACATCGGCGGCATTTTCCAGCGCATTGAACGCATTCAAATCAACGCCAGACTTCACAAGGCGACTGTGGCAGGTATTCAACGCCTGCAACTCTTCTTGTTCGGACGTGGCCGGGCTTAAATGCACGTTGAGCGTATTGTATTGCAGTTGTATGAGTTCGGGACAGTTGAGCGAAGGGGTAGAGTAGCCTGTGCCGCGCTGGTCGAACATAATCAAGTCATGATTGAATACGAACGATGACAGGTTAGCCTTGGTGAAGTAATGTGCCCAATTGTCCAGCGATGGACCGCCAGGACCACCCTCCAGGCGTACAACAGGAAATGGGTCGTTCTGTACATTGGGCGATTTGAAGATTGCTACCGCGAGTTGCACCTTCGCCCCATCAGGCTTTTGTCGATTCTCCGGCATCGTCACATAACCACACTTTATCCCTTGCCCATCGACCATGCCCGCGCCAAGTTGAAATGGGCAGGATGCTGAACGAAACGCGGCTGTTGGCAGCACAGGTTGAGCCGATGCAATAGGAATAGGTGTCTTTGTCACGGCAGATGGACGCGCAAGTACCTGTGAAAGCACCGTCAGGAGAACCACCGCAACGACAAGAACAATACTTGTAAGTCCTAGAACGAGCCAGAGTAGACCATTGTTATTCCGCTTCTTTGGTTGAGGCGGCACAAAAGGCTGTGCCAGCGGTGGCAGTTGTGGTGGCGCATATTGCTGCATCGTTGGCGGAAATTGTGGTGGTGCGTAAGGCTGTGTCAGCGGTGGTGGTTGAGGCACCATTGGCTGTACAGGAGATTGCTGTGCCGACGAATATTCGTAGTAGGGAATAGTAGCCTCGCCATACGGCATCTGCTCATTATTGGAAATGGGTTTCTCTTCCAACTAACACCAACTTTTCTTGTATAATTGGACAACTTCATATAATCGCAAGTGAAGCCAACTTTATAGGAACCATCCTGTATTTGTTTTTCACAATTATACATCAGGTTGTGGATAACAGGTACCCCCTGTTTGTGGTTTGCTCGTTTTCGTAAGCGTGAATGACGTATCTTGACCAAGAACATGGTCAACGTATAGCCCCTGCTCATGTGAATTAGCACAGTTTCCAGGCGTGGGTAGCAGGGTCAGGTCTAGTTCTGGAAATGTGCCAGCCTGTCTTTGCACAAGGATATCGTACATACCGTGTCCAATTGGTGGTACATACCAGGACAGTGTGACCGTCATGGTGCAGTTTTTGGGAATGACGACGTAGCCGCCGAACATAGCACGCCCGGCTTCATCGCTTGTCATATTCGTAGGTGGCCCTATTGTGTCGAGCGGATGCCACGCCCCCGCGTAGTTGTCACCAATCATGGGAGCAGATGCGCCAGCAAAATACAGTCCGGCAGGGCATACCATTTCATCATGTGCATAGATACTCTTAGGACCACATGCTGCTAACGGTCCACCACATAGAGGCGTGCCAGTATCGAAACCGTTGCCGCCCAAAAACTTCGCACTCGGTGGCACATAGACACGTACATAGTCGCGGTAGGTATCCAAGCCATAGACGAAGTTAAGCTGCGTGTAGGCAAGTTGCATTTGTAGGGCGTGCGTTGCACCACCATTTGCGTCGAGCGTCACCGTGTCGTGTATGGTTGTTTTCACGTACTGCGAAGCCTTGCTCGCGCTCACGTTAGTCTGTACCACATAGAGGCCATCATGTGTCGTGGAGCGGTCTACCTGTGCTGCATAACCATAGTGTGAAAGCAAGCCTTCGAGTTGGATATTCGACAGGTAGACCTGTAAGTCCTTTGTCTGAAAATCGTGCAGCATCTGTTTGGCAATCGCTAGCAGCGTTGTTGGCGAGGAATGCCGTACATTATCCATGAGCGTGCGTGCGACAAGCGAGGTAAATTGTTTGCGGTCAGAGGTTGACTTATTGCTGCCCGAAATGCTGATTTGCTTGGCGATACCAGCGTTATCAAGCTGGTAGTAGTGCAGACGCGCCTCCAGGTTTTGCGACGTGATGGTCTCGTTGTATGCTGGAATCCGTATGGGTCCCGTCACCTGTAATATATGTTCAATCAGAAATGGTGTGAATAGCATCACGCCATCAACCTGACGATGCGTCTCTAATTTGTACTGGTCTATCGCGAGCTGCGCTGAGGTGGGAAAATCGGCGGAGAGATTTGAGTCGCGTAGCCCCCAGTTCGCAAACGGCCACCACGAACGATATGCGGCTGGCGCGAGTCGATCCGTTGTCGGGCTGTTATCGGCGTATTCGACGAGCGAGATGTCACGGAGCGAAAACGGTCCGATACGGCCACCCGCGATATGGAGTTCGCCGTATTGTCCTGTAAAGCCACCCGTTGGGCGCAGCTCACTCCGATCCATTGTCTGCACTAAAAACGTTCTTGGTCCATCGACACCAAGGAGCCAATCTGCTGCATCGAGGAGTGTTTGCCCCTGTGTGAGAGCGGCCTTTGCTTGCGGTAAGAGTTGTAGCAGTTGTTGCACCTGTTGACGTTGATGCGTACTCACTGGTAAGGCTGAGAGCGACATGCTTTGTGACTGTTGCTGTATGTCGTTTATGTACGGTAATACCCCATCAATGGTCGTGCCCACAAGTTTGAGGTCGGCAGAGGTGACAAGCGGAGTATTTGAGGCGTTCAGCAATGGTCCACGCAACTTGGGGGCGAGTGTCATCGCTGTATTGATAAGTATTTGTCCCATGCTCGCTACGTCTTCTCCAACCCGGCTGGCGGCGCGTGCAGATATGATTTGTGGACGATATTGAGGCGCGTATTGCGCGACAAGTGGAGTAAATGAGGCATGATCGATAAGTGTTTGTACCTGTGCAAAATCACTATGCGCGGCGGTAAGCTCTTTTTTCGCTTGCAACAGCGTTTTTGTGTCAAGTAGCGTTGAGGTTGCCGATGATGTAGAACCGCCAGTCTTCGACGAGCTAAAGAGCGATTTTACATTGAGCAGATGCTGCACACCACTCGATGCATGGCTGCGAATTGTTGTGTAGGTCGAGTACGCCTGCACGCCATAGATTACGCCTTCAACGACGGGCACCAGGATACCTACGAGTAGCAAGGCAACTAACAACAGTGAGATGACTTTGTGTTGCGCCATGCGCTGACGTAACGACTTGCGCGAACGGACTGGCGACACGGACGATGGAATTGACGTAGGAAGCGCATTGGTTGTTGGCGCTTCACTTGTTGGTGCTTCGCTTGTTGGTGCTTCGCTTTTTTGCTCCTGCGCTTGGTCAATAGCAATCAAGGGCAAATCTGTTGGTGTTGTGGGGTCTTTACGCTCAATCGGAACAATAGGCTTGGTGGTATTTTCTATGCTAGCTCTTTTGGGAAGTAGTTTGACGGTGTTTTCCGTGAGAGCGTCGTCAGGCAAAGTAGGCTCAGGAGTGTTCTTCACGATAGCTCTTTTAGGCATGAGCTTGATCGTGTCTTCTGCGCTATCATCGTTGACAAGAGGCACGGTAATCTTAGGTTTGGTGATGTGTTGCTCTTCCAGTTTCTCCTCGTTAGTGGTAGAAGAGGTAGCGGGAACATGTATATCGTTCTCTGATAGTATTTCGGACATAAACAGCCCCTAGCATAAAAAATAAAAGCTGAGAAACAAGCCCCCGCCCAGTGTTCCGCTTTATATTTTTATCGTTATAATAGTAGTTATTATATAGATTATATCACTAAGTATAACGCACGAAGTCGTATACTCGTTTCAAATTATAGCTGTGTTTCTGTAAAGAAAGCAAGCTATCGGACAAAGCAAGCTGAAAGCAGATTTTTTGAGAGGTTACATACTTCTACCAGTTTGCCCTCTTTCATTCCGTCTATATCACGTGTCTGTACAAAAACACTCGATACTTTATTGTACAGATATTGCAAAAACATCTCTTCTCTCTTCTTTTATCTTGTCATAATCCTCACACTGCTTGTATATTAGGTAGATAGGTAGATATTATCACCACGAGGAAAGGACAAAACACTATGGCACTTGCATGGAAGATTGATGAGGGCACAACGGTCAAACTGAAAGATTATGATCCCGATTTTATTGATAAGCAGGTCGATCATGATTCAGCGAAAGAGACGCTAGCAAAGTTAGGCGATGAGTTGAGCGAGTTGCAAGAACTGCTGGCGGCATCCCAACAGCATAGTCTGTTGATTGTGCTACAAGGCATGGATACAAGCGGCAAAGATGGTACCATTCGGCACGTCTTTACATCAGTCAATCCGCAGGGCTGTGAGGTGCATTCATTCAAGGCACCAACGCAGGAAGAGTTACTACACGATTTTTTGTGGCGTATTCAGAAAGCTACTCCGGCACGTGGCGTGATGGGCGTGTTCAATCGTTCGCAATATGAAGATGTGCTGGTTGTGCGTGTTCATAATCTTGTGCCCGAAGATGTATGGAGCCAGCACTATAAACAGATCAATCATTTTGAAGAATTGCTGGCCGATAACCGAACTATCATTCTCAAATTCTTTCTGCACATCAGCAATGAGGAGCAGAAACAGCGTCTACTGGCGCGTGAGCAGGACCGCGACAAGGCGTGGAAGTTGTCCGCCAGCGACTGGGCCGAGCGTAAATATTGGAATGACTATCAGGCGGCCTATGAAGATGCTTTGAGCAATTGTAGTACGAAAGAGGCTCCGTGGTACATTGTGCCAGCGAATCATAAGTGGTATCGTAATCTCGCGATAGCGCAAACGCTCGTTGAGACGATGCGTGCTTACAAAGATGAATGGAAGACGGGCCTGGAGGCGCGTGGTCAACAAGAACTGGCTGCCCTCAAGAAGATGAGAAAAGGATAAAAATTGGTCGGTAGGCGACGAGTCGCCTACCGACCAATTTTTATCTATTTAACTGCCTAGCTTGCGGGTTGCTCTGCCGCGTGCGCGGGCTGGCGGTGGGTAGTAGGTTGGTATGGTCGTAACGATATCACCGATGCGTAATTGCACCTGCAGGTAGCGGTTCGCGGGTTGGTGATAGTGCGCGAAGAGCATCAAGCCATGTTGCGCGATGGCGTCGGCATCATCGGTATGGTACTTGAGCATCATCTGCCCTCCGGTACTCTCCTCGCCGGGAGTGATCGTCGTCTCGCCCTCCTCACCCATCATCAATTTGCGTGTGTCGCGGTGCGGGCTGCGATGAGGCCAGAGAATCAAGGCAACGATTTGCCCTTTGAGCCTCTGCTCACGCAAGCGTTCGCCGAGGTAGTCAGCGAGCTTGCGGATGGCCGCGCAGGTCTCATCAGCGTCGGCGGCATGATGAAAGCGCACGCGTGCATTCTGACTGAGCGGTGGCGCATCGGGTACGACTAAACTGGTGTCCTCGCCGGAAGCGACCTTATAGGCCCAGACGCCCAATCGTCCCAGCCGCCGTGTCACAGCCTCTTCTGTCAAGGTAGCAACCTGTGCGAACGTTGTAATGCCGAAGTCGCGCAAGTGTGTCACCAGCTCCGCAACGGCAACGGGATCGACCTGTTCGCTCTTGCCCTCGACCTCTGGTGGATGTGACTCATTTCCTTCGCGCTGCTCTTCCAACTCTGGGAACGTGCCAGGGCTACCGACACCAGCAGCGCGTAGCTGTAGCAATAGTGACAGGGGCAGCGTCTGCACAAATGATGCCTCGCGACCAGGAGGAATATACAATACGCCCTGTCGCCCATCTTTACGACTCATCAGAGCCGCCAACTCCGCGATTGCCTTGCCATTGGCGACCCCAATCTGCGCCGTTAAGCCCAACTCCGCGATTTCGGCACATAATCGCTCTGCTAAGGCGACGGGCGAGTCGAAGGGAATTTCGCAACCACGCAGGTCGATAAAAGTGTCCGCAATGGGAATGGATTCGATGATACGCGAATAGGCACGATAGCGTTCGCGCAGTCGTTGCAGGATTGCTTGATAGCGATCATACGATGCTGGCATAAAGCGTGTGCGTGGCGCAATACGGTGCGCGCGTCGTAGTGGCATACCAGGAGTAATGCCGAGGCGCATTGCAGCGAGCGAGGCATCGATCACGCGTCCAGGCTCATTTGGTCGTCCGGTACCTGTGCCTACGACAAAGCTTTGCCCTTGCAATGTAGGATCAAATGTTTCTTCCAATGTACAGTAAAAGTGCCGAATACGGACATGCATGATACCATGTCGCAGACGTGCTCGTTCTGCCGCACGTGCGACTTCTTGCATATTAACGGATGTTGGCGGCAAAGTTGGCACATCGGCTAATGGGCGTTTGGATTGACTGAGAGCGGGCGCAACATCCTGGGTAGAATCAGTAGGGATGTTTGTTTGTTCCATAGTTATTATCTTCTATTACGTATTCTCGATATAGTACAGATGGCCTATTCATAAACAATTTTGATACGTTTACTTCAATAAACGGGTTGCAAACTCGTTTATTGCAGACCTTTTTGCCCATCGAGAATGTTTTAGTGTGTTGTTTCCTCTATTGTGCTACTCAACTGTACGACTGTCAAGTGTTATGAAGAAATCCCATTGTAGGGACCGATGTATCGCGTCCAGGGGGTGGGGCGGTGGGGCATACGTCACCGTCAAGAAGCGTTGCCTATGCTTTCCCCCTCCCCAACCCCACCCAGGACGCGATACATCGGTCCCTACAATAGTCCATTTCGTCGCAACTATTTATTGTTTGAAACGTCTATATAAAGGACACGTATTTCATCTCCATCGGCTCTCAAAAACTGGAAACTATTACCATTTTTGCTTATTGCCTAGTTGCCCATCTTTATGTTATGGTTCATTTGACAACGTAAATATACAATCAGGGGCAGGGAGTACAGTTATGTCTTTAGAGAACCAGACTCCGAACGAACACGCCAATCACGCCAACAAGGTGCCACCTGTGACACCTTTCCCCAGACCTCGCTCTGAGGCCATTATCACCCCGCAGCAAGAGCGGGCAAGGCACATTCTGGAGCAGAGAAACTATGCGTCGTTGTCGCATGAATACACTCCTACCGCCTCTGACGTAGCTGTAAATGATACGCCGCTCCCAGTAGTGCTAAAAACACCTCTACCGTCAGTTCTCCCGACTCTTGCCTTAGAGGGACGCGAGTTTAAGCGCAGAAAAAAACTTCTCTTGCGACACCTTTCGCGTAAAAACCTCCGTTTCACTCGTGCCGAAGATCGGCGCAAAACGCAACGGCTCTGGCTCACTGTTGGTAGCACACTCATGTCACTTCTTGTTGTTGTGCTATCGTTGACTGGTGCGGGTACATATGCCGCTTACCGTTTTTACAGTGATACACAAACGAAATATGTGCCGCACGTCGCGAGCTTACATGATCTGTTACCTCACGACAATCTCAAAATGTATGATAGCAAAGGAGTCTTTCTTGGACAACTTACCGATCAAGGTCTACACACTAGCGTCACGCTCGATCAGGTTTCGCCCGATCTCATCAATGCGACCGTCGCTACGGAAGACAAAAATTTCTGGTCCAACCCCGGTATCGACGTTTTAGGTATTACCCGTGCTGCCCTTGACGATCTCCGTAGCGGCCATGTGGTAGAGGGCGGTAGCACGATTACGCAGCAACTTATCAAAAATCTCGTGGTGGGAAACGACCCTTCTTTTATACGCAAGTTGCAGGAGATTGTGCTAGCACCACAGGTGAATAACCAGTATAGCAAACGCGATATTCTACAGATGTACCTGAATAGTATCTTTTATGGTCAACAATCCTATGGCATCGATGCAGCCGCGAATATCTACTTCGGCATTCAAGATGTGCAAGGTGGACAGCCTGCCGCCTCGAAATTAGACCTCGCGCAATCCGCAATGCTTGCGGGCCTTCCCAACTCGCCCGACGCCTATTCTCCAGCACAGCACCCCAAGGCGGCTATCAATCGTTGTCAGCTTGTTCTCGACATGATGGTGAGCCAGCAATATATTACCAGGGTGCAGGCGATTGAAGCCATGCAAGAGGTGAGGAGTCCAGGTTTTTTCAAAGCTCCTACAGCAGTTCTGGTAAACCGCGCACCACATTTTTTCAACTTTGTCTTGACACAACTCGAACAAACCTATCATCTCACGCGTCAGCAATTGTCACGCTCAGATATGATCGTTTACACGACTCTTGATATTGCGTTACAAGACAAAATTCAGAGAATCGCGCAACAGCATGTAGCAGAACTCTTCTCGACGGGACACAATGTGAGCAATGCTGCCGAAGTGCTGATCGACTATCATACTGGCGCGATAATTTCGCTGCTCGGTAGTATCGACTATAATAACACGAGCATTGACGGCCAGTTCGATGTTGCCACACAGGGCTATCGCCAGCCCGGTTCGTCGTTCAAGCCCTATGTCTACGTGACTGCTTTCGAGCAAGGAGCATCACCTGCACAGGCGATTGCTGATACACCCTTGACTATTCCTCTCCCCGGTGGCGACCCGCCGACATTTTCGCCGACTAACTACGATATGCGCTATCACGGACATATGACGCTGCGCTGTGCCCTGCAAAACTCGCTAAACGTTCCAGCCGTGAAGGTATTGCAGCATGCTGGTATCGCGAACTCCATGAAAACGGCGCATGATATGGGTGTCAGCAGCTACGAGGGGACGCCAGGATATTCGCTTGTACTGGGTGGTCTTGGCGTCAAGCTCATCGACCATACCTCCGCCTACGGCACCTTCGCCAACGGTGGTGTTCGTGTGCCGTACTATGTTGTGAACAAAGTGGTTTATGCTAGCACGAATAAGACCTTTACGCATACACCCCTCAAGGGAACGCGCGTATTGAGCCAGCAACTTGCGTATATGATGACCAATGTCTTGAGCGATAATGAGTCACGTAAACCGGAATTTTATGACTGTAACGTCCTGCAGCTCTTCTCGAACTCGCGCGATGAGTGCTGGGCTGGCAACCGCGGCACAGTCCGACCAGCAGCCGCGAAGACAGGCACAACCACCGACTTCCGTGATAACTGGACAATGGGCTACACCACCGATTATGTGATGGGTGTCTGGGTCGGCAACGACAACAACACCCCAATGATCAATGTGTTGGGTGTCGATGGTGCCGCTCCCATCTGGCACGACTCCATGCTTGCTGCGGAACAGGGCCATCCCGTTCGTGACTTCACCAATCCTGGTGGCCTGGAACAAGCAACCGTGACCTATCCCGACGGCGTTCACACCTCCGATCTGTTCATGCCCGGAACCGTGCCATCGTTCGCACCCGTCACAGCACCACTACAGCCACTTGTTGCACCTTTCGCGACAGGCACACCCACGACAATATTGCCGAAACCGCCCGTTGCAACTGGCTATCCCTATTGTCCAAGCGATTTCAACTTTGTAGCACCAACACCTGGAAATGGTGTATCGAACCCTGGTTGGTGGTAGAATAATATACCCATCACACTGCGCTCACTCACAGGCGAACGTGACTTCGCGGCAATCATCGAACTTGCCAGGACTGTGCCAGCGAGCAACCCACATATCGTTGACCTACCCTGGCGCATCAGTTCGCCCGTTACTGTATCAGGGCGCGATGCCTATATCTGGGAAGATGAGAACAATGTGCTATTAGGCTTCGCCGCGTGGCAATACTGGTGGGCCGCTCTCGACTATTTCATTCGCCCAGGCTCTCACAAACATGAGGTAGAGGAGCAGATGTATCGCGTGATGGAGCAACGCTTTCGTGAACTGGATCAGGAACGAGGTAGACCACTCCCCTACTGGGTCGAGTTTCGCGACGATGACCCCTGCGCCCGATAAAACGCTGGTGGGGTTCTGCGTCGGTTGGCTCGATCCATATCGTGCTATCGGGCAAATTGAGCCAATTGGCATTCATCCCAACGCTCAGAGTATGGGATTAGGCAATGCGCTCTTGCACGAAATACTGCGGCGTTTCAAAGCTTATGGCGCAAAAGAGGCACGCGTTGAGACAGATAACCCTCGTACATCCGCGCTTCAAGCTTATGAATCTGTAGGCTTTCAGGTTGCCCACAAGGTATTTCGGCAAGGGAAATATATGTAAGTTGGCTCAACCTCTTCCCTCAATCTGCTATACTGATACGTAAGATAATGGCAGCAATCAAAGTATCATTGGGAGATATACAACACATGGCAGCAGTTGGTGTTATCGGTAGCGGTGCATGGGGTACAACGCTCGCCCTCATTTTGGCACGCAAGGGGATTGCGACGACGCTGTGGGAGCATCATGCGGAGCGCGTTGCAGAGATGCAACTGCACAACGAGAACGCCTTTTTTCTACCTGGTTTCTCCTTTCCTTCAATGCTTACCGTTACATCGGATATCGTGGAGGCTACACACAATAAAGACATGTTGCTGCTTGTAACACCTTCGCAGAGGATGCGCGAAAATGTACGTTTGCTCGCTCCACATATCACGGCGAATACTATTCTGGTCAGTGCGAGTAAGGGTATCGAGATTAGCACACTCAAACGTATGACGCAAGTTATCAGCGAAGAGGTGCCTGAAAACTATACCGCTATCGCGGCTCTGAGTGGCCCCAATATCGCACGCGAAGTTGCAGAGGAGAAGCCGACAGCAGCCGTTGTCGCTTCACATAGCCAAGAGGTGGCAAGACAGGTGCAGCAACTGCTCAGTACAAATCACTTCCGTATGTATACAGCCGAGGATGTGACAGGGGTTGAGTTGAGCGGTGCGCTCAAGAATATCATAGCCATCGGCGCGGGCTTCAACGAAGGTATGGGTTACGGCGACAACGCAAAGGCAGCCTTTATCACACGTGGCTTAGCAGAGCTATTGCGGCTAGGAATCGCGGCGGGGGCGCAGCCTCTCACCTTTGCGGGACTCGCAGGTATTGGCGACCTGATTGCGACCTGTGCCAGTCCCTTGAGTCGTAATCAACAACTTGGGCGGCGGCTGGCGGCTGGCGAGAAGTTGGATGATATTCTCAAATCGACGCGCACCGTCGCGGAAGGCGTTACTACCACCAAAGCTGCTCTGCAACTGGCAGCCCATTATCACGTTGATATGCCCATCACGACACAACTCAGCCTTGTACTCTTTGAAGGACTCGACCCTCATCAAGCCGTACCAGAATTGATGATGCGTGGTCCTAAAGGAGAGTTAGAATAACAAGAGAGGGTGCTGGCGTCCCACCAGCACCCTCTCTTGTTATTCTGTAGCGAGGATGTTTCTGTGCTATACGAGGCCAGGGAAAAAGTCCTTCTTTATTTGAGCGTTGGTTACACCCATAACTTTCAGTACCTGTTCACTCGCCCTCACCATCTCCGGTGGACCAGAGATATAGTAGGTACGCTCTTGATAATCAGGCACCGTTTTCAGAAGCATTTGCTCGTTGATTCTGCCCACGAACCCCCGCCAGTTGCGCGGCAGAGCGGTAGCATCGGTTAGCGTATAGAATGTTTTGACACCAAGCTTTGCAGCAGCCGCACTGAAAACATCACTATACACAATCTCGTCGGCGGTCTTATTGACATAGATAAGAACGATATCGCGCCACTGTTGCGTATCGAGCAGATATTTCACCATGCTTCTAAAAGGTGTAATGCCGATACCACCAGCGAGAAAGACCAGTTTTTGTTCGGGATTTGCAGGTAGCGTAAAATCTCCCGCAATCTGAGCCGCTATAAGTTGTGTCCTATTATTCACTTTGTAGAGAGCCTTCTTGAAACTACTGCTGTGTTCATAAAAGCGTATGCCCAGGAGAACGTCGTTTTCAGTTGGCGATGAAGCAAGCGTGAAGTAGCGACGATTACCTCTACTATCCGTTTGTGGATGTGCCAGCGTAAACTCCATGTATTGTCCTGGCTGAAAGGCCAGTTTTTGTGAAGATTTGAACACAAAATCGACGATGTTGGATGCCACGCGGCTTTTTCTTTTCAGCTTTAACACAACTTTCTGTTTAGGACTTACCATATAGGAGAATACGTTTCCTACAACTAACGCCAGTTCTGGTGTCGCGTAAATGGTGCCAAGATGGAGTTGAGGCAGGAATAAGATGCCTGTAAGTAGACCATAGAGGCGTCGCAAATTTTTTGTCGGCGGTGCTGTCAGTGGTTCCGTCAGCATGATGAATGCAAAGAAAAACAGTGGCGATTGCAGAAACAATTGCTTTACTTCTGCCAGGATATCCTGTCTTTGCACGATACTAAACACGCATATGCTCACCAGTACAGCCGCGAAAAAACTCCACATCATAGCTTCTTGACGTATTTTTCGCACAATCAATAGCCCACCAAGCAGCACGATTGGCAGCATGCTTGCGGTTCCTATCCACCAGCTTGCGGACTCACGAAGTACAAACGAGGTAATGACAACCGCAATGGCTGCAGGATTGAAGAGATGTTTTTTGTTGATTGCAAGAATATATTTTGAAGCCATTGCCAGAATCGCCGCCCAGCCAAGAAATTGAAACGTGACTGCTGAATGTGCGGGATCAATGATAAGTGCTAGAATAAGAGCGGTGATAGTTGCCGATTCGATATTCGTTGGTACCTTAAAGACATAGGCAAAAACAGTGTTCATCGCCCAACACATGAGGATGAGGAACGCGGTCGATGCCAGCAGTGCGAACGGAGAAAACGAGAGCAGTTTGAAGTACGCCAGGATAGTTGCTACAACGACCATTGCAACAAGGACATAGAGTACCAGGCGATACATGCTTATGCGGTCTAAGACATAATCTATTGCAGTTATCATGAGTGTAACACATACCCTTCAAATCCACTGGTGAATGTCGCTTGTGCATGAGCATCGATCATATATCCTTCAAAGCCTGCTAACGCTTCGATAAACTGTATTCCCCTCTTCCCCATCGCAAAGGCAGCCGTTGCAAAACGGTCGGCCTCATAGATGTTCGGGCCAATAACTGTCAAACTGCTGATATCCAGAAGCGGTGTGTCGCGGTGAAGTGGATCATAGATATGTTGTCCTCGAATGGCGGTGCCAGAGGTCGCGATGCCTCTATCGGTAAGTGCAAGCACTTTTATATGCTCGATACGATTGAATGGATTGCGAATGCCAACACGCCACAGATTGCCATGCTTCTTTCCTGCTAGCTGGATGTCGCCTCCTGCATCAATGTAGAAATCCTGAAACCCTTGTGCTTTCAATAGCGTGGCGGCATTGTGAATCGCCCAGCCTTTGACGATGCCGGAAGGATCATATGTACCGTTGTGCTGGATATCAAAGTAGCCATGCGTCTCTTTTTTTGTTTGTTCGCTCAATGCCAGGATTGTCTTCATATCCTCACTATATTGTGTACTAGAGAGTTCGCCTTTATTTATTTTCGCTATTTCACTTGTGTCTTTGTAGGTACTGAAGGTGTTATCGACAGCGACAAAGTAGGCAAACACGGTGTCCAGATCGTCTTGTGAGACTGTAGTATCCATGACTTCGAGTGTAATTGGCATGCCCATAAGTAAACGTGTTTGTTTCATAGTTAAGCTTTGGCCTGTGTGAGCGCGTTTGAGAGCGACTGTATAAATGCTTCGCTCGAATCGGTCGCGCCAGTTACAACATCGACATTAGCACTCTGCGCTTGAATAGCTTCACTAGTCAATTGCGGGTCGGCATAGGTATTGATTTCAACGGAGCGGTTGCGTTCATTGGGATATTGTAAAAACTGTATGTCCGTTATTTTGCCATTTTTAATAATTGCTTTTACCTGTATGTAACCCCATTGTGCGTCGGCCTGACTACCTGTATATGAACCATCTTTATAGAGTGAGCCAGATGGGGTTGTGACAGTGGGTGTGCCTGAGCCAGATGTGCCTGTAGTTGTGGTAGGTGATGGCACAACACTAGTAGAGGATGCACGAGTCGATGAGTTTGGTTCATTCGCTGTGGCTGGTAGTAGGGCTGAGGGATTTGACCAGCCATAGAGAAGGCTATAGAGGACGAATGCTCCTATTATGACTACGGCAACTATAAATTTTTTCATTTCTGCCCTCCTTTCTTGATATCCTTCATACGTTCTGCTACATGCTTTTGTTTGCTAAGACTTATGATATCTTGAAGGTATCAAAAAAGAACCTGAAAGGTGCAAAAAAATTGTAAAGGTTTACGTCAAGCCTGGTTTTCCAACAATGTTTCGCGGCGTTCGCGCAGGAAGAGCGCAATCTTTTCGGGCGCGTCCTCTTCAAGTGCCATGCGTTTAAGGTCGCCCAGTACATGACTCCATTGTTCTTTTGCGGGCAGGTAGCGGTTGTCGCGTGCAACGAGTTCCTCGAAGATGTGGAGTTCGAGTTCGTGCCATGCGGAACGGTCGCGCCCATCGATCTCACCATCGTCGGGTACGTAGTCCTGGTCGTTAGTGTTGTTGTCGATGCGAACATAGAGCGGGCTAAAGGTGGTACGTACCATCTCTTCCATATGGGATAGATCGAGTGCGCCAGCGTCAAAACTCAGGGTGCCAACAAGGTGTATCTGCACAACGGGTTGTCGTTCGCCTGTGGAATAATGCAGTCCTTCACGTCGGCAGTAGTCTTCGAGCCGTGCATATACCGCGTTCGGTTCATTGAGAGCATCTACACGCAGGTCGTAGCGGATAAAGGGCCGCCGATTGCTCTTGATATGTTCGGCATGATGCACACGCTCTTTGCGATTGAGGTCGATGATACGTTCCGGTTCGTCGGTATCAATCTCGACGTAGTAATAACCGCGTGTATCCCACTGTGACTCCTCGGCACCACAGGTTTCGGTTGAACCGGGGTTGTACATCCAGCCATCGAACTCGTAGGGTTTGTGGACATGGCCGAGCGCGAGATAATCGACACATTCGCGCAAGGGTTGGAAGTTCGCCATTGTGGGCAGTCCCTGCACACGTGCGACGATGCCCTCAACGCCTGTATGCATCATCAGCAGACGGTATTCGATCCCCTCGGCATTCTCTTCCATCCGTGCCTCGTTCATCGCCTGCGCCATACCTTCGAGGCTACGTGACGTTGCTGCGCCCTGCCAGGGGAGACCATAGACGCGCAAACGTCCACCCGCAAGGTCTACGTGTGAGCCTCGCATCGTGTCTGCCTGCCAACGTGCCAGCACAGGTGCGCCATTTTGCATCACGGGTGCCAGTAGCACAATGTAACCTTGATAGCACAGGAATTGTAGCCATGACGTACCGTCACGATAGTAGCTGCGGTCGTGGTTGCCCTCGATGGCGATTACCGGAATATTTCTATCCTTAAGCTTCTTCAATCCCTCGATAGCGTGAATAAGCGTCATGGCGTCGATGGCTCGCTTGTTAAACAGGTCGCCCGCGATCACCACAAAATCGACATTACGTTCTATCGCATCATCGACAATACCCCAGAACGCATAGCTAAAATCGTTGAAGCGTTCACGCACTCCATACTGCTCATAGCCGAGATGTGTGTCGGCAACGTGAATAAAAGAAGCTCGCATGATTCTCTCCAATCAAAATGCATGTTTGCGTAGGGACCGATTTATCGCGTCCTCGGTGGGGGTTGGGGAGGGGGAACGCGTTGGCAACAATTCCTTATGACGACGTTTACCCCACCGCCCCCATCTTTGGACGCGATAAATCGGTCCCTACCGACAACATGTATACTTATTAGTGGGTTGGGGCTGGACCCGTAACAAAACCACGTACACTGGCAGCCGCAAGCACCAGAACGGCGATGCTGTAAATCAAGATGTCGAGGCGTCTGTTTTTGCCGTTCGTCGTATAGGTAAGAGCGACGGGTAGCGCGAAAACTACAATTCCACCATAGACATAGTGCAGCCAGTAGAGACCCTGACCGCCGCCGGGCTTTTGCTGTAACAATACAAGGGTGACGCCCAGTAACCCCTGAATGCCGCTTACAATTGCAGTGACATACAACGAGATGTACCAGGGTCTGTTCGCGTTTAGCTTTCTAAAATACAGAATCAGTCCCCATATACCTGCGACAACGCTTGCCACAAAGATCAAAAAGAAATTATACCCATGAAGAGTTGCAATGATGTCTACCACGTTCGTTTCCCTTGCTGATTGGACATTCTTACTTGTACCTTCAATAACGGAAGGCGTATAGAGATATGATGTTATCGTTCAGCAAAGCTGAACGATAACATCATATCTCTATACTATTTCTTTTCCAGCACTTGACGCATGTATTCGCGCAGCGCGGAGGCAATGTCGGGACGTTTGAGGCCGTAGGCAATATTGGTTGTCAAGAGGCCGAGCGGATTGCCTGTATCGTAGCGTTCACCCTTGAAACGGATGCCATAACAATTTCCCTCTTCGGCTTGCATTGCCAGCGCATCGGTGATCTCGATCTCGCCGCGTCTACTCGGCGGTGTGCGCTCCAACTTCTCGAAAATATCTGGTGTGATGAGATAGCGACCAGCGATGGCCTGATCAGATGGTGCTTTCTCAGGCGATGGTTTCTCGATAAGGTGTGTCACCTTCACAACCTCTGGTGTTAGCTCCTGTAAAGCAACGATACCGTATGAGGATATCTGGTCACGTGGTGCGGTGAAGAGCGAAAGAACGGAGCCATGATACTGCTCGTATACCTGTATCATTTGTGGAAAGCATGGTGTCTCTGGCGCGACCAGTTCATCGCCGAGCATGACGAGAAATGGCTCGTCGCCAACGAGGTCTTTAGCGCACAAAATGGCGTGCCCCAGGCCAAGCGGTGCGGACTGACGTACCGAGACATACGAGGCCATTGTTTGTGTATGACGCAACTCTTCGAGCATTTGATGCTTACCCTTGCGCTCAAGAATATGCTCTAATTCAGGAAAGCTATCGAAATGATCTTCAATGCTTCCTTTGCTACGGCTAACCACCAAAATAATTTCTTCGATGCCTGCGGCAACCGCTTCTTCAACCAGATATTGCACAACGGGCTTATCAACAAGGGGTAACATCTCTTTTGGTGTCACCTTGCTCGCTGGTAGCACACGTGTTCCCAGACCAGCGATAGGCAACACAGCTTTACGAATTCGCATTCATCCTCCAACATTATGTAGTTCAATATGTATTTTCTTTTGTAGTAAGAAGTTCCCTACTATCACATCACCGATTACTCCTCTTATTGTAGTGGATAACATTCTATTGGTCAATCTCACCATTTACCCCCTTGTAATATACGTATACGTATGTTATATTGTATTCAGGTAATGTATCATAGAAAGTATTGAGATTCTCATAGCATGAGAAGGAGCAAAAGATGTATCAGGAGGTCTCGTCGGCAATGCCAAACAAAACCATCTATGTTGCAGATGCGGATATGCCCATTTTCGAGCGGGCACAGCAATTGGCTGGAGGCAATCTTTCCGCGACTATTGCACAAGCACTACGCCGCTTCGTTGAAATAGCAGAAGCGAAGGAGGATGACTTCGAGGAAATCACTGTTCGGGTAGGCAGTGTGGCACAGGTACATAAGCGTTTTATGGGTCGTCTTTTGACTGAAGGACATGCGCGTGAGCTAAAAGGTGCAACGCGCGTTACCTACAGAGTATATCTCACAATGCGTGGCAAGTTCGCCCTTTCAGTCGAGGATGTCGCGGACCTATCGGGTTCCGAGTGGTGGACCTACAAACTCCGCAATCCGCGTTCAGAGAAGGTATTCCGCTTTGATGTCTTTGATACGGTAGAAGACCTGAGAGGTGCAGTGCCGCAAGAGGTATACGTGGCAGCGGTGCAGACACTCAATAATCCTGATGGTATCGAAATTCTCGACATTTGATGGGAGACGAATGTAGTACATCATCAATGTTCATGTGTCAAGGTAACGTAGGGGTCTCATTCATTACACCTTGTTGGCAATGGACCATCCAAGAGGGCTTGTAGACACGATTCAACCTCCTTTGGAATGCTGCGTCGCCAACAGGGTGTAATGAATGAGACCCCTACAGATGCAACGTTGGTGCAAAGGACAGGTAGAGCAGCACAACATTAAGAACAATAATCACGATGCTACAGAGAATGGCTAGCATTGTCATGATAGGTCCATTGACGAGCGTACCCATCAGGTCTTTGCGTCGTGTGAACATAACCAGCGTAACTACGGGTAGTGGTAGCACAAAGCTTAGTACAACCTGACTGAGTACAAGTATACTGGTAGGATTCAGTTGTGGGTGTGTTGTGCCAATCCAGGCCACGATGACTGCAGGCAGCATTGTGACCACACGCCGTACCCACAGCGGAATGGTGAAGCCCACGAAGCCTTGCATGATGACTTGGCCCGCCATTGTGCCTACCGTTGAACTGGAGAGGCCAGAGGCGAGTAGCGATATCGCGAAGATGGTGCTGGCGGCGGCACCGAGTAGTGGCGTGAGCGTCTGATATGCTGTGTTGATATCGGCAACGTCGCTATGACCATGTGCGTGAAAGGTGGCCGCTGCCATGTACAACATCGCCATATTTACCAGTCCGGCCAGCCCCATCGCGAGTACCACATCGGGGATACTGCGACGGAAGATACTTTTGGCCTCGCGTTCGCTACGTGGAATAATGCGTTGCTGTGTGAGCGAGGAGTGCAGATAAATGACGTGAGGCATGACTGTTGCCCCGATGATACCGACTGAGAAGAGAATACTCTGCGTACCGCCCTCCCATGGAACGAGGGTATGATAGCCTACCTGCCCCCAATCGGGGCGTGATAGAAATGTCTCGGCGATGTAGCTGACCGCGATAACGCTGATAAGCACTCCGATAACCGCCTCTAAAGAGCGAAAACCGTGATTTTCCAGGAGCAGAATAAGGTACGTTGCCACACCTACAATCAAAGTGGCATAGAGCAGAGGAATACCAAACAGCAGGTTCAACCCGATGCTCGCCCCTAAGAACTCTGCCAGATCGGTTGCCATTGCCGCGATCTCTGAGACGATCCACATGGCGTAGACGACGGGTTTAGAAAACTGCTCACGGCACAGCTCCGCGAGATTTTTTCCGGTTGCAAGTCCTAGCTTGGCTGCCATACTTTGTAGCAGCATCGCCATCAAATTCGCCAGGGCAATCACCCAGAGCAGATTATAGCCAAAGGCACTGCCACCTTGAATATTGGTGGCGTAGTTGCCGGGGTCAATGTAGGCGACACTAGCAATAAAGGCTGGCCCGATGAATGGTAGAATGGCGCGTAGGCCACGACTACGGCCATCGAGTGCAGCGCGTGCCGCCATACGTGTTTTTGCATCTTCGGATGACAACGTACCCGTTACATCCTTCAACGGTTTGGTCGAATAGGTTCTCATAGGGACTCCCCTGCGCGTCCGGTCGATGTGGGTTTCTCTGTTGCCTCCTCTGTGACGGAGCGAACAAGCACATTCTGCACGATGGTACCACCGATGGCATGCGGTATACCTGCTAGCCGAATTGAATAAACATCTCCGAAGGGAGCGCGTGCATCCATGTGTACCAGCACTCCTGGCACGAGGCCAAGACTTGTTAAATAACTGAGTAGTTCTGGGTCTTCGTCACTGACGCGATGCACAATTGCCTGCTTCCCCGGTTGCAGTTGCGCCAGTGGTAGTGTAGGCGTAAGGACGACCTTACCCGTTTTACTGGGAATGGGTGCCCCGTGCGGGTCTTCAGTGGGATATCCCAGCAGCGTATCCATGCGCTCCTCGAATGCCTCCGACAAAGCATGTTCAAGCTGCTCGGCTTCCGCATCGACCTGATCGAGCGGAAAGCCCATGATCTTCACCAGAAACAACTCAAGCAGGCGGTGATGACGTACTAATTCTGCCGCCATTGCCTCCCCCTGTTGTGTCAGTTCTACACCGTGATACGGTGTGTGGCGCACATAGTCGCGCTCCGCAAGCCATTTGAACAACTGCGTAATGGTGGCATCGCTTAGTTGGCCCGTTGGTTCCAATGATTGCAGACGTTCACGCACACCTTTTGTAGTAATACGTTCGCCCCGTTCGTGTAGTTTATAGCAAAGTTTCAGGCAGTCAACCGCTCGAATTGGTAGCGTGCGGAGTTCAGGAGACATGCTATCCTCCATTCTCTAAAAAGAAAGCGCGACAAATTTTTATATTGCTAAAAATATAATAACAGAATACTAAAATATTTGTCAAGGTTCTCTAAAAAACGCTAGAGAAATGTGCAACATGCATGCATGCATGCACGCTGGCATGCATGCATGCATGTTGCACATTTCTCTTTACTATGTTATAATCGTGGCGCAAAGCGGGGTTGGTTCCTGAACAAGGCTTCTCTGCGCCTTAGATGGAGCAACTGTGAGGTTGGAGCTGTTTCAATCCCCACCACCAAGACATCTCTCATGGCTAGTACATCCCTATGGCTGTGCGAATACATAAGAAGAAGAGCATGTACATTTTTTGCCCCGCATCATCACATAGAAAGAAAGAAAAAATGAAGCAGAAACTTAGAACACACAAGGCAATGGCGAAGCGTGTGAAAGTCACCGCCTCCGGCAAGTTCATGCGCCGTAAAGTCGCATTGAATCACTTGCGCCGTCATAAATCACCTGAAGCAGTCCGCGCGATGGATAAGTCGTTTCAACTCAAGCCGAGCGATACACGTCGTATGAAACGTCTACTTCCATATGCATTTTAGCAGTAGTTTCACAGAAGGAGAACAAGGACAATGCCAAGGGTAAAACGTGGCGTAACATCACACGCGAAACATAAAAAAGTCTTACAGATGGTCGAAGGCCATCGTGGAACGCGTCGTCGCTTGATTAAAAAGGCGCGTGAGTCCGCGATGCACGCTATGACCTATGCCTACCGCGACCGTCGTAACCGCAAGCGTGACATGCGCCGTCTATGGATTGTACGTATCAATGCGGCTGCCCGTATGCATGGCATCAGCTATAGCAGGCTTATGAACGCTATCCACACCGCAAACATCGAGGTGGACCGCAAGATACTGGCAGAAATGGCGGTCAATGACGAAGCGGCTTTCAGTGCGCTCGTCAAACAGGCTTTGGATGCTGTCGCCCAATAACAGAGGAATATGCGATACACACATAGCACACACCTCTCAGGTGTGTGCTATGTGTGTATCGCATAGCAAAAATATCATGCTCATCACCAGTCCAACAAATCCACGTATTAGCAAGCTCAAAGACTTGCATACAACACGAGGCCGCAAGAAGCAAGGTCTTTTTTTGATGGAAGGCCCTCATCTACTGGAAGTCCTACTCGCTGCCAATGTACTGCCGAATGAGGTGTACTATCATCCAGAATATCTACAGCGTACCGCAAAGGGTAGCGCATTGCTCGCTCGTCTCCTTCATATGCCGGGTCTGAGTGATGAGCAGCGCGTCGAGGTGAGTGAGCGTGTTATCGAGGCGATCAGTGATACCGTCACCTCACAGGGGGTGGTGAGCGTTCTCCCTCTTACAGCTTTTCTGCCAGAGGCAGTAAGGGCGCGCCGCCTTCGTCATACTATCGCTGTCACTCAGCGTTCGGCGTTGCTCATTCTCGACGATATTGCCGATCCTGGCAATATGGGGACTATGCTACGGACCGCGTTGGCTGCTGATGTCAATACGGTGCTACTCACTCCTAACTGTGTCGATTGCTATAGTCCGAAAGTGGTGCGTGCGGCGGCGGGTGTGCATATTTTTTTACCGATTGAAAACGGTGTTTCATGGTCTGCAATCGCGGCAAGCGTGCAGGCGCATTGCCATGACGATGTACGTGTACTCCTCGCCGAGGCAGGTAGTGCTATCCTCTACTATGAGCAGGATTTAACACAACCATTTGCATTGATTATTGGTAATGAAGCACACGGACCTTCACCAGAGGCACACGCATTGGCAACCACCAGCGTTACTATTCCTTTAGCAAACGATGTCGAGTCTCTCAATGCAGCAATGGCAGCAGGTATCGTATTGTACGAGGCGGTACGACAGAAGTTGAAACGTAGCTAATACATAAGTTTAGCATAATACAATAAGTAGTAACGGACATAAGGTGCGAGCAACCGAGAGGTCGCCGCTCGCACCTTATGAAGTGAAGGGAGTATGTGTAAGAAACGTTTGTTTACCAGCGAACACCGATTTCGCTATGCGTCTCTTCTTGCCGGGTGAAGGCACTGGTAACACCGCAGCTATCACAGGAGGTTGGGACAGAACCGCTATGAACCATGCCACATACCTCGCAAGCCCAACGCTGTACGCCTGATCGTGCTAATTCATAACGCTCGACGATCTGTGTGGCTTCCTGCATTGCGCTCCTTCGCATTATTTTTGCTACCATCTTGCTCATCACTTTCTGCGCTCGTTAGCGACGTATAGATAGACATATAGCTATATGGATGTCTATTATTTGGTTATGGAACAAGTGTAACAGGAGGGGACATTGGAAGTCTACGAAATGAGATAGGTGTTATGAATACTACCTATAACTAAAAGGTTATAGATAAATACAAAGAGGGCGGCCAAAGCAACTGTTGATGCTCTAGCCGCCCTCTTTGTATTTATCTATTGCTACCGTTCGTGCTGAACGGCTGCTCGTTGTACCATTGCTCTTGATTGCTGTACTCGCTCGGAAAGCTGTTCTCATAACCATTACCAGTTTGTGACTGATTTGGCATGATGGGGAATGCATCGAACGAGTCATCGAACGATGCCGGTGGGAGTGCGTTAGCGGCAAAGCCCCTAGGGGCCAGCGTTGGCATTTGTGTGCCGCCGCTTACTGTGCGGAAAACGCCGCTCACCGTCATCTGATTATCTTGCTCTTGCTCTAAAGCAACATTGACTTGAGCGTTCTGAACGAAGTAGCCCTGATTTTCGCGCAATTTGAATGCTGCTACAGAAGAGCGTAACTGTTCTACGAGGCGTGTCAGCTGTCCCATATTCGTCGAGGCGTCGCGTGTACTGGCACTACTTTGTTGCGTAGATACAGATACGCCATGCATGATTTGCACCGCTGCACCCGATGATTGAAGTTGCTGCATTGCCACTCTATTAATATTTTCGATTTCACGTGCCTGCCGCTCAACTGCGCTAAAGAGCGACTCTAGCGCGACGCCCGCTTCTTGTGTCAGGCGTGTGCCTGAAAGTGTCTCACGCTCAGTATCTTGCATAGAGATAGACACATCGCTGACTTCCTCACGCACACTACGTACAATTCTTGTGATTGAACTGACCTGTTCTTTCGAGCGTTCTGCAAGCCGGCGAATGTCTGCGGCAACCGCGCCAAAGCCTTTGCCATTCTCACCAGCCATTGCAGCCTGAATCGCGGCGTCGAGTGCGAGTCGGTTAGTCTGGTGTGAAATACTACTGATTACTGTGACGATCTCGTCAATCTCACGTGAGCGTTCGCCCAATTCGGAAACCTTTGAGGCAGTGAGCAAAACATTGTCGTTGATGCGACCCATGCCCTCTACCGCCTGCTGTACCGATTGACGACCAACCTGTGCATCCTGCCGTGCATCGCGTGCCACATCGTAGAGGACCTGCGAACGTTCCGCAACCTGTCGGCTAGAGGCAGATACATGTTCGATCTCGACGGTGGCCTCGTTAATTTGATGAATCTGCTCGTCGCCTGTCTTCACCAGTTGTGTCATACCGTCGAGGATGGTTACCGTCGAATTATCCACCTCGTTTGCCACCATCTTGACACGGACGACAAGGCCACCTAGCTCTTCAACCATATAGTTGAAAGAGTCCGCCAGCACGCCTAATGCATCAGCCGTGACCTCTGCCTGAATGCGTAGATCACCATCACCGACACCGCTTACCTCGCCGACCAACTTTTCTACCTGCGATTGCAAAGTGTCGCGTTGTGATTGCGTCACTTGAATCAGGCGCACGATGTTATCGAGCATATTGTTCATCGAGTTTGCAACCATGCTAATCTCATCACGACCATTCAGTTTCGCTCGTGCATCCCTGTCGCCTCTCGCGATTCGCCTTGTCAGCACAGCCAGGTCGCGCAATGGGTTGGTGATGGTCAGATTGACGATATATCCAATTGCGATAACCACCATGATTGTGCTGAGGAAGGCAATTACCGTACCGAGGATGATTGGACTTACCTGCGATGGACCAACCTGAGCAATAATTGTGCTAATCTGCTGTGTCGCTTCTGTAACTGTGTCCCACGCCTTTTCTAAAGATTGTAGTTGTGTAGTGGTCTCGAAGTTATCTCTAGTGACCTGCGCCGAGCCTGCAGGAGTAGCCTGAAGGTCGTGTAGAAATTTATCGCTCGTGCTTTTATATAGTGCCCATAAGCCGTTTTGCCCTAAAATACGATTGAGGGCATCTTGCTGGGTTTGTGCCACTGGATTGGAAGATGCATCGTTGTTAAGGATGGTATCAACCTCATTCATGTTACTAGAAGTTGTCACCTGATAGCGTTGCTGAAATTGTTGTGAGCTTGTCCCGAAATCCTGCTCGTTGCGTTTCAGTTCGTTAAGCTGGCTTGAATTTGAGGCATTTTGTCGCGTGAGAGAAACAACTTCATTACGCAGACCATCTATGGTTGCGAGTACATTACCTAGACGCGAACTCTCGTGCAAAGCGGCAAGATTTTTCTGTTGTGCCTGACTTCTGGTGTTCAGCCCGTTCACAAAGGTTGTACCTAGGATGGTGATGATGATACCAGGGATGACAGCCGCCAGCACAAACGCGAGGAAGAGACGGCGAAAAATAGGGATACTGCTAACAAAGGTGAACATAGTTGTCCGATCCTCCTCAAACTACGTAGAACGATTGAAATGTTCTTTTGTGTCTGTCATTGTCAAAATATATTTACTGATGTCGATACGCACAGGTAGCATCATCCAATAGTTATTGTGTAGTGTACATTACTTTGTGTGCAATTGGAATATGCTCAGCTCTAAATGGCCTGAAGGTCCTATGTATTCTCTCTGTATTGGGTAGTTTGTACTAGTTCGACATAGGCTTTTTGTGGATAATAGGGGCTGGGGAAATGCAAGAAAAATACGGAGGCTCTGTGTATTTGACATGCTTGCGAATCCTACACTATACTAAAGTTAGTTCGGTGGATGGAAAGGACTCAGAAACGTGTTTGTCGATAGTCATACTCATATCGACACCCTCCGCTTTGATGCTGACCGTGAGGCTGTCATTCAGGCTGCACTGGCTGGGAGTGTCACGCGCATGATCGACCCCGGCTGCGATCTCCCGTCGAGCCAAGACGCCCTTATGCTTGCAAAAGCACATCCCGGCGTTGTGTATGCATCTGTCGGCGTGCATCCGCATGAGGCGGAGACGTATAGCGATGAGATTGGGGAAATGTTTCTCACGATGGCACGCGAGCCAGAGGTGGTCGCGATTGGCGAGTTCGGGCTAGATTATTTCCGTATGCTCTCGCCGCGCGATGTGCAACGCGCCGTTTTTGTCGCGCATCTGCAACTGGCGCGAACGTGTGACCTGCCGTGTATTATTCATGTTCGTGACGCGCACGATGATGTAATTGAGTTGCTGCGCTTGCATGGGCAGGGGCTGCGTGGTGTCTTTCACTGCTTCTCAGGCGATGTGGCACAGGCGGAAGAGTGCCTAGAGTTCCCAGGCTTCCTACTCTCATTTGCTGGTCCCTTAACGAAGCAAGGGAACGCTCTACCCGATGTGGCACGCATGGTTCCTCTGGATCGTGTGCTGGTCGAGACAGATAGCCCGTATCTTGTGCCTAAGCCACTCAAGGCCAAACGTAATGAGCCGCTTTTTGTAAAACACACCGCTGCGAAACTCGCCGAGTTACGCGGCATGACCATAGATGAAATTGCCCAGGCGACGACTGCAAACGCTGTTCGCTTGTTTGGTTTAGGAAAGAAAGAACTTTCATGAAGTTATTCAATACGCTCACTCAATCGCTCGAAACGTTTGTGCCACTCGATGATGCCGTGCGTATCTATGTTTGTGGCGTTACGCCCTACGATACAACGCATCTTGGTCATGCCTTTACCTATGTCTCATTTGATACAATGATGCGCTATCTCGAATTTCAAGGGTACAAAGTAAAATACGTACAAAATGTGACCGACATCGACGACGATGTGTTGCGTAAATCGCGCGAGTTGGGCATGCAGTGGGATGAGCTAGGACGGCGCGAAACTGAACGCTTCCTGCGTGACATGGATGCTCTGAATGTCCGTCGCCCCGATGTCTATGCTAAAGCAACCGAAGAAATTCCTAACATGATTCCCATCATAACCACGTTGATTGAGCGTGGCTATGCTTATGTGAGCGAGGGCTGTGTCTTCTATGATGTTCGGCACGACCCGGACTTTGATGCGATGCCGCGTGCTATTGGCCTCGAAGACTATTATGCTATGCTTACTACCGCTAATGAGCATGGCAATTTCCCCAACGATCCGCGCAAGCACGACCCACTCGACTTTGTGCTATGGCAGGCGCAAGCTCCTGGCGAACCTGCATGGGAAAGTCCCTGGGGACCCGGACGCCCCGGCTGGCATATCGAGTGTAGCGCAATGTCAATCCATCATCTTGGTGAGCAGATAGATATTCACGGCGGCGGTGCCGATTTGGTCTTCCCACACCACACCTGCGAGATTGCACAATCCGAGCATTATACGGAACTGGCTCCATTCGCACGTATCTGGGCACATACTGGCATGGTCTATCAAGATGGTGAGAAGATGAGTAAGTCGCTTGGCAATCTGACACTTGTTAGTAATCTGCTGAAAGCGTATAGTGCCGATGCTATCCGCATTGTGCTACAAAGCCACCACTATCGCTATCCCTGGGAATGTTTCCCCGAAGACCTGACCAACGCGGCTGAAACGGCTCGCATCTTTCAGCAACTTCGTGAGCTTGTCGGGGCAACTCTTGTAGGCGAGATAACTGAAGAGACAATGCTGCTGCACAACCGTTTCCTGGCGGTGATGGACGACGACCTCAACACTCCAGAAGCGGTACGTATGTTACGCAAAGCTGCCCAGACCGCCCTTGCTGATAACGACGTAATGCTTGGGAGCGAGGTTCTGCGCCTGACAACGGTGCTGGGATTATGCGCTTAATGCGTGTTGCCCTACGCATCGGGTAGGAGCGGCAAGGTAATGTAGAATGTCGAACCTTTCCCCGGTTGACTTTCCGCCCAGATTGTACCGCCGTGTAGCTGTACAATCTGCCGTACAATTGGTAGTCCCAGTCCTGTCCCTTGAATATGACGTGTGGCGGCTGTTTCGACCCGATTATAAGGCGTAAATATGTGTTCGAGTGCATCGGCAGGGATACCGATGCCATAATCATGTAGCGCGAGATGAATAGTCGCCCCTTCAGCAAAACTTTGTATGCGAATCTCTCCTCCGTCAGGCGCATATTTTACTGAGTTCGAGAGGAGATTTGCGATGACCTGCGTCAATTTGTCACTGTCCCCCAAAAACACTGGGAGTGCATCATCGAGTGCAAGTACGATATCGTGGCGGATAAGTGTTGGATGCATATGCTCAACAACCTTCGTTATAATCCTGTTGAGATCGACATGCTCCCGATGAAGCCGCATCTGTCCCGCTTGCATCCGTTCGAGATCGAGCAATTCGCTAATCATGCGGTTGAGGCGTCTGGCATCGGTGTTGATATCGGTGGCAAACTCTTTTACCTCTGCCTCGTTCAACGCGTCATCGCGCATCAGTTCGCTGAAGCCTTGAATACCTGTAAGTGTCGTGCGGAACTCATGACTGACAATAGAGACGAAGTCTCGTTGCACCTTGTTTGCCTGCTCTAACTGCTCGTTTGCAGTTCGCAAGGTCGCGAGGAGTTTTGTTAGTTCCACTTGTTTCTGTTCACGTTCCAACGCAAGCGCACAGAGCTTTGTCATGGTTACAATGAGTGCTGTTTCTCCCTCTGTACAGGCAGGTATATTCTGATCATAGTCCATATAGAGGATACCTGCGAGGGAGGAACCTACATAAACTGGAGCAATTAACATTGAAGAAGCGTTGTAAGGATTAAAAATTTTGTCGAAAGGTTCTTTTGTCGTATCAGCAAGGATGATTTCCGGCAGGCGTGTGTCTGAGACAAGAACTCTACCCCCAAAAAACTCGCTGAGCCTTCTATCTGAGCAGAGAGCGAACCATTGCTTTTTTTGCTCTTCCGTCATGCCAATGACTCCAAGTGGATGAAACCGCAATGTTTCATGATTGATCGCGACGAGGCAAACGCGCTTACAATTGAGGACACGTTGCACCAGTTCGACGAGGTGTTGTCCGACAAGGTGTTGTGCTAGTGGGAGTGAAGGTAGTGTTGGGGGTTGAGTTTGTACTAACACTTTTGCCATTGCCATGAGTGCATCAAGTGCTTCACGTGTTCGTCTTTCCAGTAGCTTCCGCGCCGTCACATCGCGACTGATGGCTATTGCCCCGATAATCTTGCCCGCTTCATCATAGATGGGTGCCCCGTTGACGTTTGCATAGAGTTCGCGTCCATCCAGAGTGCGCGTGAGGCAATCCACAGCCCTTGCCCCTTTAAGCGTTTCGCCGCGCAGCAAACGATTCACAGGCCATTCGTCTTGTGTGAGAAGGTTCCCGTGTTCATCGCGCAACTCAAGCAGTTCTTGACGTGAGATTGGGCGCGAAGTAAAATCTGGTTGCGTATCTAAACCGAGCATTTCGCGTGTTGCACTATTGAATTGTATGAGATGCCCCTCGCTATCATAGATTGCAATATTATCCGTTGCCACTTCAAAAAGCGTGTCGAGAGCTTTGTGTGTCCGTCTTTCAAATTGACGGCGTATCGTCACATCGCGCCCTATGGTTACCGCACCTAGAATCTCGCCTGCCTGGTTACGAATGGGTGCCCCACTAATGCACACACATATGTCTCGACCGTCAAGCGTATGTATAAAGCAATCCATAGCCGTTGGCCCTTTGAGTGTTTCCCCTCGAAGTATGCGACAACTCGGCCACTCGTCCGGTGCCAGTAATTTGCCGTGTACGTCGCGTAACTCAAGATGCTGCACACGCGAAAGTGGGCGCGAGGTGTAGTTGGATTGAGCGTTGATGCCCAGCATTTCACATGCTGCACTATTCATTTGCAAGAGATGACCGTCTTTATCATACACCGAAATGTTGTCGGTCGCCGCCTCGAAAACCGCCTCTAGCTGATATGCCTTTTCACGTAGTGCTGTCTCAAGTTGAACACGTTCTGTGTCATTGAAGTCGTTTGTGTTTCCAGGAGTATCTTGAAAAGATATGCGTTTCATTGCACTCTCCATCCATTAGCCTTTCAAGCATGCCTCGACCTTCGCGCGTAGCTCCGATGGGCTGAATGGCTTAGTGAGGTAACTTGTGGCTCCATGCTTGTAGCCATCTTCAACCTCACTTGATTGCGCGAATGCTGTAAGAAAAACTACTGGAATGTGTGCAAGCTGTGGATTTGTTTTGAGTGTGTCAGTCATCTGAATACCGTCGCAATGTGGCATAGAAATATCCGTAAAAATCAGGTCTGGCCGCTCGCACTCGATCAGGGCTACACCTTCAAGCCCGTTGCCCGCGATGAAAATTTCGTGTGGTGTTGAACGCAATGTTGCTGCAATCAGTTTCTGGATACGTTCTTCATCTTCACAAAAGACAATCTTTGCCATGTCTTTGCCCCTCCTCTAATTCTCTTTGTCTTCCTCTTTAGTATACAGACTACAAAAAGTCGGGGGCTTGCCCCTGTCATGCTAACTAATCAGGCCCGCAAATTGCCTCTTGCCTCCTACTATGCTATACTTGCCAGCGAATATGAAGGAGGAAATTCCGATTATGGCTGAAGATACGTCGTCTATGCAAAATCCGTTTATCATCGGTACACGTCTCTATTTGCGCCCTTTGGAACCTGCTCAGGACAATCATGCCTATTCAACCTGGCTGAATGCTGCCGAGGTGCGCCGCTATTTTTCTGTCTATCCCACCAGCGATGCACGTGGGAAAGAGCGTCTCGAAAATCTCTATAAGTCTTTTGGACATATTATTTTTGGTGTCGCTCTCAAAAGTGATAACACTCTTATCGGTCTTGTGGGCCTCAAGGACATCAATGTGTTGAACCAGAGTGCTGAGTTCTACAACATCATCGACGAGGCATTCTGGGGCAAGGGCTATGGCACCGAATGTACAAAATTGATGATCCACTATGGTTTTATGGAATTGAATCTGAATCGTATTCAGACGCAGGATATGGAAGAAAATATCGGCGGCCAACGTGCCGACGAAAAAGCCGGTTTCAAATATGAAGGCACGCTACGCGAGGTCATTCCCCGCTTTGGCAAATTCCACAATGTCCGTGTCTACAGCATGCTACGCAGCGAATATATGGAAAATGTAGGGGGGTGATTGTGCAGATGAACGAAATAACACGGTATACCCATACATATTATACCAACGGACGCCCACAAGGGGCTACCCTACTATACACGGCATCGCGTGCGAAGCACGCAGGAGCGTCATATAGTAGGGTAGCCCCTTGTGGGCGTCCGTTGGTGTCAACATATAGAAAATGTAATTTGTAATGACAACAACCGCGATTTCCGTGCAAGAGATTACGGATTCAGAACAATGGAACGCGTTCCTGGTCAGCCAGCCACGAGGCCATCTCTTGCAATCTTATGAATGGGGTGAACTCAACAAATATCTCGGCGGGCGTATCTACCGACTGGGCGCGTTAGAAGATGGACGGCTGATGGGAGCGATGTTGCTGACCGTTGCTCCCGTACCCTTTCCTGTCAAAGTGCCAGGCATACAACTCAACTGGCTCTATAGTGTACGCGGTCCCACGGTTGAACGGCCAGATTCACCTGCATTGGCGGCATTGATAGCATATGCTCATACACTGGCAAAGCAAGAACATGCGGTAGTGCTGCGCGTCGAACCAAATATTGCCGACGATGACCCTGACGAGGATGTATGGCTGGCAGCCTATCACAGGCTTGGTTTCCACACGAACCCGATAGCTGTACATGGTCGCCGTAGCTGGGTGCTGGATATCCGCCCTGATCTCGACACGTTGCTGGCAAACTTCAAGATGACGTGGCGACAAAACGTGCGTGCCGCCGAGCGCAAAGGCGTCGTTATTCGCGAGGCCAATGGCGAAAAAGATTTCGACACCTATTATAACCTGCTGACCCTGACAAGTGAGCGCGACGACTTCTTTATTCATAGCAAAGACTACCATAAAGAGATTCTGCGCTACTTCGCGAGCAAAGGGGATGCGGTATTGTATCTGGCAGAACATGATGGTGAGGCTATCGCCGCCAAAATGCTCATTCGCTTTGGCGATTGGTGCTGGGATATGTTCGGTGCTTCATCGAACGAGAAGCGCAACCTGAAACCGACCTACCTCTTGCAGTATCGCTGTTTTGCGTGGGCGAAGTCGCGGAACTGTAGCTACTTCGATTTTCGTACCATCCCAGAAATACTGGAACCAGGGGAAGAGATGTGGGGCGTGTACGAGTATAAAAAAGGCTATGGTGGCTTTTCGCGCCTGAATATGCCTACGCAAGATTATGTCTACCGTCCCCTGCTCTATAAGAGCTGGCACAAACTTGTTGAAGTACGCCGCGCCCGACGCCATGCCGAGCGCAAAAAAGTCGAAATGGAACGCGCCGCACGCGGCAAATCGTAAATGTCCTTTGGAGAGGAATAACACAAACAATGCAGGCCAAGATTATTACAGACCGTCAGCAATGGGACGATTTCGTCGCCGCCTCGGTATGTTGCAATATTACACAGTCATTTGAATGGGGTGAACTTGCCCCACATCTGGGAGCAAGCGCAGCACTTCCTATAGGGGTTGTCGATGAGCTAACAGGCAATCTGTGCGCCGCGATGCTAGTGCTTGTTTCGCATGCGCCAATCATTTCCCAGACCTATTTTTACGCGCCACGCGGCCCCATTATCGATGATCCCGACTCGCCCGCGATGACTGTGCTGCTGAATTATGTCAAGGCCGAGGCACGTAAACACAATGCCTTCATGCTCAAAATCGAGCCAAGCGTATTCGACGACAACACCCATTGGTCTACCACGTTGCAACAACGTGGCTTTCGCACCAATCCCTTTGCCACGCATATTCGCCATGAGTGGGTGCTGGACCTACGACCCGATGAGAAAACTATTCTCTCAGGTATGAAAGAGAAGTGGCGTTACAATATCCGTCTCGCTGGACGTAAGGGGATTGTGGTACGTCGTGGCGAGGGTCAGGCTGATCTCGACACGTTCTATCGTCTCTATGAGACAACCAGCGAACGCGATCAGTTTTTCATTCACGATAAGTCACACTACGAAGATATCATGCGTCTCTTCAGTGAGGGGGACCGCGCCGCTCTCTTTCTCGCGGAATACGAGGGGCAGGCGGTCGCCGGTACGATTGTGTTGTGTCTAGGACATTGGAGTTGGTACATGTTCGGGGCCTCCTCCAACGAGCAACGCGAACGCATGCCCAATCACCTGTTGCAATGGACAGGGATGCAATGGGCGAAGGCGCATGATTGCTGGTATTATAATTTTCGTGGCATCCCTGATATCTTGGAAGAGGGTCAGGAACTATGGGGCGTGTACGTCTTCAAGCGCGGCTTTGGCGGCTTTCCCATGCGCTCTCTCGCCACATACGATCTTGTCTATCAACCTCTCGTCTATCAGGCATATCGCCGCTTGCTCGATGTCAAGCGTTGGCGCGACGAACGGCGTTACAAGAAGGTTGTCACAACGCACGTGTAGTCAGTCTTCCTGCTACCAATGCATATTCTCTTACGTGTAAGGTAGAGAAATACAGATACACTAAGAGGAGATATTTTATCATGCAAGCACTTGTTGCTACCCATACCGATGTCCTTGTAGAACTACGTGACGTACCAGAACCAACGGCGGCTCCCAATGAAGCTATCATTGAGGTACATGCCTTTTCGTTGAACCGAGGTGAGCTTTCGTTGCTTGCCAACCGACCAGAGGGCTGGCGTCCCGGACAAGATATCTCAGGGATTGTCGTGAAGGCAGCACAGGATGGCAGCGGCCCTAAAGAGGGAACGCGCGTTGTTGCGTTAGTTGATGGTGCGGGCTGGTCGCAGCGTGTCAACGCACCCACTACACGCATCGCGGAAATTCCTGAAAAGGTGAGTTTTGCTGCCGCTGCCACCTTACCCGTCGCAGGGCTGACCGCGCTCCGTACACTGCGTTACGGTGGTCCGCTACTGGGACGTCGTGTGCTTGTGACAGGCGCGGCTGGTGGTGTTGGTCGCTTCGCTATACAGCTTGGTGCCCTCTCTGGTGGGCGTATCACAGCCATTGCGGCTAATCCTGAGCGGAGTCTTGGCCTGGATGAACTTGGGGCAAGCGAGATTATCACGAAAATAGAAGACGCACAGGGACTCTTCGACCTGATTTTAGAGTCGGTTGGCGGTTCCTCGCTCGAAACCGCCATTCAGCATATCGCTCCCGGCGGTACGATTGTCCTGTTCGGCGGCTCATCGACCCAGGATGCCAAGATTAACCTCTTCGCTTTTGCCGGACATGAGAACGCGCGTATCCAGAGCTTCTTTTCATTTGCCTCTGGCACACCAGAAAGCTTCGGGCAAGACCTCGGTCTACTGGTTTCGTTTGTGGCGACAAAAGATCTAACGCCGGAGATTGGGTCAGAGGAAGACTGGCACAAGGTGCAAAATGTGGCGGCCCAGCTTCGTGAGCGGCGTGTCAATGGTAAGGCAGTTTTTCATATTGCGTAAGTGTGTACAATAGGAGTAGGAAAAGGCAACGCGACCAACCTGCAGGTTGGTCGCGTTGCCTTTTCCTACTCCTACTACTTTTTTACTTCATACGTAGCTCTTGTAACGTTGCTAGGCGTTCGCGGGCAACGTCGCTTTCAGGGGCAACTTTGGCGAGGTTACGATAGACGCGGCTGGCCTGCTCGTATTCGCCTACGGACTGATATGTCTGGCCGAGCAGATCGTAAGCTTCGTGATTGCTGCGATCAATCGTTATCAACTGCTGCAAGGCCGCCACAGACTCTTTGACCTGATGCGTATCGAAGTAGTGGCGTGCAATAATCACCTGATATTTCGCGGCATCTTGTGTGTACTGCGGGTCAACGGTGCGTGAGAGCTGTAGGCAGAAGCTCACCACTTCGCGCAACAGTTCCATCGAGTTAGGATTGAGTTCCACAGCACGGCGCAAGTTTGCCAGAGCCTCGTTATTGTTGTCAATCTCCGCATAGATGTTGCCGATACGTTGTAGCGTCTCACCTGCTAGCTCCAGTTGATTATGGCGCAGATAGATGTCTGTGAGTACGCGTAACTCGGCGATACCTTCGTCGAGATGTCCCCGTGTGACATAGATATCCGCTAGCTCCGCATGAGCGCGTGGATCCTGTGGCGCGAGACGAACCATTTCATTGAGGACGCCAAGTGCGTTGTCTATCTGCTTGTTGGTGCGATAATGCTTTACAAGATCGGTATACTCTTGCAATACACCGGATATATCGCCCTGTCGCGCCGAAATCTCTGCGAGTGCGGGGGAGACTTCGTTCTGTCCTGGGCGTATCTGCCGTATCTGACGCAGAATCGCCTCTTTCTGGTCTTGTCGGCCTGTGCGCTCGTATGCCTTCGCTAGCAGCAGCGATATTTCCACCTCTGGTGCCTGATGCTCCTCACCAGCTTCACGTGGGCGTGCTGCCCAGATGCTGGGGTCTATCGCGTTTGGCGAGCGGCGTACACTCTGCAACGCCTGCTCAAATTGCTGAATCGCGGCCTCCGGCTTGCCCTGTGCCAGGAAGCATTGCGCGGCACTTGTGCGAGCCAGCACCTCGACAATGCTATCACGCATAGCCAGATTGTAGGCGTCGATAGCCTTATCATAGTTTCCAGCCTGCTGATGTATTTGACCGAGCGAGTAGCTGATATCGGCGTTGTTGGGATACATATCTGCTGCTTGGATGTACTCACGCGCCACAGCATCATAATGTTTCTGTCCCTCACCACGCAACTGCCATACTACGCGTGACAGTACTTCCAGAATGGTCGAACGCGCTGTGCCAGGAGTCGTGGTCATCGCGATATGCCAACGTACAAGCGCGGTCAGGTTGCGTGGGTCGATCTGCAAGACTCGCTGATATTCTGTCACCGCCTGCTGTGAACGCCCCAATTTTTGCAGTGCAAGGGCGTAGTTCAAGCGTGTAGGGACGTTGGTTGGGCTTTCCTGTAGTGCTTGCTCAAGCTCGGTAAGCGCACGGTCCGTATAGCCGAGGCGTAGGTACGACTCCGCTGCCAGCGTGCGTTCGCGCAATAAATCTTCCTTGTTACCATGCGCCGTCAACAGGTTAATCAAACGCATGCGGTACGTCAAGTTGTTTGGCTCTAATTGCAGAATACGACGATACGTTGCGATGGCGTCCTCAGTGCGACCATTGATGATGTAGGTATCGACGAGGATCGCATACTTGGTGATGGCTTGCTCGATTTTGCCCTGACGCACATAGATTTCACACAGTACCTGATGCACATCAAGGTATTGTGGTGCCATGTCGATGACCTTCAAGCACTCTTCTGTCGCCGAATTGAGCAGACCGTGATTGATGTACTTCTGGATATCTTGCATGGAGCGCATGACTTGTAATCGAATACTTTCCGGTAGCATCGCCGTACTGGTCAACACTGTCTCCGCGACATGCTTTAGCTCTGCATCTGTCCCTGCACCTGCCATCTGGCTGAGCAGGTCTTCCGCTCCTCTTCGGGGCTGTGGCATTGGTTCAGCAAACGAGGCTTCGCTAAACGTCGGGATGGCTACATCTGATGATTGTTGCGCCTGCTCCTGCCGTACAGGAGCGGGAGCAGGCACTACGCGTGCTATCAGCTCTTCTACGACTGGTTGCACAGGTACCGCTGGCACTGCAATTGGTGCGCTCGCTGACATGTTTTTTTGCTCTTGTACTACAGGTTCGGAAGCAGGTGAAGCTGCTACAGGCTGCTCAGGTGGCAAGGCGCGTGTGGCGTTGGCAACTGGTTTCACATCCTCAGTCAACCAGGATGATGTTGCTGGTGCCGGTTCCTCTGATTGAGCAGGTTGCTCTACCGGAGGCTTAGGTGTGGTGGTATCGGTGGGTGGCGTCGGAACACGCTGTTCCATTGTTGGCAGGTCTGTCACCGACGGCTTCGCGGGTTGAGCGTTCTGCGGCTGCGCTATTTGTGCTTTATCGGCTTCACTGAGAATGCCCGTGAGCCAATCGGGAAGTTCGCCAACAGAACTATTGGGATTAGAGACGGGCACCATTTGTGTCGGAGGTGCTGGCGATGTTGGTGGTAGTGCCGCCTGATTTGTTGGAGCCATGCCGTTCACGGGTTGTCCGTTGCCAGGATTGCCGTTGTTACCATTCATGTTGAAGGCCATTGTCGCAGCTTCTGAAAGCGACGTTTGTGGCTTCTGCTCCTGTGCGTCAAATCCCATGTTGTTTTGTGACGATGACGGACGCGATTGTGGAGCAGGAGTTGGCGCGTTCTGTACTTGCTGCAACATGAACTCGACCTGTGCAACTTTGTCATTCCAGCCTCGACTTCGTAGGAAGCCAAGCAATGCACTATACACGGTCAGTGCCTGCTCTTGTTCGCCCAACATACGGTGAGCATCGGCTGCCTCCTGGCATAATTGCACCAGTTGGTCTGATTCTTCTATGGTCAAGGCGTCTAGGTTGACACGATCAACCGCCTCATCGAAGTGAACGGCGGCTGTGCGTAAATCGCCACGTGCGCGGTAGCATTGTCCTAGCGCATAGTAGCAAGAGAGCGCGTAATCAGGGTCATTTAACAACAATTGGAATTGACGAATTGCATCATCCCAGCGCTGCTGCTCTTGATAGAGCCACCCAAGAAAGTAGCGTGCGTCCGGTCGGTCGATGCCGCTTTCGATAATCTGCTCACAGAGGTCGATAGCATCATTGAAACGCCCCTGGGCTTGAAATGTTTGTGCCTGCTTTAATACGCCTGTAACCTGGCTAGCGGTGATGCGCTTGCGAGCGTTGGGGAGTTGATTTTGTCCCCCCATGTTGCCGTTGCCCCCCGCCACCGCAGGAGGTGCCCCTGCGTAGTTCGCTCCGCCATAATTGCCTGTGTTACCCATATTACCCATGATGCCAGTATTCCCTCCGCTAATATTTCCCGTTGTAGTTGAGTCTGTCTGCGACTGACTCGCACTATCGTTGAATGCCAATGGATCAGATGATGGTGTTGTATATGCTGTCTGGGCTGGTGACCCCAGGTATGTTTGTATTGGAAA
>JAABVA010000448.1_pt1 | contig 52966 bp, 48 predicted proteins | sample 5560331 | NCBI WGS metagenome assembly JAABVA01 (sample SAMN12812661, study PRJNA571458) | rock metagenome | isolation source: Antarctica rocks | place: Antarctica: Victoria Land, Mt New Zealand sud | collected 2016-01-07
GGTTGACTGTCCAAAAACCCCTCTCCTGAGAGGACCTCAGCGCCCCGGCACAACACACCACCGCCCCAATCACGTCTTCTACTAACAATCGCATCCCGGCCAAAAGCTATTTCAACAAGCTCCTAGGCATTCTCCTGATCTCGTTCACCTTGGTCACGATCCTCAGCGGATTTGTCGGCCGCTACTTAATGGCCCAAGTCTCGCTCGATTTGAAGGAGAAGTATGCGTTGCTCGATCAAGCAAAACTCCAGTATGACCGGACAGTGGAGCAAGTACGCGGGCACTCCGATCTGGCGGCTAGAGTAGCGGCCCATGCTGGGTTCTTTTCGCGCTTGCTCGCGCCACTCACGTTGCAACCCCAGGGACAGGGGGCGGCAAACGAGGTCGCCGCGATTGAATCACGGGCCGTTCGGCTGGGCGAGACTGTCGCCGATCTTGAATATGCTGTCGAAACACATGAGCTGTTCAAACGCTGGTTTAGCCGTTGGCTAGCCTTCCACATCGCTGCTTCAGTCGCACTTTACCTGTTCATTATCTTTCACATCGCAACGGAAGTCCGGCTTGGACTGCGGTGGCTCGCATGAGCGGCACCGTCAGCAGACTGCTCACGATATCCGCGACCGTCGTGCTGGTTGCTGGTCTTTACGTGATGTTTGGCCCTCACGCTTCGACAAGCAGGCGCGGTTGGGAGCGCTGGTCAGAACCGGGGAAACTCTCAAAAGGGCACGCGCCTCTCGAAGGCAACTGCACTGCCTGTCACACCTCCCCGACCGGCGTTTCAGCAACCAAATGCATTCTTTGCCACGCGGATAACACCGCATTGCTGCAGCGGCAACCGAGCGCCTTCCACGCCAACGTCGGCTCCTGCAGTTCGTGTCACATCGAACATCAGGGCCTAGCAGCCCGCCCAATCTATATGGACCATCAGGCCTTTGCGACCGTCAGCTTGAAGCAGCTTCAGCGGGGCGCGTCCGGAGACCAGGAGGCGGCACACTCAATCGGACAATGGCTGAACGTCGTGGACCAGCCTGGTCATGTTCATTCCGCCTATCCTCTCGCTAGCTCCAAAGAGGCGTCTTTGAACTGCGCCAGTTGCCACTCCAATCAGGACCCTCATTTCGGATATTTCGGGAGAGATTGTGTGCAGTGCCATTCCACGTCTAAGTGGACGGTAGCGGGATACAAGCATCCATCGCCCCAATCGACACTCTGCAACGAATGTCATAAACCGCCTCCAAGCCATCTCATGGGACATTTCAACATGATGGATCAGGGAATGACGGGCCAGAAAGACGCCAAGCTCAGTGAATGCTTCAAATGCCACCAGACGAACTCCTGGAATGACATCAAGGGAATCGGCTGGTTCAAGATGCACTGAAGGAATATCGAGGAGAGTGACATGGAATCCTTACGAACGAAAGCCAGCGTGAAGTTGTTCGCCATCCTGCCAATCGGCATTTTCTTTCTCGTTTTGGTGCAGCACTCGCCGGTATTGGTGAGCGCCCAAACCGGTGCGGAAGCACATCTGTCGCATCGTGAGGTGAAGAATCTGGTCCAGACCGCTACAACGCGCGCGGATCACCTAAGACTCGCGGCGTATTACCGGGCGGAAGCGACAAAGCTCCACAAAGAAGCCGCTGAACATGCTGATCTCGAATCTGCCTACGCGAACGGATCGAGATATAGTCCGAAGCAGTATCCGAGCGCACATGAACATTGCAAAGGCCTCGCCGAAAGCATGGAACAAGCGGCGAAAGACGCCGATGCTCTTTCTGCGGCACACAAAGACATCGCAGGACAGGTGAGCCCGTAGCAAACATAACTGATCCCGCGTGAGCTGGGCTCGCACCGCTATACTTAGGGCGGTAAAGGTCCTACATGAATGACATAAAGCCACTTCTTTCGCTGTGGCGAGAAGATCCCGGCGGCACATATCGCACATGGTTTCTTTGGAAGGACAGACTCCGCAACTTCGGTGCGATTCGCCGCGGACGGACTGAGGTCGTCCGCGAGATCGAGGCCGGCACGTTCGGCAACCTCTACAAAGGCTCGGCTTTGGAGCCGGTCGTCAAAGCAGTCGCAGAACAGCGCCAGATCTTCAAGGGAGCGGATCACGCCTTTCTCTGGAAACCGAAGCTGCGTATTCCAGACATCTACGAAGATGCCGACAATCAACGAACATTCGGTATGTTTCTGGAGACCTGTTGCAACTGCTCTCAGGAACAGCACATGCTCGCCGCGATCCATCGGCTTGACCAAAAAAAGATCAAGGGCTTGGGTCCTGCAGCCGCCAATCTCCTCTACTTTGTTCACCCTACAATGGCACCACCGTCCAACACAGCCATCGTAAAAGGCTTCAATGCAATCGTGGGGCGCAAAGGTGAAGCTCGGTAGCTGGAGCGAGTATCTCGCCATGCGAGAACGCATTCTCAGTATCAACGATGAAAACCGAGCTTTGTTGTCGAATGACCTGGGAGCCATCGCCGGGTTCCTGTTCGATGTGGGAACGGGCAGGTACGACACGGTGCTCCACACAGCGTCCCCAGTCGATTCCGAGAGCTGGCAAGCCGATCTGGCCAGATTCCGCGAAACGGCGCTGAAGAACACTAGTGCGGACGCTGACAGCACTGCAGTGCAGCAATCTCACGGCGACATTCAGGGAATCTTGCGTGACCTCGGCTTTGCTCTTGGCTTTGAGGTATGGATTGCGAGCAACGACCAGTCTCGCCCTTATCGTGACGGCAATCTTGGAAAGGGCTGCTTATTACAGCTTCCAGCGTCCATCCGGGAGATCGCCGGTGGCGAAGCTGTACGACTTATCGATGTTCTTTGGCTGGAACGCGAGACGCACGCACCCGTAGCGGCTTTTGAGGTGGAGCACTCAACTTCCATCTACTCAGGTATTGTGCGAATGCTCGATTTAGCCATGGGCTTCAAGGAATGCGGCCGACACATCGGCCTATTTCTTTTCGCCCCGGATAAGCGAGCCGATGAAGTGAGAGCACAGCTATGCCGGCCGGCGTTCAGCCAGGTGCAGAAATCAACCTTTTTTTACATCCCCTACGGCGAGCTGCTAAAGCACAGCGAAGCGATGTCTAAGTTCGGGCAGGGTCTCAAGGCTGTCGAGGCTATCGCTCAGCGCCTTAATGCGTGACGAGCGATTCTCAAAGCGAAATCGAAACTATTGGTTGTAATTCCATACGGTATGGCGTTAACACCGAGCAGAACGCATGGAATTCATACGTTGGGTGCACTCGCATTTTCCCGGCACTTTCCAAGATCTTGCCAAATCGTGTCCCTCTTCCACGAACGATCAGTTTCGGCAGATTTCTCCAAAGCATCTCTACGCCGGGACTGTTCGATCATTGCAAACCGTAATAATGTAAATCGTGCGAAACCCAAGACACCCAAGCGAGTTATAGGCTATTGAAGGGACAAGCCATGGTCATTGGGTATGCGCAGGTCTTCACCGCCGAACAGAACCTCAGCTCGCAGATCGACGCGCTCAAAAGCCAGATGTGACGCATCTTCCAGGAACACATCAGTATCAAAAATGACACTCCGGCAACTGGACTGCGGACCAGCCAGTCGCAGCTTGATTCCTAAAATCCGGCTATTATAGACGCCGGCCTGAGTCAGAAAGGCCGAGGTCGCGGGCAGAGGTCGAAAGGGCAGAGGTCGCGGGTCCGATAGGGGTCCAATATGGGGTGCCAAGAGTGTCTCAGAGCGCTGAAAGGAGCCATCCGTTACGCATCGTTTCAATGAGTTACGGCCTTCCAGTTCACTGTCACGGCAGAGGTCGCGGGTTCGAGCCCCGTCGTCCCCGCCACGAAACCCGGACAAAAGGGTTTGTGGCAAGAGACCAAAGTGACAGTTAAGGTTTAGGGGTGAACTTCTACCACCCAAGTGCTACAGAATTTCCAAGGGACAGTGGATATGCTGCGGTTATGTTTCGTAGCTCTGTAGTTCCTCCGGAACTATTTACTGCCTACGCGAACAAGCACAAGGCCGCTCGCTTGCTGGCAATGCGTGATCGACTCAAACTGCAGGTGAACATGGCGGACGCAAGATCGAGGCCGCGGGTCAAAGCCCCGCTGGCGGATCGTCCTGTCGCTGTCGCGGGCCGTCGGCGCTGATTAGGTGTAGCCTGTCTTCGTGAAGAAAGAAGAAGCCGCCGAGGTGCTCTCGATCGAGGGACGCGAGGTTCGCGTGACTCACCCTGAGAAGCCCTATTTCTCGAAGCAGACGAAGCTTTCAAAGCTTGACATCGTGCAGTACTACCTGTCGGTGGCGCCGGGCGCACTTGCCGGAATCCAGGATCGTCCGCTGGTTCTTAAACGTTTTGTCAATGGCGCCGAGGGTGAGGCGTTTTACCAGAAGCGTGCGCCTTCTGAAGTCCCGTCCTGGCTGCGAACGGTGACCTTGTCGTTTCCGTCCGGCCGTACCGCGGAGGAACTAGTTGTGGATCATGCGGCTGGGCTGGCGTGGGTTGCCAACCTGGGCTGCCTGGAGCTGCATCCGCATCCGGTGCGCTCTGGAAATCTTGACCACCCGGACGAGCTTCGGGTGGATCTCGATCCCGGGCCCGGAGTTGGGTGGGAGGATGTACGCCGGGTCGCTCTCGAGGTGAAGGCGCTGCTTGAAGAGGTTGGACTTTGCGGCTGGCCGAAGACTAGCGGATCCCGCGGAATGCACGTCAACGTGCGCATTGAGTCGCGATGGAGCTTCACTGAGGTGCGCCGTGCGGCGTTGGCTCTGTCGCGTGCCGTTGAGCGGCGAGCGCCTACCCTGGCGAGCTCGAAATGGTGGAAGGAAGAGCGGCACGGTGTGTTCCTCGATTACAACCAGAACGCAAAGGATCGGACGACCTGCTCGGCCTACTCGATACGTCCGCTGCCCGACGCACGGGTCTCCACGCCGCTTCAATGGCATGAGGTTGCCGACTGCGAACCGGCTGATTTCACAGTGCTGACTGTGCCGAAGCGCTTCGCAGAGATCGGGGATCCGCATGCGGGCATGGACGGCGCGCCGGGGTCACTCGATGGGCTGCTTGAACTCGCGGCGAGGGACGAGGCGGGAGGTTTGGGCGATGCGCCTTGGCCACCGCACTTCCGCAAGATGGAGGGTGAGGCGGCACGGGTCGCCCCTTCGCGCGCCAGGTCCGCGTCCACGAAGCCTGCGGCCGCGAAGTCCACCGTGAAGAAGCCGCGATCAAAGATGCCGCTGGTGGTGATCGCGAACTCTCCCAGCAAGGACGACGCGATGGCGGGCCTGGAACGGTGGAAGAGCCGACATCCTGAAGTAGCCGGATTGCTGGCTGTCGATGATGTTCTGGTGGACAGGATGCGAGGCAGATCCTCACTGTGGACCCGCATTCGAGTGAACCTGCGAAATGTGCCCGAAGATATGCGGCCGGCGCAGGAGACGCCCGATCCGGACGACGATCCGACGCGAGATTGGAAGAAGAGGCTAGCCTCCGAGGAGGGCGGGTGAGCACGGCTGGCGAGCGTCAGCGATCAGCGGGAAAGATCTCCATCAACTCCTGGGGCGGAACGACCTCGAGCTGGGCATAGGTGCATTCGCTCGCGCGCTTGTCGATGCGCCACCTTCGGAACTGGGCCATGTGGCGGAAGCGGCTCCCCTGCATGTGTTCATACGCCACTTCGACGACCAACTCCGGCCGCAACGGCACCCAAGAAAGATCTTTGCCCTGGCTCCATCGGCTCTGGCCGCCTGGCATGCGCTGCTCGCTTCCACCGGCGGACGTTCCGGGTTCGGCCCAGAGCTTCCAGGGGTGCTGCGCGAGTGCGTCCTGGCGATAGGGATCGAGGTGTTGAACGAGATCCTGGCGTTTCGCTTGGGTGAAGCTGGCGCAGACTCCGACGTGCTGCAATGTACCGGAGTCGTCGAAAAGCCCGAGTAAAAGTGAGCCGATCGCGGTGCCTTCACCGTTCTTAAGCCAGCGGAAGCCGGCGACCACGCAGTCGCAATCGCGCTCGTGTTTGACCTTGAGCATGACGCGCTTGTCAGGTTCATAAGCGTCGGAGGTCGACTTCGCCATGATCCCGTCGAGGCCTGCGCCTTCGAAGCGGCGGAACCACTCCGAGGCAACGGTCGGGTCGCAGGTTGCCGGGGTGATGTGAATCGGAGGCGCGGAGGATCGAAGCAGCAACTCTAATTGCTTGCGCCGACCAGCGAACGGCTCGCCCGTGAGATCGCGGTCACCTTCTGAAAGCAGATCGAAGAAGACCACCGAGGCAGGGGTCTGCTCCGAGAGCAGCTTAACTCTGGAAGCGGCGGGGTGAATGCGAAGCTGGAGCGCCTCAAAGTCGAGGGCGCCTCCCCTCGCGATGACGATCTCGCCATCGAGCACACATCGCCGGGGAAGTTCGGACCGCAACGCTTCGAGCAGCTCGGGGAAGTACCGGTTCAAGGACTTTCCATCGCGGCTCTGGATCAGGATCTCGTCGCCGTCGCGGAAGATAAGCGTACGAAAGCCGTCCCACTTGGGTTCGAAGGCCCAGGTATCACCAGAGGGGATCTCGCCGACTCGTTTGGCGAGCATGGGGGGGACGGGAGGATTTACCGGAAGATGCACGCATCAGTTATACCGTGTCGCTTCGGTCAGGGGTTCTTAGACTCGGCCGCATAACTCTGCCGAGCGATCTCTGGCGAAGAGGGCGGGGATACGTGAGAATAGCCCGATGAGTTCTGTGCGCATAGATAAATGGCTGTGGGCCGCCCGGTTTTTCAAGACACGCGGGCTAGCTGCGAGCGCCTGTGAGCTGGGCAGGATCGAATCCACCGGGCAACGAGCCAAGGCCGCGCGGGAGGTGCGCGTTGGCGATAGTTTGCGGGTGAAGAATGAGGGCGGGGAGTTTCAGGTTGAGGTCCTGGTGCTGAGTGAGGTACGCGGTCCGGCAGCCTTAGCGCAGACCTTCTATCGCGAGACGGAGGAGAGCCGTGAGCTGCGGCTGAAGGTGGCCGAAGAGCATAAGGAGATGGTTCGACTCGGGATCATAACGGAAGGAAAGCCGTCGAAACGGGATCGTCAGGACCGCAGCCGGTTACGGGGTAAGGTGCATCGATTCTGACTTAGTCGGATATTCGCGACTTTCTGGAAGGAATGCAGATATGGTCCCGTTCAGGGTTCAGGTGCTGAAGGGATCGGCGGCGTCGGGGCTCCACCCATAATGCTTCGGCGTTCCTTTGAAGTCCCACCGCTCTGGCGTGGTTTCGGCGAGCCAGTCTGTAGCGACGCCGGTGGAATTGCCAGCGGACGCGATGGCAAAGGCCTCCTTGATAGCCGCCTTCTGTTCCGGGCCTATGGCGTCGGGGCCGGGCGAGAGAAATAGGCTGGTGCCGCTGCGGGCGAGGAGGTCTAGCCATTGCCGGTTTAGCTCCCATGGAATAGCCTTGGTGATTCCGACGCAGTCTGCATCGAGATCGAAGAACGTGCGATGTTGCGGGAGACGGTAGGCGAGGGTGTTGACTCCCATGCGACGCGTGCGCTCCCACTCGCGGCCGCTGGTGTCGTCGCCGGAACGCTGAATTTCGAAGAGGCCCGCAGCCTGGTGTGCGACGGTGTTGCAGCCAAGGAGCAAGGCCTTTTCACCGGCAGCGGCGCGAATGCTTTGATAGAAGTCGAGAATGATCTCGGCGTTGGTGCGGCTGCGATCGTGGAAATTCCAGTCTGGAAGGGTAGGCTGTGCGCCCATGTCGAAGCCCCATTGGCCAAGCAGGTCATAGGTGGAGAAGTCATGCTTGATCGCACCCGGTGAGAGCGGATCTGCTCAGCTAGCTTCGCCATATCCGGGAATCGCGGATTGCCCTCCCAACCTGCGTCAATTACAGAGAAGGGACGTGGACCGGCAGTGGGAGCGAGCGACGCAAGGAGGTCCGTATCGCGCAGAATGCCTTCCGCGGTGTTGCTGCCGTAGGCGTAGTACCAGTCGTTGCTTCCGAAGACAGGCTCTGCTGGGAGACGCGGGTGGGGGCAGAGGAGGCGGCACAGACCCTTGAGACTTCTGAACGGTGTCTCGCCAGGCTGGCCCTGCCTGGTGATGACGGTGGCCGCGGCGAGCTCGCGTCCCCCGAGAAGAACGCCGCCCCCTCCATTTGAGAGATCGAGCCAGAGCGAGACGCCTTCGGGGTCTACCTGCCAGAAGCAGAGTGCGGCGGCTCCGGTGCGCACACCGTAGTATGGGTGGTTCGGCCGTTGTGCGCGGCGAAGTACCAGGGGAGCACACGCTCGGGAGCTATGCTGCGCCACGCGAGCTCGCCGTAGCTGCGCTCCCACGCATCTCCCATGTACAGCGACGCGGGGGAGGGCTTCGCGTTCCAGCGGAGATGAATGCGAACAAGCGGAACGGTGGGAGCTGTGACGACAAGGGGAAGGGAATCGGCGGTCGCGACAGCACGGACCTGAACGCCGCTCGCCTCCCACGTCGAGCCCGAGCGCGATAGCACGGCACGTGAGGGCTTCTTCCCAGTGAAGGGTTCGGTGTAGGCAATAGCTTGATCTGGCGTCCGCAGAATTTCGAGGAAGTCGGTGGCGCCGTCTTTGCGTGTGTCGGGGATTGCCGCAGTAGCTTGCTTGCTCGCCGATGCAGCAACGAGAGCGGCTGCTGCGGTGAGAAAAGATCGGCGGTTTGCCTGTGCCAAGTTAACCTCGTGGATTCGCGATCGGTTTATTTACCAGGTCAAGCTTCCCATGAAAAGACGGCTCTGGCGAGGTTTGACAAAACGATCTTACAATCCTGTGTTATCCGGCATGAGAGTCTCAGAGCCATGTATCTCTTTGGCTCGCTGCAGTGTTCAGTTCCAGCACTCGTCTGCCAAGTACCTTCGGTTCGGATCGGATTATGTCTTTAGTCCGTCGGTGTTCAACCACTTCAACGCGGGCTTGAATGGGCTGGTGCTGCTAAGCCAGTCGAATGCAGTCAATGGCACGGACTACCCCGCCTTGCTGGAGATCAAGGGTGCCAGTGGCCCCACCTTCCCGGAGATTGGATCTACGAGCGATCGCTCCTACGGGGGGCTCGGGTATAACAACGACACAGTAGACCATGTGAACGCGCTCGTGGTTTCGGACAGTGTGTCTGCGATTCGGGGTGCTCACACGGCGCGCTTCGGTCTGGACTTGCGTCAGGAGCAGTTCTCACACGCCAACGTTGCGGGTGGCTCGGGTAGTTACGATTTTGAGCGCTACCTGACGGCGGCCGCGCCAGGCAGTGATCTCACGGGCGATGGCTTTGCGAGCTTTCTGCTTGGACAGGTCAATCAGGTCGGGTCCTTCAACATTTCAATCGCGTATTCGTAGAGAACTAGTATGCCGGGTATGTTCAGGATGACTACAAGATTGCGCGTAATCTCCTTCTCAATCTCGGTCTGCGCTATGACATAGAGACACCGGCATGAATCGCATGGAAATCTCTCAAATTTCAGTCCAACGACCCCGAACCCCGGGGCAGGCGGTCTACCGGGTGCGCTGGTGTTTGCTGGGAATGGTCCGGGACGCATGGGTGGAGGCGGTGAGTTTGCGAAGACGTGGATGAAAGACTTCGCGCCGCGGCTCGGGTTTGCGTTCGCTCCGGATTCTGGACATGGAAACACCTCCATTCGAGGAGGTTTTGGCATCTATTACGGCCCGCTCGATTACGCGGCGTTTGGGGGGATAAATCAGCTCGGCTTCTCCGCGCAGCCCACGTTTAATATTGGAGATAAATTCACGCCAGCCATTGCTGGGTCGATCGATGCTGGGATCCCCAGCTATCCCAAGCCGCGGAACCTCGATCCAACCCAGGCCAATGGTCAGTCAGTAGGGAACCAGTTTAATCCTGGTTACATCGCTGCCTCCTACGGCCGCCCGGGAATGACACTGAATTGGAGCCTCGAGGTGCAACAGCAGTTAGCGACTGACGTGATGGTTACCTTCGGGTACATAGGCCAGTCTTCCTCGCACTTACGTTCAGCGCTGGCGCAGATCAACAATGTAAACCCGACTTCTCTTCAACGTGACGAATCGACATCACTTCAGCCAGCCTGATACTACTTTGACCGATGCTACTTTCGGCTCGTACCAAAGTACGTTTGGCGACCCAAGGATTGTGCAATTTATTCTTCGGTATACCTTTTAGGAAATTATCGTCTCGCGTCCGCCTGACCGGCATTCTCTTTCCACCATTGTTCTGGTAGAGATGCATTTGGCGCTCGGCTAAGAGTTGGAGCAAGACACCGTTAAGAAAGGGAGGCGAGGTCGGTGGAGAGCTTTTCCGTTCTTGATTGCGGTCGCCGTGTCCATCTCCGCTACGGAGGGCATGGCTCAAGTACAGGATCAGGTCCGGGCCGGCGCTTTGCAAGGAGAGTTTCAGCAGGGCACCGAAGCGCTGCGAGCAAATCGATTGGATGAGGCTATCGCCATATTTACAAGGATCACGCAGGCTGCGCCGCGCTCCGCTGAAGCCTACGAGAATCTTGGGTTAGCCCTGTCGCAGGCAGGTAAGAACGAGTTAGCAATTACGGCTCTCTCCCGAGCCGTCGCACTCAAGCCAGCGTTGGTTGGTGCGCATTTATTCCTTGCGATTTCGGAGTACAGGCTGGCTCATTTCGAGCCTGCATCGGCGGCGGCGCGCAAGGAGACGGCACTTTCTCCCAGCGATGCGCAGGCTTGGATGTGGCAGGGCATCATCGACCTTGCGTTGGATCATCTGGCCGAAGCGATGGATGCGCTCAACCGAGCTCACCACCTTGACCCGAAGAATGTGGATATCCTCTACCAGCGTGGACGTGCTTCGCTCGATCTCTCTCGCGAGAATTATGAGCAGATGTTTCGCGAAGATCCAAACTCCTGGCATGTGCACCAGGTGCTCGCCCAAGCAGATGTTGAGGCCGGCCGGGATCCGGATGCGGTCGAGCAGTTCCGCCTCGCGATCGCATCGGCACCGCCGCAGAGCGGGCTTCATGAGGCTGAAGGAACCGCGTTGTGGAGGCTGGGGAAGTTCGACGAGGCCGAGGCCGCATTTCGGGAGGCGCTTCGGATCGATCCCGCCGACCTCGTCGCAACCTACAAGCTTGGGTGCCTCGAGGTCGATCGGTCCAGAGCATCTGAGGCGAAGCCGCTTCTCGATCAGGTTTTGCGCAGACCCTTCCTTGAAGCTCGCGCGCTATTACCTTGGCCGGGCGCAGACAGCTCGGCGAGGAGGCCGCCGCCGTGAGCTCATTCCAGGAGACCGTCAAATCGGACGTGGATCCGGAGATCATTCGGCAGGCCTATTTCAGCTCTCGCGGGCTTACCGGCGTCTGCACCAGACCTCCCAGGCCGAAGCCGCGCAGGCCAAATACCGCGCCCTCGATCAGGAGAACAGGGAACAAGCTGCAGGGGCGCATGGAGGAGATACGCACCGCGACACGCGACTTCCGCCTCCCCGGTTGAACCGCCTGATCCTGACCACTAAGCAGGATGCATCAACTATCGTGCGGCTCTCCCATGTGCCGCACCGTCATGTGAGTAACGCGCATGTTCGTTGGCAGCACGCAGGCAAAGACGATGGACTCGGCGACCTCTGCGGCGTCCATCATGTAGGAGTGGGCGACTGACTCTTCGGTTCTTCCCCTGCCAATTGCGAACTCGGTTTTGACTCCGCCCGGACACAGGACACCCACCTTCACGCCAAAGGGTCGAAGCTCACCTTCGATCGCTTGCGCAAATCCGACCTGCGCGAACTTCGAAGCGCAGTACACTGCCTCGTTCGCGTAGCCTTGGAGGCCAGCGACCGACGAGATGAAAAGGATGATGCCCGAACGCTGCTGCACCAGGTGGGGTACGGCCGCGCGGGAGAAGACGAAGGAGCTGCGCATATTTGCGTTCATCAGTTCGTCATACTCCTCAACCGTAGTCTCGGCGAGTCGTTTATAGTTTCCCTGCCCGGCGTTGTTAACAACGATGTCCAATTTGCCAAACCGAGACAATGCCAGAGCAATAGCCCCTTGAGCGGTCTGCTCCAGACTAGCGTCGCCGGTGAGAAAGTCCGCCTCGCCTCCCGCGTCCCGAATAGCACTGCATAACTCCCGCAGCCGGGCCTCGCGTCGCGCTGTCACGATGACCTTTGCTCCTTCGACGGCCAGAGCTTTGGCCGTTGCCCAACCGATGCCGGAGCTGGCCCCTGTAACAACGGCCACTCGATCCTGTAGGCGTTCTCTACTCTCAAGCTTCCCTAAATCCATAGTGACCACTCCTCAGAAAGCTCCCTTGTTCTGGCGCAATCCCCTGCCCTTGGCGGACCTCAACCTACTAGAACCGGGATCTAGGTTCTAAACCGGGGCGCAGACCGTCCACCACTCGCTCCCTCTAATGACCTTCGGGTGCAGCGACACGCTCGAGCAGCAGGGCAGTGCTATCGTAGTCGCCGGCCAGCCGCAACGACACACCCTCATTCATCAACGCCGACCCGCTCACGACTTCCTCGCCAGCGTACTTCGCCGCATCCAGCGCGGATACCTTGTACCTCAGATTCGGCTCCAGCCCCTGTAGTCGCACGCGTCCGTAAGGGGATCCAAGCCGTTGCGAGTGAAGATAAGCCAGTAGGAGGGCCTGCTTTCCATCCTGCGCCACATATTCCACCGAGGACTCGTCGCCCGCGCCCGGTCTCGCCAGGCGGTACAGCAACCCCTCCTGAACCGTCTCGCGAACGCGCTTATCGAACTCTACCAGCCGCTTTCCAAGCTGCATCTCCTCCGGCGTCCAATGATTCAGATTGCCCCCGATTCCCAAAGCTCCCCCCATCGCAACCAAGAATCGAAATTCAAGGGGAATCACTCGTTTGTCGAGGTAATTAGGGGTGTCAGTGACCCACGAGACCATGGTCGCGGGTGCATAGGCATGGGTGAATCCATCCTGAATATCCAAGCGATCAAGCGCGTCCGTGTTATCGGAGGGCCAAACCTCTTCCGTATATTTGAGAATTCCCAGGTCGACTCTTCCACCACCGCCTGAGCAGGATTCAATCTCGAGCTCAGGGTGCGCCTGTCGAAGCCTGGCCAGAATCTCGTAGAGGTTCTCTACGTACTGGACGTAGATCTCCTTCTGCTTGTCTCTTGGAGCAGAAGCCCACCCCGGCTCCGACCAGTTCCTGTTGTAATCCCATTTGAGAAATGCAATATCGTTCTCACTCACTAACTTGTTAAGGAAATCAAAGACGAATTCCTTGACGTCGGCCCGTGCGAGATTGAGCACAAGCTGATTCCGCTCTTCCGTCGAGGGGCGCCCGGCAAAGCTCATGACCCAGTCGGGATGCGCTCGGTAGAGGGCACTGTCCGGGTTCACCATCTCCGGTTCGACCCATAGGCCGAAGTCCATACCCAGCCCACGAACTCGATCGACCACTGGTTTCAACCCATTTGGAAACTTCGTTCGGTTCACTTGCCAGTCGCCAAGTCCGGCGCCGTCGTCCTTTCGTTCGCCAAACCAGCCGTCATCGATGACAAACCTTTCAACGCCCAGCGCGGCCGCTTTCTGAGCCAGCTCAAGCTGACCGGTCTCGGTCACAGCAAACCCCGTCGCCTCCCAGGAGTTGTACACGATTGGCCGCGGTTTCGACTCCGGTGCTCGGGGCAGAATCACCTCGCGTTGAAACCGGTGCAGCAGGCGCGAGGCCCCGCCCTGCCCATGGGCCGTGAATCCCGCATAGAATCGTGGCGTCTCCAGAGACTGTCCCTTGTCCAATTTGTAACTGAAGTCGAACGGATTGTAGCCGCCCGTAACCCGCACCTGATCGAAGCTCGTGTCTTCAACCGCGATCCGCCAACTACCGCTCCAACCGAGCTCACCAAACCATACCGGTCCCGACTCCTCGTTTGTCTCCGACCTTCGCCCGATAGCAAACCATGGATTCGTCTGGTGTGACGTGCTTCCACGCCGGCTCTCAAGGACCGCGACGCCGGTCTCGACTAGCGCCGTGTGCATCTGCCACTCGCCTCCCCATCGCCCTGTTAGCCAGCTCCGTTCATAGTTCTTGCCCGGAGGCAGATTCCAGCTAGCCGATTCAGCTTGCTCAACCGTGACAACCTGGCCACCTCGATTTTCAATGCGTGACCATCGAGCTAAAATGCCCTGCTTGGGATACGACTTGTAGAAGAGGTGGACAAACACGGGCTGAACCGTGTCGCGCAAGGTGATCTCGAGCGTATCGCCGTCCTGCTTATATCCATCGTAGCGAAGCACAAGGGTACGATTCCCATCGGCGAACGTGACCTTCAACGCGGGCTCTGTGTACAGCCCTTTTCCCCAGCCCGCGTACTCGAGCGGTGTCGACGAGACCTCGGCGTCGAAGGAGGATCGGTCCTTAATGGCGAAAGCTGCTGGAAGCGATGCGTCGGTGGAGAGCCGTTGACCCCAGTAGAGCGTCTGCAGCATCCTCTCGTCATTGACGCCCAGAATGTAACTCATCTCTCCGGCCTCAATCGTCCATTGCTGTTTCGCAGCGTCGTAACGGATCGAGCTTTGGGCGAAGGAACAAGTCGCAGCAGCAAAAAAGCCGCACAGAAGCAGCAAGCGTCGAACACTCATTCGGGTTTACCTTCGGTTCAGAAGCTATGGAACGCTTACCGGACTTTACCAGAAGGGACCGGAACGGCACGCAACGTAGTTATCTCCGGCTGATTGCTGCTGGACGGCAACAGATGTCTCCACCAGCCGCCTGCCGGAGGGCAACGAGAGGTCACGAGCCAAGGCGCGGTCGTTCCAATAGTTCGAACGCATGACGTCTTCGGACGGTGGCAGTGGGTCAAGATCGAAGGGATATCGCAAGGCAAGGAAGAAGAGCACCAGCAGAGCGAGACACTTGATCTCTCCACCGAGGGTGACAGATCTCACAATCACCTCGGTCTCCGGGGCGAGCAACACCGCCATAGTCAGCAACGTAGGCAAAAGCCCCGGCACGGGCGCGCCGCGTTTCGCTGATCGGACGGCAATCAGCAACAGAAGAGCGCACGGTGCGTACAGGTGGATCAGGGTGTAGTCGAACGAGACCGGCGGCAGAAGGATCGACGCGACCGTCAGGGCAGAAATCTGATTCACGACTGGCAGCTTGCGAATGCGCGCGATGAAGATCACCGCGCCTGCCAGCGCAACCACCGGCGTGTACAGCCGCAGCATCAGCGCAACCTCAGCTGCGGGAATTTTCCGCGGTCCATGTTGCAGGAAGCTAACGACAGAAAAGATGCGTTTCCCGAGCTGGAAGAGAGAATGGTCGAAGCCGTTGATCGCTAACACATAGTGCTGGCGAAAGTACTCCAACCCATCGGAGGTGCCGCGCCAGGATGCTGCGACGGAGCCGGTCTCGAGCCAAAGGGAGCCCGCCGTCAGGGCTAGGCCGACAAAACATCCGAATGCCAGTTGCTTGTACTGCCGGCGTGCCACCAGCAGCCCGAGAAAGACGAAAGGGAATAGCTCATAGAGCCAGCGATGCTAAAACATGCAGCCGCAGCGTAGGGGCGGTCGCGCAAGAATGCCCACAAGCCAAGTGCGCCAATGAGCCACACAAGTGATTCGGAGTTTGCCTGCTCGATCTCGAACCACATAGGGAACGAGACCGCAAAGGCGGAAATCACCGCGAATATCCCGAAATTCGATAGACCCTCGCGGCGTAGAGCGCGAACAAACATCGCAGCCGCCGCAGCGAAACCGAGCAATATAGAAGAAAGAAAGGTTCGCAGCGGCCAGGGTGTGCGAAACAGTGCAGCAAAAATCAGTGCCAGAGGTGCCGGATAGGTGAACGGATAGCCCGGTGCGCTGAAGAAAGAACCCGTGTGGAAGGCCGCAAATCGCGATCTGAAGATAGTGAAATCTTCAAAGGGCGGGTAGTACGGCATCAACGGCCAAACATAGGGAAACCCATTGTGGAAGTGCAAGCGGCATACAAGCTCGGCGAAGCAACACACCAGAGATAGTGCCGCAAAGATCTGCAGCGCACGCCGGACGGAGCACGGCAGATCAATCGTCCCCTCGGAACGAGGCTTTATCATGCAGTTACCCCAATATTCCATCAACAATGGGAGCCCGGGGGAGTGGCACCATCATAACCGGCATCTCTGCTTCTGTTCCGTTAAATTCTAGCGGGCCTTCTCCCAGGCAATGGTGCTCTCAATGCCTTCCTGCTTCGAGACCTGCGGCTCCCATCCGAGCAGTCGGCCAGCCTTCCCGTTATCCGCAACGAAGTACTTCTGGTCGTTTGCCCGCCACGGCAGCTGGCGATAGTTCATCGTCACTTTGAGCCGCTCCTCCAGATGCTGGAACAACTCCAGCAGCGACATACTGTTCCGGTATCCGCCCCCGATGTTGAAGGCTTGCCCCTTACCGTGTTCGACATGCTCGTGCGCCGCCATGTAGCACCGCACCGCGTCCGAGACGTGGAGCAGGTCGCGTACCTGCTTTCCGTCGCCATTGATGGTGAAGCTATGCGCGGGGTCAGCCGCCGAGAGCATAGCCTGCTGGCAGAACCATCCGACCCATCCTTGATCGAAGGTTGAGATCTGCCTCCCGCCGTAGATGGTTGAATGGCGGAACACCAGCGCTCGCACGCCGAAGTTCCGAGCGTACTCGAGCATGTACTGGTCGGCGGCGCCCTTGGAGCAGCCATACGGTGTGAAGAACTCAAGGCGTGCCCGCTCGTTGATCTCCTTCGCACCCTGAGGTTCGTAGCGCGTTGCAGTCTCCTCGAGAACGCAGTCTTCAAGCTCTCCGTAAACCTTGTTGCTGGAGGCGTAGACCACGGTCGCGTCAGGGGCGTACAGCCGAACCGCCTCCAACACGTTGATAGAGCCAAGCACGTTTACTTCGAAGTCGCGTCTGGGGTTGGCCAACGACGTCGTCATCGCCACCTGCCCGGCCAAGTGAAAGACGCACTCTACGGGAACCGAACGAAAGATCGCATCGAGATCGGTTGCAATGCGTGTGTCCGTATGGAAGAACCGGAACTCGCCCAGTGTCCGTAACCACTCCAGATTGGTGTGCGTTCCGGGCCGGGTGAAGTTATCGACAACAACGACCTCCTTACCCTGTCGAAGCAACTCCGCCGTCAGGTTGCAGCCGACGAAGCCACAGCCGCCCGTGATGAGATATGCCACTTACCTGCCTCCGCGTATTTGGGTCTGCTCGGCCTTCAGAAACCGGCGCATCTTCTTCATCGAACTCAGGTAGCTCAAGGCGAAGGCGCCTAGCTTGCGCTTACTTTCGCCAGCCTTGCGCCGTTCAAAGGTTACCGGCACCTCAACCGTCGTCGATCGAGCCGGACCGAAGACCAGCCGGATCAGAATCTCTTCCACAATGTCAAAATCGTTCGACTCCAGCCGCAGCGCACGCAGTGGATCTCCGGTGTAGAGGCGGAAGCTGTTGCTCACATCCTTCACCTTGAGACCGAACGCGATGCGGTAGACGTGGTTCAGCATGCGGCTCATCCAGATCAGGGTCGCCGGATTTTCCGTCTGGCCGCCACGCACGTAGCGCGATCCGATCACGATGCCATACCGGCCCCGCTCGGCCCAGAGCTTCGGCAGATCACGCGGGTTGTGGGATCCGTCTCCATCCATAAACAGCACATACCTGCCGTGCGAGTGGGATATACCGGTGCGCACCGCGTCCCCGTAAGAGTTGCCACCCGTGCGAAAGATGTGTCGCGCTCCCGCGCTCAAGGCTACCTCCCTGGTGTCATCGACCGGCTCCATCGTGTCCACGACAAGCACCTCAAACGATGGCGTAAGCTGCTCCACGTCGCGGACCAGTGTCGGTAGAAACTGTTCCAGGGCGCGCGCCTCGCGGTACGCAGGCATCACGATGCTGAACTCGCAAGAGCTCTGTGGGTCGGACGTAATCAGGTTGGAAGATTCGGCCATGGAGTGTTGTCTGGTTCCTTTAGGTTGAGTTCCGGTGCGATCTCCTGCGCGAGCTGCCAAACGGCATAGGAGAGACTGATCTCTGGCTGCCAACGAAGCGCTTGGCGGGCCAGGGCCGTGTCGGCCACAAGGTGATGAGGCTCATAGGCATGTGCCTTGCGCACCCCAAAACGGAGGTTGGTGCGAAGGCCGAGCTCCGCGACGACGCGCTCCACCAGGTCGCGAACCGTGCGGGCCTGTCCGCTTCCGAGGTTAAATTTCTCGACCAGACTCTCCTGCTCGCGATCAACGGCCGCGACTACGGCGCACGCAATGTCGTTCACCGCGCAGAAGTCTCGCACCTGCAATCCGTCCGTCATCTCCACCGGGGCCCCTGCGAGGGCAGACGTAAGGAGGTGCGGAAAAAGGCGGCCGCCGCCATCGTGCCGACCCGTAAAGGAGAAGGGTCGCAGGATCGTAAGCTGCCTTCCAAACTCTGAAGTCGCCGCCTGCAACATCAGATCCGCCGCGGCCTTGCTCGCGCCGTAGGGATGCAGCGCCTCAATTGGATCGCTCTCCACCAGCGCCCGGTTCTGATTCCGGTACACCAGCCCGGTGCTGATATAGATGAAGCGCGACTTGTGGTTGAACCGGCAGTTCATCTGGAACAGACCCAGGGTCGACTCCACATTGAAGCGCATCATGTCGAACCACGTCCCCTTGGGCGGGCGAAGGCCGCTCGCAGCACAGTGCAGGATGACGTCTGGACGGGCGCGCTCGAAGATCTGCGCGGTATGCACAGCGTCCGAGAGCTCGTGTTCAATAAAGTGCACAGACCGCGGGAAGTCCCGGAGGCGCGGGTGCGTTCCGCGGATCGGAGCGATCACATGAACGTCGGGGCGCGCGGCCAGCAGTTTCAGTACGTTATATCCCAGAGTTCCGGTCGCCCCGGTCAGCAGGATGCGTTTCGGAGAGGACCTTATTGGTGACACGTCGGAGGTCGGCTTCGTGGCCTCCTCCATGGCGGAGGTGGGCCCGAGCAGCCGCTCATTTCGATCTGAATTTGTCTGCCTGCTCAGGTCCGTATTTAAGGTCAAACGATATTTGAAAGCCCACTATGATCGGTCTAGCTTTGGGTGAGTCTACCACCGGACGGATGAGCAACGGATCAGGACGAGCGCTCTCCTCAGCGCTTCCTTTGATAACGAGAGGAACGTACCGCAAGCACCACAAAAACTTTATTCCCTGGACGTGAGTTCGCCTACCGCCGGCAACTCCGGAGCGCAAAAAAGGACCAGCCCTCCGACGACCGCACGGCCCAGCGGCGCCGCCGCTTCTTCCGCCCCCTGACCAAAGGCAAGTGCCACCGGAATCACACCGGCGATCATCGCAAGACTGGTCATCAGCACGGGGCGCAAGCGCTCCGCAGCCGCAGCACGGGCAGCCTCATGCGAGAGCGCGCCCCCGAGACGATTCTGTTCAGCGGATGTGACATCGTGTGCTTCTTGCCACACATAGTCAGAAACTTTGCCGTGAGTGTCTGGTCGGCCTGAGCCCCGGCCAATGATGCTGAGAGTGCGAGTGCGGACGTGAGTGTCGTGAGGATGGTGCGTCGCATAGAGGTTCTCCTGCGGAGGAGATCACAGCGGTTGTGGTTGAGCTTTCGGTGGAAAGATGCCCTCCGTCTGGGCGCTGGCGTGAAGGGTGCCTTTGCGAAGCGAACGTTCCTTCATCATGACGAAGAAGACAGGCACCAGAATGAGAACGTGAATGGTGGAAGTTATCATGCCGCCCACGATAGGTGCGGCAATTGGTTTCATTACATCCGAGCCGATACCTGATTCCCAAAGGATCGGTGCGAGGCTGGCAAGTACGGCGATCACTGTCATGAGCTTGGGACGAAGGCGTTTCACCGCTCCTTCGATAACCGCCTCTTCGATGTCCGCGTCCGTATGAATTTCTCCATGCTGCAGCCGACGTTCCAAGGATTCGTGAAGGTAGACGACCATGACGACGCCCGTCTCAACAGCAATACCGAAGAGCGCGATATAACCCACCCATACGGCAACGCTGGAGTTGTAGCCGAGCAGCCATTGCAGCAGCAGGCCGCCCGTCATGGCATAAATTGTTGGGACAATCAACACAACCGCTTCCGCCGCTGAGTGAAAAACCATATACAACAGCAGGAAGATGATGAAGAAGACGATGGGGAGGATGAGTTTCAGACGTTCCTTTGCCCTCAGCTCGAACTCGTATTCGCCCGACCACTTGTAGCCGTAGCTGGCGGGGATGGAAAACTCCTTCTGCAATCTGCGATTCGCCTCTTCCACGAACCCTCCGTAGTTCGTTCCTTTGAGGTCGATGTAGACATAGCCGGTGAGCTGACCATCCTCGTCACGGATCATCGCGGGGCCGTGAGAGAACGACACTTGAGCGACTTGTCCCAGCGGGATCTGCGCTCCCGAGGGTGTCGCAACGAGGACGCTTCGCATGCGGTCAACGCTATCGCGAAAGTCCTGGGAATAGCGCACGTTGATGGGGTAGCGTTCGCGCCCTTCGATGTTCTCGGCGATGTTCTGTCCGCCGATGCCCGAGGAAACGGCTGTCTGCACATCCGCAACGCTGAGGCCATACCGTGCTGCCTCTGAGCGGTTGACCTCCACGTTAACGTAGAAGCCTTGCGAGATACGTTCGGCAAAGATTGACCGAACTTGTGGCATTGACGAGAGGACGCTCTGCATCTTTGAAGCCAGTTGTTCAATGCCGTCTACGTTCGCCCCCTGCACCTTCAGGCCAAGCGGTGTCTTGATGCCCGTCAGTTCCATGTCCAGACGGTTTTCGACTGGACTCGTCCAAGTGTTCGCCAGACCGGCAAACTGTACTTTCTCGTCCATCTCCCGGATGAGTTTGGTGTACGTCATCCCAGGCCGCCATTGCTTACGCGGCTTCAGCATGAGGGTCGTGTCGTACATATCGAGCGGAGCGTTGTCGGTGGCGCTGTCCGAGCGACCGACGGTGCCGAAGACGCTCTCGACTTCGGGAATAGTCCGCAGGATAGCGTCCTGTTTTTGAAGGAGGGATTTCGCCTGTTCAATTGCAATGCCGGGAAGCGCCGTTGGCATATACAAAGCCGAACCTTCATAGAGGGGAGGCATGAATTGGCTCCCCAGCTTGAACGCAACGGGCAGCGTGACAAGTAGAAACAGCAGATTAACGGCAATCGTCAGCTTGCGATACCTGAGACACAATCGCAGAACAGGCAGATAGATGGCTTGCGTGAAGCGGGAGATTGGATTGGCGCTCTCAGGCTTGAGCCGTCCTCGAATGAGCATCACCATGAGAACCGGAACGAGCGTGATGGCAATGATCGAGGAAGAACCCACCGCTAGCGTCTTCGTCCAGGCAAGCGGCCGAAACATCCGGCCCTCTTGCGCCTCTAGGAGGAAGACAGGCAGGAACGATACAACGACGATGAGCAACGAGAAGAAGAGCGCGGGGCCAACCTGCTTCGCAGCGTTGATGAGTATCTCGCGACGTTCAGGTTCGGACACCGAAGTCGGGTCTGACGCCTGCCGCTCAGAGAGATGGCGGTAGCCATTCTCTACCATCACAATCGCAGCATCGACAAGAACACCGACAGCGAGGGCGATGCCGCCGAGAGACATGATGTTCGAGGTAACGCCGAGGAAGTAGATTGGTAGGAACGAGACGAGCACAGCGATAGGCAAAGCGACAATGGCGATCAACGCTGAGCGGAAGTGAAACAGGAAGACGATGATGACCAGGCTGACGATGATGGCCTCTTCCAGCAAGTCGCGCTGCAGAGTAGCAATCGAATCGTTGATGAGGCCGGAGCGGTCGTAACCTGCCACGACCTGTACTCCTGCTGGAAGTGATGGCGCAATGTCACGGAACCTTTGCTTGACGCCTTAGATGACCTTCAACGCGTTCATGCCTTGTCGCATGACTACGATACCGCCAACCGTTTCACCTTCACCGTTCCACTCGGCTACGCCCTCGCGGATGTCTGGACCGAAGGCGACGCTCCCAAGATCGCGCAGCAGAACGGGAGTTCCGTTCTTGCTGCCCACGGCAATCGACTCAAGATCGTTAAGCGATTTGAGGTAGCCGAGGCCCCGAATCATGTACTGCGCTCCGCTCAGATCGAGCACTCTCCCGCCGACTTCGTTTGTGCTTGCCTTCACCCGGTCGATGACCATCGAGAGAGGGATGTTATAGGCCAGCAGTTTATTCGGGTCGAGCCGTATCTGGTACTGCTTCACGTACCCGCCGATGCTCGCAACCTCCGAGACGCCGGGGACCGTCTCCAGTTCATAGCGCAGATGCCAGTCCTGAAGCGTGCGGAGATCAGCGAGGCTGTGTTTGCCGCTTTTGTCGACGAGGGCATACTCAAACACCCAGCCTGCGCCCGTTGCATCCGGCCCGATAGCGGGGTGAACTTCAGCAGGCAGGCGACCGCCGATTTGCTGAAGGTATTCGACGACCCGCGAACGTGCCCAGTACAAGTCCGTGCCGTCCTCAAAGACAACATACACATAGGAGTCCCCGAACATGGTCTGAGCGCGGACGGCCTTTACATGAGGTGCAGCAAGGAGGCTTGTCACGATGGGATAGGTGACTTGATCTTCGATGATGTCCGGTGGCTGCCCGATCCAACTTGTATGGACAATCACCTGCACGTCGGAGATGTCAGGAAGCGCGTCGAGCGGGACATGACGCAACGACCAGATACCAGCCAGGGTGAGCATTAGAACACCGGTGAATACAAGGAAGCGATTTCGAGCGCAAAGATCAATGATCTTGGAGAGCATGTCACATCCCCCCTTCGGCATTCACCCGCAACTGCTTTGTGCCTATGGTCTGGCCGTTCTGCTTCACCGTCACCGTGACCTGCCACGTTCCACCGGACTCAAGCACGCCGCCTGCACCGTCGTAGACGCCCGGGCTCTTCTGCATGAGCTGGGTGGTCGTGTTCATCGCTCCCATCCCCATAGCCGGCATCGCCGCCATGAAGAAGGTGACGGAGACTTGCGCCCCAGCGACGGGCTGCCCGTTCGCTCCGGTTAGCTTGACGTGGAAGACGTTCGATCCTTTGTGAGCAGGGTTCGGATCGGTGGTGAGATCGATCGCGACCTCAGTTTGAGGTGCTGCTGATGGGTTCGGGGCTGGTTGCCCTGCCCCCGGAGCGGGAGGAGTGTACGAACCCGCCGCCGCGTGTAACTGGGCCTCGGAGTCGAGTAGGAAGTTTGCGGAGGTCACAACCTGCTGATGAGCCGACAAGCCTTTCAGAACGATAAAGTCATCCCCGACTCTCGCCCCGAGGCTGACATCCTTCGGTTCGATGCTGCCACTCCCATGATCGACAAAGACAACCTGCCGGAGACCTGTCTGGAACACCGCCGAAGCCGGAACAACAAGTTGCCGCCCTAACGCGGACTTGAGATCGACGTTCACGAACATCCCCGGCTTCAGAGTGACGCCGGGATTGTTGACCGCCAGACGCACCTTGACGCTGCGTGTCGTCATATCAACTTGAGGCAGTATCTCCTCGACGCGGCCCTGAAACGTCCGTCCCGGATACGCATCGACCGTGATGGCCGAGCTATCGCCGCGCTTCAGCCTGCCTACGTCATTCTGAAACACCTGTGCGTTGACCCAAACGCGGGAAAGATCGGCGAGAGTGTACAGCTTCGTCGCGGGCTCGACATACATATTCGGAAGCGCCATGCGCTCCATGATGTAGCCGGAAGCAGGGGAGTTGATGGATAGCTCGGTTACTGCTTTGCCGGTCTCCTGGAGTTTGGCTATCTCGCTGTTGGGTATGTCCCACTGACGCAACCGTTGTTCCGCCGCCGTCGTCAGGGAGGACGCGCCCGCAGCAACTCCGTCGATGGAGCTTCCGGTGAGAGCCGCCTGACTTCGACGGGCAAGCAGATACTCTTCCTGCGTCGCCACCAGATCAGGGCTGTAAATCGTGAACAGCGGATCACCCTTGCGAACGTACTGATAAGTGGCGTTCGCAAATACCTTGCGGATATACCCGGAGAACCGAACCTGCACGGACGATTGAAGACGTTCGTCCACATCGACCGTTCCGGTCGCTCGAATCTCATCGCTCAATTGCTTGTACTCAACTGTCCCGGTCCTAACTCCAATGCTGTTCATCTGCTCGCTCGACAGTTGCAGCGGCACCAGCGGCGCTTCTATCTTGGCCGCCGGCATGGAAGCATCCTTGCCCGCGTCTTTGCTCATGTCTGCTATTGGACCCGACGCAATCGGTTGAACGCCTGCTGGAGCGGATGGTGTAGGAACGATGAACTTGGTGCGGTAGATAGAGACACCAGCCACAACTGCGAACAAAGCAACCCAGAATAGAGATGTACGGAGAATAATTTTGTTCATCGCAGATGCGCTCCCGTCAGGGTCTCAAGACGTGCAAGGGCGGTCTCGTGGTCGAGCAGCGCTTGTTGATAGTCATGCTCAAAGGTGAGGACATCGAGCAGAGAGGACAGCACCGGCGCGAAGGCTTGCTTGCCGGATTGATAGGTCGTCTGTTCGGCCCGAAATGCGGCCCGCGCTTGCGGCAAAAAACCGTCCTGATACTCCGTTGTCAGCTCGGCCGTATTCGTCACGGCGATATATTGCTTTTGGACCTCAGCGAGTTGCTGTTGCACCTGCGAGTCGAGTTCTTGCTTGGACCGCTCCAGAGACTCAGCGGCTTCCGCCACACCTGCTTCGACCCGCTTGCGCCGAGGAAACCGCATGCTGACGGTCAGCATGTAGTAGTCGCGGTAGCCACCGCCCGTCTGCTGAAACATATAGTCAACGTTGAAGTCCGGCTTGCCTTCGCGCTCCGCCGACTTCAGTTGGGCACCCTGCTTGTGGACACTCGCCGTGTCAACCGAGACAGCCGGGTTATGAGCAAGAACGAGGTTCTGCAAATTCCTCGCCGGTCCGTTGCAGCGGAGTCAGTGAAAGCGGTTCTGGAATGATGTCGGGGGAAGACTGCAAACGGTGCAGCATTTGCTTCAGGCTGGCTTGAAGCTGCCCCATCTCCTGATGGTGCATGGTCACCTCACGCAGGATCTTCGTATGCTCGATCTGCGCTTTCAGCACTTCGGCTTGGCTACCTTGTCCGAGGCTGTATCGGGACAAGCCCGTCTCAATCATCGGCTTCAAAACGGCATCGTTTCGAGCGAGAATCGAGAGCGTTGCATCCCGATAAGCCAGGCGCAGATAGAGCTCCTTGACCTGATCCGTGATCGACGCCCGGAGGAGGTCTGCCTGCGTCTGCTGCATATCGGCTTCCCGGTCTGCTACGTCGCCCTTGAGTCGGAGCTTTCCGGCGTAAGGAATCTCCTGTGACGCTCCGAATCCGATGTACGCGAAGTCGCTATTGCTAAAACCCGCGAGGGGTTTGGGACTGCCAACGCTGAAGGTCTGAACCGTGAATTGCGGGTCGGGCAGCGTCGTCACCTGTTGGGCGACGTGTGTCGCCGCTTTCCAGGCATGGTCAGCAGCCGAGAGTTGGGTGTTGCTCGACTGTGCTTCCGAAATCAACGTAGCAAGAGGCGTTGGCATCCCGGCCATCTCCTGCGCGAACGCAGATGCACCAATCGCAATGGCCAATGCGGCCAAGCCGAAAGCCCTATACAAGGCCAGCTTCATGGAAATACTCCTGTCTCGATTTGCAGTTCAGATATGAGCGCGCATGGAAGCGCGACTCGAATCTTCAGCGAGAGAGGAGCGATCTAGACTCTGAGAGCAGAGGTGATGGAGGGCGGAGGCTTTGGCGGCGAGTGTTCCGGGCGCTGTACCCAGCCGTTTGTTGCATCGTGAGGCGGAAAAAGATCAAACAACGAAACCCACACAACGGCAACAAGAGGATGGAACGACACCGGATCCGACCGGAGAGCGCTGTCGTGTAACGTCCCCGGAGTCATCTTGCAGCAATCGTGCGAGGCCGCCATCTCCATCTGTCCGCAATCGTTCTTCATCATGCGGCAGCAGGCGCGCTCTTCGGCCGTCACCCCCGCGTCAGGAGCCATACATGCCATTGCAGGCGCCGCGAAACACACTAACAGCAGCAGAATAGCGCCGAGTTGGCGGAGAGAGCTCACTTGAAAAGAATACGCCAAGACCCTCTCGGTTGGCATTTCTCATCGTTTTGGCATCGAACAGGGAAAGAGTAGATACTAAGTTCATGAGATTTCGCGTGACATTGACGAGCCTGTTGACAGTGATACTTCTGTCCCTTTCGTCAATTGCGTCCGCTTGCGAAATCGAATGCGACATGTCAACGTCGGGGTCGAGCTGCGGGGAAACAAGGGGCGTCAATCCACAGCTGCCAGCAATGGCGAGCATGATGCCGCAGCACGCCTGCTGTGGACGATCGATCAACTTTTCTACGCCTGCTTGCCATGACCAGGTCCTTGCAAATCAGCCTGCGCTTCCGTTGGAGCGGGTCAGCATCGCTGTCCACTCGAATGGGAGTACGCCGGTCGTCATTCCCGCAGCGTCCCTTGTCGTCGCACTCGAATTGACCGCGTCGACCCCGGTACGTGGTCCGCCTCGGTTCCGACCAGCCTCGCCGGTCTCCCTCCACACGACTCTCCGCGTATAGCCCTCGCTCCTGAGCGAGTCTTTCGTTCGCGAGCAGAAGTTCGACTTCGCGCCCTTTAGCACGTTGATCGGCTTCGCTGCTGCGACAGCTTTGGAAGCCAACCATCTTCGCGGAGTACCTCGTAATGCCGAACCATCGAACCCTGATTCAGAGCGTCGCGCTCTTTGTTGCGCTCGCTCCCGGTCCTGTCTTCGCTCAACAGCCTCAGTCTGACCAGGCCATGCCTGGAATGAAAATGCCGACCCCTCAAAAGCAGGCACAACCAGCTCCTGCGCCGTGCGTGGAGACCATGCCCGGCATGCAGATGTGTCCTCCGCCCGCCCAAGCTACCGCGGCAAAGCCTGTGGACCAGATGCCCGGCATGAACATGGACCCGGGCATGACCGAGCTGATGCAGCAGATGCAGCCGAAGACCTTTCTTCAGCAGATTCAGCACCACGCCGCCTCGGGTACCAGCGCGGAGCCAAACTCAACGCCAATGCCCATGGTGATGACGATGAAAGGACCGTGGATGTTGATGTTCCACGCAAACGTGTTCATCAACGATACTCAGCAGACCAGTCGGCGAGGTGGAGACAAGCTCTTTTCGACAAACTGGTTCATGCCGATGGCAGAGCGCAAGCTGGGTCCAGGGCAACTGACTCTTCGGGGCATGTTCTCGCTTGAACCGGCGACTGTCACAGGCGAGCGATACCCTCTGCTCTTTCAGCAGGGCGAAACAGCCTACGGCAAACCCATCGCAGATGGCCAGCATCCGCATGACTTCTTTATGGAATTGGCAGCCCTGTACGACCTCAAGCTGGGCGAGACGAGCCTTCTCACGTTCTATGTAGCGCCAGAAGGGGATCCGGCCATAGGACCTACTGCCTACCCGCACCGGGCATCGGCGTTCGAGAACCCCGTAGGTACGCTCGGCCACCATCAGGAAGATTCCACGCATATCGCCAACGATGTCGTCACGGTCGGTTTCACGCACGGCATTGCACGGATAGAGGCCAGCGGCTTCCACGGCAGGGAGCCAGATGAGCACCGCTGGAACATCGACCAGGGTAGGCTCGATTCATGGTCCACACGTCTGACCGTGCAGCCTGGGCAGAACTGGAGTGGGCAATACTCCTATGTCAGGATCAAAAGCCCCGAAGCTCTCTTTCCTTCGGAAGACCAGGGGCGCATGACGGCTTCCGTCATGTACAACAAGCCGCTGGCCCAAGGCAATTGGGCGAACACGGTTCTTTGGGGGCGAACGCGGTCGCTGGGCGACTCAGCCAAACAGAACAGCTACCTGCTCGAATCGACTCTCCGCTTCAAGACTCGGAACTATATCTGGACGAGGATGGAGAATGCGGGACGTTCCAACGAGCTGCTCAATGGAGAGAACCCATTGCCCGCCAACTTCCGGGAAGAGCCGCTGACGCATGTGCAGGCATACACGTTTGGGTACGACCGGGACGTGGACTTGATTCCGCATGTCGCTTCCGCGATAGGAGCGCAGGTGACAGCCTACGGCGTCGGAAAGCCGCTGCAGCCGATCTGCGGAACAGACCCTGTAGGCATCAACATCTTCATTCGGCTCAGGCCCTTTTCCAACAACCAGCGTTGATTGCTTCCGCCCAGGAGAGATCGCTTGAAGAAGCTCGCGGTAGCAGTCGCTCTGGTCGTTGCCGTAACCGCCCTCATCGGACTTGGCGCCTATGTCTACATGAGGACAGCCATGCACGGCTTCAGCGCACAGGCGGAGCCTTCCAGCACGGACGCCATGCTTGCCAGATACGCGCGAAGCACGGCCATGCCTTCCTCGGCCAAGGCTCTCAAGAACTCTGTGCGCTTCACGCCCGAGGTCGAGCATGAGGCCTTGGCCCACTTCGCCGACCATTGCGCGGTCTGCCACGCCAACAACGGAAGCGGACAGACGGTGTTCGGCAAAGGGATGTATCCAAAGCCACCGGATCTGCGCGGCGAGACCCAGAGGATGAGCGATGGCGAGATCTTCTATGTCATCGAGAACGGCATTCGCATGTCGGGAATGCCAGCCTTTGGCGGAGACGGGACCGCAGACGATAGCTGGAAGCTCGTCGCTTTTATCCGCCACCTTCCAAAGCTAACCCCTACAGAAGAGACCGAGATGGAGGCGCTGAACCCGAAGACGCCGGACGAAGCAGCAGAGGAGAAGCAGGAAGAGCAGTTCCTGAACGGCGAGTCCTCTGCACCAGCCGCAACCCATCACCCGAAAGGACATACCCGATGATGAAACGACTTCTTCTACTCATTCTTAGCTTTGGCCTCTTTGCCGGAGCCGCCTACGCCCACAACGGAATGGTTCACGTCATGGGAACCGTTATCGCGATGACCGACACCAGCATCTCCGTGAAGGCAAGGAACGAAAAGGTCCAGACCGTCGCTCTTACGAGCGGGACGAAGTATCTTCGAGGCGAGACCTCCGTCACTCTCAAAGACATCAAGGTTGGCGAACACATCGTCATCCACGCGACCGGCAAACCTGACCATCTCGTGGCCGCTGAGGTCAAGCTGGGAACGATGAAGAACATGAGTGGCATGATGGGCGAGAGTAGCAAGGCGGCTGCCCATTAACCCGTCTCAACAAATCGACACCAAGGAAGACCCAGTGCTGGGCAAAATCATGGCACAGCACGCGAAGTTCCTCAGCTTCCTCCGGTCTCGCGTAGACCCCTCCGCCGCCGAGGACATCCTGCAAGCCGCTTACATCAAGGCGATCGAACACGGCGGAGAGATCCGAGACGGCGAAAGCACCGTCGCATGGTTCTACCGCATTCTTCGCAACGCCATCACGGACAGCTATCGCCGGCAAGCAGCCAGGACCAGGGCGCAGGAAGCCTTCACCGCCGAGGTCCCTCTCAGCTACGAGCCGGAGCTGGAGCAGACCGTATGCGCTTGCGTCGGCGATGTGATCCAGGACCTTAAGAGCGAGTATCGAGATGGGATTCAGCAGGTCGACCTTGGGGGCATGACTGTGCAAGCCTTCGCGGAATCGCAAAGAACATCAGCGAACAACGCCTCCGTGCGGCTGCATCGAGCACGGAAAGATCTTGCCAGGAAACTCACTAGGGTCTGTGGTGCCTGCGCGGAACACAGGTGCCTCGATTGCACCTGCCGAAGACCCCAACTGTAAGACCGGAGCGAGCCATGCGTCAGCAGCATTGGAAAGTTCAGGAGAAGACCATGTGCTGTTGTAGCGAACCAACGAAAGCCGGAGGCAATATGAAGGACCCAGTATGCGGGATGACGGTCGATCCAGCGAAAGCGGCCGCGACCGTCGAGCATGAGGGAACCAGGTATCTCTTTTGTAGGGAGGGATGCGCGACCAGGTTCCGCGCCGATCCGCAGAAGTATCACGCGCCCAAGCCGCCCGCAGCTCCCCCGACGCCCTCAAGGCCAGCCGAGCAGCAGACCGAGTACATCTGCCCCATGGACCCCGAAGTTCACAGAATGGGTCCGGGAGCTTGCCCGAAGTGCGGGATGACGCTCGAACCCGCAACTCTAACAGCGCCGGCGACACGAACGGACTTCGCCTGTCCCATGCATCCGCAGATCAGCCGCCAGGAACCGGGCAACTGCCCCATCTGCGGTATGACACTGGAACCGCGCGAAAGCACCGCTGAGGAGGTCAACCCCGATCTGGTCGATATGACTCGACGCTTTTGGATCAGCGTTGCATTGGCCGTTCCGCTGCTTGCGCTGATGGTCTCCGACCTCATCCCGTCCATGCCGCTTCAGCACCTCCTCTCCGCACGGACATGGGCCTGGATCGAGTTTGCGCTGGCTACCCCCGTTGTCCTCTGGTGCGGCTGGCCGTTCTTTGTGCGGGGCTGGCAATCGGTCCTCAACCGCAGCCTCAATATGTTCACGCTGATCGCGCTGGGAACGGGTGCGGCCTACCTTTACAGCGTTGTCGCCACCTTCGTTCCCCAGCTCTTCCCTCCATCCTTCCGAGCAGAGGGCGGGGAGATCCCGTTGTATTACGAGCCGGCCGTCATCATCATCGCGCTCGTTCTCCTGGGCCAGGTCATGGAGCTGCGCGCACGTAGCCAGACCGGAAGCGCCATCCGTGCGCTGCTTGGCTTGGCTCCCAAAACGGCAAGACGGCTTGACGCCCAAGGTGGAGAGGCGGATGTGTCGCTCGGTCAGGTGCAGGTAGGTGACCGGCTGCGCGTCAGGCCAGGCGAGAAAATCCCCGTCGATGGTGTGGTGCTGGAGGGACACAGTTCAGTCGATGAGTCGATGGTCAGCGGTGAACCGATCCCCCTTGAGAAGGTCGTAGCCGCAAAGGTCACTGGCGGAACCGTGAACGGAACGGGCAGCTTCGTCATGCGAGCCGAGCGGGTCGGCGCAGACACACTGCTCGCGCAGATTGTGAAGATGGTCAGCCAGGCACAGCGTTCGCGCGCCCCGATCCAGCGTCTTGCTGATCGCGTAGCGTCCTTCTTCGTTCCAGCGGTCATCCTTGCGGCAATCTTGACGTTCATTGTCTGGTATCTGGTCGGCCCTCAGCCACGTTTCGCCCACGCTCTCGTCAACGCGGTAGCGGTGCTCATTGTCGCCTGTCCCTGCGCTTTGGGGCTGGCGACGCCAATGGCGATCATGGTTGGAACTGGCCGCGGTGCCGGGGCAGGCATCCTGATCCGGAATGCCGAGGCACTCGAAACGTTCGGCAAGGTCAATACGCTCATCGTGGACAAGACCGGCACCCTCACCGAAGGCAAGCCCTCGCTCCACTCTGTCATCCCCCAGCCGGGTGTAGGCGAAGCAGAACTTCTGCAACTCGTCGCAAGCCTTGAACGTTCGAGCGAACACCCCTTGGCAGCAGCCATCGTGAAGGGAGCCGAAGGGAGAAGGCTCACCCTCACCGAAGTTCAAAGTTTCAGTTCCACTACCGGGAAGGGCGTGAAAGGCACGGTCGCCGGCAAGCAGATCGCCGTCGGAAGCGCGGAGCTCTTCCGTGAACTCGGCGTTGACGCCGGGCCGCTCCTCCGTCAGGCGGAGGCACTGAGACAAGAAGGACAGACCGTAATGATGATTGCTGCTGAGGGTAGAGCGGCAGGGCTCGTCAGCGTCTCCGACCCAATCAAGCAATCCACGCCTGATGCCATTCGCGAACTGAAGGCGGCTGGCCTAAAGGTCGTCATGGTCACAGGTGACAACGCGACCACGGCCAAGGCCGTCGCGGACAGGCTCGGCATTGAGTTTGAGGCCGACGTTCTACCTCAGCAAAAAGCTGATGTTGTTGAGAGGCACCAGCGGCAGGGCTTGATTGTCGCGATGGCCGGCGACGGAGTGAACGACGCACCCGCCCTAGCTCAGGCCAATGTTGGGATTGCGATGGGAACCGGCACTGACGTTGCAATGGAAGCGGGCGCCATCGCGCTTCTAACCGGCGATCTTCGCGGCATCCTGCGGGCCCGCCGACTCAGCAAATCGACGATGCATAATATTCGACAGAACCTGTTTTTTGCGTTCGTCTATAACGCTGTGGGGGTGCCGCTCGCGGCGGGTGTGCTCTTTCCAGTGTTTGGCTTGCTCTTAAATCCGATGATCGCAGCTGGAGCCATGAGCTTCAGTTCCGTATCTGTCATCGCAAACAGTCTGCGACTGCGAAACGCCAAGCTATAGCGGATCGACGGTATGGTGCTCCAGCCCTGCGGGCGAGCGCCTAGATTTATTGGAGTAAATGGGAGTGAACCTAATCTTCGGACTCACTCTAAGATTGTGATTTGATTGGTTGCGGGGGTAGGATTTGAACCTACGACCTTTGGGTTATGAGCCCAACGAGCTACCGGGCTGCTCCACCCCGCACCTCGAATATATCGCAACAGGTTCTGAGGGTCAATCTCTCAGCGACCGCTCGGCCGAGACCCGTCGACTGCACGGGAACGCCTCGACGCTGCAACCCTGAAGATCCATAGCGACTGACCGAAACGTAACTTTCCGCGGGAAGCTGTGTCTCTCAAAGAGAGCGGCGTTTGCGCACGCATCCAATCGAGCGCAACACGTCGTGGGAGGCGCCATGAAGCACTTGAAGTGGATCCTTGGAACCGCGATCACGGTCCTTATTTCAACAGAAGGTTTGGCCCAAGCGAAGGCCGCGGCCGTCCCGGATGCGCAGATCGAGTCCGATGTCTTGAAGGCTCTCGCAGGGAACCCCAAACTGGCCGATCAGACCATCACCTCAAACACGGTCTACGGAACAGTGACGCTCAGGGGAAGCGTTCGCAATGAGGAGTCGCGCAAGCTCGCCGAGACCATCGTTTCCGAAACTCCGGGCGTGCAAAAGGTGATCGATGAACTCACCCTTGGAACGGAGGCGAACGCATCGACTCAGCCCATCCAGCCCGCAACGCCTGCTGCGGACGACAACGGCTCGAACCCGCTGCTCCAATCCGATGGAAGCATGGCTCCTCCGCCCTCCCAAACGGCCTCCTCCCAGCCGAATGACAGGGTGCCCCAAGCCCAGCAGCAGACCCCGGCCGCCGGGCAGCCGCGCCAGCAAACAAAGCAGCGCCCTCAAGAGGCGCAGCAGCAAACCCCTTACGATCGGCAGCCGAACGGTCGGTCAGGCCCTGATCAGTCGGAAAACCAGAGCGACGGCGGCTATCAGGCACAGCAGCCCCCGACCGGGCCCTACGGTCCACCTTTCCGCCGCCCTTACCGCCAGCCCGCGTACGGCCCTCCCGGTCCACCCCCTCGCTATCAAACACCGTTCCCCGGCCAAACTCCGTACCGTGCGCAGCAGGGAGGACAGCCGGTCACCGTTTCGAGCGGCTCCGTGCTGCGCGTACGGGTTAACCAGGAGCTCGACAGCAAACACACGCCACCCGGAACGGTCTTCGATGCGGTCGTTCTGAATGATGTCGTCGCCAACGGGTTTGTCGCCATTCCACGGGGCGCCACAGTCAGGGGAGCAGTGGTCGACGCACAGACCGCCGGTACGCTCAAAGGCCGCGGAGAGCTCGCACTCCATTTGACGGAGGTGGAGCTCGCTGGAAAGATCTACCCCATCGCCTCGGACGTCTGGTCCAACCACGGCGTCGACAAGACCGCACGAACCGTTAACAACGCCGTTGCTCTCGGCACCGCCGGGGCGATTATTGGCGGCGTCGCCGGCGGTGGCGCAGGCGCTGCAGTCGGTGCCGGCGTTGGTGGCGCTGCCGGAGTGGGCGCGTCCGCAGCCTCTGGCGGCGGGCAAGCCTACATTCCATCGGAGGCGATCCTGACCTTTCACCTTGCCGAGCAGACCACCCTCGCCACCGTCTCCCAGCAAGAGATGGATCGGCTCGGCTACGGCGTCGCAGCCGGTGCCCAGATGCGCAGGAGGTACGCTCAGCCGGTTCCCTATCCCTACCCGGTCTACCCTCGGCGCTACCCCTATCCCTACCCCTACTAGCGTCCCCTTTAGGTCGGTCTAACCTGCTACGTTCGAGCCAAGCTGCCCCGTGAGCTCTGGCGAAATGAGCCAACGCTCAGCCCTGATTTATACTTTCTACTTGCCCTGCATAGGTCGTGGCGCGTGTCGTGAGACATCGCCGGTCCAAGCAAAATCACGGGCACCGGCAGTTCCCGGACACGGGGTCGTCGCCGCACGAACTGAAGGTCGCAACCCACGTATGATTCGTCTTCTTCAGCAGAACAATCGCACCACCAAGATCATCTTCGCCGTCATTATCGGTCTGGCCGTGGTCACCATGGTCATCACGCTCGTCCCTGGCATCTTTGACAACGCCAACGCGGGCAGCGATGGCACCGTCTTTGCAACCGTGCGCGACCCCGGGTACCTCGGCCGCTTCGGCGTAGATACCACCCCGATCAAGCAGGCCGAAGTGAATCAATTGGCCCAGCGTCAGCTGCAACAGCAGCGCCTTCCCGAGATGCTTCTGCCCTACATGGCGCAGCGCGCCGGGCAGATCCTGGTGCAGCGCGAGATCCTGAAGCACGAGGCCGATCGCATGCACCTCCAGGTCTCCGACGAGGACCTGCGCCGCGAACTGCAGACTGGTCCCTTTGCCCAATACCTCTTCCCGAACGGCACCTACATCGGGGATGACGCCTACATCAACTTCGTTCAGTCCGCCTTTCAGACCAGCCGCTCGGACTTCGAGACGCAGGTCAAGAACGATATGGAGCTGAATCGGCTGCAGGCGCTCATCACTGGCGGTGTCTCCATCTCCGACAACGCCGTTCGCGATGCCTACCGCGTCCAGGGCACAAAAGTTAAGTTCGACTACGCCGTGATCTCCGCCGAAGATATCCGCAAGTCCATCAACCCCACGGAAGCGCAGCTGGGGGACTTCTTCAAGCAGAATCAGGGCCGGTACGCGACCGCGATTTCCGAGACTCGCCGAATCCAGTACGTCGCCTTCACTGCGGACAATCTGCCCGGCGGCAAGCCGCAGATCACCGATGCCGATCTTCAGGCCTACTACAACGCGCATCAGGCTCAGTTCCAGGTCAAGGAACAGGTCAAGGTCCGGCACATCCTCATCGCTGTCACCGATCCAAAAGCCGACGCCCCGGCGAAGGCAAAGGCGGACGATCTGTTAAAGCAGATCAAGGCCGGCGGCAACTTCGCCGATCTCGCCACCAGGAACTCCGATGATCCCGGAAGCAAGACCCAGGGCGGAGAGCTCGGCTGGCTCGACCGCGGAAAGACCGTTCCGGAGTTCGACAAGGCCGCCTTCTCGCTCGCACCCGGCCAGACCTCTGACGTCATCAAGACCCAGTTCGGCTACCACATCCTGCAGGTCGAGGATAAGAAGACCGCGCACACACGGTCGCTCGCCGAGGTAAAGCCCGAGATCCTCCCCATCCTTGAGCAGCAGCGCTCCGGCGCGGCCGAACAGACCTTTGCCTCGCAGCTCGCGGACGACGCCAAGAAGAATGGCCTCGAGAAGGCGGCAGCGGCCAAGGGGCTCCACGCCGTAACGACTGATCCGGTCGCCAAGGATGGTGTCGTGCCCGGTGTAGCAGATAGCTCCGGCCTCCTTACCAAGGCCTTCGCGGTAAGCAAGGGGGCGGCTCCCGAGGCAGTCTCGACCGGTGACGGTTTCGCTGTCTTCCAGGTGGCTGATGTTCAGCCCGCACACGCACCGGTTTTTGCCGAGTACAAATCGCACATCCTCGATGACTTCCGCGAGCAGCAGGTTCCGCAGCTGCTCAACGCGCAGCTGATCAAACTCGACGATCGCGCCAAGGTTCTCAACGACCTCAAAAAGGCAGCCGCCAAGATGAATGTTCCCGTCAAAACCAGTGACCTCGTCGGCAAAGAGGGGCAGGTACCTGATCTGGGTGCGATGAGCGGTTCAGGCGCGGTTGCTTTCACCCTTCCGAAGAACGCCATCTCCGGTCCGATTAACCTCGGCCGCATCGGCGTCGTCCTCACCGTGATCGACAAGCAGGAGCCCACCGCCGAGGAGATCGCGAAGAATTTCGCGAAAACCCGCGAACAGCTCCTGGGCGTGCAGCACGATGAGATCTTCCGTATCTATCTCGGCACGCTCGCTCAGAACTACGAGAAGAGTGGCGCCATCCGGTACGCACGCAAGCAGCCGGCCCCCGGTTCCTCTCCGTTCGGCGGATAGCCCGTCGTCATCTCTCTTCTGTCCCCCATCTCAGCACCTGTCCCGGTCTGGGAAGGGGCCTCTTTGTTGCCCGGAGACCACCAGGAAACCGCATCATACGGTGGAGTGACGTTGGTACCTTTGGGAGAAGTAAATGGCTGGGGAAACAAACAGGCACGACCGTCTTTCTGGGATCTTGTTGCACGTCACCTCTCTGCCGTCCTACGGCGGAGTCGGAGACTTTGGCCCCGCGGCGTATGCCTTCGTCGATTTCCTGCAGGTGGCCAAGCAGCGCCTTTGGCAGGTCCTTCCCCTCAGCCCAACCGGTTACGGAAGCTCTCCGTATTCAGCGCTCTCTGCCTTCGCCGGCAACCCGCTTCTGATCAGCCTTGAGCTGCTTGCTCGCGACGGCTGGCTTTCGTGGGACCGCATCCAGGGTCTGCCCGGGCATGAGGGCCCAGTCGATTATGAGGTCGTACACGATATCAAACTGCCGCTCATTAAAGAGGCCGCGGCGAACTTTCTGGACAACGCCTCGGCTGACCAGAAGGGACGCTTCCAGAAGTTCTGCGCCGACAACCTCTCCTGGCTTCCCGATTACGCCATGTTCAACGTGCTCCGGCGAACCTACGGCTACGTGAGCTGGAACGACTGGCCGGTGGAGTTCGCGCAGCGTCAGAATGGTGCTCTCACTGGCGTCATGAATGAGAGAGGACGCGAGCTCGCCGTCGAACAGGTCATTCAATTTCTGTTTACCGAGCAGTGGAGCGCCCTTCGCACCTACTGCTCGAACCGCGATATCCGCATCATGGGCGATGTCGCCATCTTCGTCAGCTACGACAGCGCCGATGTCTGGACCAACCCGGACATCTTCGAACTGGATGAGCAGCGCCGCCCCATTCGCGTCTCCGGTGTGCCTCCCGATTACTTTTCCGCTACCGGCCAGCGCTGGGGGAACCCGCTCTACAAATGGGCGCACCTCCAGGAGCGAGGGTTCGACTGGTGGGTCTCGCGCATCCGCCGCGCGCTGACCCTTTACGACACCATCCGCCTCGACCACTTCCGCGGCTTTGAAGCCTTCTGGTCCATCGCCGCCGACGAGGAGACCGCCATCAACGGTCAATGGGTCAAGGCTCCCGGGCACGCTCTCTTCGCCCGTCTGCGCGAGGTCTTCGGCGATCTTCCGTTCGTGGCCGAGGACCTCGGCTTGATCACTCCCGAGGTCGACGAACTTCGCGAACACTTCGGCATGCCCGGCATGCGCATCCTTCAGTTCGGCTTCGGCGATCGCGGAGGCCACCTCTACCTGCCCCACCGCTACGTTCCCAACACCGTCGCGTACACCGGAACCCACGACAACAACACCACCCTCGGTTGGTGGCGGAATGACGCCAACGAGGTGGAGCGGAGGTCCGCGCAGGCCTACTTCGGCCACTCGGAAGATGCCGGGATCGTTCCTGCCATGATCCGTGCCGCCGCGAATTCTGTCGCCAACGTCTGCATCTTCCCGCTCCAGGACATCCTCCATCTCGGCAGCGAAGCCCGCATGAACACACCCTCCGCCGGGAAAGGGAATTGGATCTGGCGCTTCTCGCTCGACGCTCTCCGTTCCGACTTATCCACCCAACTCGCGGGACTTATGGAAGTGACCGACCGCGACGGCTACGAAGAGCCCGTCGAAGGCGCCGAAGCTGGCAAGCCCACCGAGCAGGCCAGCCTTCGTGCCGATCTCGGCTCCACCGTTTAGACTGTCCCTAGACCACCTTAGGAGCACCCATGCCTCTCTCCGGCGAAGCCATCCGCACCATGAACTATGTCGACGATATCTCTGTGACGCTGCGCCGCATCCTGGCCGTCCTTCCCTCGCTCACCTCCGACGAACGCCAGCGCATCTCCGATCACATCCGCCACGCCGACCCCAGCTACGAGTCCGTCGTTGCCGCCGTGGCCAGCAAGAAGTAACGATCGGAGCCCCCTTGGCGCGCAGCGAAGCTCCTCCGTTCCAGGCCCTCAGCAGCATCGCCATCATCGGCGCGGGAGCCGCCGGCCGGCACTTCGCCGCCACCTGCCTCCGTGCCGGCCTCCATGTCATCCTTGAAGATGTCATGCCCGCCAACCTTCGCCGAGCACAGGCGGATCTCTCCCCCTCCCCAGGTGTGCTTACGCTCGTCTCGACCGTGGAGGACGCCGTCCGCAACGCCGATATCGCCATCGATTTCGTCCCCGACGAGCTCGAGTCCAAGCTCGAAATCTTCAGCATGATCGACCGCATGGCGCCCCCGCGCACCATCCTCTGCACTCCCACCGAGGCCCTCAGCATCACCGACCTCGCGTCCTGCGTCTACCGCCCGGACCTCTGCTTCGCCCTTCGCGGCCTCCCGTTTCTCTCGGCCTCCGCCCACGGCGCCCACCTTGACCTCCTGTTCCCCGCTTCGGCCTCCCCCGAATCGCTCTCGGCCCTCGGAGATCTGCTGTCGCGCCTCGGTTTCGAAAGCCACGCCATGGCTGATCCCGAGATCCCCATGCTCGTCAAAAACTCAGCCTAGCTCCCCCTTCCGACCACCTCCCGCTGCTCTTCCGAACCGGACGGAACCCCGACCGCCCACACTGCGTATCCCTCGGGGAACGCCTGGCTCAGAATTGGAAGGCCTCGCTCAGAAACCTATCTCATGCGCAGCACCGTCGACATCTTCGCTCAGGTCTTCCGCTCCATCGCCGCCAACAAGCTGCGATCGTTTCTCACCATGTTCGGCATCGCCTGGGGCGTCGCCTCTCTTCTTCTGCTCATTGGCCTCGGGGAGGGCTTTCGCTCCGGCCAGCGTCGAAGCCTCTCCGAACTCGGCACCGACATCATCATGCTGTGGAGCGGAAACGTCCCCGCTCTCGCCAATCAACACACCGGCATGCGCCCCTACAAACTCACGGTCAGTGATGTCGAAGCCATTCGAACCGACGCTCCCCACGTCCGCAACGCCACCGCCACGCTCCAGCGCGGCGATCTCAAAGAGGTCAGTGAGTTCTCAAGCGCGAGCGGCCCCGTCTGGGGTGTCGAAGCCAACTTCCCGGAGATCCGCAAGCTCCCCATCACCCACGGACGCTACTTCAACGCCGACGACCTCGCGCAGCACCGCCAGGTCGTCGTTATCGGCCAGAAGAACAACAGCCTCCTCTTCCCCGGCCGGCCCTCCGTCGGCTCCTACATCACCGTCAACGGATACCGCTATCTCGTCATCGGCACCGCCGGCAAGATCGGACGCGGCAACAACAACAACGACAACCAGAAGATCTATTTTCCGCTCACGACCATGCTCGACTCGTTCCCCATCACCGGGAACAACATCCCGCGCGACGCCGTCACCTCCATCCAGTACCAGCCCACCTCCGAAGACCTCAACGAGACCGCCAAGGCCGAGGTCCACACCATCATCGCTACCCGCCATGGCTTTGAACCCGGCAACAAGGACGCCTTCGAAGAGTGGGACACCATCAAGTCCAACCGCACCGTCGGCCTCATCTTCACCGCCATGGACTGGTTCCTTGGCGGCGTCGGCATCGTCACCCTCGCTCTCGGCGCCGTCGGCATCATCAACATCATGCTCGTCACCGTAAGCGAGCGCACGAAGGAGATCGGCCTCCGCAAAGCGCTCGGCGCCACCAACCGCAGCATCCTCATGCAGTTCTTCATGGAGGGGCTACTCCTCACCGGCCTCAGCGGTGTCATCGGCATCGCCGCCGCCGCCGCCCTCATGCTTGCTCTCGGATCCGCGCTCGGCAACAACGATATGGGCTTCGATCCACCGCGCCTCGTTCCCTGGTCGGCCGCCATCGCCCTCGGTACCCTCACCCTCTGCGGAGTCATCGCCGGCATCTACCCCGCCCGCAAGGCAGCCATGCTCGAGCCTGTCGAAGCTCTCCGAAAAGAATAGAGCCGCTCTCTAAGAGGAAAGGAACCCTCAGAAAGGAAAAAGCCATGCTCACCGACATCTTCGGACAGGCCCTCGAAGCTATGCGCTACAACGGCCGCCGCACCCTCATCACCATCGTCGGCATGGCCTGGGGCATCGCCACCGTCGTCCTTCTGCTCGCGTACGGAGCCGGCTTCGGCCGCGCCTTCGAGACCATCTTCGCGCAGTTCGGCACCAACATGATCGGCGTCTTCCCCGGCCGCACCAGCGAGCAGGCCGGAGGCTCCAAAGCCGGTGTCCAGGTGCGCCTCCAGCTCGAGGACGTCGAGCACATCCAGGAGACCGTGCCCGGCATCATCCACGCCACACCCATGCTCTGGAAAAACGTCACCGTGTTGAATGAACTGCACAGCTACACGTGGGAGGTCGATGGCATCAAGCCGGAACTCGCCGAGATCCAGAGCATGGAGGTCGAAGCCGGCCGCGGCATCACCGCCGACGACGTGCAGGGGCGCGCCCACGTCGCCCTCATCGGCTCCGAGGCCAAGACCAAGCTATTCTCCGGAGCCTTCGCGCTCGGCCAGATCATCCGCGTCAACGGCATCAGCTTCGAGGTCGTCGGCGTCCTCAAGGCCAAGATGCAGGAGGGCGACGACAACCTCAATCGCGTCGTTGACATCCCCTTCACCACCATGTCCGAGATCAAAGACGCCAAGTACATCGACGGCATATGGATGAGCTACCACGGCGATCACACCACCGTCGAACATGCCCTGCGCAACGAGATCGCCGCCATGCACGGCTTTCGCCCATCCGACCGCAACGCCATCTTCGTCGCCGACATCATGCAGCAGCTCTCCCAGTTCCGCATCATCTCGCTCGGCCTCCAGGCGCTTCTGCTCTTCATCGGAGCTCTCACGCTCGGCATCGCCGGCATCGGTCTGATGAACATCATGCTCGTCAGCGTGCAGCAGCGCACCCGCGAGATCGGCGTCGAAAAAGCACTCGGCGCACGCAAGCGCCACATCCTCCTCCAGTTCCTCGCCGAAGCCATGGTCATCACCGGCATCGGTGGCATCGGCGGCATCACCCTGGCCTACACCGTCGCAAAGTCAGTCGGCAGCATCACCTTCTACAGCGCCCTCGCCTCCAACGCCGAGGCCGCCGACATCCACCTGCTCGTCTCCCCCACCATCGTCATCGTCGCGACCACCATCCTCATCATCGTCGGCACGGTCAGCGGCATGATTCCCGCCATCCAAGCCTCCAACCTCGATCCCATCGAAGCCCTGCGCTACGACTAACCCGCCGCCCTGCCGTAGTCGTTGCCTGTTCTTTTGTTTGTCATCCTGAGCAGAGCGAAGGACCCGCTTCTCTACCGCAACGTCAGCTCGAAACAGCGGCGTACCTTCCTTTTTGTCATCCTGAGCAGAGCGAAGGACCCGCTTCTCTACCGCAACGTCAGACTCGCTACAGCAGCGTACCTTCCTTTTTTGTCATCCTGAGCGCAGCGAAGGACCCGCTTCTCTACCGCAACGTCAGACTCGCTACAGCGGCGTACCCTTCCTCGTTGCTCTCCTGAGCACAGCGAAGGACCCGCTTCTCTACCGCGCCCGCCCCGCTATCTAGTTCCCCGTTGCCGGCCGCTCATACGGCTTCTGCATCAGCGCACGCGCCTCATTTACCGCTCCCTGCGTGTTGTCATTCGTCTGCACCGCCAGCCGGTACTCGTTTACCGCGCGATCCCTCTGCCCGGTCACGTCGAAGATGCGGCCCAGCAACACATGGCTCCAAACCTCGGTCCACTTGGGGTCGCCGTCCCCGCGCAGCGTGTCGCGAAAGCTGTTCGCCGCCGACTGGTAGTTCTTCTGCTGGAAAAACACCTCGCCAATCCGATAGCTCGCCAGCGACGACGTCTTGTTCGCATCGAGCGCCTTCTGATACTCGATCAACGCCGCCGTCAGATCGCCCTGCGCCACCTGCTGCTGCCCGCGCAGAACCGCGACCCGCACCGCCAGGTCAGGTGTGCTCTTCAGCAGCCATCCCTGCGGATCGATCGTGATGCGGCGCGGCCGGCCAAAGGTCTCGACCGTGTATCGCGACTCCTGCCCCGAAACATCGACTCGCCGCGTCTCCGTCTTTCCGTCTGTCTCGATCCGCAGTTCGACCGGCATCCGGAACAGATCGAGATCCTGATCGATCGATCCCACCGTCCGGAATCCCTTGTTGTTGCCGACCCGGAATACCGTGAACTTGTCCGTAAACGTCGGCGCTCCCGTCCCATCAAGCCACTGCGCGAAAAAGGCGGTCAGCTGCAGCTGGCTCTGCGCCTCCGCAACCTTGGTCACATCTGAGCTGCGCACGCTCTTGTCGGTAAATTGGCTCAGCAGGCCGCGCAGAAACTTCGGAAACACCTCATCGCCCATCTCCCATCGCAGCATGTGGAAGACCATCGCGCCCTTCTCCAGCGTCATCGACTGGAACTGCGGCGAGAACGGATCCAGCCGTCCCACCGTACTCAGCGGCTCCGTGTCATAAGCCAGGGCGCCCGCCGAAACATCCGTCACCGCACTTTGAAATGCGGTCTTCCCCGCCGAGTCCTCCAGATACATCAGCTCCGCGTACCGGCTCATTCCATTCGTGATCCACGCATCATTCAGGGTCGCTGGCGAGATCTCGGATCCCCACCACTGGTGCGCCAGCGTATTGGCCAGCAGCCTCTGAGCGTTTCGCGGATCGGCGATTCGATTCCCCGCAATCGCCACCATCTCCGGTGCCCACGCCGCCGAAACAGCATCGTCCGGCAGCTCCACGATATTGATCCGGCTCGACTCCGGCTGCCCAAAGGTCGTAGACATGAACTCAAACTGTTTCGCCGCATCCTGCGCGAACGCCACCGCATTCGCCTTGTTCTTCTCCGTCACCCACATCCGGATGTTGTTCACGCCGGGCGCCGCGATCGGCTCCAGAAACTTGCCCGCGATAATAGTTCCCGGAAAGCCCGCCTTCGCCCAGTTGAACGTGTACTCACTCTTCCCACCGGCAGCACTCTTCACCGCCGCCACACCGCTCCCGCTCCCGACCACGCGCTCGTCGGACGGCACCCGGATATGCATCTCCGCCGTGAACCGGTTCGTCCACAGACCCACCATCGGGAACCATCGGCCCGGGTACAGAAGAATGCTCACCGGATCGGCAACTGCCGCCAGCTTGATGCCCTCGACCGGGCTCGTCTCCGACCCCACCAGGGCGCCCGCATACTCGAAGTTCCACGTCGTGGTTGTGCCCTTCGGCATGGGCGCCGGAAGCGCGATCCGAACCGTCGAGTTGGTGCTCAGGCGCTCACTCTGAAGCGGCTTTCTCCCCGCATCCGAGATCTTGCTGATCTGCAGCCCGTTGTTCAGTTCAAAGGTCGCCGACGTGAGGTCTTCAAGCGCCGTAAAGGTGACAGCAGCGGTCGCCGAGAGCTTGTTCGTCGCCGGGTCGAGATCCGCGTGAATTACATACCCCGTTACCTGCACCGGTTGCCGTAACGGCGCGGCGACAGACATCACAGCGAGCGCTGGGCCAAACGCCAGGGCGAGAAAAGCTCGTCCAAAAGTCTTCAACATACCAACCAGATCCTTAGGGCAGCGGAACCCTCTGCCGACATAAGTTTAGACGCGACCGGCGCCATTTCGGACCTCTACTCGCTCCCATCCGGTAACAATTCACGGCTGCGCCAACATTTCCAGGACCGCCCCCACCACCCGGTCGATGCCCCCGTCGCCTCCGGGCAGCACCAGCTTTCGCCGAACCTCAGCCAGCCCCAGCATCTGCTCGTTTCGCTCCGACCCTTCCCGCAGCAGCGGCCCGAGCGCGCTCACAATCCCGTCCGGCGTAAACCGCTGGTTCAGAAGCTCCGGCACCAACCGCCTTCCAGCCACAAGATTGACCATAGCCACCGGGAAATGACCATCCAAATCAACCACAGCCCGGACCTCCGGAGGGTACCGGATCAGCCGCTTTGCCAGGGAAAACGTCATTCTCGACACCCGGTACACCACCAGAAACGGGTTCCCCACCACCGCCGCCAACACCGTCGCCGTTCCACTCGCCACCACGCTCGCACGGGCATGCGAGAGCGCCGCCCGGGCATCCCGCACCAGCGTGATCTTCGGCAAGGGCTTCCCTCCAAAGTGCTTTCGCCTCGCCACCCAGGTCTCGATCTGGGACTGGAGGGAGGCCGCGTCGATCGTCGATGCGACCGGAAGCAGGAATTCGAAATCCTCTTCATGGCTGAGCAGGATAGCCGCCTGCAGCATCGTGTACAGGTTCGCCTTGACCTCCTTCGCCCGGCTCCCGGGCAGCAAGCCGATCCACCACTTGGAGGGGTCCAGCCCGTTAACGCTGGCATACGCCGTCCGCGATCCGACCACCACCGGTTCGGCAAGGGGATGCCCCACAAACTCCGCCTTCACACCACGCGCCCGATAGAACATCTCCTCAAAAGGGAAGAGGACCAGCATCCGGTCCACCCGCTCCTGAACCCATCGCAGGCGCCCTCGCTTCCACGCCCAGAGCTGCGGGCTCACAAACCACACCACCGGCACACCGGCTCGGCGCAGGTGCTTTGCCAACCGGAAGTTCACATCGGGGAAGTCGATCAGAACCGCAACATCAGGTCTCTCGTCCCGGATCGCTCGAACCAGCTTGCGGTAGCTCCCGTAAATCTTCGGCACATGCAGAAGGATCTCGGTGATCCCCATCACCGCGACGTCCTCCGCGCGAATGATCCGCCGCAGCCCCGCTCGCTCCATCTCCAGGCCCCCTAGACCGGCGAAGGAGGCATCCGGCAGCGCCCTCCGCAAGCCGCGAATGATCTGCGCGCCGTAGTGCTCCCCCGAAGCCTCGCCTGCCGATAGAAACACCTTCGTAGCAGCCAATGTCACGATGCCAAGTTTAGCTTGCCGTCATCCGAGGATGAGTCACCCTTGGGTCTGACCCAGCAGCGAGCCACAAAGTATGACAGCAGCGAAAAGCAGACCCCGGCAAAGCGCCCACCCAAGACTCTCCCCAGGCAAACCGCCAGGGAGCCTGTGACAAGGCGGAGCCTCTCTCCCGGCAGCCCCAAGCAAAGCTTCCGAGCTCTGCTGGAGCCGGACCACACCAGCCTCAAGTGGGTCATCGCCCGCAGCCCGTTCGACATCGCCGAGACCTGGACCACCATGCGCCGGCTCCGGGTTCGAGGCGAGATCAACGGCTACCCCTTCCGCACCTCGCTCTTCCCGCTCCCCGGCGGCCAGACCGGCCACTTCCTGCTCGTCAACCGGCGCATGCAGACCGCCGCGGGTGTGACCGTGGGCGCGGAGGCCGACATCCTCCTCGAACCCGATCTCGAGGAACGCCCCGCCGCTCTCCCCCCTGAACTCAAGGCTGCCCTTCAAGGCGACCGCAAGCTCCTTCGCTACGCCGAGGCGCTGAGCGAATCCACGCGCCGGGAGATCGGCAAGTGGATCGCCGGAGTCGAGAGCCCGGACGCGCGTTCCCGGCGGGCAGCCCAGATGGCGGAGCGCCTTCTGCTCGCAATGGAGGGAGAGCACGAGATGCCGCCCATACTCGAAGCCCTCTTCGTAAACAACCTCCGAGCTCGCTCAGGCTGGCACGCAATGACCCCCACCCAGCGCCGCTCCCACCTCCTCGGCATCTTCTACTACCAGACGCCCGAGGCCCGCACCCGCCGCGCCGGAAAAGCTGTCGAGGACGCCCTGCGCATCGCCCGAAGGATCTAATCCGCCGGAATCGCCTCGACCGCCGTCGGAGCTGCCGTCCCCATCTCCTGGTCGCGGTACTGCAATTGGTACAGCTTCCAGTAGAGCCCCCTCTGCAGCAGCAGCTCCTGGTGCGATCCCTGCTCCCGCAACTGCCCCTTGTGCATCACCAGAATCGTCTCCGCCCGCTGGATCGTGGACAGCCGGTGCGCGATCAGAACGCTCGTCCGCCCCGTAATCATTCGCTCCAGTGCCGTCCGCACCCGCATCTCCGTCTCCGTATCGACCGAGCTCGTTGCCTCGTCAAGAATGAGAATCCCCGGTGCATGCGCCAGCGCTCGCGCAAAGCTGATCAGCTGCTTCTGCCCCGTCGAGAGCGTCGACCCACGCTCCGTCACCGGTTCCTCAAATCCCGCCGGCAGCGTCCGGATAAAGTCCGCCACATTCACATCCTCGGCCGCCCTCTCCATCTGCCCATCGTCGATCCACTTCGAGCCCAGCCGGATATTCGTCGCCACCGTCCCCGTAAACAGGAACGGATCCTGCAGCACCACCCCAAACCTGCGCCGAAGAGCGTTCAAGTCCTGCTGCCGAACATCCACTCCATCCACCAGGATCTGCCCCCGCTGCACGTCATAGAAGCGCATCATCAGGCCCGTAATCGTCGTCTTTCCCGCCCCCGTATGCCCCACGATCGCCGCCGTCTCATCCGGCTCGATCACGAAGCTCACATCGCGCAGAATCCACTCAATCCCCGACCGTACTGAGAGCTCCTCCGCCGGCACCGCCTCAAGCGCGACGCGCTCCTCGTCCGTCAGCCGCTGGTACGTGAACCACACATTGCGAAACTCGATCCGCCCGAAGTTCGGTCCATCCGCATCACCCGCAACCGTCGTCGCTGGCGACACGATCTCCGGCGCCGTGTCCAGCAGCTTGAACACCCGCTCGCTTGCCGCCATCGCCGCCTGCAGGATGTTGTACTTCTCGCTCAGGTCCATGATCGGCCGGAAGAACCTCTGCGCGTACTGCATGAACGCGATCAGCACCCCCAGCGTCACCGCGCCGTGCAGAACGCTCGCTCCACCCCTCCAGATCACCATCGCAATCGCAATCGAGCTCAACAGCTCGACCGCCGGGTAGTAAAGCGCATAGGCCAGAATCGCGTCCTTGAACGCGTCCATATGCTGCCGGTTGATCGCCGCGAAATCGTCGTACGCCCTCTGCTCCCGGTTGAACAGCTGCACCACCTGCATGCCGCTCACGTGCTCCTGCATATAGCTGTTGATGCGCGCGATCGCCGACCGTATCCGGCGGTAGCTCTCCCGCACATGCTTCCGGAAAATCTTCGTCACATACAGAATCGCCGGCAGAACCGACAGCGCCAGCAGCGCCAGCGGCCAGCTCATATTGAGCATGATGATGACAATGAACGCGAGCACGAAGACGTCTTCAAAGATCGCCAACACACCGGCCGTAAACATCTCGTTCAGAGCGTCCACATCGCTCGTCACCCGCGTTACCAGCTTGCCCACCGGGTTGTGATCGAAGAACGCCGGCGCCATCCGCTGCAGATGACGGAAGATCTCGCTCCGCATGTCGAACATAATCTTCTGCCCGGTCCACTGCATCAGGTACGTCTGCACAAACTCGAGCAGAAACGTCAGCGCGAGTGCTCCGAGGTACAGCAGCCCTATCTGCGATATGCCCGTGCTCGCATCACGGCTCAGGTGCCGCGCCAGCCATGGAAGATGCCCCGCCCTCTCGGCCGTGCTCGGCGTCATATACGTGTCGACCGCCACTTTCACCAGGTACGGCCCAACCACATCGCTCGCCGCCTTGAACACGATAGCCACCGCGCTCAGCGCTGTCTGCAGCTTGTACGGCCGCAGATACCGCAGCAGACGACGCATCAGCCGGCCGTCATAAGCCTTGCCGACTACGTCCTCATCATGGGCGGCTGCCTTCGTCTCCTTGCTCGTCGCGTCGTCTTTCGTCTTCTCGGACATCGGCCCTCGCCCTATTCTAGATGCGCCGCCCCCGCCGCCGACTCGTAATCCGCACCCTCTCCTTGGCGCCTGACCGTCATGAAACAATAAGCTGTATCGTCATGGACGACCTCGGCCTCTACCTCTCGATCCCGTTCTGCCGCGCCAAGTGCACCTTCTGCAACTTCGCCTCGGACGCCTTCGCCCCGGGACGCCTTCCCCCTTACGTCGATCGCCTTTGCAACGAAATCGCAAACTCCCGCTCTCGATCCGTTGATCATTCCGCGGATCTCTCAGCCCCCGTTAACACCGTCTACTTCGGCGGCGGAACCCCCAGCCTGCTCTCGCCACCGAACGTCCGCCGCATCTTCCGGAGCCTCCACGACCAGTTCAACTTCGCCTCCGACCCCGAGATCACCGTCGAATGCGCCCCCGGCCAACTCAGCGCGAGGACCCTCGAAGAACTCCAGCGCCAAGGAGTGAACCGCCTCAGCTTCGGTATCCAGAGCTTCGTCGACCGCGAGTCCGCCGCCATCGGCCGCCTCCATACCGCGGAGCAATGCCTGGGCGAGATCGATCGTGTCCGCTCCGCCGGAGTTCCGAACCTGTCGCTCGATCTGATAGCCGGCCTTCCCCACCAGACCGAGGCCTCGTGGCGAACATCGCTCGAGCAGGCAATCGACACAGGCGTTCCCCACCTCAGCCTCTACATGCTCGAGGTTGACGACGGATCCCGCCTCGGTCGCGAACTGCTTGCCGAAGGCCCCCGCTACGGCGCCTCCACCGTGCCATCTGACGACCAGACCGCCGCCCTCTACGAGATCGCCTGCGACCTGCTGAACGCCTCCGGCGTCGCCCAGTACGAGATCTCCAACTTCGCCCGCCCCGGCTTCCGCTCCCTCCACAACCTCAAATACTGGCAGCGCAAGCCCTACCTCGGATTCGGTCTGGACGCCCACTCCATGCTCCGCACACCGGCCAGCGAGATCCGCTTCAGCAACACAGACGACCTCGACACCTATCTCTCTGCGGCAACCCAGCCCGCCACCGGTAAGACGAACTCCCTCAACCTCTTTGCCTCCGCGCCTGCCCAGACCCTAGTCGTCGACCGGCTCACGCCCGAAGAAGTTCTCGAAGAGACGCTCTTCCTCGGTCTGCGCATGAACCAGGGCCTCAAACTGGACGATCTCCGGTCGGCCTTCGGTAGCGCGGCTATCGACCATCTCACCCCGGTTCTCACCGAAGCCGCAACTGACGGCCTCCTTGAACTTCATCAGCGCACTATCCGCCTCACCGCGCTCGGCCGTGTCCTCTCGAACGAGCTCTTCAGCCGCCTCCTCCTTCCCTCTGCCGCATAGATCCCGTCCCACAACCAACAGGAGTCAGCCAGGCCGTGCCCATCGATCTTCGCAGCGACACCGTCACTAAGCCCACCCCCGCCATGCGCAGCGCCATGGCCAACGCCGAGGTAGGCGACGACGTCTACTCCGAAGACCCCACCGTAAACCGCCTGGAGCGTTCCGCCGCTGAGATATTCGGCAAGGAAGCGGCCATCTTCGTGCCTACCGGAACCATGGGAAATCAGATCGCCATCCGCCTCCACACGAAACACGGGCAGGAGGTCCTCCTCGAGGCCCGATCCCACATCCTCGATTGGGAGATGGCCATGGTCTCAGCCTTCTCCGGCTGCCTCCCGCGCACCGTCGCCGCTTCCCGCGGCATCCTCACCTGGCAGCACCTCAAGCTAGCCATCGCTCCCGAGATCTACTACCGTGCCCAGACTGGTCTCATCTGTCTCGAGAACACCCACAACATGGCGGGAGGAACCGTTACGCCGCTCCCCGTGCTCAAAGAGATCTGGACAGGCGCTCGGGCCGCCGACCTGCCCACCCACCTCGACGGCGCTCGCGTCTTCAATGCCGCCGCCGCTCTGAACCTCCCGGTCGCCGACCTGACCCGCGGCTTCGATACGGTGATGTTCTGCCTCTCAAAAGGTCTCGGCGCGCCCGTTGGTTCCATGCTCGTTGGTTCGTCCGCCCATATCCGGGAGGCCCGCGTCCATCGGAAAGCCCTCGGAGGCGGCATGCGACAGGCGGGCATCCTTGCCGCCGCCGGCCTGATAGCGCTCGTGGAGATGCCCGCCCGCCTTCCCGAGGACCACGCGAACGCTCAGCTGCTCGCCCAAGCCGTCGCTCAAAGCCCTGCCGTCGAGATCGATCTCGAAGCCGTGGAGACCAATATCGTCATCTTTTCGCTTAGGGAGAAGGCAAGCGCCCCCTCCTTTGTCGCGGCTCTCAAAGCTAACGGCGTGCTTGCAAGCGCGATCGGTCCGCACGCCGTCAGGTTCGTCACCCACTTCGATGTCTCGCGCGACGACTGCCGGAAAGCCGCTCAAGTAGCGGTCCAGCAGCTGAATTTGGTGACACAAACCTCCGGAGCTGTGGCGTAACCGCGCTCCGGAATCGGTACACTTAACGAAGTGGGGTTGGGGAGGGTAGGAATCGAATCAGAGCTCTTCCCCTTTAGAATGAGGATTTTACCTGTAAGCCGTTTGTTTGGACGATTTTGCGTGAGGCAAACTTCGTAAACCACTCAATGCAGGTGACTTACAGGTAGGGTACCCGGGGGGGGTGGGTACCAGGAAGACGCTCTTTGAGGAACTCTGCGAGGCACCGAATTGCCCGAGGATCTCGCACCAGGCGCCTGCGACCACGGACCACGCACCGCAACTCGAATTCATTGCCTCGGACCGTTGTTCATCGTACGTTCGCAAAAGGCGGTTAGCCTCACCCTTAATCCAGGAACCTGATCGCCCAGATCGGGAGATCATCGTCACAACTGTGAGGACGCCACGTTGAGTCAGACCATCTTTGTGTTGGAAGACGATGCCGACATCTCCCGGCTCGTGCAGTACCACCTGGAAGCCGCCGGTTACACCGTCCTACCGTACCTGACGCAGGGTTCCATCGTGGCCGACGCCGAGCGTCAGGCCCCTGCCCTCTTTCTCCTCGACATCATGGTGCCCGGCGGAGATGGCCTTGACCTCTGCCGCCGCCTCCGTCAAAACCCGTCGCTCTCGATCATTCCCATCATCTTCCTCACCGCGCGTGCCGCGGAGAACGATCGCGTTCACGGTCTGGAGCTGGGCGCGGACGACTACATCACCAAGCCCTTCGCCACCCGCGAACTCCTCGCCCGGGTCAAGGCGGTGCTCCGCCGCTTCGAGCGCCCCAGCACCCCCTCCACCGTCCGCTTCGAGCAGATTGAAATAGACGCCAGCGCCATGCAGCTTCGCGTCTCGGGCGATCTCGTCACGACCACAGCGACCGAGTTCCGCCTGCTCGACTACCTGGCACGCCACCCAGGACGGGTCTTCAGCCGCGATCACCTCCTTGACGCGGTCTGGGGTGACGCTCGCTTCGTGACCCCCCGCTCCGTTGATGTCTACGTCAGACGCATTCGCGAAAAGATCGAGGCCGACCCCGAATCCCCCCGCTATCTCAAGACCATGCGCGGCGCCGGCTACCGTTTCGAGATTCCAAAGCCAACCCTCGCCGAATCGGAAGTAAGCTAGGGAGGCGGTCGGAACTCACCCCCAAGCTGCCCCCCGCCCCCCGATGAGCCGTAGCCTCTTCTTCGCCTTCTTCGTCCGTCTGGCCTTCGCGATGGCCCTCATCGTGGCCCTCCGCGTCTGGATCGTGCCTCGTGGATGGCTGCTGGCAACACTGCTGGTTCTCGCCTGGGCGTCGCTCAGCGCCTTCCTCTTGTCCCGCTCTGTTCGAGCCAGCATCATTCCGCTCCAGACTGCGGCGATCTCTCTGGCCCAGCGCGCCGGAAGCTCTCCAGACCGGTCGGCGGAGAGGTCCAGTCGCTCTGGCAAAAGGCCGGATCGTTCCACCGGCGCATTAGCCGCAAATCTCGCGGACAGCATCCTCGACCAGCGCTTCAGCGACTTCGACTCCCTCGCGCGTTCTCTGGCTCGTGCCTCTCGGGAGGTGCAGCATACGCTGGACGAGACCTCGACCAGCCGCCACGAGCTCGAAGCCATGATCGACAGCCTGCAGGATGCCGTCGTCGCCGTAGATCCCGCTGGCCGGATCCAGTGGTCGAATGAGCGCATGCAGCGCCTCATCTCCTCCGAAAATACGGCAACCTCGATCAGCAACGCCGTTCGTGTTGGCCAGTCGCTGGTCCAAACCGTCCGGGATCCCGACGTCCTCGAATGCGTCCGCTCCGCCATCGAGCAGAGAGCCTTCTGCCAGCGGCGCACCACCTCGCTCGTCCCCGGTCGCATCTTCGAGGTCAACGCCTCACCCATGCCGTCGGGCGGCGCCGTCGCCCTCATCCACGACATCACCCGCATGGAGCAGGTGGAACGGACCCAGCGGGACTTCGTCGCTAATGTCTCCCACGAACTCCGCACGCCCCTGACCTCTATCAGCGGCTATGTCGAAACCCTGCTTGATCACGAGAGCTCAATCAGTCCTCAGGCGCGCAGCTTTCTCACCATCATACTTAAGAACGCCACACGCATGAACCGGCTCACCGAAGATCTCCTCACCATGGCTCGCGTCGAGTCTTCGGAGCTAAAGCTCCACCCGGTTCCTATACCGGCTGACGCCCTGGTGCGGGATGCCGTTCAGGCAATGGCAGGTTCAGTCCACGACTCTGCCGCCGTCCTCGAGATGGCGCAAGTCTGCTCCGTGAAAGTCTGGGCAGACGCGGACGCAGCCCTTCAGGTCCTCTCGAATCTGATAGAAAATGCGATCAAGTACGGCCGCGATCGCTCGACCGGGGTCGCCCGCGTTGTAGTCAGTGGCCGCCTCGTCACGGGTCCGTCCCCTTGCGTTGAATTCTCCGTTCGGGACTTCGGCCCGGGTATAGCTTCGGAGCACCTGCCCCGGCTGTTCGAGCGCTTTTATCGCGTCGATAAAGCCCGCTCCGTCGAGTCTGGAGGAACCGGTCTCGGTCTAGCGATCGCCCTTCATATTCTGCAAGCGCAGGGAGGAACAATAAGGGCTGAAAGCGAGCTGAATGCAGGCAGCAACTTCCTCTTCACTCTTCCAATCGCCTCGGAGACCTGACCAGGGGTCATCGCTGATCTAGGAGCTTGTTGAAATAGCTTTTGGCCGGGATGCGATTGTTAGTAGAAGACGTGATTGGGGCGGTGGTGTGTTGTGCCGGGGCGCTGAGGTCCTCTCAGGAGAGGGGTTTTTGGACAGTCAAC
>JAABVA010000449.1_pt1 | contig 52962 bp, 50 predicted proteins | sample 5560331 | NCBI WGS metagenome assembly JAABVA01 (sample SAMN12812661, study PRJNA571458) | rock metagenome | isolation source: Antarctica rocks | place: Antarctica: Victoria Land, Mt New Zealand sud | collected 2016-01-07
GCATGGCCCCCAGCACAGCTGCGTAATATACCCTATATAAACGGTTCGGAAACTGCAACACCGTAGATCTCGTGCGCTTATAGCAGGCAAAATCATTTTTGCCCCTTTACGGCCATGTGTCAAAAGATTTTACAAGCTTTCTGCTCTTTTTGTCGAATGTAATTGACCACACTGACACCTTCTAGATGATGTTAGCAATACTGATCCGGTTCGACGACGCCGGGCTATCTTGTAGAAGGCCTGGGTTGCTGGGCGAAGCCGCTTGTGCTGCAACCTGCTGCATTCGTGGTGGGAATCCCTGGGGCGTCAAATGTTGTTGTTCTCGCTGCTGCCATCGAACGAGCTGTTCTAAAATCGCCAGGATCCTTTCCCACCCAGCCCAGTCACTGTTTTCCTCTTGTGCCGTTGCTTCACGAAGCCTTTCATTGGTCTTGCCCGAATCCGCCGAAACTGGACGCTTCAAGCGTTCGCTGAGTCGGATATCATCTTCGACTCCCTGCCAGACCCAAGAAGTCTCACTGCTTCCTTGAAGATCCGCAGATACATAAGCAATCATTTCTTCGTCATCATCGAAGCTAGCTCCTTCTCGACGCTGCAGCTTTGCGGTCAGCTGCCCGAGAAAGAACTCCAAATATTGGCCACACCGAGTGTTGACTGGCCGGGCTTCGCCCATTATGGCGCTGACGCGAGCGCACAATAATGCAGCGTCGTAAACGCCTCGGAAGCACAAGAACAGGGTGCACCGCCACATGTGAGTACAGAAGAAAGTGCTTGCAGCCAAAGCCAGGCGTGTCTCCCATTTATCGTAATGTGATGGTGGCTGTCGCGATGCATCAGGCGGAGCTTGCATGCATCGAGAGAGGAGTCGTGCTGTGTCTTGCGCAACAATCACACAATGATGGATTGCCGCGGATCGGGCTTCTGGCGGAGAGATCACCATGAGGTTGTGGCGGTGAAGCACAAGGCGGGCATTCTGCAAATGAAGTAAAGGCGGAAGAGCATAGGGTTCGAGATATCCATCTGAGCGGATATGGTGGTGAGTGGGGAAAGCAGCCACACAATCCCCAAACAACAAGTCGAAAGACTGTAGAACCAATGGAGTAAGAGTAGCTGCCCTCAAAGCTTTGAGTAGTTGGGAGATTCCGCGAACGACTTGGATGGTGGGAAGAAGTGATTTTGTAGATGGAGACTCGCTCCCACGAACCCTTGCACCACTTACTGGCAGGTCCCCATCATCCACTGGGCTAGGTAAATCGACGTCACACTCTTCATCATTAATCATAGCTGGCCTTGCCAGCTCGAGAGATAACAATCTAATGTAGTTAGCCCCGACGCACAAGCACTTCAGCGGTCAATCACCAACCGATCACAAGAATAAAGACTCCACCAAATACGTTTACGCATTTCTTCTTCGGCTGCCGGCCGTGTTCCTGCATCGCGATGTAGACCGATATCTTGAGCGATCCGTATAGCACAACCGAGCCATGTCCAACCTGCAGACTTGAGGTTCATTTCAACAAGGACGACGCTACTCATGATAGCGCAACGTACATGATCGAGAGAGACTTCCTCCGTCCAAACATCTATCAGAGTCTTGGAAATCTCAAGAAATTTCCGACAGTCCCTCCAAGAACGATTGAGATTACTGCAACCAAAAACAACAAACAACAAGGCGCTCCATATTCGAGGCACTCTTTTCAAAGACCGTTCTCTATAGACTCCCTCGTAGGTCTGCGTAAAGGAAGGCCAATGGAGGATTGGCAGGTTCACATGAAACGAGGTATGATATTGACGGAGTAGGTCATCAGCCACGTGTTTGGGAGGAAGTTCCGGTAGGGAAAGGGAGGAAGAGGATGGAGACTCAGAGAGACCTTGACGATGCGAAGACGGTTGCTTGAAAATACCTCGTCCATATTTATAGAGATTTGAACGCACCTCTGCGAAGTCTGCTGTGGCTCTCGGTTGATGAATGCCTTGCTGAATTGGCTCGGATCCTGGGAGACGCGAGCCTGACCGACTGTATACAAGGCTTTCCCCAGCCTCATTGTCCTTTGCCACGGAATGGAGATGGCTCAACTGCTGCCTAGCGTGGGCTAGTTGCTTCTCCAGATCTTGAACCTGTCTACACCGCGAGGAGTATTAGCCGAATAAGAGTCACAGTGCAGTGCTGTGAGCAACTAACTTGATGGAAGACATCCGCCGATTGGTCTCTTTTGTAAACTGACATTTGACGTTCCTGCTTGAACACTCGGAACAACTTGACGTATCCGTAGCGTCACACTACAAGTTGGATCAGCACCTGCTTCTGCATCCAAAGAGGCTTCGAATGAGATGTGGCGGTATCACTGACTTTCACCTTACGCTCTCGACAGGCATCACAGCTTGGATCCTTCCTCCGTTGCCTGTACGCTCGTTTCTGTGCCTGGAGACCCATGGACGAGAGAGGGCCCTGGGACATGTTGGGGGACCCCGGACCTGATCCATGGCGTTGGACGAAGTCTGAGTATGCCGACACCGGAAAGCTTGGGGAAGATGCGGGGTCATAGGGATGACTGTAGCCAGCGCTTCGCATCTCAGACCCCGGAGTTATAGGAGTTTGGAGTGAGTATGGAGGATTTGGTCCACTTGAAGGTCTGCTTGTTGGCCCTGGATTGAGTATTCCAAGGCCTGGCGCGAATGAACCTTGAATGGACGCTGTGGACGAGGTAGACGGATTTTCATATGTAGATGCCAATGGGTAAGATGATGGAAAATGGTGAGAGGAAGTTGAGCTTGGTTCCGCCATTTCCTAAGCTCCGGTGTAACTAGCTTGTTCCTAGGATGATGGCAGCGCCCGAGACACTAGATCATGGCTATCCAGACAGATTGTCCGTGATCCCAGACGATAGGGTTGTAGCCTTGCTGAGCAATAGATCGATGGAGCTATGAGATTAGATAGACACCGTTGGGCAAACAGTGCCCAAAAGACGTATATCGTTGAAGAGATAATGCTTTGATCTGAAGATGTACTAGGGGCATCCAAACAAACATGTGGTACTTGTTCCCAACGTCAACGATCCCAACGACTCTCATTTGACAGTCCTATATTTGTTCAAGAGATGGACATTTAAGGATGCACGTTGACACTTGAGTGATTGTGTTCCCCTTGCCAGCACTGATCTATTGCCATTTCCAGCCATCGTGACCCCCAAGCTGTGTACACAACTTCTGCAAGGTGATTCAAATTGGCGGCGTGCCAATCCCTCACATGCCGCAGATGAAAAATCATGCATGCAATCAAGCCATCCCGGTCGCTCTGTAGAGGGTAGCCCAATGGGTGTCGGTTATCGGAAACACTACAGTGCTTTGGGTGACGACAGCCGCAATGGCGACGCTGGAAGGGCCTGAACGTTTGACCTAGTATGAACATCTCATCAGAGGAATGACTTCAACTTCATCCAAGTATAGAACAGCTTCCGAATCCCGTAAAGTAAGACTACCTTACTTACCCTTGCTGCTGATCACGTGTTAGCTCTCGAATTGTAGGGCTAGGGCACCACGCGAACTTATATTGGGGAAAGCTACCTCTTCAGAGGGTTTCGGTGATCGGCTGGAACCGTGGATGTTGCCAGACTCTTTGTCCAATCAGCAATTTTCCTCATCTTTATTTTTATTTTTATTTTTATTTTGAGATTTAGTGATATGTATCCAAAAACTAGAATGCAGCGTGTGGCGTGGATATGTGGCTCTCCGTGATCTGCGCTTGTTAAGGGTGTGTAGAGAGCAAGGACGAGGAACAATGGGCAAGGTGCGAATAGAGCCCATGGGAAAGTCGGTTCGGCCGGAGAATTATCTTTCAATCGCAAATCGAGACGTCAAAACTGCACCGATACGCCTGGTCCGATTCGGACGATCAACGCAATGGCTAGGCCAGATACTGCGTGGAATTCCTGAGGGTTCCCCCAGGACGGGGTGCAAGTTGTTCAGACCAAGAAAGCAATGAATTAGGGCTTTCTCCGGAAGGGAAGGTAAGGGGGGGCGGGTCGTTGATCGCAAAGCGGTCACAACACACGCCACTGGAGGCCCAATCAGGCAATCTACTGAACATGGTCAAAGGCCCACAACTAGACCCCCATGACGCCGAATACGCGGGAGAGATCTGCCGGCCAGGATGCCATCTGGAGCCTACTACTGTACTGTGCCACACTAGTACTACATACTGCAAGTGCCAAGTATGTATTACTAGTATACCCGTCGTTGGTCTTTGGTCTTCTTGAGCCTGTAAGGCTGCTGGGTAAACACACTTTGAAACACCATGATCTGGGTCTAGGCCGGATCCAGCCAAGTCTCCTGTCCTCGCCGGTTGCCGATCTCGGCTTCTTCCTTGAGGGGGTCCATACTCCGTACCTCCGTACATCCGTAACCAAACAGTACTAGTAACGGAATAAGGTAACCGACATGATATGTGGCAGTCTCTCGTATCATTCGTTGGAACCGTCGTAGATGTCGAGGAAATCGATGACTGTGACCGAAGGCCGAAGGACGAAATAAGTCGAGGTAGCCTACATAGGAGACAAGATCGATTCGTGCACTTGGTGATTCTGATGCTTCTTGATAGGCTCTTCTGGAAAGTGGCCCATTTCAAAGCCAAACAATGATGGTTGCAGACTTGCAGTGAGAACGCCGGAGGGAGAGTGTTTGTGCGGGACGCCCGCCACGCTCAATCGGCTTGCCTGAGATGGTGTGCAGTTAATATCGAGATAGCATATTTCAGCCCAAGGAGCCAGGATCACGTCGGGCTGGCTACTGCAGGGACCTTTGCTTGGCCTGTTACCCTGCTTCCTTTGGTCTTTCTCGTGTGGGGTAGAACAGCATCAGAAGGATCGTCGAGTTCCAGATGCTCTTACGGTCATCCAGAAGAACGACTCCAAGAAAATAGTGTACTAAGGGTAGAGCAGAAAGGCATACAGTACCTATGACCCGAAATATCTCTCCCCGAGGTTTTCTTCGTAATTGCCGAATTGTTTGAAAGTTTTTTTATAAAACCGAAAAAACTCTAATGTCGTTAATGCCTTGATAGCTCATATTGTTGTTATTTGATGCCAGTCAGAGTGATCGACGCTCTTCCTTGACAGCTGTCGACCTTGAGAAGCTGTACTGCCGTCAGAACCTTGCATGTAGATGCGACGATCGAGATATTTAAAGTTGACCGGTCAGGCGGGCAGAGACTGTGCGATTGACAGACTGCAGGTTTTGTACTTTAGTGATAGCCGAATGCTTTTCAAATCTCTCGGGACGAAGCTATGATAGCTACTCTTGTCGCATCCCACGGATGTCGCCACGGGTGTCGCCGTGCTTCCCTTCAGATCTGCCCAAGTCCCAGTCTCCCAGATAGCCTCAATGCTGATCAGGAGCCTCAACCAGTGACAGGTCCCGCATCCGAGTCGCCCAAGTTCTTCGTACCTTGGACTTGGTACGCTAGAGTAGGGACCTTAAGCACGGTAAGGTAAGTCACCAGTTATTGCATTGATCGTCATCCCAAAATACTAAAAATACATATGAGCTTAGGCTCGCGACACAGGTGGCAATGACAGGTTCCTTCGAATCAACAGGTATGTAGGTAGTACTTCACCATCCACTCTCACTACTTTGCCTACCCTGCAGGTCACTTGTTCCATCCCGGGGACTCTTCCTGCTCCCCATCAAGGAGAAGGTACCCACACTCTAAGTATATCTGGGGTGTGACGTCACACGCGGATACCCCAACTAACATTCGGTACAAGCCGAAACGTTACCGCGTTCGCCCGAGACCTAATCCGGTTTCTCTCTTTCTTAATGTCAATTCTTAATTGTACTCCGTAAAGTAAACTATGCTACCTTACGGTACTTCACTTGATATTTTTATATCTTAGTGACCGCTCCAAAACAGACGTTGTGGAGTCACTCGTCTTCTCTTCTTGATCATGTGTCATTCTCCTCTCCATGCATTCCTGGCTGCATTACCAAAATGTGAGCATCACATGCATCTTGAGGGTGCGCTGAGCCCTACCCTTTTGTTCGACCTTGCCGCTCGTAACGGCATTGCTCTTCCATCTTCCAGTGATGATCAATCTTTCGCCTCTCCTGGCGCCCTTTTGGACCGCTATACGCGGTTCAGTTCCCTAGACGACTTTCTGCAGTACTACTTCATTGGTATGAGCGTTCTGATCAAAGCGCAAGACTTCGAAGCCCTAGCTTGGGAATATTTCTTAAAAGCTAAAGCCGATGGTGTGGTGCATGCAGAGGTGTTTTTCGATCCTCAGGCACACACTGGAAGGGGCGTAGAGTATGCGGTCATTGTAGAGGGCTTCACGAGGGCGTGTGAACGGGCTCGACGGGAGTTGGACATTAGTACGAAGTTGATACTGTGTTTCCTCAGGCACTTGCCTGTTAAAGATTCCGACGAGACTTTTGCCAAGGCAGAAATGGACTTGAAAAATGGAGTTTTGGCAGGTATTGGTCTGGATTCAACTGAGCTGGGAAATCCGCCTGCGAATTGGCGAGCACTCTACGGAAAAGCCAAGCAATTGGGCATCAGACGCACGGCTCATGCTGGAGAGGAGGGCCCGGTAGAATATATCAAGGGGGCGGTGAGAGACTTGGATGTAGAAAGAATTGATCACGGCATTCGCTTGCCGGACGACAATGAATTAATGCGAGAGGTAGCGGAGAGGAGGATCCTCGTCACCATGTGCCCATTATCTAATGTCAGGCTCAAGTGTGCAAATAGTGTTGCAGATTTGCCAGTACGGAAGTACCTGGAAGCAGGTGTAAGATTCTCTATCAACAGCGATGATCCAGCATATTTCGGAGGGTACATTTTGGACAATTACTGCGCTGTTCAGCAAGCCTTTCATTTGACGACGAGGGAGTGGGAAGGGATTGCTAGAGGAGCTGTAGAGGGAAGCTGGTGTGATGCTGCCCGGAAGGAAAATATATTGAAGCAGCTCGACGAGACTGTACGCAAATTCATACGGACTTGACACTCGGAGTTAGATGCACGTCGTGCCGGTAGGACCAAGCAGAAAACAGAACTCCCAGAGCATGTGCGCAATGTCCAAACTTGGGATCATTCCAATGCCAACTTCGTCTTGTTAATAGAGGTTTCAGATGGGATTGTGAGTCTGATCATTTTGCGTAGAATCTTAAAGGCCGGTGAGGAAACATTGGAGAGAACAGCATAGCATGAATCGTGTTGCAAGCCATCAGGTCTCCTAACAGAGACTTTACTGCCCAACACCTCAGGAGTTGTACACAAGAGGGACAGCAACCGCTTGAATGCAAAACTTTGGTGAACCGCAGATACTTCAACTATATGCCATATTCACCCTGTACGAGTACGTGTATGATATGTTCATCGACGGTCATGCGTTAATGCGCGTGATACTGCAGACGAAGCTCGACTTAAAGATTAGATCAAGAGACCGAGCGACGCCTTATCCGTAGATTAGTCATGCGTCATAGGACCGTTTCCGCGTTGCTATCGCTACCTACCTAACGTAGTGCATCTTCACCTCATCAACATCCACAGCCTCCATTTAGTGAGATAGGTATCTATACAGGTTTTAAATCTCTACTATATCTCACAGCTGCTTGCGATGAAGCTTGTAACATCATCGCTCCTTGTAGGAGCTGCAACCGCAAATGCCTTATCACCAATCCAGCATGTCCTCCAGGCGCCAAAGCAGGCCTCGGAGGCCTGGACAAAACCACTCCATAACCTACAGGACTCTTTGAAATCGCTGACTGGGGAGGCTCGCGCCCTATGGGATGAGGTTTCCATGATGTTTCCTGAAGCTATGGACAAGACCAGCTTCTTCTCACCACCGAAGAAACATTCTCGCCGCCCCGATAGTCACTGGGACAGCATTACCAAGGGCGCCGATGTCCAAAGTGTCTGGATTGAGACTGCTGATGGCGAGAAAGAAAGGGACGTTGATGGCAAGCTAGAAGCTTACAATTTGAGATCGAAAAGAATCGATCCAAGTTCACTTGGTGTCGACCCTGGGGTGGTTCAGTACAGTGGTTATCTTGACGACAATCAGAATGATAAGCATTTGTTCTACTGTTTGTCAATGCCCTCTTCTATCGACCTGTGCAACTACTGATCTCTCCCGTGTAGGGTTCTTCGAATCTCGAAACGACCCCAAGAACGATCCGGTCGTCCTCTGGATTAACGGTGGTCCTGGATGCTCATCCCTTACAGGCCTTTTCCTTGAGCTTGGACCAGCTTCGATCGATGAGAACGGTAATATAGTGCACAACCCCTACTCATGGAACAATAACGCTTCTGTCATTTTCTTGGACCAACCCGTCAACACCGGCCTCTCGTACAGCGGAGGCTCCGTCAGTGACACTGTCGCTGCCGGCAAAGATGTCTACGCTCTTCTCACTCTGTTTTTTAAGCAGTACCCCGAGTATGCTGAGCAAGACTTCCACATTGCGGGAGAATCGTATGCAGGTCACTACATCCCTGTTTTCACATCGGAGATTCTAAGCCACAAGAAAAACAACATCAACTTGAAGTCTGTACTGATCGGAAACGGCCTTGTTGACGGCCTGACCCAGTATGAGCACTACAGGCCTATGGCATGTGGCGATGGCGGCTGGCCAGCTGTCCTCGGTGAGAGTGAATGCCAGAGCATGGACAACGCACTTCCCCGCTGTTTGTCGCTCATTGAGGGCTGTTATAGTAGCGGAAGTGTGTGGTCTTGTGTTCCTGCTTCCATCTACTGCAACAACGCGATTATCGGGCCTTACCAACGGAGTGGACAAAATCCATATGATGTCCGTGTCAAATGCAGTGGTGACGCATCTCTTTGCTACGACCAGATTGGGTGGATCACTAAATGGATGAACCAGCCGAAAGTTTTGGAGGCTCTTGGCGCCGAAGTCGACAGCTACGATAGCTGCAACTTCGATGTAAACAGGAACTTTTTGTTTGCTGGTGACTGGATGCAACCTTTCCACCGCTTGGTCCCTGGTATCCTTGAAAAGATCCCTATGCTGATCTATGCTGTAAGCTTTTTGGCTTTTGCCTATTTATTTCTCGTTCGAAGTTGCCTGACTGTTTGATCTAGGGCGATGCAGACTTCATCTGCAACTGGCTTGGTAACCAAGCCTGGACGGACGCCTTGGAATGGCCCGGCCAGAAATCATTCAACAAGGCCGGCCTTGAGGACCTGAAGCTAGGTGGTGACGGCAGGAAGATTGGAGAGGTGAAGAGCAGCGGCAACTTCACATTCATGAGACTTCATGCTGGAGGCCATATGTATGTCCTTGAACCTCCTTTGTACATCTGAGCCACATGCTCACAAGATACAGGGTACCCCTAGATCAGCCAGAGGCAAGTTTGGAGTTCTTCAACCGGTGGATCGGCGGTGAGTGGATGTGAGAGTTGGGTCATGGTTGGGGCTGATGGGCTTTTCTGAATACGAGAGTAGGACTTCGGCGCACCCTGAGGTAGGAAATTGTCGGCGTATGCGTAGCTGATAAGCATTTTCCGCATGTTCTCTGTGGTAGATAGCGATATTGAAGCGGCTTCGTACAAAACTAAATTGGAGATGGTTTCTAAGCCATATGATGATTGTAAGTTGTGTGACTATCCTAATGCTTGATTCTTCGGCCCTGAATAAGATTTCCATGTGGAGCATCATGCAACAGATAGAGTATTTTGAGTCGATTTCGTCAAGTCCGGTATATCAATGCCGTAGTAGCATCTTTCGTGTTCGATTCTTCAATGACCGTACCTAGGGCTCGCCGCTTAGCGAATGCCATTCATTTTATCCAATGTCGGGACCCAAACAATCCACAGCCTTCTGCAAACCTCTAGGAAGATGTTACGCGGGATAATATTCTTCGGATGAACCTGTAGAACATATCGTGAATGTCAACGCCGACTGCCCTGGCACTTAAGAAAATGGTAATCTACTTTGAAATACTCTGGCTGCTTCTTTCAATCTCCATTCGTTCTCCTGGCTATGAATAGAATCAATATCTGGAGATGATCACTACTTCACTGTCTCAGCTAGCTACAGCAAGATCCGTTAAACGGACTCTCATGCCACCCCCATTAAGCTCAATCACGAGTCGAACAGCATCCTATATGCAGTTTCAGGACAGGTTGTGAAACCCTCAGAAACGATGTAGTGTCGCTTTCTTGGCATTGCAGGCTCTGGCCTCGTAAAAGGTTTTCGATATCAGCGTCTTTGCGAATGACATCCAACCGAATGGGACCGGCCACAGAAAGCTAGTGATGTCTATGCATAAGCTGAGAAGTTGGTGAGAGATGAGGTTCATGTACACAGCCTCAAGGCGCCTGCACGGTAGACGTGCCTTCCCATCAAGCAAGCCTAGAATCCCGACATGCATTTCACGGACACATCCAGTATGAATGAAACTTGATGATCATACCCCGTACGGAGTGTGGCTTCCTAAGCTTTGAACGCCGATGAATATGTGCATCTATTCTTGTGACTCTGGATGTTGAACACTCGGAACCAAGTTGGCGGATTGACCCTGCTATTTCATGTAGATGTTGATGTCTCGCGGCACTGTGCCGCTTCAGCTTTGCCTACTTGACTGAAGTTTGTGTGTATTCGTCAGGCCCAAGAATAGCCCCCACGATACTCTCGATCGGGTAGTATTCCGCTGAGAATCGTTGATCATCTAATACTCTTCAATGCCTCGTCCATCAATCTTTCATAGAAACCGCTCGCAGGCATCCTTGAACACACAAGACGCCAACGATCGAAGGTCTTATCAGGCCTCCTCCCCTGTAGATTCACCCCTCCACTCGCCTGGCCTTCCCAGGCCTTCAGTTGCTTCGACGTTGGGGCCTGACGGGGACGAGGACAGGTTCTATCAACCCTACCGCCCTGAAGAAGCAAGGGGCCCGGGTGGAGTCCAACGTTCTCAGAGCCAGCGCGTCCACCAGCCAACGATACATCTTGTCCCTAGCCCAACACAGGGCAGTGCTGAGCCGCCCGCTTTCGATGATAATCCCGACTCATACTATCAGCAACAACCTACCCCTGCTTCATATAAAGAAGAACCAAAAAGGAGGGGTCTCTTCTCATTGAGGAATTCTTCAATCGCAAAAGAGCCGGCAAACAACGTGAATGCGAACCGACTTGGGCGAAGTATATCTGTTAGGAAGAAGGTTCCTACCCCTGGGGTCTCCATAGGATCCACTCCTGCCACGTTCCTGCCGTCGTCGCGCGACGAAGAGGCAGTCGAAGGAGGAGCAAAGTTTGACGCTTTGCATCTTCAGCCTGGGCCTCCCCTACCAGAGAAAGACCCACGGTTACATCAATCACAATTGTTGAACCAGACTGAGCATCCCTACAATAGGCCACCACTTCAAGGCGTGGTAACCGATTCGTCCAACCGACAACCGCTTGAACGTCAAGGGTCGTCAACTTCCTCAGCGTGGGAAAGCACGTTTCCCCGGACACAACAGCAGCAACAGCATCGTACACCACCCGAACAGAGTCAGCAACAGCCGACCTACCAGCCGTCACCATCCTCAGCCACCTCCTCGTCCAACCATCCCTTGCATCAACAGCCGGCGTCCTACCAGCCGTCGCCTTCCTCCGCGACCTCTACATCCAGTCATCCATTGCAGTCTCGGGCGCCACAAGGAACACTCCAGCAGCTTTATAGCGAGAAAAAAACAAGCAGACCTTCTTCGCTGCAGTCGTTAGGGCCTCCTTCGCCGTTGCACTCACCTTCTCGGGCAACCGATAATTATCAGCCTAGATCAAGCGCGAATCCAGGGGTTCCAACACAGTATACTCAAGGTCCAATGGGTCCCCCTCCGCCGCAGCATCAACAGCCTCCGAATAGGCGCTCGGATGAATTAGCTCCACAGCAACAACCAACTGGGTTAAATAGGGAAAGTTCAGGCTATCAAGCCTACCATCAGGGACCGCAGGGCCAAAGCCAACCGTCCGGCGCACCCCCACAATACAGCTCTCAACTTGGCGTCAACAATTCTCAAGGAAACAACCTCAGAGGGCCACCTCAGTCCTCACCAATGGCACCACAAAATACGTCCGATCAGGGTCGAAGCACACCACCACCGAGTAGATCACGAGATGACCTCGCTGGCCTGGATATTGCCCAGTTGCTCCAAAGGCATGATGAACTGCGTAAGTCCGCTTGCACTCTACGCTCAAAGGCTATACGTCTATAGACTCCTGAAACTAAACTCCCATAATAGAGGACAAGTACCGCAAAGTCAAAAAGTACTACTTCGATAAGGATGCGCAAGTCCAACAACTCCAAAACACCCTAGCCCACCAGCGTCTCTCTCTATCCCGCACTTCCCTCGACGACAACGAGTACTCCAATCGTTTTCAGCGCCTTGACGGCGCCATTAATAACCTTGCTTTCAACTTCCGCCGCGACTGGCGCTCTGTACCCCCCTGGCTCGCACCTCAAGTAAACAAAGAAGCTACCACAACCCAATCTAAAGAAATGACTGCTATTGGCCGAGCCTGCATCTCTCGCTGGCTCGTTGATGAAATATTTGACCGCTACTTTCACCCCTCGCTAGATCCCAACTTCAGCGCCCACCTGAAAAGCATAGAGAAAAACCTACGACGATTAGCGCCCCTCACGCCTAGTGATGAAGAGAAAGAAGGCCTAACCGCTAAAATATCGAACTGGCGTCTCGCCACCCTCGACGGTTTATCGGAATCGCTCGCCTCTGCGCAAGCAGCCGAGTACCGTGCGACGCTCACGGAGTCACTCCAAGAGAAACTTAAAGCATCCTTAGCTATGAATCTTAAACAGCCCCCGCCCGCCGAGCTTGATGGTGTGGACCCAATCATAGAACTGGCGGTAGGGATTGCCGCGAACTTACCACTCGAAAGCCGGGATGTCTTTGTCGAATACATTATGCCCGGCGTGAGCGTCAATGAAGCCTACATGAAGATTGAAACGGGCTTGCCGGCACTCACGAATCCTGGCTCTTCGGAAGGCCACGACACCTCTGACAAATCCTCTGAAGAAATAACTCTGGAAGCAAGTACCAAAGACGGTGCTAGCGAGGAAATGGCCGTCGTGGAAGATAGGGGCCAGCAGCAGCAACAACAACAGCCGCGGCCAGGGTCCGTAACAGCAGGCAAAGAAGCCGCAGCCGCGAACAAAAAGAAAGGAGGCATGTTTGGAGGATTCATTGGAGGAAAGAAAGCGGGAGCGGTGGCCGGGGGAAGCGGCCCTGCAGCGGTGCAGCCACAGCAGCAGCAGCAGAGAATGGAGGACAAGGTGCGGTTTGCGACCTTTATGGCTGTGGAGGTTAGGGGGAGGAGCGTGTTGGTGAAGGCACCGGTTTATACTTTCAAGGCACCCTCGAGTTGAGAGGGGGGCGGTTTGGTTCGTATATAGAGGGTGGATATGAAAACGGAAGATCTCATGAGTTTATGTGGAGGGTGGGCGGCTTAAAGGGTGGTTTAGTTGGTTTCGTTTTCCAATTGAGATGGCCGAGGTTTTTTATAAGGAGGCATGCTTAAGATAAGATGAGACGAGATGGTTGACAGTTTTTTTTTTTTGTGTGAATACCCTCGCTTTCATCATCAACGCATATGTGAGAAAAAAAACTTTTCTGATATGAAATCTTGTGATTCCTTGCGACAGAGTTGCATAAACAACGAACCCACCTCGAAAAGAAAAACAACATTGGGAAGAGCGACTTCAGAGGATACATAGAAGACACGCTAAAATGAGATTTTCCCCCCCCTTTTCTTTCAAAGATGGGCAAGGGTGGTGGAAACCCGGGTTTGGTGGGAGTCTAGTTAGTGGTCTCGATGAATAGATATGTGTACGAGATGCCCCCAGGCAAGTTGTGCAACGCCTATGCGCGGTCGCGGTCGCGGTCGCCGTCGCCGTCCGCCTTTTCCCTAACCCCTTCTCGCTCTTCGCAACGCGTCCCAAAACCCAAACCCAAACCCCGTGTCCACATACCTCAGCGTCCTTTCGCATGTACGCTAGCGTGGGTGTAGCGTGTAGAGAGACGCAACCGCTTTGAGGGTAAGGCTTGTGGGGGGGGAAGGGGGAGAGGGTAATGATGGTGGAGCGGGGCGGGAAGGGGGGCTAGATTGGAGAAGCCGCGGGAGGAAGATGGACAAAGAGTCAGCAATGAGTTTTTGGATATGGAAGCCCCGTCCATGGGCCTGTAGGTCTGCATTAACGGCCCAGCGCTATGAGTAAAACCGAGCCAAGAGAGTGTTGCCAGTCTACCAGAGACCAGCAATCAAAGCGAATGCCCAGTGTACGTACACCCCTCTATGACACCCCTACAAAATCCTCCAATGCATCTGCCGTAAGCGACTAAGCAGCACCAGCCACCTTACCAGCCTTCGCCTCCAGCGCCTTCTTCAGTGCCGCCGCCGCCTTCTTCTTCGCCTCCTTGGCTTTCTTCGCTGCCGCTTTCTTGGCTTCCTTGACCTTTGCCTTGGCGGCTGCCCCGGCCGCGGCCGCGGTGCCGTTTCCTGCTGCTGCTGCTGCAGGGGCACCGGAGGCAGCGGCGGCTTGAACGATGGCGCCGCTCGCTGCTGCTGCGGCGTCGTTGGGGGTGGTGGCGTTGGCGTCGCGGTAGACGAGGGAGGGGTGGCGGGCGTATTGGGGTTTGGTGTGGGAGGGCCATGGTGCTGGAGGGGAGGAAGTTAGTGGGGTGGGTTGGGGGAGGTGTGTTGGGGAAGTTTGGAGAATGGATGAGCTGGGAGGTGGCTTAGGGTGGGGTTACCGGCTTGCACCGCAATGGCCGCCATGAAGAGGGTGAGAATGAGTTGGAGCTGCATGCTTAGAAAGGAGGAGACACGTTAAAAGTGTAGGATTCTTGGTAGGCTGGATGCGTTGAAATGAATGTATAAGACGGCAAGGGAGCGTTGATAAGAAGAGAATAACTCGAGAACACTGAAGAAAGGTTTAAGTGAGTAGAGGAAGTATGCGGGACACCTTCTTTAGTAGCTTGCCATATCTTGCCGACTCATATTTCGGATCGTCACGATGCCGCCCTTCGCATGATGGTTCTGCCCAGAATAGCAGCGAAGCCTAGCTCAGGGACCTAGCTAGTAGAGGCTTGGACAGAAGATCTAGTTGAGACTCATGTGGATGATTTTCAAACCATGGTAAGGATGTTTGGACTGTTTTAACCGCGGACTTTGGCTGCATAAAGACTTCCGGTGGAGAATTCGACAAGAGTATTGGCCATAGGGATACCGCATGCAGCAATGGCTTTAGATGACACGGAAAATCATGTAATGGATCAAACGTTGGATAGAAAGAAAATGTGGAGCTCAATGCGCTAATCCTGATATGAAACCCGCAGTGCAGCAACATGACAATGCTCGCAGAGGCTCTTTTTGGCACAATAGACTCGCCAGAGAACCAGAAAATGTGGCGATGTGCATGAAGGTAGATTTCATGTCTGACGTGCGTACTGTAACAATTGTCGGGGAGCAATCAACGTTGTGTTAGAGGCTTAGCAAGGATTTTCGAGGGCGCGGGATGGGTAAGTAGCCATATGTACATACTGTAGAAGAGCCGTATGGTTTTATGCTAAACCCATTGCTGATCGTTTAGTATCGCTCTAGCTTTTTGAGCTCAAAAAAACTTGAGTGGAATAGATGTGTGATGGATGTGGTTCAAAATGAAAGAATCAGGTTAGGGCGCCTAGGCTAAGCGAGGCCGCTAGTGAAGCCCACCACCGATGCGCTTTTTGAATTCAAGATAACAGCGAAGGTTGAGAGCATCGCCATCAATCACAGAGCAGACCCGCCATCATGTGTAAGTGTAGATGACATCAGCTCCTACAACTAGAACCAAAGCATCGTTGCGGAGCTGCAGAATCTTACTGACATTTCTTCAGCGCTCGTCTCAGGAGAGAAGTCGAACTTCCAGTTCATCCTTCGTCTCCTCAACACCAACGTCGATGGCAAGCAGAAGATCATGTATGCGTTGACCAAGATAAAGGGTGTCGGACGCCGTTACTCGAACTTGGTGTGCAAGAAGGCCGATGTGGATCTGAACAAGCGGTACGTACTGCCTGTTTTCTTCGCAGCCCAGTTCACAGGAAGTTCACCAACCTAATATATCCCTATCAGCGCTGGAGATATCACCTCCGAAGAACTCGAACGTATCGTCACTATCATCCAAAACCCGACGCAGTATAAGATTCCGACTTGGTTCCTCAACAGACAGCGCGACATCGTCGATGGCAAGGACTCTCAAGTATTGGCAAACGGCATGGACAGCAAGCTCCGTGAGGACTTGGAGCGGCTGAAGAAGATCCGCGCCCATCGTGGACTGAGGCACTACTGGGGCCTACGTGTTAGGGGACAACATTCCAAGACTACTGGACGAAGGGGTAGGACTGTTGGTGTATCAAAGAAGAAGGGTTAAAGGTGGATAAGCTCAAGGTTGTGGGGGATGTTTTGAAGGTGTTTGTTTTGCACTAAAGTGTGGCTTTGATCTGGCTACTTACGTGGAACATATCAAAGTCTTCCATCAAATCAAAGCCGGATTTTAAACGTGGGTGCGAAATTTGAGTGACGATACTCCTAGGGTTATTTGATGTGCATCCTGCATGCTTTCTAGGTGGCTTCAAGCTATGAAAAATGGGTATCATTGCAAAGAACCCGTTCGACTAATCTCCTTCGTGCACCACGGCCATATCCAAAACCTCCACCCTCCCTCGTCCTTTCGTTTCTCCACCAATGAACTCCCCAAGGCCCTTGAATGCTCCTGGTTCTACAAAACCTACAACTTCCCACTCTTGACCCATAGTATCTTGTGACTCGATCTGCTCGACGTAGCTCAGTATCCTATCCTTGACTGTCCCAGTTGACTTCTCTCCATCGGCATCTTCCGCTCCATTCTTCGACGCTTGCTTTAAAATTGACGTTGGGCATGTGACTCGTAGTCTCATCCTCGCCCTTGTCACTGGAATCGGCTGCCATGCTATGAGTGCCTTCATCGCCTCTAGCGCCTGACTCTTCGCCGACTTTGTAGTTACCACACCCGTCCACGTCGGCATCTCTTTACCCTTCCCCTTTGCCCCTTCCGCCTGTTCCTCCCCATCCGTCGGTGTAGCAGTCCCGCTCCCCTTTGCACCCTCATCCTGTTTATGCGCGCCCTGACTACTCAATTGATCAAGGGCCTTCTCAATCATCCCCGTCGTATACACTCTCTTACTCTTTGGATCCACTAACTTTCCCGCTACAATATCAACCACCTCATTATGCACTCTCTCCAATTGCGCATGTCTTTCCTTTTCTCCAACTTGCATCTCCCCTTTCTTCAAGATCTCCATGATGATATCATCTGGTGAGGTTTTGAGCCCGAAAGCTTTCTTTAGGTCTTCGGCTGGGGCTGTTTGCCCTTTGCTGACTGAAAGGAAGACGGAGTGGATTTGGAGGACATTGTCGAGGTCGGTTTCGACGCCGGAGCGGTATTCCAAGACTTTGTTCTTGTAGCAGGCGATTTCGAAGCGCTTCTTACCTGCGTTGATTGAGAGATCTGGTCAGCGGAAAGCTTTCGAAGACTCGACAGGGCATTGTACCCTTCTTTAAGCGGACGAGGGAGACATTCGTCAGTCGGATTTGGTTCGAGGGCTATCCGCTGCAGGTAAGTATGGGTGTATGTTAAGTTGCTTAGGAGACGTACTTGGATGATTCCTACAGGCATATTTATTTATTATTTCTAGCAATGGTTGGTAACGAAGTTGGCTTTCCACATCCCAGAGTGCGGATAGGCGAATAGTGGTTCAGTGGTCGATTTGAGTCACTACTTCCGTTATATTCATTAACCATTTGTCACATTACGCTAAGGGCTCTTCAGCCAGAAAAAAGAATCACAAGAACGCAGACACCATCTACGAGTAGCCTATGGAGAGCCTCAAAGCCCTAACTATTCCAATAGGGGTAACATCAGCCCTTATCGATAAGAACGAGCAACCTCGGCAGACTAAGGTAGAATGTGGGCATCATGGCAACCCGCTGTTCGAACTATTGGCGCCTTAAGGCACAACGTTCCCTTCTTCCTGGTTCATTGCCTTGAGCTTCGTGTGTGTTACCTCTCATCATCAATATACGGACCTTCCATAACCTCAAGCCCCAAAGCAAGTGAACAATGGCTCCGCAAAAGCCTCCGAAGGTCATTTTGTTCGACGTAGGGGGAGTCGTTGTAGGCTTTTCATGATACCACTCTGGAACATAGCAGCATCTGACAGATCTTAGGTCTTATCACCGCTTCAAGCTATCCTTGAGTATGAACAAAAACACAACATCCCAAAAGATTGGGTCAACTTCGCAATCTCGAAGAGTGCCCCCAATGGGTCCTGGCAGCGTTTGGAACGCGGCGAGATAAAAATGGATGATGAGTTCTTCAAAGGGTTCAATGCAGACTTACAGAACAAAAATCTATGGCGGGAATACCATACGAGTTTTAGGAGTAGCAAGAAAAAATTAAAGGATTTAGCGAACCCTACTCGATTGGGAGACCCTGTGAGCTTGAAGGCTGAGGCTGCACACTCATCACCCACGGATCAGGACAGAGGTGCTCAACCCACGTCAATCAAATCCAAGAAAGCCGATAGACCGTCGCTATCAAAATTAGCAAAGGATACCACTATCGGAGACCCCGTGAGCCTCGAGTCAGAAGAGGTAGCTAACCCCGTCGAGGGCACAAACAAGAATTCATCACCATCCTCCCCACAGTCAGCCGATCCCACGAACCAACCCGCCTCCGAACATGTGGTCGCCCCCTCCCAATCCCCCTCGTCCTCCCAATCCCCGCCCTTACCTTCACTTCCTTCAATCGACGCCACCGCCCTCTTCTGGTCCATGATGTCCGCCTCCCGCCACCCAGACCCGTACATTTTCCCCGCGCTCCAAAAACTCAAAACCCTCTCCCCCCGCTTCATCCTTGGCGCCCTCACGAATACCGTCATTTATCCTCCTGGTCATCCCTGGGGCCAAGAGACGCCCCCCACCAACCAATCTACGAACTCGGCGGATATGTCAGCGTACTTCTTCAAACCGAAGGAGCTATTTGACGTATATGTCGCATCGGCGGAGGTGGGGATGCGGAAGCCGCAGAAAGGAATATACGAGTTGGCGGTTGGGCGATTGGACGAATTCGACAGGAAAAGGGGCGGAGAGGGAGTTAAGGCGGAGGAGGTGCTGTTCTTGGATGATATTGGAGAGAACTTGAAAATGGCGAGGGAGGTGGGGATGCGGACGATTCGGGTGCAGTTGGGCAGGACGTGGAGGGCTGTGAAGGAGTTGGAGAAGGAGGCGGGCGTGGAGTTGATGGATGAGAAGACGAGGAGAGCAAAATTGTGAAGGGTTTACTCATGTAGGTGTAAAGGGACTTGTAGACAATGTACACTGAACTGGTGGATAGGTACACTTGTCGATGCTTCAAAGTAGATGCCTAGAACTATTCCATTATCATATTCAAACATCTACATTTCCCCTCTCCAAAAATGTTCACCCCGCACACGTCATCCCAAACCTAGCGGGGCATCTTTTCAATTCTCATCTTCCTCCCCCCCCCCCCTCCTCCCCCCACAGAAATGCCCCCACACATCCTCCTCCTAGGCGGCCACGGCGCCATCGCCCTCCTCCTAACCCCTCTTCTCCTCTCCCGCTCCTACCACATCACAAGCGTAATCCGCACCGCCTCCCAAAAACCCGAAATCCTTGCTTTACAAAAGAACCACCCAGGCAAAATCAACGTGCTAGTGCGCAGTCTGGAGGATGTGAAGAGTGAGAAGCAGGCGAGGGAGGTGGTGGAGGAGGTGGGGGCCGGGTGGGTGGTTTGGTGTGCTGGTGAGTTTCGGGTTTGTAAGGGGGGATGGGGCTGGGGATAATTGGGTTGGCTGATGGGTGCTCGGTGTAGGTGCGGGAGGGAAAGGTGGGGCTGAGAGGACGTTTGCGGTTGATCGTGATGCTTGTGTCCACTTCATCCGCGCCTGCGCCCACACACCTACTGTGACTAAATTCCTTCTCATCTCGTACCTTGGCAGCCGCCGCTCAAAAGCGCCCTGGTGGAGCGCTGCCGATTGGGCCGCAACGCAGGAAGTCAACGCCGGCGCTCTGAAAAACTACTATGCTGCCAAACTTGCGGCCGACGAGTGCTTGGTAGCCGCCGCGAAAGAAAGGGGAGAGGGATTTCAGGCGATTTGTTTGAGGCCGGGGAGTTTGACGGATGAGCCTGCCGGGGGGAAGGTTAGTTTGGGGAAGACGGGGGCGAGGGGGAAGGTGAGGAGAGGGGATGTGGCGGAAGTGGTGGTGGGGTGTTTGGAGAGTGAGAGCGTACGGGGGTGGATTGATTTGCTGGAGGGGGAGGAGGCAGTTGGGGAGGCGGTGGAGAGGGTGGGGAGGGAGGGCATGGATTGCGTGGAGGGCGAGGATGTGGAGGCGATGGTTGAGAGGTATAAGAAGGGCAGTGTTGCGTAGAACAGAGCGCTCATGAGTAATGATGTATTTTCTCTGATAATGGTTTGATAAGTTCTATCTGAATGTGGTCTGTGTGCAGATAGTTCAAAGCCGGGATGAAGGAGCTGAAATGTCTTTGATGAACTGTGTATGACCTTACCATTGGCTAAGGGCAATCCGAGTCGAAATTGCAAGGGTGAAAGATGCTCATTGCTGGGTCAGTAAGGTCAACAAAACGATAGGATAAGCACCAAGAGACTACACGAAAACGTAGTATAAAGACGTTTTCCTGTGTTGCGAGGTGCAGAGCACCCTATCTCGAAGTGATACCTATACGGGGAAACGATAGAATTGTTGAAATATGCTATACATACCTGAATAGGATTGTTCCAAAGTGTGTTCACATTTTGGCCGATCCGTCAATCAACAGGTTATGAGCCCGGGTTAGTGCAAACTACCTGGGTTTGTTGCTCCGTATTCAGTGACTACGACAAGCTCACTGTCACCATGACTACTCTCTCCGTACGTCACCAAATTCGGCTCCTGACCGAGAAGAACTTCGGCGACTGGCTTATCGATATCCGAGCTCATCTACGACCCAAAGAGCTATGAGAGTGTACTCAGATTGCTCCTGATGACAAGGAAAGTCAGAAAAAGGCTGAACAGGCTGCTGATGCCATGACTCCCACTATCAGCGTCGACGTCAAACAAAAGCTGGTCAAAGAAGATTTCAACGATGGCTACAAGATGCTTAGACATCTAGTAGCCTTACTTCAATCTTCTACAGACGCGAAGTTCATGCGTTTAACGAAGGAATATTACACGCTGTCGTCGGCCGACTTCAAGAGTACGGAAGATATGCTCACACATATAAAACTTCTGGAGGAACGCATCGATGCAACCAAAGTCACGCTCGATAGCGACAAACGTACGATACTGTGCTTAATGATGTGCTTGCCTGAGCAGTACCGTTCCCTTGTGCAAATCTGATCCGTCATCAAAGATATGACTGCAGAAAAGGCTCGAACCATGTTGCTTGAAGAAGATCGTCGACAGAATCACGTGAACGAGAATCAAGGCACCAAATCCTTGAGGATTTTCGGCAATAAGAGTAAGGAAAGGGAACAGTGTAAGCACTGCAAAAGAGACTTTCATACCGAGGCTAAATGCTGAAAACTACATCCTGAGCAAGCTTCTCAGTGAGCAGAAGACAAGCGGGATTGGGAACAAGAGCAGAAGGAGTCAAGAGGTCGTACATCCGATATCAGAATAGTCAGAACTATGTGAAGAGTGAAGTCAGAACATCGTGAAGATGTGTCTTCGACGAAGAGAAGCGATGGATCCGGATATACCGTGGATATGTGTCTTCGACGAAGGGAAACGGTACTCTATATATCGTGGATATGTGCCTTCGACGGAGAGAAACGGTGAATCATACGTTACGAAGCTCCGTATTAGCTTCAATTACTGCTAAGCCATTTGGCTGAGGGAGTCAGAAACTCCGATTTACGTTGCGAAGCTTCGAATTAGCTTCAAATTTGGCTGAGGGAGTCAGTAACTCCGATATACGTTACGAAGCTCCGAATAGCTTCATATGTTCAACATATATGGCTCTGGTTGACTATGATTCCTACAAAAAGAGAAGCTTGGAAGCTTCGAAAAAGGGGAGTTTGGAGGCTCCGATTTCCAAAGGGGAGTGTTGGAATTTCAGATGTGATTTGGTTGGTAATCTCCGCATCCATCCGGCGCCGCGTTCATCCGGCGCTAGTGAATTCAGGGGATTCAGGGTATTTGACCTTCCTCCCACCTTTTCCTTCCTCCGGAGTTCCTACTAGATAGCTTCAACCCCATATACCAAAATGCCCCATATGACCTCGTATTCCAACAGGTTATGGGCCCGGAGAGCGCGTTGGACGTCATAAAAATAAGGCGGGTGCTGACAAATGCATCTCGAGCTTCACTGTTCGAATCCGTTCGCTGTCAACTCCAAAAAGGCGTGTATATGATTACATAATTAATCACACTTTCGAAAAACAACCATGGCAACCGAAGTACGATATGCGCATAACATGGGAGGGGAGTGTTGAAATATGTTATGACATAATTACTCACACATCTAAACCACCATGGCAATCGGTAGAAAGGGTATGCATAACATGGGGGAGTGTTGAAATATGCTATACATACCTGAATAGGATTGTTCCAAAGTGTGTTCACATTTTGGCCGATCCGTCAATCAACAAGGATTGGCCTCGAGAGGCAACGAGAAGGTAAGTATGGAACAGAGAAGATTTTATTATGCTGTTGTGAGGTGTCGAAAGCCCAACCTTAGGAGCCACATGAGAAAGCGTAGAAGTTACATACAGAAGCAATCAAAGAGTCCCTGCAGTCACCTAAACGGCTGGCTATTCGTCGGCCTGGTCGCTTCGGTATGAATGCTTTCTCCCTTCTTCAAGATTCAATGCAGCAGCCAGTCCAACGCACAGAGGCAGGTAGCATTAAAGGAATCGAGGACCTAAGAAAGTAAGACCGTCTACAAGTATTTCTGTTTGAGTTGTGAAAAAAGTCTAGGCTTCCAGAGCTCTCACCGACTGATAAGCCAGCATTGGAAGTCTATTGGCCATGGCAATGGTTCATAAATGTTTGCCAATCAAATACGTCTGTATGTGACTCACAGTGTGTCTTCAGAGTGGAGCCACTCGTGCCACTGTAGTTGGTGATCGGCAGCATCACGGGACTGCGCGTCAAGCGCGACCTTAGCTTTACGCGAAGATGTCATGATATCAATAGATTGACGCAGAGCGGAGCAGAGCGGAGTTTCTCCAGTAATATTCAATTCAATTTGATTGTGAGGAGATGGTGAAGACACTAGGAATCCCACCCCGCGCTCCCCGCGAGGATAATAGCATCATTGACTAAGGGCTAAAGCTCGAGTGAGTATCCGATCAGCAACCATGGGTATTCCTCTCGTGATACAGGGGTTTTCGGCCATCACTGAAGGCGAGATCTTAGAATGCCATGTTCAACCTTGAACCTATTTGAGCAGTTAATGATGTAGTTTCTGCTCTTCTCTCCAAACTTGGCGCCTGCTATTTGGCTTCAACATGTGAACCGCCGGTACCGATAGGTGTCCCCATGTTCCTGGATCATCTACTTGCCAATATTAGTGTTTTACCCATGCAATGAGCAATCTGCTGCCTGATTGATCATGGAGATTCAAGGAGATTCGACGTCATGGTGGAAGCAGTTGATAGGTGAAGCTCATTCTTTACAGGCAGCATAGCTATTAGATCATACTGATGAAGGCAGCAAGCAAGATCTACATTACCTCATTGCCAGCTCCCACCTTTGAGCATATGGAGAAATGGAGAAATATATAATACCTTGATATCCCCATTGATTTTTCCTTCTATCACTAAACCATTCCGAATCCAAGACAAAACAACATTTACCAAATTCCAAAAAAACTTCTCCCACCTTTTCACCATGTCAAACCCAGGAAACATTGTCGGCGGTCACAAGGCCAACCTCAACAACCCAAGTAAATCTACTTGCGATTTGCGATTCTCTTACGTCGCTAATGCCTGTATAGACACTTCCGAAGAATCCAAGCAACATTCTAAGGAGGTCCTCGACAATGAGTTCAATGGCGGTGATGTCGGTACCGGTGACGCCAACAAGAACCCCAACAATGTAGCTGGCGGTCTCAAGGCGTAAATAACATTCTCACTTTTAGATTTGGTTGATGTTAACCCATATCTCTTTAGTACTACCAAGAATCCTAATGTCTCTCAAGAGGCCAAGGACTCTGCGTCAGAGCGTCTTAAGGAAATGGGACAGTAAACTCGTACCAGTCAATTGTTGGAATGGCTTGGAATGACTGGAGGAATGTGGTTTTTGTCAGGCAATATCACGGTCATGTGCTTACTATGGTCAATATTGATAACTTCTTATGAAAATGAAAATTTGACATCGAAATATCATGTATTGCTGTATCAGCTTATGCACATTCAGTTTGTAGGAATCTTCTAGAAATTGATGAACTTGCCATGTTGGAAATACACTGTGATCCTTCCATCGTTCAGTACAACAGCCGCGGCTTGTTCAAATATGAGTCCATTATTCATGCAGTATTCGTTCTTGTACTGTCTTGGTGGTATTAGCTTCTCTTCTTTGAAAAGTTCCAGGCACATTGTGTGTTTGTAGCAGAGTTCAATTGATCGCCCACCCATCAATGGTTAGGACGCGTTCGAGTAAAAGATATCTAACAATGTTGTAAAGATCCTGATAAAGGTTATTGCCAGCTTGCATAGGGCTGACTAGCGCAAATCTCACTTGATGCTGTCAGACCTTTCTCTCCTTCCTACCTTCATCTTTGCCACGCAAGCTGGAGAAGCAAGGCGCAAGAACGGCATGTCGTTCTTCACAGCCTGTTATGCACGAAGACATAACGAACTTTTTCTAGTTTGACAAGTGGCCAGTCAATGTTCGATTTGAGCTCCATGACACTTCCCCTTCCCCGCCTTCCCGGAGATAGGAGTCTTTATTTGTTCAAAGACCGGCGCTTTTCGGATCGCTATGCTATCTGTCACTTGTATATTCCCCTATCGAAATAGTGCTGGCTTGGATTCGAACGTTCAGAGATAGATTCCTTCACATCTCTACCGTTAAGCATTCAGAATGGGCCTTGACGGAGTGCCCGATACCATGCTTGCCGCCCAAGTGGTAGAGGTATTACCAAGAACCCAGAACGTTCTAAACAAGAAGCCCCAATTGACATACCTTCCGACTACAGTTTAACGAACCCCACCAAATCCATGAAGTCCCCACTCCTTCCAAGCTCAATGACTACGATATCCTCCTTAAAACCGCCGCCGCCTCCCTCTGCCACACAGACACCATGGTTACCGCCGGCGGTTTCGGCACCAGGCTCCCTTGCATCGCTTCCCACGAAGGCACCGGAATTGTAGTCACCTTCGGAACCGCAGTTTCCAACTTCCAAAAGGGTGATCGAGTCATGGCTGGCTTACGGCGGAACCGTTGTGGACATTGCCATGATTGCTTGGGCACTGATAATTATAAGCATTACTGCCGAAATGTGGAGGGGTATGGAGGTATTACGTTGGATGGAGCCTTCGCAAAATACATGATCGCTGATGCGAGGGAGTCGAGTAAGGTGCCCGACAGGGTGTCTTTCGAGACTGCGGCTCCGCTCGCATGTGCGGGCGTTACGGTGTGGCGGGGAGTTCTGCAAGTGGATCTGAAAGCGGGAAAAACCGTTGCCCTTGTGGGAGCTGGAGGGGGCCTTGGTCATCTAGGATGCCAGTTCGCGAGGGCTCTTGGGCTACAGGTTGTTGGGATCGATGCTCGGGATGAAGGATTAGAGCTTGCCAAGGCCTCGGGAGCAAACGTCGTCATTGACGCCAGACAAGGGAAGGATAAAGTTATTGAAGAAGTTCAGAAAGTTACCAACGGCATGGGAGCTGACGCCACCGTCAAATGTGAGTGACAACGTGGAAGCCGCCGCATTAGCCTGCGCAGTCACCAAAATGCACGGCAGGATGGTTCAAATCGCCCAGCCCGACCTTGTCCCCATACCCTATCCCGAACTCATATTTCGTGACGTCCGTGTCAAAGGGTCTCTAATCTCTTCCCGCTCCGAAGCCCAACGCATGTTAGACCTCGTCGCCGAGCACAACATCACTGTCAAAACGAACCCGTTCTTCGGTCTCAAAGAAATCCCAAGATTGGTGGAGCTGGCACAAAGTGGAAAGATGGCGGGAAAGGGCGTGGTGGTTATTAAGGAGAAGGAGATTGAGAAGCTTAGGGCAGGGAAGGTGAGACCTTGATGAGCTGGTATTCATGATTGTGTGGGATGGTCAAGGACATAAAAGTGAGTCTTACATTCGAAAGTGGAGAATACTGAATGCACTTACTTCCATGATCCTACGTGCTATTTCCAACAGGAAAGAGTATAGTCGCGTTACCCACTAGCATCTATGTATGAGCACATACAACTTACAATTATTGCCGACGGCCTATCGTAAGCCAATTGAGTGAAGACAATGGCTCGTGGGCCATGAGCCTTGAAGACTGCTTTAATATTCCGCGGACCTCTCGCCAAACCATCAGTAAACGTCAGACTTAGGTATCTGCAGATGATGGCGTACGAGTACCAAGTTGACGACCTGAGTGCGTCTAATAATAATAATAAAAGCTTCGGGGTTGCGCAAGAGGCTTGCTTGCCTTGCAAGTCGTGGGGTAACACGAGAGATACGGAGTACATAGATAAGATAAGGTAGTGCCTGCAAATCAGGGCACGTTAATTCAGGGCAAACAATGAACAGTGTGACGGTGTGACAATTACAGTTGCGTAGTGGGGCAAGCGCGGTAGATCATCGTCGTTCTTAGCCGCGAATACGTGCTTCCTGTGCGCCTGGCTCGCGGAGCCATTGGCTCTTCTCGTCTCAGCATCACGTCACGCCTTTCCATCTTTCCATACCCGGCATGACTAGACGGAAAGATGGAGCTCAACGTCTGGGATGATCCGGGAAGAACGACAGTCTTGTCATCAATGGCTGTTTATATCTCCCGCCTTCAGCCCGTGGTCTGGCACCATATATGAACCGGCGTCCTGGTGAACTTCTGCAAGCCAAGCGTCTCGAAATCTGCTATTGTGCACGACCTCCAGGCTGACCTAATATCAATCGACATCGCCTTTGATTGAAACCGTTCCATTTATTGTTCAATACAGGCACGAATGGTGTATAGCATACATCACAATTCGTAGCTGACTTCAAAGATGTCCAATAAACCCATCTTTGTTGCAACCCATCCTCGAGCATGCTCGACGGCATTCGAAAGAGTAAATACCTGCCAAATGGTATTTAGATCCCGAAAGCTAACCATGTCTCGAGGTGTTCATAACTCGCCGCGACTCCCTCCAATGCGTCCACGAACCCTTTGGTGATGCCTTCTATTACGGCCCGGAGAGGCTTAGTTCAAGATTTGAAAACGATGAGGAGCAGCGTGTCGACAGCGGCTTCAGCAATTCGACATACCAGACGATCCTCGATAGATTTGAAAGGGAGAGTGCTGAGGTCCGAATCATCCCTCCCCGAGTCCTACTTCCCAGTGTGGACACCATTCGCGACCTCTTTCCTTCTTAATTAGCACATGCGCTGTGTTTATGCAATCCTGCTGTTACTCTGCGAATTTCGTAGCTATACACTTACGTCAACTACGTTGGATAGCTCTGGCTTGACCCAAGCCCTCGCTCAGTCCCTCCGGTGGTCTTTTCCTTTAATTGGTTATCGTTTCTGACTTGACTTTACACCAACAATTAATATACACTTCTAATGGCATACCCCATGGACCGCTTGCCAGACAAAAGCAGATATCAATGCACAAAGGGCTGCGTTACTTTGTTTAGCTTTGCTGCTCTACTATCGACTCTGCCGTATTGACCCTCTTTCTACTTGCGATTTCTTTAGTACACTCTCACGCGATGATGAGCTACTCAAGATTTAAGATGACTTGATATGCGGCCTACTTACCCTCTTCCAGGGCAAGCGCCTCTTCATCAAAGACATTACCTATTACTTGGTCCCTCCAAACGGCAAGCCTGCGTCTATTGCCCCTTCTGTTGCGAGAGTCGAGCGTGGTGTCGGAACGACCGAAGCGTCCACCAACGGTGCCTCGAACGGTACCAGCTCCGACGGCGACTTTTCGAACGGTACGTTGGCGAAAGGGCATGTGAATGGCGCTGTGAAGGGTAATGGGCATGGCCAAAAGATCTCTCACTACCCTTGCGACACAAGTGCGGAGCCTGAAAACCCGACGGTGATCCCTAAAGCGGTTTTGGAAAAGTTTCACTTCACCTTCTTGATCCGTCATCCACGGTCCAGTATTCCATCGTTCTTCCGCTGCACAATCCCCCCATTAGATTCGATGACTGGATTCTACGATTTCATGCCCTCCGAAGCTGGGTACGACGAGCTCCGCCGTTTCTTCGATTATCTACGCTCCGTTGAGCAAGTCGGGCCGGGTATTGCGGGAAAAGAGGTGAATGATGCTAAAAAGAATGGTCATGCTATTTCAAATGGTCATGCTATTACAAATGGTCATGCTATTACGAATGGTCATGCTATTACAAATGGTCATGCTATTACGAATGGACATTCAGGCAAGGTCGATATCTGCGTGGTTGACGCGGATGATTTACTGGATAATCCAACCGGAATTATTGAGGCGTACTGTAAGAGTGTAGGCTTAGAGTATGACCCAAACATGTTGAATTGGGACTCTGAGGAGGATCATAATCAGGCTCGTGAGGCCTTTGAGAAATGGAAAGGATTCCACGAAGATGCCATGGATAGTGGCGAGCTTCGACCAAGGCTCCATGTAAGTTGCTATTCTATTTTCCATTTTGGTTGTAAGGTATCCGACAACCGGCCACTTATATTCCTATTATGCGAGAAAACGTAGTCCGAAAAGCAAAGCTGACTTGTTTGACTGCAAGAAGAAAAAGGTGAAGAGTGTCGAGGAAGAAGACCAGGAATGGCGTGCCAAATATGGCGAAAAAGGTGCCAAGCTCATCAGGGAGACGGTAGACGCGAATGTCAAGGATTACGAATACCTCAAACAATTCGCGCTGAAGGTTTAAGAAATCATGTGAACCTTGTTGGTAACGGCCGCTCCTTTACGAAAGGATCTGGCGTTTTCTTCGACCGTTTTCGAAGACGAAAGTGTAATTCAACATTATGCTAGTAGCTCTACCTAGATACTAAAAAACAGTCTTTGGCGGTCACTGAACAACTCCATACTGTAGTTTACCTCACCAAGTAAACATCACTGTCCTTTCGCTTGATTGTCCCAAATGGACCGTATGAGCTCAGCCCTATTTCTCCTTACCGCTTCAGGTAGCTTAGTCAGTGAACAGGCCAACCTGAACTTGGAAGACAACTTACAGATAAAGATACCGTCAGGCGGCATCACATCACACGCCAACAGCTATTCTCCGACCTGATTGTCAGAGTTTCAGTCGCTCCTTATATACAATTTCCCCGGGGCTCCTCCGACCATCATTTAGATCTGGCATTCCCTTTCTCCTCAAGCTTCCCTCGAACCCGGATACGCCTTTCACCATGCGATTGGCGAGACACTTTCCTTTGTTACTCCAGTCCATCCTCCTTCTCGTTCCCACACTCACGGCTGCCCTTTCCATCGACTGTAAGCATATCCTGGAAGATGGTGTATCGTGGAAATTCGACAAACTCGATGGCCCCCATTCCGTCAAGACGAGCACAGGGCCCTCTGCCGCATCACCATACCTCTACAATACGACATACACTATCGATTTCTGCAAACCTTTGGTGAGACCAAGTGGTGTCCCAAGAAAAGAATTCTGCCCGGGTGGTTCCAGAGGTAAGCTCGGGTGCATCCTAATATAGCTTCGTGAGTAGTACGTCCGCTCTAATGTCTGATCTTACATATAGTCTGCGGAATAGAGCAGTCGATCATACCCGTAGAAGATAAAATAGAAGTTACAAAGCCCATTCCCATAGCAGGCGACTATATAACATCGAGTGGCGGACGCCTTGACCCTAAGTGGAAGCGTCTGAAAACCTCCGATTTATCGGGCGACAAGGGCAAAGAGGGACTTCGGCTGTCGATGGAAGGGAGGAGTGAGAAGGACAAGCAACGAGCTGTTGTGGAATTTTTGTGCCCACCGAAGGACGACGAGAGGAGGCGGCAACGGAGAGATGAAGATGACACAAACGATAACGAAGGTGAAGATGACGGCACAGCTATTGGCGAAGAGGTAGACGATGGGGCTGGCGGCAGGCTGAAGTACGTCAGTTATGAGTTTGCGGGGGAAGTGAAGGTTTTGAATCTGGAGTGGACGACAAGATACGCCTGCGAGGATGCTAAAGACGAGGAAGAGAAGAAGTCGAGCTCGGGACACTGGGGATTTTTCACTTGGCTCATTATCATGTAAGCAATACTTTTCCCAGTTACTAGATCTTCGCGTTTTCCCGCTAACTACCTCGTCTTCTCAAACAGCTTCTTCCTCGGAACAGCTGCCTACCTAATCTTTGGCTCCTGGCTAAACTATAACCGCTACTCCGCCCGCGGCTGGGACCTTCTACCTCACTCGGAAACCATTCGCGATATCCCCTACCTCCTACGAGACTGGATGCGCAGGGTCGTAAATACTGTACAAGGCGGAGGCTCGAGAGGGGGATACAGTGCGGTTTGACCTGGAACCGACTTTCAGGGTGGGGGTGCTTCATTTACATAGCGTTTTGCCATTCAATCTTCTCGTTCTTGATTGTGTATTCAAGCTTGTGAGAATTACAGAATGATTGTATTGACCAGCAAAAGATTTCTGGCTCTTATCGGCGCTAAGGAAGTGCCAATGGAACAATCTCCATTAGAAAATTTCTCTCATCAGTATTATCGGGCTTGAACTCTGCAGCTTTACCACCAGGTACTTGGATTCTTCCGACTTACACACCCTGCTCAGCACCACGATCATCCGGACCTTGGACGGACAACACCACGTCCTCATTCATTCCCAGCTTTTCCCGCCATTCTACTCGGGGCAATATTGAATGTTTGGGGAAACAAGCAAATTTCCTAACTGTGAAAGCGCTTGGTATGTCAGAACATTGAGATATGTTCTGGGTTAATAGCAGTCCGCACATCTTCTCCACCATCTCGGGTACCATCTTCCCAGATTACCAGATGACCATCTCTCTATCTCCCATTGGTTCCCTGCTTTCCTTTTCAGCCCCTCTGCGGGAATAAAAAAAAAGCGCAAGGAACTCTTTCATTCATTTTTTTCTCGGGACGTCGTCTCTCATCCAAAACCATCCAGCTCCCTTATCCTCAGCGTCTCTTCCAACCCTGTCAACTACTTCATACTTACAATCTCCTCGTCATCCCGACCCTTGCTTTGACAATACGCTCCCCAACCGCCGCGCTTTCATCCCTCCCCGTCCGTCAACCCATCTCCCTCAGGAACAATCATCTGTCTTCTGAGACGAACAACGCCTCCCCGTACCTCCAGACCTAAGCAAGACTCGCAATTAAACCCTCATTCCCCCACCATCATCTTTTACAGATATCCTTCTTCACTCATCCATCAACCTCATCACCCAGTCCTGATGCCAATACTGCAAGAAACCCCTTGGAATGGTTCTATCAGGTGGAAAGGGTTTGAATGGGGTGTTGAGGGATTGCTTGAAACGGGGTGGAGGTGCTTGGGTCGCATGAGATGTTTATCTATCACCGGAGGATTGACTGCAATTCTTCCTTCTATTAAAAAAAAAAAAAAAGGAAAGGTAGAACAAGGACGGTGGAGGTAAGGACGAGAGGAACCCGAATGCCAAACTGGACATCCCCATAACATTTACAAAGCCGAGCAGAGCGAAAATTGGAAGGGGTTGTAGTACATAAGAGGAACGGAATTGGACAAAAGGAAGAAAAAGTGAAGATAAGAGCTAGAAAGCGGATTAAACCGACAAACAAAGGAGATCCGAGCGTTCATAGCTTTTAACCAAGGGAACGACGACGACAGAGAGGAAGGAGACAGAGCTTGGAAACCCACCGGGGGGGGGGAGGGGGGTGGAGATTTTGGCGACATGCCTGAAAAGCGGGAGAGAGTGTGTTGTTGACGTCCAAGGGGGGTGTTTTATAGGATGGAGTTGGCCCGAAGAGGGGGAGGGAGGAAGTTGTAGTGGGAAAAAATTGGACAAGGAAGCGCTTCACAAATCCTTTCCTTCCTTCCTCACCCATCAATCCGAAGAGTCGTACCCATCCCGGAACGGAAGACTTGCCCCCGGCCGCCACCATCTTCGGTGGGGTGTTTTTTCACAATTTTTTGGCTGTGGCGATTTTGCTTTTTTGGGAAGGAGGGCCAGGGGGCGGCGGTTTGCGTGAGTGAGAGGTTAGAGTATGTAGTAGAGATCGGAATGGGTAGATTGAGGAGACGTGGTTGTGGAGTGGAGGGGGTGGGAATGGTGGGTAGAGAGTTCTTGGAAGAGGGGTTCGATTGGGAAGGTGTATTTTCTTTGATGGAGTAGTGTTATGCACGAATAAACAAACTGCTCAGTCATAATCGCAATATGTTCATTTCGTATGTACTTCAGGCATGCGTCTGTGCCCACCAAACTCCGTGCTCTGATTTTTGCATTTTCATAACCCGTCGTCATTTTGTAGCACATAAGACTCCGCTCTCAATCATATAGATCCATATCCGCCGTCGTGTCCTCCAATGCCAGCACCGCATCCTCCTCGTCAAGTTCATCCTCCATATCCTCGTCCGCGTCCATTTCGCTATCGCCATGATTTGGCAACACAGTAATCCTCCCGTCCTCCATAACTACTCTTGCCACTTCGCCGTCCTTGATGCTTCCCCTTAGAATAAGCACCGCAAGTCGGTTCAGCACTTCCTTCTCGATTAAGCGCGCAAGCGGGCGAGCTCCATAGGCGGGCGAGTAGCCTGCGCTGCCGAGATAGTCTTTGACTTCGTCGGAGCAGTAGATCTTGACCTTGCGGTCGTTGGAAGCGAGACGCTTCTGGATCTCTTCGAGGCGGACGTCGACGATTTTGCGGATTTCCTTGCGGGTGAGCCGGTTGAAGATGACAATGCTGGAGATGCGGTTGAGGAATTCGGGGAGGAAGTAGTTGCGCAGACTCGTCATGACCATTTCCCGGGTTGTGGGGTCGATCTTGCCATCGGCGGCGTTTTGGCGCGCGAGATATTCGGCGCCGAGGTTGGAGGTCATGACGACGATGCAATTTCTTGCGTCGACGATACGGCCTTGACCATCGGTGATGCGCCCGTCGTCCATGAGTTGCAGCATGACGGTAAGAACTTCTTTGGCCGCCTTTTCAACCTCGTCAAAGAGTAAGATGGAAAACGGACGACGACGGAGAGATTCTGTGAGTTGCCCGCCAGCATCGTGACCAACGTAGCCTGGTGGGGCGCCAATCATTCGACTCAGTGAATGACGCTCTTGGTATTCGGACATATCGAAACGAATCATTGCTTTCGGATCGTCGAACAAGAACTCGGCGAGAGCCTTGGTCAGCAAGGTCTTACCAGTGCCAGAAGGACCGCAGAAGAGGAAGCTAGGTGGTTGATTGGGGTTGCTTAGACCAGATCGCTGTAGTCGCATCGCATTTGAAACAGAAGTGACAGCTTCCTTTTGGCCCACAACTATCTTACTAAGAACCTTTTCCATCTGGAGCAATTTATCTTTCTCCGATGCTTTTAACCTCGTAATTGGAATGCCCGTCCACCTGGAGACAATGTCCTGGATCTGCTCTGGTCCGACCGAGTCAGTCAGCATAGCTTCGCCGTCCCCTCCGCTACGGGCGTAGAGCTCCGCGTCGGCACGGGCTCGTTCTGCTTCGAGCTTGTCGATGCGAGCTTTAGTGTCTGGCATAGCGTAGTAGAGGAGATCTGAAGCTGTCTGGATGTCCTTGTTGCGCTCGGCTTCCTCCTGTTTCACTTTGAGTGAGTCGTACTTGATTTTCGCCTCCTGTATATCTTTGCTCCGTTGCTTCTCGCTCTCATACTTCTCACGTAGCGGTTTGAGATCTTCTTCGATGTTTGCGGCTTCGGTACGTGCCTCACCCAGCCGAGCGCGAGCTGCATCATCTTTCTCACGTTCAAGCGCGTGAATTTCAATCTGCAGTTGACGTAGCTTACGCTCCATGTTGTCGAGTATCTCCGGTTGAGACTCCCGAGTGACGCGAACTGCTGCTGCAGCCTCATCGATCAAATCGACAGCAGAATCAGGTAATCGTCGTGCGGTAAGGTAGCGGGCTGCGAGAGTAGCCGCTGCGATGATGGCCCCGTCTAGAATGTTGACACCGTGGTGGACCTCGTATTTCTCTTTCAGCCCACGAAGAATGGACACCGTCTCTGGGATGCTTGGCTCCTTCACCAAGACCTGCTGGAATCTCCGTTCAAACGCTTGATCCTTTTCAATGTACTTCCGGTACTCGGCCAGAGTTGTAGCACCAATACAGTGCAATTGACCCCTAGCAAGCATGGGCTTCAGTAGGTTAGCTGCATCCATGCCGCCTTCTCCACTTGAACCGGCGCCCATAAGTAAGTGGATTTCGTCCACGAAAAGAACAATCATTTCTTTAGAATCCTCGATTTCCTTTAGCACACCCTTCATCCGTTCCTCGAACTCTCCTCGGTATTTGCTTCCAGCGACTAGTGATCCAACGTCAAGCGATAGTAGCTTGCATGCGGCAAGATTGGCCGGGACATCGGCGTTGACAATTCTTGAGGCTAGCCCTTCGACGACCGTGGTTTTCCCAACACCGGGCTCTCCAATCAAGACGGGGTTGTTCTTCGTTCTTCGCGACAGAATTCGAATGACTCGTCGGATCTCTTCCTCTCGGCCGATGACGGGATCTATTTTCCCCTCTCTTGCCAATGAAGTCATATCGATTGTGAACTTCTTCAGATTCTCATTCTCCTGCTCAGAGTCGGCAGTCTTCGTATCGACGCGCTTTGTCCCTCGAATTTGTTGTATCGCGCTGTCTATGAGCTTGGTATTGGGGATGTTTGCCTCTGCTAGGCATTTCTGTATCGAAGGATCCTGGGCTAACGAGGTAATGAGGTGGTCTATGGCGATAAAGCTGTCTTTCTGTGTCTTTTGGAGTTCGCTTGCAGCGCGAAGCACCTTTGAGAACTGCGGTGATATAGAAACATTTTCCGGGGGTGGGTCTTGACTTGGCAGTCTGACAAGAGCTTTCTTCATAGCGCGGTCGAGCATTTGAGGGTCACCATGGGCGCGTTCAACGACTTGCTTGAATAGCGGAGCGGACGACCCAGAGTGGGAAGCATTCATAGTCTGTTGCTGATCTTTTGACTCGTCGATTGGGGGATCGAGGAGGGACACAGCCAGATGTAAGGGGAGTATTTGAGAGTGAGCATATTGCTGTGCGAGTTCGTGGGCATCGGCGAGGGCCTTCTGCCCTCTATCGGTGAATTGCATGCCCGAAGTCATGTTGGCGGTTGTAGGATGATGATATGAAGGTCTGGTCAATTGGAAGATCAAGTCGTAGTGGTCGAGCTATTATATTCGAACAGACTTCGAGTGCAGTGACCAGGAAATCAAAAGAAAGATTGTGTTGAGTACTACCTATGTACCTACCAGAAACTTCACCTGCTTTCTGGACTCTTCTAACGGAGTTCGGTCCGCCCACTTGATAGGGCTGGACCCCCGCCCCGCGTCACACTCGGGAACCAACCCGAGGCCTGTTATGGCCGGAGGGGACCAAGGTCCGTCGCTTCTCACCGGATCACATCGATGGCAAGACAGTCAAGAAAAGAACATCGCGACGAATGTTATCAATTGTCCTGGGTATCTCTATATAAATTTCAAAATGCCGCCTGCTAATTGGTAGAGTGACGTCGCGTATGCCGTTACCAATTTATTGAAAGTACTGATGCTTGTAAAGTACTATGACGAAGATTATATTGCTTCGAATAAGCTTTCTTATAGCATCGTCATAGCCATTGCTAACATGACAGCAATCGCACCCATGGCTCCCTTCCCTGATCCACCAACCGCCTGCACCGCACCTGCGTTGTGTGTCTGGTTTGCTGCAGTAGCACTTGCGCTGCCGGAAGTGGATGCAGAAGTACTGCCCGTACTCGTGGCGGAGCTTGAAGATTTGCCGCTGGTGGACGTCGCCATTCTGCTGGAGGTCGAGGATGAACCTCCAGGGGCAGCAGCTACACCAGTAGAGCTTGTCGATAAGCCACTGGAGGTCGAAGATGCAGTCACGGAAGAGGTAGCAGTGGCAGACTGCTGGCCGGAAGCTGCGGCGCCAGCGGTGATGACCACTGGAATATAATTGATCTCTGACGCGGCGAGAGTGGTGGTTGATACAGCTGGCATGTTGGCGGCTGAGCCGATCGCGGAATCAACACAAACGGCGGAGGTGCTGCCTGAGACCGCACAGCCGTTGGCCATGGTGCTTTTTCCTGTTAGCTGGGCTTCCACCTTAGGAAATGGAGAGGTACAAGTCTTGCGCGGCAACTAAGAGGTGCACTGTCGAAGGTCCATCAACGATCGTGAAAGGTTCTGGGAAGCCGCAGTTGTTTGGATCGGTTCCCGGGGGGCATTGGACTGCATAGGTAGTTGCCGGGCCGCTCTGGAGGTTGAGGGTTAGAAAAGGTTGGCACAGGAAGTTTCGTAAGCGTACCGAACCCACGACGGAGCCCACCACGCTATGATTGCCCGCTCCTCCGGGGGCAAACAGTGAGACCGTGGACTGTGCTGAGCTGAAACCTATCAGGGCCATTGTTGCGAGGGTAGTGGCAATCATCTTTGATATTATTCGGATTTATGAGGGGAATGTAGGTAGTCTAGGTAAGCTGCTGTCAAAGAGAGTGTGGAAGAAAGGTGATTAACGAGTGAAGACAGGAAACCAGGAAAGAATGACTGCTGCCTCGAGGTAATATAGGAAGAGAAAGATAACACGAGAGGCGGCGTTAGTAAGGAGGCTGTAAATGCTATGCTACAGACTACAGTGCTACAGAAGTAATTTCGGTTTAAAATTAGGGGTAAGATATGCAGGTACCATAAGATGATATTAAATTGTTGCATTTCAGCTACGATGTTGCTTGTATAATCCATAATATCTACGGATAACACGGTGAGCATCCTGTGTCCACTACATATAGCACCAGAAAGTTCCATTCTTCTATTCTGCTTGTCCTAGACACAAGTCGTCGGATACCAACTCCGCGTCTTGCGACAAGGGCCGTTCTTGCTTGATCTCTCATATCAATTTGGCGAACACTTACACCGTTGTTGATCGGGAATATTGTGTTGTTACTATTTCGGTCAATTCGGTCGCTTGTCTCTGTAGACTGTTGGAAATAGGGGAGTTGGTAATCTCCGCTTCTTTGGGCTGGTAGAGCTGGGGCCCGTTAGTAGAGTTATCACCTTCCACCTCCTAGATAGCCTCCTAACAGCAACAACCAAAATACCAATATGCCCCCATATGACCTCGTGTTCCAACAGTCTCCGAGAGATCGGTATCTGAGCCCTCCGGTTTCCCCGACGGACTCAAAGCTCAAGGACCAAGGTGCACTTCTAGGACTTCATAGAGACTTTCGTGGCTGTAATGTTCATCGCCCAGCGAGGCTTTAGACCGCTTGAGAACAACGTACTCAAGGTATATGGACTCGCTGATAGACCTCTCACGCGATGGCGGTGCGATATTTCTCAACTTTACAAGACACTACGCTTTCGAACATTCTGCGGAGCTGCTTCTTTGCTCCGCAAGCGTCCTGGCAGTGACTCCCTGGAGAAGATAATTGCGGCATAAACATATTGCCCCTTTGGATTGGTCACAGTGATTGGCCTTTACTTACAAAGTTGCTGTATCGAATTCTGGAAACCGATGATTGTGGCCAGATCTACCACGCTTTTTGTTGGTATAGATTTGACTCCAAAGCTTGGACACTGCTGCTAAATGATTAAATCTCATACCACAATGCCGCGAGTATAATTAAGCCTGCTGAAACCGGATCCCCTAAGTACCTTACTGTTTAGCAATATACCTCCTGATATCACTTATTCTGCTGAGGTTCAAGACTTTCTTTACAATCAAGAATTGAACTACACCACGTGTTCCCAACGTCCGCTTATTTTCAGATAGGAGCGTCAAACAGCACATGTCCATGAGTCGTTGGACACTTGTAACACCCAAAATCTCTTCAGAGTCGGACTCAGGTTCATAGCAACATAAATCTGTCTCCCCACCTTCCTCAACTCATACCCATATCCAAACCCGGCCTAACCTCCCAGGAACCCTTTAAGTGCCCGGCTAATAAGCCCACAAACATCCAGGGTTAACGATCATCCGATTCCTTTCCCCAAGACCTCACGCTTTGCAATCTGCACAGCTACCACAAAGTCTTCAAAGCATACCTAGTTTAACAGCGAGACTGGAATGAAGGCCCTTCGTCTTGGTGAGATTAAGGAATTTTAGGCCTAAATCACCGGTAGCGGAGGTATCTCGTGCAGGTCAAAGGGAGATACCCTCTATAAGCAGATATAAATCTTCTAGCTGAGGTTTGTGTCACTCATTCGTTTCAGTTGTTACGGCAGAAACGGTGCAATTGCAAACAGACACCCAATATTATTGGCACAAGCCAAGTATGTTCACAGCATCAACGGCTCACATTTCTCAGGTCGATGATCTTAGCATATATTCAGTTCTAAGAGAAAGTGGATCGCCTGAACTCAAGAGCATTCACGTCATCTACTCTTGTGTATCCTACCCTCCCCTGTGCACCTCAGCTATCCCCACTATGATGAGTCCATCTCATAAAACATTTATTACAAAAGCGAACAAGCTTAAAACACCCATGTCTCACTGCGCTCGCTCGCTACGTGCAAAGATGGTATCCGAAAGACCGCTATAGACTTGAAAATCAATTACCTTTCTTAAACAAAATTTTCAGACAATCACACTCCGGACCAGTTTGCAGCCATGAATCCATACTATTCAAACTCGAAAAGAGCCTCATCTAGTGCCTCCACTGTAGGAGATTCACCTAAACCTTGTGTCGCTGCGGGCGGTACGTCTGACACGGACGGCGTGGATGCCGACTGTGAGTCTGGCGAGGATCGCGTGGGTGAAGACTGCACATCAGGCGATGAGTGCGCTGGTGCTAAATTTGAGTCTGTCACTGACACGATAGGTGTGGCTGCGTTTGTAATCGAAGCATGACTGCTGAGGATGTCTCCCACAAAAGCCCCGGCACTCGTCATCGCCGCCGGTGTGATCGGATATGATGGCAGCGGAGGATGTATTGATCGCCCAAGCGAGCCCAGAGAGAGAAACAAGACGAGGATGCTGAGACAGCAAATTGCAATATTCCGCCGATCCTGAGCCGCAAGGTAAACGTAATTCCGTAGCAGGGTCCAGAGGGGTAGGTCTTGCTGTCGATGCCTTTGCCGACGGGGCTTTGGTGGAGGTGAGAATGGCATCGTCTCTTCAGTCAGGCCATCGACGTACGCCTGTGCACCTTCACCGTATATCTCCCTCATCCTCGCATCGTCGAGACCGGTACTCTTTCCACTACTCTGAATTACTTCGTCCTGCTGTACGTGGCTTTGCTCCATAACGTGCCTTTCTTCCACCTCTTTCCGCAACTCCAATTCTCTCTTCATATCCTCTTCCATCCACGGCAAGATCTCCACATCTACCCTCTCCATCTCCCTCCACGCAGCGCCCCAAGCGCCAGCCCTCATCAGCCCATTTGCCGCATACAATTTGATATCCCACCTTCTGGTCCCTGCGCCGCTTCCAAACCGTCCATCTCTCACTCTTCTCCCGCAGTCGTCGCAGATGTCCGCATCATTGTCGTCTTCGTCGAAGTGATCTGCGTCGGATTCGGCTAGGTCGGCTTCTTCATCCGGCTCAAGATGGAAATGGCCGCATTTGAGAATCCTCGGTAATTTCAGCTCTAGAGACTCCAGCAGCCGCTCTTCAAGTAGATCGTAGTCTTCCCGCGGGTGAGGGATAAGAATGCCCCTCTCTAGTACGGTGTCTGTAGCTTTTTCCTGCAGTAGCTTCCAGTTCTCTAAGATGTAGCCAGGTAGTACACTCTCTAATACCTCCGTTGAGTACGAGAGCGCAATCGGCAGAAGCGTAACATGAAGAAGCACTAGCGGGTATTCTTTCTTCAACTTCTTTGTCGGGCTAAGCTTCGACGTCGAACGCATGGCACTATGGTGCGAGCGAACCGATCTAGGGGTACCATTGCGCGATGGCGTCAATTTGTATCGCTGTTGCGACAATGGCGAAGTCAGATGAGGCGGAGGCGTAGTTTCCAGTTGCATCGCCCGGACAGAGGAAGGATTTCGGAAAGGCGAGCGGTTCTTGGCCGGCGTGTATGGAAAGGACGGCGGTAGCTCACGTTCACTGGGTGGGTATCCCGACTCGGAGAGAAGGACTGAGATTTCATCGTCGGAGTGTTGTGGGGAGGTCTGGGGGGAGCTGTGATGGGATGGGATATCGAAGACGGCTTCATCGGGGTCGCTGGAGTGGTGCGCCGAGCCTGAGATTGACTCTTCTTGATCGTCCTCGTCGAGGTCGTGCTCAATGCTTTCAATTCTTTCCTCGTGTGACTGCAATGATGCGCGTTTACTAAGGAAGTCTTTTGCCTGAGGAGGAGATATTGGGGTGTGGTAGTTTTGGAAATCGGTCACTGATGTGTACTCCATTGGGATTGCTTTGGAATGTGAAGTGGTGACACGGTTCAGTGTAGTTGCTATTGCGAACTGTTACACCAGCCCGTCGAGTGTGATTTCTATGTTTGGGTACCTTGCGTTGTTGGGGCAACGGGCTCGCTTAGTGGAATTAGTCGGTATTACTATTCTACCCCGGGGCAATTTGCCCTACAGATATGATGGATCTGTGTTAAACATCAGTAGACTGAACGCGTTCATTGCATATCAACGACAGTCTATTTAATGTATCCTTTTCCAATATGCGGTTGGGTGTGAGTTTCTTGATTATCTATTTCATGTTCTACTCGACTCAAGCCCAAGCTTTCCGTACAAATGCAGTTTGGCCAGGAAGTAGGAAAACAGTCCAGTGATTAATGAACAGACAACGAGCTTCGTTGTGTGTGTTTGTGTTGCATACAATCAGCGAGTGCCGCTCTGGTCAGAATCTTCACCAGCTAGCTCTTGAATTTGTTATTTGTACATGAACGAGACGCAAGTGCAGTACCTATCTGGAGAAGAAATAACTACTCTAGAAGCAAACGATTGCTTACCATATTGTAAGACAGAGAAAAGCTTCAAGTCCTGCAGCGGCTCTTTCTTCAAACTCTTGCTCTGAAGAAGCTGCCACTGAGCTCGGGGGGGGGGTCCGAAGTTGGTGAACAACAACAAGTCTTTCTAGGAAGTATAATGCCGGCTGCCCAACAAAGAAGTGATAGTCTTGCCATGTCGGTGTGAGTAACCACATTTCTCGTCCCAAAGATTTGATATGAACGAATAGTCACGTTGATTTCTCGGAAGAGTGTCATCGTCGTTTCGGGTTTAATTTCAAAGCATGGGCTAATAAGAGAACTGAAAAAAGAGCATCTGGTACGGGCCAACATTAACCCAAACTGCCATTCATTCTGGTAGTCAGGCTGGCTATCGGTTCGGCTCTAGTTCCCCTCCCCTTGTGGAGAAAGCCATTCTCTCATGGTTGCTATCGATACACAACTTGTGACTTGGTCTTTTAAAGAGTGGTTGAGTCTCGTCAAAGATTTCGAACCACCTTCTAGCTGCCTCAATCCCTTTCATGCTTCTAGCTTCATATTTCTATTTGGAATTCATCATCTAAACGCGATGATCAGTAAATAAGATTCAATCAATGCAGATATCGTGGCTATGAACGAAGCGACCGTCTTGTCATTTCGTTTCGATGAATCAGATGTCTAATTCCAATCTAGTTCAATATACACTTAGTCTTATTGGTTTCTCGATTGAACACAATCATCAATTCATGTTTAATCGTCAAGCATTTGCAATAAAGAAAATTGGCAAAAGCAATATATGGAAAGACTTACCTCGTGATGAACGATGAGCTTTGAGATGAGATTTATGTACAATTCCAATTTCTCTGTCAGATCATAACGAACTCAAATGAGAAATTGATTGATTGATTTATATCTCACTATCTAGCTATCTATGTAGCTAACAAGAGCGTTCTATGCCTCCTTTCGAGAAGGAACCCCGAGGGTAAAAAACCTTCCTTTCTATCCTTTCCCACCTTGCACATTGCTCGCTCTGTTGCACCACGTTTCGTTTCTTGCACTGCTCATCGCTCGTTGGTTTGAACCTGTCATGGTATTCCCTAGGGGTCCATGGGGCTAGCCTTGCCATAGAGCTGCCATCCGGTTATTTAGAACTCTTACAACCCACTTTTAGCTACCACACTTCCAAACACCTACATATTGACTCTGTACTTTACAGAAACCTCCGCTTATATGTTGCTTCAGCTTGTTGGAGATGAGACATCAATGACGTACTTCTCGCTCTAACTTTCGAAGGCAAAAAGGGAAATGCCCCGAAGAAGTTCGTGGCATAGCAGACAGCTGTGTCCCCCTGATGATTCGATCATATAAGAAGCGATTGTGGCCGTCATTGACGAGGTAGAACAGGAATTGTCGAATTCGTTCTAGTCGTTGAAACAAGTTTTTAAAGCTTTAAAAGATCATTCTGTCGGTTTTTCTCCGTAAGAAATAACACACTCTTACCAAATTCGCATAAAAGATCGAAAAATCTTCGAGTGTGAAAATATCAGTGTGGTGCGGTCTACCAATCGGAAGAAGGACTCTTTCCAGGTTCGTTTCTACTAAGATCGCTGCTTTTGATGGTCTTGGTTTCTTCGCTGTCGAGGTATTCTTGTTAGAAGTTTGTTGTTTTTCCTCTCTCTCAATCTTTCCGACTGAATTATAAAGCATTCGCGATATAAGTAGGTTTGGAAAAGGCAACGTATGAATGTGAGACGACCTTGGCATGTTTATTTCCACTTCTTCTACTCGCCAGCCCGACCATCGATAGTTGTTCAATTGTCTTTCGCCTTTTCCTATGATATTATTATTGTAACAAGAGGTTTGGAATCCTAGCCTTTCAGAGACGGGCGTGTGTTCTTTTCGATTTGTGACCTAGTTTGATAGGTCTTTCCCGCCCAATCTTCTATATCGTCGACTTGAGAACGGGGGGAAAGGGTTGAGGACTTGAATGTTGATTCCATGGGTTTTGGGCAGGGTTGAAGGATTGCTAGGTGGAGCGTTGGAGAAGGGATGTGAGGGAGAAGGATCGATGGGGTGGGTATAATTAAGATGGTGGAGAATGTGCGTCGCATGCTCAATGTTCGATAGCCTGTCTTTCGAAACTTAGAGTCGATCAATCGAAGCCTAGGATACCTTGAGTCACAGACTATCATCTGGACACGTCGTGGTGACTACATAGAAAATTGGAGAAACGGGATGGGATAAAAGGGGTTGCGCCTGATATGAAAGATTATCCCGTCGAAATGAAGTGAAATTTCACCTGGTTGTGGGCAGCGAGTTTCTTAGATAAAAATCGTAGTTGCAATTCCATAGTTGCAATTCCATAGAAGCCGTTCTAGTTATCTATGAAGCATAGTATTACACAACACCCAAATAATCAGTACCCGCAGAAAACATTGGAAAGTAACCTGAAATCTCCCAAGGGGCATTTTCTACTTAGCAATCTCGACACCACCGGCAGCCCCTATTTTGATCAGCAGAGGCCAAATTGACTACAAAAATGGACAAAACTCACCAAGTGCTTTCTTAATATCTCCGTAGATTGCAAACTGAAATGAAGTGAGAGTTCCCACCATGAACTTGAAAACAGTGTTAGTTGACTGCTGGATAATATATGATATTCAAGTAACATACCAGCCTAGCCCCAATACCAGTGTAGCTACCGCGGAGTCCAAGTTCTCTTGCAATCTTGATCAGACGGCTTGTGGTGCCTTCTCCTGGGAGCCCCTTGGTCTTGTTGATCTTGCTCAGCATTGTGTCGGCGGGCTGAGAAACAAGGGCGGCGGCAAAGCCAGCCATTAGACCGGATCCCAAGTTAATAGTTGTCTGCATGCCATTCGAGGCTTTCGACTTGTCCACAGACTGATAAACCATCTCAGAGACTTTCTCGAAGACCACGAATTTAGTCATCGTGTATGGAACCCTTGGAGCATATCAGCCTGAGATAACAACACAGGAGTAGTCTGGCTCACTGTTTGAAAAGGATGGGTCCAAATCCCGAGTAGAAAGCACCAATGCCCTCAGTCGAGGCAATCTTTCCAAAGCCACTCACAAGACCCGAGGCAAATGTAGGCTCGGATACAAGACGAATTCTTGTGGCTTCCAGAGGGCAAAGCGCGATATCGGCAAAGAACTCCGCCAAGGCAGCTGAAGCAAGGTAGACGGCAGTCCGGTTGTTTGATGCTGTCTCGTAGCCCAGATAGTTGATACACTGCTGCTTGAAGAGTTCATATCCTCCAAACTTGAAAGCACCTTGCAAAAAGTACCCGGCAGCGGTAGGACCGAAACCAGTCAAGAGAGCACCCGCGCCCTCCTTGGCAATAACTTGACGGAATCCGCCGATCATGCCTCTGTTGTAGGTAACAGGGTCGAGTTGTATCCGGGTCTTAACCCTGTTGCGGTATACATCAGTCAGCTATTGGGGATGTTCTAAAGTACGCTACCAATCTACCACTTACACATCGACAGGCGTTAGGCCACCGTGGGTAACTGAACAGCATACTGCGCCGGCCAGAGCAAATCTGGAGTACAGCGCGACACCACTAAGCTTTTCAGGAGTCTGAGCTTTGGCATTCTGAACCACGGCATCGAGCTTCGGTAGGCCCGTCGATGATGAAGGCGCTGATGCAGCCATTGTAAAGAATGAAAAGGGGATGAAGGATCTGTATGTGAGGGTGGGTGTCGGCGATTGCTAGGTAAAAGGTTGTAAAGTGGTTGAGGTAAGCTGTCGAGGAACAAATCTCTAGCGCGGCACGGCTTTTTCCGGAATAAACTCCGAGGGATTTTCAGCAGTCAAAGTCTACCTCGTCGCTTCCGTTTCTCCGTTGATGAATCTACGGCCTTTCAACGCACATTTGATGTCAATTAATAACCTGGAATCCACAGCTACCGCCTTGCCTCAGGGGAACAGTGCTGGGCCGTGTCCCGGAGTCCTTAATTGCTGCATCAGGAATCTTCGACTGGCGAAGTGGATATTGAACATCTCGTGCGAATGCGGTTGTTTCCATGATGTCAAGCCCGTTGGTTGCTGCATTACAGGCTACTGCCTTGGGTTCCGCATTGAGGTTCGATGGCGACCATGATCGAATGGTCTCCATATCAGGTTAACTGGTGGCAGCCATCTTCACGTCAAGCGGGCCTTTAATATATCACGAACCCACCCAGACAAGGTCAGCGACAGTGATACTACGAGGGCGACGAATTGAATGTCCTTTTAGTACACACTAACATAATGGCCGGATCATGATTGTATAGACTACAAAGCACACCAATGCTGCTTTGCATCTTCTTTTGCCTTCCCTCGTCTTTGGCCAAGACTTGACTTTTAAAGGCCTACCTGTACTTTCCTCTCTCTCGTAGTCGAGATTGCCACAGCTCTTCTTTCCTCGGCTTCCAATAATCAACAGCAGTAAGCCATTTGGTTGTTTGATAGAGCATGTTCTCGCCACTCGTCCCGTGTCCGATATCCCCAGCTCTTTCCAGGCTCAGCCAAAGCTGCGACCCTGGCTTTCTTGAGGCCCAAGTCTGTCCCTTAACATCTGGATACACTTTCTGAAGACTTTGGTTTCTCAGGAAAATGATTTACTTGGAAATATTGCAGGTCCTCCGGCGTCTCCCACGTTTGCTTAGACGGGAGCACCATCGATTGAAAGGTTCTGCAGGAACTCCTATCGTAGTTATGGCAGCTTTCGTCACTACTGTATGCGGCCAAACTTGTTAGACCTAGGCTGTGTGATCCTTTCTCTGCTCGCCTGTGCTTGTGGGTGATGTTGTTCAAGCGGCCAACTCTTTCTGCCCTTCAGAGAACACAAAGGACCTTCAAGTTTCAGGACACTGCCTCCCGATTTAACTAAGAGATTTCAGTGTCATGCCGTGTCCTTCATGCATTCCAGTAGACGAGCTTAATTCCTTCTTCATACAAGTGGCTGCTTTCTAGGTTACCGTTGTGCAACCTGTCAAAATTTCAGTGGGCTTGTTCAAAGTAGTCACCCTGGCTGATCGGCCCAGATTTAGAGGCTAGGGAAAGATGAAGGAGTTGTGCTGCTAAGCGATCTGAGACAAACTTCGTCAGCAGCCTGGGCCCGCCGTTCAACGGAAGTGGCTCGGGTATGGAAAAGTCATATCTTATCTCTGGGCCTAGGACGCTATCACAGCCTTCACAGGCCGCGCTTCTGATTGAGATGCATGTCTAAGACAAAGGTAGGCGGAAGGACAAAGTTTTACCCGCCATTCCGACAAAGGCACGCCTTGGGTCGTGATATTGGATCTTGCGCAAAGCCGCGCGGGAAGAAGAGTCTGCTTTACATCTGATTCCCTCATATCGGCGACTTTAGTAGTCGTTATTAAGGAAGTTCACAGACACGTGCTCGTACCTGGCCCAGGAACGCAAGAGATATCTCGACAACCCGGAGAGCTGCTAGAACCGCTTGGTCTAGGATCAGGAACACTGATGATAGGTCCCCCGAGATCTGGCTGAGCAGAAGCTTGGAAGAACGAACTTATTGGTGGCGCTGTAATAGCAGTATGGATATGGAAAGATCGGTCCCTTGCACCAGAGTCTGTTCCAACCATGGGGTCAAAAATTCTATGGGAGCATTCTGTATCTCGAAATAGGAGTTTGCAATTGGATCTTGAAGTATATTGAAAGTGCCCTTCAGTGCTTCGATCGCTACCAGGCGCGGCAAAGGCAACTCTCAATCATAAAGACCCAATCTACAAAACATAACCTCTTTGTCGAGCCACAACAACGCCTTGTGGGGAAAAGTCTCTGATAACAATTTTATTTCCTACCTTTACAATAAGTTGCTCTTTGTTTTGGAATCCTCGACCTGGGCGTTTGACTCTCAGCAAAGCGCCTTGATCATCAAACCTTCAAATGCCGTTCGAACAAGAAATTGATAAAAATAAACCTTCCTCTTCCCGCGGAGGGGGGGGGGTTTCAAATTATGTCGAGTAAATATAGTATCAATACCTGGCAAGGCCCGCGGTCATGAAACGACGACACAAGCTTTTCCTGTAGTGCGGACTCGTCTTGTTTTGAACGATGCATGAGTTCAACTAGGAAGCACGAGCCGGGTTCAAACCATTCAAGAGCAGTTCTTTCAATTCTTTGGGGTCGTGAACAGACCACGACCGACGGTTGGTGAGGCAATGCGAATGTCAAGAACCGCCAATTCTTACGATGCGTCTCCCACGTTTCAGATCATCCCTGCCAAGTTCGCGATTATGCAATGCGGTCATCTAATCAATCTATAAACGTCCAATGGGTGGCGCACTCTAGATCAAGAAACGAAACAAATTCATGGGACCGCGAAAAGACTGGCACTACTATGGTTCTTCCAAGTAGCAACAACCCTCACTGGCATATACACTATCTATGCACATGGGAGGATCTCGACTTTGACTGGCATGGTTGATGTCGCTTTTAGCAGCAAGAAGTTTGCAACGGAGTATCTGGTCCGTCACAAGACCTGGTCCAGTCTTGTTACCCAGCTCGACAACACGAGACTCAGGCAGTTCTCCAGCCAGTCGTATCGGTAGTGACCTTTCAAATGGTCATGCGGTCACACCCGGTTGCTTTGGCCAATGTATCGAACCACAGTATTTTCTCTCCAGGGTAAGATCGAAGATGAGTCTAGAATCTCCAGATCAAATAGACAGCATGCCCAATCAGAGATCAAGGCTCATGACTATGATGCTGAAAACCATGAGCTAAGAGAATGAAATCTCGAACGTCGAGTTTCATGGGCACAAAGTAATCAGCCAACAACAGCGAACGACAAGATGAGTACACATAGTGAGTACTCTATCAAGGCTTGGCTTGGTGGACATGGCCCAGACGCCGATTGGAGCAGATGCGGTCAATATCTCATGGCGAGCACGTGTAGAAGCAGCAACAATAATAATCATGGCGTAGCACAACAGGTTTCAGTGAGGGCCTAAGGTGGGTAGGTCCTGGACGATTCGGGGCCATATGGGGTAAAGGTACGTCCCACGGTAGCGTCGAAAGGATCAGCACCGATCGACAGTGATCTCCCCCAATCAAGCTACCGGGATCCGTGGAACATTCTTCGTGTCTTCTATGACTCTTTCGTCTGTGCGGTAGTGCAGGTGTTTCGTCTCTTGTTACTCGAAGCGGTTTGGGCTTGCCGCTGATCGGATGACGCTAAGCAGGGAGCTACAAGCGACCAAACAGTGGCCCAATCAAGACTGGCGCTACGCGTCAATGGGGAAATCGTTTCAGTTCTTCTTGTGCATGCCCTGGTCGTAATCAGACGAGACCGGAGGTGCGGCTTTGGTGTTTCAGATCTCTCTCTAATACGGACCAGATGGTCACACAAATACCTACGGAATATCCATGGCTAAGCCGCTAACCCGCCACAGGCCGAGCAGTGGCACATTGTGTCGAAGTCTCGCGATTCAACCTTATCTGCTAATGCACACCATAATCTTCGAAACGCTGTACATGGCAGCGTTTCAGGTATTCTTATCTCACTCCCTCCCCAACAGCCATGCACGTTGTGGGGTTGAAGACGGGGAAGCCGCGAGGGCGCCATGTCCCAACTCCCAAACCAGGGCGTTCGTTGGCGTTGTTTATTTCGGGCCAGTGGGAGCGTGAGACGGTGAGAGATGAAGTGGTGAGTGGTGAGTGGTGAGTGGTGATTACGGTATGAGTGGTGATTAAGGCATCGCTCCTTAATCCTGCTGATATTCTACGCTTCTTCCACAATGCCTGCCGACCTTCTAGAGGAAGGCCGATCAATGTTGATCGGAAGCGGAACACAGGCTGCCAAGTGGATGGAGCATCCATCGGCACTACGCATACTCAGTGTGGTGATGGAGGGGCACATTAGTGAAGGATAGGGCAAGCAGGGACATTGCCGGTGGTAACCCGATCCGGCTTTTCGCTGGTGAGACCATAACAATCACTGGGGTCGATTGGCTTGACCATCCTACCACTAGTACGTACTAGCGGTGAAGCCCCTGTCCTTGGCCCCAGACGTGCATCAGGTCGGTAAGGACTGTGGACTGTACTTTGCACTAGTCGACTAGGGTACGTCGTACTAGTGGAAGTGTTTACGCAGCCTTAAAAGTAATGAAGATCCCATCGCTCTGATCCCTGCCGCTTCTGAAGCAACCGACTGCGGTGCTGTGTGTAACTTCGTTTCCCTCCAGGGAAAGTACGGTAAGGTAAGTGGTTAGTGGGTCGTGGACAGCAGTGGCTAAAACAGGGTAAGGGTATCGAAGTGGATATCGCAACTCAGATGACGTTCCCGGACTCTGACCCTGACAGGACGAGAATACTCGAACCCCTGCGACATGGACATGGACATGGGGGAGGGGGGGTGCTTGTGGTCATCCATCGTCTCTCTCTCTCTCTCTCATGTCCGCATATGTACACCCACCTAGCACTAACTGTGGTACTCCGTCCTCCAACTACCTAACTACTTACTCCCTGACTACCGTACTTTTACACTTGCCCACTACTCACTCGATGCTCGACACTTCGCTCCTTGCTCCCTCCCTCACCAACCCTCCCTTCCCCCCCCCCTCCTCCCTCCCTCCCCAAAGTCTCTAGCGCCACACGGACTTCTAACAGTTCCAACCCCAATTCCCATGTACCCCGCAAGGGCCAAAGATAACTGCATTGAACGGTCATCCCTCCTGCGCCTATAACCATACCCTGGTTCGCCCCCCCGTTCGGTCCTAGCCCGTAAAAGCCCTGTGTATCAAGCCCTGGAAAATAATCACTCGAAAGCTTTGGACGGACGTTGACACTATCAGCGCTCAGCGTTGATCTTCACTTTGTGTTAAAAGCCGCCTCTATATCCTCATCGTTCTCCCGCTTCAACTCTGCCATTGCTCTTCTCCGCCGTCTATTCTCTTAGACGTCGCTGTATTTGTTCAAGCACATGTTTGATAGCGCTCCATTCACGATGTTGCTGTACCACAGACCTGTGCCAGCCAAAATCCCCAAACGCCGTTCTCGAGCTGGTAAGCTTCTTGTCTTGTTCCGTCGTTGGCGCTCTTCAAGCAAGCCGTCCATCATCCATACTGGGACTGACCAATGCTTTGTTGTGGCCTATAGGTTGCGTGCATTGGTACATCACTCCATCATTCTTACGTACTCGATCAATCATACTAACAGGGCCAACAGTAAAGAGAAGAAGAAGAAGTGCAACGAAGAGCGGCCGCAGTGTGACCGGTGCCTTGAAAGAGGTCTAAGATGCGAGTACGAGCCAGTCAAACCCCGAAAGAGGAGGAGGACTGTCTCCAACCCGGAGCACATGGGCATGCGACCCCCTACAACGGCGCCTGGTCAGCACTTGGGATTCCATGATAGGCTGCAAGCTCTGCGCCAGGACTCGAGCTCGGGGTCCTCGATCCTCTCCGCCTCACCCACACCTTCGTTGCCGGCAATCGCGGAGAATTGGGAAGTCCACAGCGCACATTCGGTCTTTAGTGACTCGGCCTCGAGCTGCGGTAGTGATACTTTTACCGACATGAACTCTCCGTTGCCTCCCTTCGACGCCCTCGATAGCTATGCCAGGCATAGTGCGCCGGAGCTGGGCGACGTGAAGCAGCTGGCGATGGACCCGTTGGACGGGTTTGCCAAGGATCCTTACGATGAAGATATGGCGACTACGAGGGAAATATTTGCACCTACATCGGCCTTGTCCAGGAGTAGCTCATACCCAGATCCCACGAGTGCGTTCTTGTCACCCAACTCGGGTGGCTCACCTTATGATTTCAGTGTTCCCGCTTTTTCCGAATACACAAGTCGAGAATCCCGAAGAGGCCTACTCGACCACTTTTGCAACGTCTTGAGCCATCTGATTGTTTTCAAAGAAGATTCGGGCAACCCTTTTCGACAGCTTGTATTGCCAATGGCCCAGAAAAGCCCGCCTCTATTAAATGCCATTTACGCCATTTCAAGCGCTCATCTTGAGCATCGTGGACTGCACGTTGAAGAGAGAGCGTTGGATCTCCATTCAAAGGCCTTGCAAGGATTAGCCAATTTAATTGCTCACAAAGACGAGGGAAATCGGGATGAAGTCCTTGCTGTCATTATTCTATTGTTGTATTATGAGGTGTGTCAAACCAAAGACTATATTGAAAGTGGAATTAACTCATTTATAGATTGTGCGAAGCGGCTCCTCAACGGTGCTGAATAGCCACTTACGAGGCGCCTTGTCAATTATGAGAGAAAGAAGGGGCAAGCGCGGCCCTACCAGTGCTTTTCTTGAACGAGCCTTTCGCTATTTTGACGTTGCTTCAGCCCTCTCCTTTGGCTCCTCCCCCATGTCCGGAACGATCCTCATCCCGAGCCCACAGGAATTTCATTCGATTCACGATCGCTCCGCTATGACAGCAGTCGACACGCTCTTCGGGCTTGTCGCAGACCTATGGCCCATCATACATCGACTGGCAAGCTTGGTCGACGTCAAGCGTAACCTGGACAAGGAAGAGATGGCCAGCCCTGGCCACGACAAAGCCAACAACATGCGATCTGATTTCGAAACCAACACCTCCAGCATCGACCTGGCGCTGCACCAATGGGTCCCCAAGATCCCAGCATCGGTAGTGACGACGGAAAACCCCGCAGATGATTCTCGCTTGCAATCGATCCTCAACAACGCCGAGGCCCACCGGCAAGCGAGCTTCATCTTCCTCTACCGCACCGTTCTCTCCCACGCCCGCACATCCCCCAAAGTCCAAACTCCCACCAAGCAAGCCCTCCAAGCCTGCCTCCGCGTCGTCATCTTCAGTGGCCCCATGGCCGCCCTGGTCTGGCCTCTTTTCACGGCGGCCTGTGAAGCCGTCGAAGACGTCGACCGCAACGTCGCACGAACGGTGTTCCGGCATTTGGAGACGCGCCAGGGTATGAACAACATCGTTACGGCGTGGGAGGTGTGCGAGGAAGTCTGGCGGCGCAGCGACGCCGGCCACGGCGAGATTGAGTGGAGGGATGTTGCGAGGGAGATGGGGAGGGAAGTCATCTTTGGGTGAGAGGGTGATGATTGAGGGCATGAGGGCATGATGGATGATTTTGTATGATTATTGAAACTTGAGCAGAGAGCATGCCGGGCGTTCTGCGGCATAGATGGCATGAACACTCGCTTTTTCTTTTATCTTTTTGAGCTACTCGTACAGTAGGTGGTTATGTTTTTCTGAATCTGTACAAAAACACAACAACTATAGACTCGGGTGGTGGCTGGGCTGGCTTGGGATGCATATAGACTTTTTACGCTCACGAGTACTGTATCTTCGCATATTTTTATCTATTAGATGGGTTTTGTCATCCCGAAAAATCGCGAATCACCATCCATCACCGAAACCTCATCCTTCTCCCACCACATGGGTATTCATATCGCAATTCAATTCAACAAACCGCCCGTCTCACCACAAAAATCCCCATCCCCATCCCCATCCCCACCCCGCTAACACCAAAATCTCATCTCATCTCTCATCTCCAATCTCCCATCTCCCCATCTCCCACATCTCCCCATCTCCAATCTCCAATCTCCAATCTCACACACCAACCACCAAAACCAGCGATCATCCCCCCACCACATAACCTTCCCCCTCCCCCCCCTTCCTTCTAGCGTCACGCCCAGCCAAAGCCCGATCTCCGAAACA
>JAABVA010000452.1_pt1 | contig 52799 bp, 43 predicted proteins | sample 5560331 | NCBI WGS metagenome assembly JAABVA01 (sample SAMN12812661, study PRJNA571458) | rock metagenome | isolation source: Antarctica rocks | place: Antarctica: Victoria Land, Mt New Zealand sud | collected 2016-01-07
GGTATTGTAAGGGGGCGGAGGAATAGCGGTGTGGTAGCGGAGGGACGAAGGGATGATGGAAGGGGGAGGAGATGCAGCGGTGTGGAAGGGGGTGAAGGGGTGGAGTATAGGAGTGGAGGGTAGAAGGGGATGGAGAGAAGGATTAGAATACAAAAACTATAAAATCTGAGGCTATATGAATGTGACATGTTAAGTCTTAAAAACAAAATCGAACAATTGTTTATTATCCAAAACCCTTCAACCTTGCATATAAAAAAGTAATTTAAGATAAAAAGCATCTTGATTTAGGGTTTTTTTTAAGGAGGGGATAAGGATTGTAAAGGACGATTATGGTGCATGTTTCAGTGCTTAGAAGAAGATTCTGGGGGCAAGCGGGTTGTCGGAGTTGAGGTTTGAAAGGGTAGTATAACGAGATAAGGAGGTGGAGCGAGGGGCGGTTTGCCGCTAGAGAAGGGATTATTATTGGGGGATGGTCCAGGAGGGAGTATTGTGATATCAGAGAAATTGATTGTGCTTTTTCAAGATGATTATTTCTGCTTTCGGCAAGTGGATTAGGCTTTTGAACTGGTTTGCGAAATATTGCAGACATTTCGGATACTGGAATCGTGTCTGCTTTAGATTCGAATGCTTCGTCAAAGGTCAGGCTGACAGTAATGAAACCCCTTGATGCCGTCAAAGCCCTTTATAGTCTCTCAAGAACCGTGTTTTCCTTACCGACCCCCGCTCAAATCAAATATCCTGTAACTCCGCTGTTCCCATTACGCCAGACTAGAGAAGTCGTTCCTAGTGACCTTCACCTGTATTATGATCACGCCATCGCCAGTCGCCAGACTTGCCCAAGTCCCACCGTGATACGTTTTGCCGGGTAGGTCACAATCCGAAGAAATGGTGGCAGCAAACGTAGTGAATTCTGCAATGGAACCCATATAGAATTTTTCAGGGTTTTCAAACAGAGAGATTCTGCACGTGTGATGTGCCCATTCGTGCGGACCGCTGTAGGTCGACAAGAGCCCGAACCGGTATATTTTAGTGCTGTCGACTTGAAGAAGCATTTGATCGATTGCCATCAGGCAGTCTATGTCAAAGACTGGATAGCCAGAGCCATCGCTACACGTGATTTTCTCCGTCTGCAGTGCCGTGGCATTGGCGGGAGCAGGCGTGGACGATATACTTGGAACAGATGACAGACTGTCTGGGATCCTTGCCAGTATTAACCGTAAATACTGCGAGCCAGACGGGTCCGAGAAATCGCAAACCCCCCCATGGTACAATGATCCTGGCTTGTCACAAAGATCCGTAATCGAGGCAGCCGACTTGGCAAAAAGCAGTAAATTGTTCGTCAGGGCTCGTACGTGGCTCACGTCTATCGAGATCCCACATGTGCCCCAAGCCCAGATACGTGGGCCGGTATATGTTCCCTCAGTGCCAAAGGTTTCAATATTGGCGCTGCCGGTTTGAAGAAGGATTTTGTTGATAGCTCTCGGGCAAACGAATTCGTCGAGTGGGGTACCGGGCCCGGGATTGCAGGCGACTTTCCACGTCCATGTGGGTTGGTTCACAGGTTGAGGAGCGGAAGGTAGATATTGGTCATGGGTGGAATTCGGCTGGTTGTGGTTGACGGCAGACGGAAAGCTAGGAAGGGTGAAGTCACCGGTGGAACTCAATAGAGTGGCAGGAAAAGCTGTACTTGGTGCGAAAAGAGATAGATTCAAGAAAATGATGATGACCGCCAAGTAAAACATAAATAGTCGCCTTGTGAAAGTTGTTGTCTGAGGATTGAGAAATGTATACCGCGCAGCTTTGCAACTTCAGCAACGGAGTCTTGAAAAACATTTATACTGTTTCAGGTCAAGAATTTGGTAGAAGTATTGCGCTTCTTGCTCGAGCCTGTAAGAGATAGTTTGTGCGGTTATACTCAACGGCTCGGAGCGCTTTTAGTACGGCTTCTGCGGATGGCGCAGCTTTGGGCAGTGGAAGGACCAGGTGGTGAAATTTGCTTCTCTTTAGCGCGCGAGATATTGTAATGTGACGGACTCTGTCTTACGAGAGTGCGAGGTTATTTACGCTGTATGGTAATCTAGGTTGTAGTAAAAGACATTTTGCACAATGATCGGGTTTCTGTCACAAGAGGTTAGCCGTGTTTGCTCTCATGCCGATTTCAAAGACTACTAATCGACTTTTGTTCAGATTATCATTCAAATACGCATGATAATGCTTCTCAAAGAGTCCACAGCCCTCTCAACATCAACCCTCAAATCCGCCAAAAATATCTACAAGAATCGAAAAAATGGCGAAAGAAATTGAAGTACGAGCCAGCCACCGCAGCCGCCGCAGGTTTAACGCCCGCAAATGCAAGAGCTTCCTCAGCCCCCAGATCTAAATGGGAATCCTTTCGTAATCCAAAACCGAATCACTGGATATTGTACAAAAAAAAGGGTGAAAGAGCCTAAGAGGTGGTGGTACATCGAGGGGTTATTGGGGGTCAGATTGGTGGTGTTTGGGAGAGGTTGAGGGGTATTGTTGGAGAACGAATCGTTTGTGTAATTGAATCGAAGAAGCATGACTGGAGAGATGTGATCCGAGAAAAGATACCAAGGGTGTATGGACAAAGTCATCAGGAAAGGCGCTACTTTAGCGAGTCGACGAATTTCTTGCCGAGGAGTAGGGCACGCTTCTTGCGAGTGCTGTTATCGTATGTCAGTCCCAGTAATTCAAAGAAGAAGATCACGCTCATCGATAACTTACCTATCCTCTGGATCCTCGCTAGCACCGTCCCTTGACTGAGTTCTCTGGCTGTCATGTGTAAAGCGCCGTATTAAAGAGTTGCGAAAGGTCCCATGATTCTGTCACCATGTCAGCTTAAAGAATGATTGGAAAATGTTTGACGCGGACATACATGATCATCCGCTTCAGCCTCGGGCTCACCTATTGTCGATGGCTCAGCAGTGTATGCGCTGGTAGCTACTATCGAGCTTTGAGCACTTGAAGCAAAAGAGTCAACCCTGTTCAGATGGCTATCTGAATCCGTGAAAGAAGACCGCCGAGGAGAATTTCCGCGCTCGTTCGAGCTTTGGTCATATATGCTGCTCAAGGCTCCAGTTACGGGATTGGTCAGACTGTTACTGTTGGGTAGCATGAATGAAGAATTTGCAAATTCCCGTAAACGGCTTGCTTGATTCTTCGTCGGACGTTGTTTGGAGAATTTGTTGCCAATGATAGCGCCAGTGTGAGAGATGAGTGCCCTAATGACGTCTTTTTTGAGTCGCAATGCAAGATCAAGGTTTGACCAGGTCTTGTTCCGATATTCTAGAACAGGCATGCGGAAGACGAAATTATGGACATCCTCAATGTTGCGATCGCCTTTGCCTTTGTAACTCAAGCAAAGCACAACGCTTGGAATCTTGACATATGCAAGTGTCATGAAATTTGACGCTCTTGACATCATCTCGGTAAGATCGTCTGAAGGTTTTTCCTTTTCCGCTATTTTATCTTTGCTCATGTTTCGAGGGAGCTTAAATTTTCTATGTTTCTCTGAACCATTCAAGGCTGATAAGTTCGATGAAGAGGCTTCGTGCGACTGGCCAGCACTTGCTCTGAGATTCTCCCGCGATAGCGTGGCATTGTGGGCCCGAATGGATTGCGGTGTTGACGAAAACTGTAGCCTTGATGGCGAGAGCGAACGGTTGCTATGCCGAAAAAGTCTAAAGTGATGAGGCTCCCCACTTGTTCCAGTAGCTCCATTCCTCTGCGTATGGGTTTCTGGCAAAGCCCTGGTTGGGCGAAGCCTCATTTCTAAAGATCCAGGTCGGGTTGTTAATCCTTGCTCATCGCTAGACACGTTATCGTCAGGCAGTGTCGTGTCAGAGGGGTCATACTGGGCTTCGTCGTCGGAGTCGTTCTCGTTTCTTTGCTCCGGACGTTTCGGCTTGATCGCGAAGGACGAGAAGCCTCCTTTTCCGCCGTTCTTCGGGCTCACTCCGGGAAAGATATACTCGAAAAGCTTCTGGCCCACTTCTAATTCTAATTGGATCTTTAGAGGGAATAGGTTTACTTCAAATTGATCCAAGACCGGAATACCGGCAATAGCTTCAAGCATGTGCCATTTTATGCTGAGCATTCTAAGACTCTGACCTCCGACAAACTGCTTGCCGTTCTCAGAGTAGGGTGCAAGCATTTCCGGGTATAGAGCGTCTGGAAGAAGGTTGAGGCCGTGAAGCCGTTCAATCTCCATCGTGTTGTGATTAGAGCCATCGCTGTTATCTGTCCGATCATACGTGGCGTTTCGTAATTGGATCTCCATTAATGGTTCAGTTTTTTCCCTCATCAAGTGCCAAACAATCTCGGATGCGGAGAAGTACCAGCGCAGCAAGGCATTGCTTTGCGAGGCTGGTGTGCGATCGTCATTTTTACGCTGGGAAGTTGTGATAGCCTTCATCATGAAAAACAGCTCGTCCTCGCAGCTTGTTAGATCACGCTCAATCGACAAACGATCCAACCAGCCTTGTCGATCAAGGTATTTGGCATGGATCTGAAAATGGGTTCTAATCTCCTGCAGCTGCCTTATTCTCTCTTGAAGGCTGGTTACCATTTGAGGCGCTCCACTCAAATCGCTAAAGTCGGAAGCCAGCATAATCTTCTCGAGTCGCTCACTTCGAACCTTTTCCAGTGGCTCGGAATACATAAGTAAGTCAAGAACTACCATGTACATAGCGTAGTACTGTGTAGAGTCGCAAACAGCGCGAATTTGCGGAAAGTCAATCCAAAGATGATCGATCCTACTCTCCAAACTCTCTGGTTTGCGCGTTTGTCCACGTTTTCCACTTGTGAGCTCATCATTGTACTTCAACCGTAGAGTGTTATACTTATCATATCGAAGGCTTGCAGAGGTTCGTTGAACAACTCTGGAGAATCCGAATGGGTTTAATTCAAAATCGAAGTTCACCTCAATTGGTACCCAGGGAGGCCAGGCAGAGCCCTTTGGTGTGCCATAGCGGTTTCCAGAGTATAGATTGAGGAACTGCATTAATGTCTTCTGATTCGTGACAAAGAACTGAACGCTATCCATATCCACGGAGAAGCGTCGCTGTACTAGTCCACTAACGTCGTCGGCTATTCGGTCTTTGTCCATGATTTGAATGACCTTGAGTTGCATACTCTTGGCTGTAACGAGTAGAACTGATTTTGCGTTCTTCTCACTTTGAAGTTGAATCTGTGGTGCAGCCATGCGGACATGGTAACTATTAAACGGCGTAAAGCCCTGGGAGATATCTTTGTTCTGGTTTCCTATACTTGATGCTCGAGCTCCCTCGGTCTGCATAGGATCGTTAGCACTGACGAATTTCTTCCCATCGTTGAGTAGCTCCTGTATACGATCCTCCACACCTGAGTCGGCAGGTTCTTCGACATCATGAGAAGCTGTGTGCGATGTGTCGGAAGAAGGAGTTGCTGGTTCTGAGCTATGAGCACGCCTTTGCTTATTCTTATTCTGTTCTTCGACAATGTCGAGGATGAACTTGACGGCTGTCCGTGACATGTAGTAGATGAAACCTCGTCGTTGGCTGACTTGATGGACATAACGTAAGATAATATTTCTTAATGAGTTGCTCCATTTTATCTGCGCATTGTGAATAATGAAACGGTTGTTGAAGTCATCGGTGAAGCTCGAAAGAGGTGCTGTATCAATCTCATCCATTTCAAGGCCAGCATCATCGTCTGGCAAACCGTTAGCAGCCATGTCCTGTTCAGCTGTATCGTCAATGGTGGTTTTCCAAGATGTGTTTGCTTTAATACGCTGGGATAAATGATGATACATTGATTGCAGGAACTGCTTTTTCTTTGCAAGCCTTCTGCCTTGCTCACTCAACATCTCATAACGGTCCTTAAGGCTCCCGTCTCGATAAGAGTCTCGGATTACACGAAGCTCTTGCTCGCCTAACGTCCTTTTATGCGCTTCTAGTTGTCCATCAATGACTGATATGCGCTCTTTCAGTAGCTCACACTGTACTCTACGTGGGTCATTGTCCTCTGACATGGCGCAATAATGTGTGGGTTCGTCACCAAAAGGGCTCGATCTACTGGTGTCTTCAGTCGCAGGCCCAGGATGATCAGTCTGCCGAAAATACGTAAAACGAGGGGCAAATGCCAAGGGCATTATCTTGGTTTCCGGGTTTGTTTCAGCTGGTAGAATCCAGTCCAGCTCGACAAAGTCGTCCATGTCTATCCAGTTGAAGTCGTTATCTGGGATCGTAAAGCGTGACATGTCGACTGCTGCAGGAGGCTCTTGATAATATACGAGGTCATCATCCGTAGCATTTTTTACGTCATCGGATGTGGTGCCCGCAATCTTTGCAGATACCGCCCGTATGTCCGCGGAAACAAAGTCCAGCTGTGCTTGGTTTATTCGCATGCCGCTGGTCTTTATGTGCTTCGCACGACCTTTGCCTTGAGCTGCAAATTCCTCACGCCGTTGATGCAAGTCGAGTATGAAGCGATCAAGGCGGAGTTTCAAGCCAGTGGCAGAGACAAGGTCTTCCGAGTAGTCCTCGGCGTCTTTGTGCTTGTAGACATGGGCAATGAAGAGAGGCGATAGAAGCAGGTTATACTTGAATGTCGCGAGGTGGCGACCGAACTTTTTACTCGATTTCTCAATGCCAGGGAAAAGTTTTCCTTGTCGGATGGGGAGCGACATAACCCCAGAGAACATTGACCACCAGTTGTAGAAATGGGTAAAAAAACGAGGACTCAGATGTACAGCATTGTAGCTCGTTGATGGCTTGATATTTGTCGCCGTCCAATCACGGTCGAGTGGCGCAGCTACCGCAACTGACAGATGAATGTGGTTACTGCGAAACCCTTTGAAAGCATCATAGACCTGCGAGAAGATCAGCATGTGTTCCACAGTGACAAGCCAGTACTAATACCTGTCCTTCTGGAGCCTTAGCGCGCTCAGGGGTTCTAAGTGTAACTTGGTAGTGCGGGATAAACTCGAAAGACCTCTTTCCTTGATCGATGTTTCGCTCAAAGACGATTCCTGCACGCCAGCGTACATTCCCCGAGAGCTTCATGATAACCTTCTTGAACATGGCACCATTTCTATAGCTGCCTGTACTGGACACGCTTTCGTTATCTTGACCAGACGAAATGTTTATATCTCGAGCTTGGTGGCTGTAATCTGGAATGGCCAAAACATATTCACCGCTGGTTACTGTCATGAACTCTCTAGGGTCGTTGTTTTGATGGATACCCCAACGTACACCATTCCGCCAGCACATGACAAACCCTGCTCCATGGCCGGTTACAACATAGGGATCCCGAGCACCTTACAAAAATATCAGCATTGCTATCAGATTGAAGATCACCACATACCCTTCAGTTTTAAATGAACATCCCCGTCACCCTTCCAAACCACGTTGACCCGCGAGTGCACTATAAGACGAATCTTGTCCCAAAAACCGGTTCTATCTGACGGGTCGACTTGGGGCTTGGTAAAGCCTTCCACTATCATCATCATTTCTTGTATCGCCGGCTGATAAGAGGTGCCCCATGTTATACTCGTGGGGGCACTAGTATTGATAGTCACCTCAACGTCCGAGTAGGTTTTTACAGCTGAAACAGTACGGCGAACGTCAATGGCAAACCCCCGCTTCATCGTAGATTCATGATACTTTTCTGGCGGCACAACCTGAACCTTGACTTCTTTAGTTGATACGTCACCTCGATATTCTTCGGCAATGACAAAATCAGTTTTGATTGACCAGCTCGGCAAACGAGGTGATTGACCGGGACGAATCGCTGGTACGTGCAACAAAGGCAATGGATAATCTCGCAGTGTCATTCGAGCTTCGCCCATATCGATCTGTAGGCCCACGGGAATAAGCAGCGTATACTCCATATCATGGGGCATACCTTTTCCGACCCTGTGTAGAAATTGTGGGTAGTCATGGATGGAAAATGAGGGTCGGTCGATGACAATATGGAGGTCACTGATCAATGCAGACATTAAGCCTGGACGATCTGGCATAGCAACTATAGGCTCGCTCCCGTCGGCGTTTTGGAGGTCATCGTTACCCCAGAATATTCCCCTTATCTCTTGCATCCCAATGTTCTGGCTGTGGTACGCACGGTCAACTCGCTTTTTCCAGCTTTGGGCGTTGTACCGCTGCAGCCTATCCCATGCTTCATCAATGGAGATTTTAGCAGCTGTAGTCAGTTTGCATGTGCCCTCAGGATCATACCGCATCCGTGGAGCTCCGCCGTGTTTGGGTGATGGTGACCGACTACTTTGGTGAGGTCCAGCGCTTGTACTTCTCCTACGTGCGTCCCCTGATAAAGACCGATCGCTTCTATGCCTTTGAGTAGGATGGGACGACTGTGTGCGGTATCGCGAGGATCCATGATGGTGAAGTTCTTCGAGGGTTTTCTTTTTGACGAAAAACGCCTCCTCGCGGGCAAGCCGTTGTTTTGCCTCGACAAGCCCCACGCGATAGATGGACCCGAGTTTCCAGTCGAATGGACCGTCCTCTAGATCGAAGAGCAGTGCCTTGCTGCGGATGGATATTCTTGGCACTTTCTTGGGCGGCTCGGGCCTTTTTTTAAGAACATGTTCATTTGTGCCGGTCTTGAAACGATGATGTAGTTGCTCTGTTGCTTTGGCAACGTTCACAAGATTATCAGATATCTTATGAAGGACCAATTGATGGGGTACCGCGAGTCTTATAAATTCTGTGGTGATGTCAATAGATCTTTCATGTATAACAAGCTTTCCATGCTTCCTGCGACTCTCCCTTGAGTCGACCCGTATGTTTTTAGTACTCACGATTCTAGCCCATGCAGAATCGACTTGTGGTGCTCTGGCGTACAATCGTACAAGACCAGATCTTAAGAATGGGACTGCCCATCTATGCCAGCCGCCCTCCATGGCATATATCTGGAGCATCAAAGGTGGATCAGATGGCATTGTTGCTTTGACTTGCAGCAAACCGCTTTTAACGTCGACAGTCATTAACTCCGGCGCCACTTTTCGCTGTGACCCACTACTAATATCTGAATGTTCAAATGTGGACGATTCACCCTCCTGGTTATCCGGCACTGAGCTGCCAGTCCGAGGGCTGATAAAAGCGGTTCGAAAAACTTTGGTGGCCACCCCTATGGCATAGTAGCGGTACAGCGAATATTGAAGATAGAGCGCATTAATATGAGAATTAAGGTGGAAGATTGGTCCACGGGTATCAGTTGAGGTGGAAAATGCTATCTCAAAACGTGGCAGCGAAACAAAGGATTCCGGTTCCACAGTGTCTATGCCCTCTACCACAAATGCTTCGAAGCCACGGACGTGAACTGCCATCCGTCTACCGTCGGTGGGATCTAAGATTGTAGTTGCGGATGGCGAGGGTGGTGTGACAGCAATAGATGGCATATCGGTCAATTCGGACTTGCTTGTCCAATTACTCCTGGATGGCGGTCTTTCAACAACCGCAGATTTTCGTGATTTGTAGTCTGCCGTCCACGACTCTAATCTTAGAGCTATCCCACGAGAGTCGCTGGAGACATCTGTATCTACTCCTGCAACCTCAACGCCGAAATTGGAGCCTTGGAAGTAGAAATGAACAAGCCACGAAGGTAATGGTCTTAAGAAGTTTGGATTTCTTGGAGACTTTTGTGACATTGTCGAGTTGATGTCTGGCTTCTTGTGCAATTGCTGGACGATTTGGCGCACACCGGTGCTGATTTCTGGGCGAACCATATGGATAGAGAATGTCTGGATGTTCCCTGTAGCAACAACCTGCACATCTGGAGAAGCGTTGATCTCGATCTTGAGTTCTAGCGCATCCACAGACATGAGATTATATCGATCTCCAGAGGCAGTATGATAATAAAGTTGATGCGAAGTTACACGTAGATTCGAGGCGAGCGCATAGTGTAACTCGCCAGCAGAGGAATGCGATGAATCTACGTCAAGTGATATAGAAGATATCGAACAGATCAAAAGATCGTACTCATCAGTGTTCTTAAGCGCAGGATCCGCAGGCGGAAGGGCAATCCTTATGACAGGCTCATGGACAGAGACCTTTATGTTTGCCTTCGGCAGGAGTCGTGACAGAAGATGGTGCCGATGGCCTTTACCTACATGAGATTCGCTCAACGTGCGGGAGCGACTCTGAATAAGCGAGAAGACTAGGGCCATATGCTTTGGATCGACATCGATTGATGGGGAAGTAATCACAAGATTGGCGAACAATATGTTAGCATTGCGTTCTGCAGCGTTGTTGTCTTCGGAAAAGGCCACAGTCTTGGATGGCAGAGTTGTCTTAATAGTTGTTGTCGCCATTGGTATGTAGAGAAATCTCTCAGGTTTTCCGATGCCATCGTCAAGACAGACTCCTATTGAGATCGCAGCAAGCAACGCCTGGTGGGCAATGTCTTTGGATGAAAAGTACATACGGTGGGCCGGACTTTTAGGATCAAGACGGTGCATATCGATACCGAATTCGTTCATAGTAACGTTCAGGTACATTAAAGAGCCGCTCGGTTGAATCGAATGGACCTTCTTGGACATACCAACAAAACTGACTGCCATTTGAATCTCTTGAATTCCACGAAGAGTGGAGCTGATAAACTCTTTCGAGTCTGATACTGTTTGGACAATCTTTTCCTCTCTACTGCCCGGTCTATCCAGTTCTTCAATAACGTCTGAGATGGAATAATCGGCCTCTTGCGTCTCATTGCCGTTCTGAAAAGCGTTATAAGCCTTGTGACAGATCCTGAAGTCATCGTAAGGGATATGAACACGGCCGAGCTTGAGAGATATTGATGCGTCTCTGAGACCTGCTAGATCGCGGTATAGAAGTCCATGGATGTTGAGACTACAATTATCTATAATTTCGAGTGATTCCTGTCCTTCTGGGGTAAATAGTACACTTTTGACATTAAACATCCACTCTGCCGGCCTTTGGTCACCTGCAGGGAACTTCTTATGCTGAAAGAGGCGGCCCCTGTCGACTGTCTTGCGTCGCGTATCAACGGCCATGCTCAGAGTCCCTATCTCAAAAGCTGCTATGCCCGATATTACAAAACTTGAGTTCAGAGCAACGACGTCCACCATACGCAGCCAGCCAATCTTTTCGTGCAGTGTCTTGATCTTCTCTTTCAGCAGCGTAAGCCGTTTCCAGGCCTGACTTCGGTTGTGATCTAGTTGTGGTGGCCGCAGACTAGGCTTCGGCGAACGTTGAGAAGCAGGTGAATTCTGGTTTTGGCTATTCGCTGCTGCGGCCAGGCCCTCTTTCTGAGCTGTGCCATCGCCTCGGCGTCCATTTGCAGCACCGAAAGCCTCAATGTCGATGGTGATTTTCAATTCTTTCAGACGGAGACTGATCCATGTCGGCTGGGCAAAGGTTGGGCGATGCAGATGAAGCCCCAAGCTGCGAATGTCTATCCGTATGCCATCTCTTGGGGTATATGCAATGCGCCGCAGTGAAAAGTAGCCAATTCTTTGAATAGAAACGCCTGTTGCTATGCGGATTATGGCAAAGACGACAAAGGATATCAGGTACAGCAGCAGAATGGACCCGAATATAAAGGTCGGATTGAGGATTCCCATGGTTAATGGCCGGGAGGCTCTTGTAGGATACTTCGCGCCGGCATCCTGTAGTGCCAGGCTCTTTCAAGGTATTTGTAGCTCCAAAGAGGTGATAATCGTTATCAAGTTCACGCGTGGGATGACGAGTACCTCCCAGAGAGCTCGAAAGTCGATTTAGTAGGCGAAGACCGCGCTGTGTTCGACATGAGGGAGAAGCCAATTAAGTCATAAGGTGACATTTGTTGAGCTGCAGATTAAGGTATAATTGAAGTATCCGGCGTTCCGCTGGCGATAAAACAAATTTCGGGGGAGTCTGAACCGATGGACCGAGTACAAAGATCGTATGCTAACTAAAAACATCTTAGCTGTCGATCATCTTAGCACGAAACCTCGGTCTCAGCCCTATCCCTTCTGCTCAATGTTTATCGACTATTTCATGATCCAGTTGCTTCTAAAGGTTATGTCTTAAGTATGCCTAAGATGTATAACTCTATTCTTTTGAACAACATATTAGTATATGGCTCTTCTCCATCGCAACCTGCCTTTCACTACATATCATAACCACTCATAGCATCTTGCTTTGAATGCCACCAACCCACCCTCACCCCAGTACCAAAGACCTTTTGTCTTTAACCATTCTCTTTTCTCGGAGGATTAAGTAATCTTCATATACTTCTCTTCGAAAATTCTCACCTCCTTCTAGATGACAATCCCATGGCTTAAATTACAGAGGAGGTAGTTGAAAGGTCGCCGTGTGCTGTGTGGCAGCCAACCTCGACCTACCATTTGTCTCAAAACGCCACTCTTTCGAGAAGTCATAATCCAACGAATTGAGACAATTTGCGGCAATGCTATGTCGTTTCGCTTCGAAGCACTCAAAGAGAATCCTACTTCACAGTATCTTTTACAAACACTCGACCCTACAGCTAAGCTCGCAGTACCGTATAGGCAGTTGTTTGAATCATCAATATCTCGTGGGAATCAATCCTTTCTTCTCGCCGTCATCACTATAATTAACACTGTCATTCGTCAATCAATTTCCTGGTTCATGCTGTTTTCCGTTTAGAAAGTCTCTCAAATTCGTTATTTTTCTTACAGATTACAGATAGCGCAAAGTCTAGAGCTCTCTCTAACATGGGCTGTGCTTTCATGTTTCTTAATCGGTATTTGGCATTATGATGTGTCACAGAGCCAAACAATTGATACACAGTCGCGGTGGTACCGCATCCCAATCAGAGTTGGAAGTCCAATGGAATAACTATTAACTCCCCCCCTCCAAGAAGTTCCCAATTAGAGATTCTAACCATGCCGCTGCGAAGTGGAAATTTGAAAATATAAAAGTCCGCCCCAGGAAAAGTGAACTTTGCTGGTGGAACCCTAATTGTCCAACCACGAAGTCAGTATCTGAAGGCTCGAATGAGAGAATACATATTATTTCCACGTTATTTCACGCCAATCTTTTAATACACTGCTCCCAAAAACGTCTCCCCCAGCCCATCCTTTGTTCCTACGAATCCGTCCCTGCCCTTCCTTTCTCACCAACCCACCTCCTTTAACTCCACCCTGCAATACTTCTCAATTCGCCCCTTACCTGACACTAAACATAGCAATAACTCCTAAGAGTTTATTAGGTATAGATCTTAAGATAGCATAAAAGGCCAGAAGGTATCACATGTCGAACATACACACCCCCTCAGACGACTGCCTCGACGACGACGACTCCAAAACCTACCAAGTAAATTACAATCACGGTCGCAGTTTGGCCAGTCTAGCTATGCCAAGCGACCCTCAGGACGTCGGCGTCCAGTTGAGGAACCTAGTGCCTTACAATAGCAACCCGGATTTCACTTTCTCTTGACCTTTGCTGGAGAGTATACACTCGCCTTCAAACGACGAGCCCACATACTCACGTAAGAAGTCTCGAGCCCCTCCCCAGATGAACGACGACGAACCGCTCTATTCACCGCTCATCACTATCTCGTGTGAAGAACAAAGGGAGGAACGCGCCCGGAGACTTGTAGCGAAATACCCTCGTCAACCAATCTCCCCAACCTACGCCCCACACACTAGTTTAAGAAAACCCAAAGGCGGAACAAAGACAAAACTCCCAACCCCGGCCGGGATGGAAAAGGCTCCTCAAGTACCCTCGAAACCCGCATCACACCCTTCTCAACCACGCCCAGGTCGGCCAAGTAAGAAAAGTAAGGCGGCAAAAGAAAGCGCTGTACTTACGAGGAGAAGTGCGCGCATCGCTGCTAAGGAGAAGAAGTAGGCGAACAGGAAATAAATGTGACGCAATAATTGAGCATTGGGGAAGAAGAGTATGAACAGGAGATTGCAGAGGAGAGGAAGAGGTTTGAGGAGTGGATAGTGAAGGGTGGATGGGGGAAGGAGGAGAGGTGATTATAGGACAGAAGGTAGTAAATTTAGAAGGGAATAATGTTTTGGTTTTGTGCTAATTTTCGCCGAAGGCTCTTGACATAGATTGTTTAGAGTAGTTGGAGGAAGTGGTGAGAAAAGTGGCTGAGGTTGAGGAGCAGCCAATCATTGGCCATTGACATCTAAGTCTTGCCCGTTCGCTTACCGTCATATCTTCGTAGCTGACAAGCAGCAGATTGATAACGCCCGCCCCTTCCCCCCAAAACTAGCAATTGACCCAGCTTTTATTTCCCAATAGTCAAAACAACCTATCCCCCACATCCCCCAACCCAGGCTTGATCATTCCCCTCGCATCCACGTCTCCATCCATCCCTCCAACCCAAATCTCTACCTCCGTATCATCCATGCCCTCCTCACTCGCCCTCTTGATGCCTTCCTCACTTCCCAGCACAGCTATCACAATCACTTTCTTGACGCCCCATTCAAGCAATGTTTGTATAGCGGCGGCGGAGGTACCCCCGGTAGCGATTACGGGATCGAGGATGAGTGCGATGGGAGGCGGTGGGGATGTGGGGCTGTGGTAGGGGAGGTTGTTGTAGTATTCAACTGGTTGAAGCGTGGTGGGTTCGCGGAAGAGGCCAAGATGGTGGACTGGTACCGGTGTGGGTAGTAAGGTCTGGATGGCTGTGATTATGGGTAAGACTGAGCTTTTCGTCTTGAGGGAGGGGAACTACATTCGAGCATGCCCAAACCTGAGCGGAGGATGGGGACAAGGCAGACTTGGGGGGAAATAATTTCGGTAGTGTAGGCGTAGCCGAGAGGAGTTTCAGCCTAGAGATTGGATGTCGGCTTCTACCTAGTAGCATCGCCCTTGTTATGAAGCATAAATATGGAACGCAGGGGTAAATTATAAGAGGCTCACTATACCACTTTGGATGGTTTCGAGGCCTGTTGCTAAAGCCTCACAGCCCACGAGAAGCGCGATCTCGTGGACCAGAGCTTTCGTCTCTCGGGCATTGCAGTCTTTGGATCGCAGCTGGGAGATTTTGGCGCGGACGCATGGGTGCTTGGAGATGTGGACGTTGACGGGTAGTGAGGTTGACGAGGCCATTGCGGTAGGCTTATTCTATGTAATGTTCTACAACTATTTTGTTGAGCTTAATGTAAGATCGATAGCATGGAAATTGGGTTAGCTGGTAGATAATGGGAGAGGTGGACTTTTCTTTGTCCTAAAGTACCTAGATTGATGTTTAGGCTTGGCATTCATCCCACCTAGACGTCACCGATCTTCCCGTCTAGCAAATGCATGTTATATCTCAACAACTTGGGAGCATAAAACTAGAGGCTTTATAAATCGATCATTGACATAACAGATCTAATTGCCCTAACTTCACTGCAGACTTTGTGGGAGAATTTGGAGCTTGTACGAGGAATATAAGGAGATCAGGGGACGAGTCACAAATACGATCAAAACTCATTCATCTTCAATACTATCATAACGGACATTCCGAGCCTCTGAGTGTGCTCCGTTGGTTTAGAAAAGCACGTGAGCTCGGGACATTGAAAGCATGAATGACCAGGAGCGAAATGGCCATGGTTCCGAAATCACCGACGTTGAAGACGGAGGGACAAAGGAGGATGATGTCGTTCCCAACGACTATGCCTATCTCGATGAGCTAGCAGATCCATCTCCTATCGACTGGCCTCATCAACAGCAGCGAAATGGCCATGGTCCCGAAATCACCGACGTTGAAGATGGAGGGACAAAGGAGGATGATGTCGTTCCCACCGACTATGCCAATCTCGATGAGCTAGCAGATCCATCTCCTATCGACTGGCCTCATCAACAGCAGCGAGAGGGATACTTGGAGGACCGTCGGTCATACAATGGTGATCAGCAATGGCGTCAAAGATACGAGTCGCAGCGAAAGGGCTCTGAGGATAAGATCGAGGACAACAGAGTTGGAAATGGTGGGTCGGCATCTACAGCTATAGAAGCTGCTTCATCTCCCTCGAGTCAATCTAGCCCAGAGGTACCTCAAAAGGAGAATTCCTCGCCACTCGATCATCGGCAATCCCAACTCACGACTCAGATATACACGATCTCGTACTTGATCTTTTTTTCTATCCTGGGAACACTCGCACGTCTCGGCCTACAAGCCTTGACATTTTATCCCGGGGCTCCTGTACAAACCGGCGTTTTGTGGGCCAATTTTGGTGGTAGCTTGATCATGGGTTTCCTTTCCGAAGACCGCGCTCTCTTCTATCACGAGGACTGGGGAGTAACATACACCAAGCCCAGTAAGCGTAATGACGAAGAGCATGGCAATTTGGGCGAAGCTAGGCCACGCAAACTGTCCCACACTGCTTCAGAGAAGAAACAATATGCCACACTCAAAAAGACAATCCCATTATATATTGGTCTAGCCACCGGCTTTTGCGGCTCTTTTACTTCATTCTCATCATTTATTCGTGATGCTTTTCTTGCTCTCTCGAATGCTTTACCCGTCCCAACCTTCCACACCTCGTCAGGCACTAATTCCTCATCCAATCTTCCACGCAACGAAGGCTACAGCTTTATGGCTGTCCTCGCTGTCATCATCGTCACAGTGGCTATTTGTCTTGGTGCTCTACAGACTGGTGCGCATCTAGCCATTGCTCTTGAACGGTATATTCCATCAATTCCTTACATCTTTGCTCGCAAATTCGTTGATCGGACTATGGTTTTTGTAGCTTGGATGTCCTGGCTAGGCGTTCTATTCATGGCTATATGGCCACCCGACCGACCCGGTGGACCTGTTGGTTACCCTATTTGGGCTCAGGAGAGATGGAGAGGTGACGCGCTTTTCGCACTAGTGTTCGCGCCCTTGGGGTGTTTACTCCGATTCTACGCATCATTGCATCTAAACGGGAAGCTGAAGTCATTCCCACTGGGGACCTTTACAGTGAACGTACTCGGCACCGTATTGGAGGGCATGTTCTATGACCTGCAACATGTACCACTGGCTGGTAGAATTGGATGTCAGGTTCTACAAGGGGCTATGGATGGGTTCTGTGGATGTTTAACGACAGTTAGTACTTGGGTTTCGGAGCTTAAGGCGTTGAGATTGAGGCATGCCTATGTCTATGGGCTTGTGAGTGTAGGATCTGGGGTGGGGCTAATGGTGGTTATTATGGGCAGTTTGCAGTGGACACACGGGTTCATCCATCCGTCTTGTGGGAGCTGATACTAACATCGCGCGATTCCTGGTACTATATCCGGAATCTCCGTGTCCCATGCCTTTGAAGAGTGATCAATGTGCCTGTCTCGTACCTTGAGCTGGACCCTATCGTCAGAGCCCGCAATTTTTTCAAAGAATAATCGCCAAGTATATATAGTACAGGAAACCTCGAAGTATTCGGGCCACAAGGTCAAGCAGACGTCTGCGATGAAATTCTTGACATCCAGCACCCCTCTTTTGCGGCATTTGCACGAGCGCTGAAACCTGTTCATGCTGCTAGAGGAGCGTGAAATCGTCATATGGATTTTTCCTATGACGACGCGAGAACTTTTCAAATAATCATGGAACTTTCGAAGGAATTGACAAACACGGTGCGGAAAGCATCGGCAAGATCTTAGAATCCCTTCTACAAGGAGAATCGGACGCAAGCGAGCGAGCTGGGAGAAGTCGGTACACCATGTAGTGAATGGAATGGTTCGAGAGGGTCCAGAACAAATACGAATCTGCTCCTGGATTCATTGGGTCATATTCGAGGACATTGTTGTGAGGATGAATCGAAGTACTGGGAGGAAATCGAATCCTGGATTTCCTTGGTTGCCTCTCAATCCTGTGGTTTACTCTATCACCTCTATATTATTCGACAAAAGCCATAACAGTATCCGATGCATCTTCGATTGAACCCGGTGGTCCTCCAATCAATCATCCACCACCCCCAGTTACAAAATGCCTACATTGGATACACCTCTTCCTGCCGCTTCTCTTTATACTTCCCCCTTCCCCTCTTACCGTCCTGGCTTCTAACACCCCTCCGCCAACCCACGCAGTCCAACAAGAGATCGGCTGAAATTTGTTTGGGTATCCTCAGCCCGCCATCGTTTCCTTCATTGTCACCTTAGACCTTCTCATCCAAAACGCAATGATGTCCAAGCTTTCGCAACGCAGATAGCTTTCTTGACAATTATACGCTTTGACGATCACGCGCTGTTATTACCACAGTTCCTATGCACCTAGGTCCCGCCTAATCTTCATTTCCTGCCTGACATGTGCAGAAGTACTACTCATTAGCGAAAACAACCCTACGAACATACGCGAGTTGTAAGGACATTGAAACGACTTTGCATATCGATGTACCTGCTGACAAACCCACTTATCGCACATACTTTCGCGTACCAGCAACGCTCTTTGCGCGTATCGCGATTCTGCTCTTGCATTACCTCCCGTCTATCAACGGCACAACCACGCTTCTGACGTTGACCTCTGCTCCCATACAATTCTCTACATCCAATGACTTGACTACGATGCCACGATGCTTCAGAAGGCGAGACTTGCTGCATGTCACCCTGGATGCAGCGTTACCGAGATCACGGTCGTTTTTACGTTCGACTAAGCTTGCCCATACAATGTTCTACGAAGTCCACTCACTGTAATGTGTCTATTACTGCGGAAGAAATATTTGTTTCTCAGTGAGTCTCTCCAAGTACTGTTAGCTCGTTTTTTTGGTTGGATATAGTGTGTATGGTTGATAAGCGAGAGCTCATGGGTTGCTTGGTGAGACTCTTTCCGTTGTTCTGGTTGGTGGGTATTCTATGGACGAATGAACGGCTGCGCAAATTCATCGAAGAGTCTATCCCTTCAACCGGAGGATGCAGCTCGCCAGACCAACACTAACGGTTGGGGTACCAACGCTAACGTTTTGCGCTAGGCTTCCCGGCGCACCGCCGAGCCATTTCAAAATTTCCATGGTCCGTTGAACTCTTTCCCATTCAACCATCAATCACTAATACAAAATCAATACTAGATTGATCTTGAATTAATAATTCTGAAATTTCAATTGACAGACAAGTTACACAACTTGTCAATCTCAAATGTAAATTATGTGAATGTGATCAATTGTTGATTGATTGAGTATTATTTATTGATTGATAATTATTTACATCATTGAGTTTTCTTTTCATAAAACTTATTGATTGTTTATTAATAATTCATCAATCGATAATTAATCAGTCTTTTTATTCATCTTAATGAGTTTTAAAGTTTTGAATGTTCATTCGTTGATTAATGTTATATTAATTACTGATTAATAATAAATTGATAGAATGAGATTATATCTGAGGAGAAATTTTGATGATATGTCGATGATAAGAGCAACATATGTGAAGATATCATAAGTATATTCATGATTAATCGCTTATTGATAATGAATTGATCAATTATTATTTGTTGATCAATTATTGATTAATTATCAATAGAATAATAGAATTGATGTGATATATTTTAGAAGATTACCTTAGATGCTGTTTTCTGTGATTTTAGATTACATTACCAGTAGCGCATGAAAGCGGAATTATGCGCATGGTTACCTGACCATGCTCGGACACTTTGCATGGTCCATCGAGCTTTAGTGTTGGTCTGCCGAGCTGTACTCTCCTTAAAACGTCATTAAAGCTGCCATCCCAGGATTAACGAAGCGCACTAGGAAATCTTAATATTAATTTCCAGATCCCCATTGGCCTGGTTAGTCATCTCCCGTGGCTCCCTAGTACCCTAACAGGTAAGGTGGCCGTATACCTGGGATGGCAGCTTTAATGACGGTTTAAGGGATACTGACAACCATGGTAATGGATTCGGAAGAGTTGAGGAATCATGTATGTAGAAGCTAAGCTGGGAAACAGATGGCAACATTCGCACGAGATATATCAGACAAGGCACGAGGTTCTGTACTAATTATAGACATCATAGCCTTCGCAGCTAGAATCGCAGGATCAGCTCCGAAATCCTGTCTTGTTATTTATTAAAACAAGTTTCGGAGTCCTGTCTTTTGCTGCGGCAGCTAAAGATGCCGACCAGGCCAACTCCTTCAAGCGAAATGCAACAGGGCAATCTAAACGAAACTCTAGAGCAGTATTCCGTAGAATGACAATAATGCTTGAAGGTAAGGTAAAGTGAGGTTCGCAACATGACACGTTACCTCGATCCTTCTGGCGCTACGCGGCTGTGTTACACAAAGATTAAAAGTATGCATAACTTATCTTGCCACATACTTGCATTATGCAGCCGTTGCTATGCCGGGGGGGAGTGTCGCGTGAGGATACTTTAGGAATTGCTGCAGAAGTACGGAATACGGAATACTGTAGCGAAGAATACATATAGGTAACAATACCGTAAGGTAATCAATAGTTCTATATATGATGATGATGCATCACAATCTCAAGTTTCCTGGGAAATTCGTACTGAACCTGTCAAAGCAGGCGGGGGACAAAGGGCGAATAAGAAGGCAGCTCCAGATTGCTTGCCCCTGATCTATCCAGGATTATGGAATATTAGATCCTGCGCGAATCCGGTATGGTAACCGGTAAACGGCACTAAATCGAGATCCACCTGTCATGACTGGTCTGGCAGTCTGGGCGCTCAATTCTACGGAGAACCTCGCCAAGGCATTAGGCAAGGTACCGGCCCTAAGGTTAAAGGTACCTTAGTTATTCTAGTTCTAACTTCTAAGGTGCCTTAGGAAGTGAAGTTTTACTGCACCTTCCTTCTACACACCCACAGTCATTCATTCACTCATTCATTCTTTACCTACTACTATTCACTCCTTCAAACAGTCGTTCTTTGCTTCTTCTTACCTACGCTCCTTCCCTCCACCTGCATGGAGTGACTACTAGTCGTTCGTAGCAATCATGTTCGTCGCTCCTTCACTGCTGGCCTATTTCCTACCACTCCTTCTCCCAACGCTCGTGCGCGCCAACTGCGAGTGTGGTTACACAGTCAACTCGACTCTGTACACCGATCTACTCGAGACCGACTTCTTGCACCTCACCAACATCACAAATGACACCGACTGGCTTCCTCAGAAATACCAGATAACACCGGCGCTGGCTCGTGGTCCGTTTGGCAAGGACGCGTCGCCGAGCAATGTCGTTCCGAATCCGCTGGCAAACAAACACGACTGGGCAGGCAATGGGATCAATGGAGGTGATGCCGGGCTGCAGCTGATCGTCAAGGGTGGAACACCGCCACAGGGAGGATTGATACCAATGGCCGAGATTGTCACCAACAGAACCGATTTTCTGTATGGTAGTTTCCGTGTAGGGATGAGAATGACAGCGACAAACGGAACATGCGGTGCTTTTTTCTGGGTATGTTCCCCCAGCCTGTGATGCCAGCTTTGGATCAGCATCTGCCCTCGTCCGGACTAACACTTTCTAGTACTTTAACGATACCCAAGAGATCGACATGGAATTTCTTTCTGCGGAATACAACTCGAGCTCTCATCCTGTCAACCTCGTCCTGCAATCACCCGACTCCGTACGCAACGGTTTCAATGCAGCCAGCACCGGCACCTTTGACATCAACCAACTTCCCTTCAACCCCTCCGACGGCTTTCACGAATACCGTTTCGATTGGTCTCCAACTGCAGTGATCTTTTACGCCGACGGAGTCGCGATTAAAACAATGAACAAAGCCATCCCTACCTCACCCGGCCACATCACGCTATCGCACTGGAGCAATGGTGACCCAGCTTGGAGCGCTGGCCCACCAGAAACGGATGCCATTGTCACCGTCGAATACCTCAAAGGCTACTTCAATTCTTCAGACACAAAACGGCAAAGCGACTGGGCGCATCGTTGTTCAAACGTTGCAGCGCCCAATGCGACTTGTGCCGTGCCAGAATTAAGGGCAGCGCCGAATGGGAACCAGAGCGCGGATACGTACTTCTTTACCCAGCAAAAGAATATGACGAACAACCAGACCGACTCTGGGCTGACGAGTCTGGCGTCATCAATGAAAGGGAACGCGCTTTGGTATCTGCAAGGTGCAACGACGGTATCTGTATTGTTCATGGCTGTGAGGCTGTTTGATTGGTGTTTGTAGATTTCGAGAGCTTGGAGACTGAATAATAGGATACCGCTGTACGGGCGACGAAAATGCCATGTACGGACTCTACCATTTGGGTTGAGCAGATTCAATTCATGTTACATACTTGTATTGTACAAACTTTGTCGAGTATACTTTCTCGAGATACTCAAGCGACCTGAAGCTGGATGCGGACTGCGTACTCTTCATCGATTGTTTGTGAAGTTAACACTATGTTGACTCTTTAGCCGCATAAACGCCCGCCACAGATTGCGCAGTCGTGCCTCAAAGTATAAAATCGTGGTCGTTCAGCCTTGCTATTTGGTGGCGTTGATGCCTTTCTCGCTTGGCAGATCGCCCCCTGATGCCAAATATAAGCATTTGTGACTTCACCTCTCCTCCTAGACCATCAAGCCAAACTACACAACGCTCAACTACTGTCTGTCGCTACAGTCCCATAGCCTCTACAACATCCTTACATTGTCCCATTTCCGAAGACTTGGCCACAAATATACAAGAGAAGGCAGCTGTACATATTGCCGTACAAAGGGCGAGGTGGTTGAAAGAAACTCGGCAACCACAATACACCGTTGAACACCACGGCAACGACAAGGCCATTGTTTCCATCTAATACTGGAACGATTCTTTGGTCAACTCAGAGGATAAAGTTTTGAGTACAGACCGAGTTTTCAAACTTAAATACAAGACTTTCTCGAATCACGTTGTTTCCTTGATTACACGCCGCCCGAACAACGTATCGACTTCACCAAGTGGAAACCATCCATCGAATCAAAAGCGCACCTTCTTAGCCATCGGGAAGGCATCTCATAATTCCATCAGCCTCAAAAATATCTAGAGCGACTCCAAACGATCCATCATGCGCTTCTCAATAACCCCCCTCATCCTCCTCCCCGCCCTCGTCTACTCCCAATCCACCGCCCCCTCTCCATCAACAACATCACCAACCACAACCCCCACGCCAACCCCCAACCTCGAACTCCGCCAAGCCGTCGCACCCGCCCCGGTCCCCGTCGCCCCTGCACCCGTCGGCGGCGCCCCCGTCGGCGGAGCCGCAGCCCCCGTCAACCCCGCCGTCGCACCCCAAGCAGTCAACCCAGCGCCCGCAGCCGCCAACCCCGCAGCGCCCGCGGCCGGGCAGCCCGTCACAACGCCGGCCATGCAGGCGAACCCAGTCACGACAATCATGCAGAACACGGTTGTGGGCGGGGTGTCGAAGCAAGTTCCTGTGGTGTTTACGCAGACGTTTGCAGGGAGCCTGACGAGTGTGGATGCGGCACAGAGTGGGAGTGTGGGGATGGGGTCGTTGACGGGGAGTGTGGGGGTTGTGAAGAGTAGTGCGGCGATTGCGGGGAGGAGGGGGATGGGAGGGGTGGAGGGATGGGGTGGGATGGTGGCGGCGGTCGCGGCGGGAATTGTGGTGGGATGGGTGAGGGTTGTGGGGTTTTAGTGGGCGGGTGGTGAAGAAAGAGGGGGTGTATGCATTTGGGGAAGAGGGAAGGATTTCGTGAGTTTGGCGTTATGGGAATACACGGGCTTTGACAGCAATGATGTGGAAAGGGTTCTGTACACCATCGATTGCTTCATTCTAATCATCATCTATTTAAATCTTACTAGACCCTCACGCCATCTACATATATAGAAATACGTCTAGACATCCCCCATCCCCCCAAAACTCAACCCGAAAAGGCATAAACCGAGCCTCGCATCCCCAACATCGAGCTACATACTGTACACACATATCCAACTCCATGTAAAAAAAAAAAAAAAAAATACTCGGCAACAAAAACGTCAAACGAGAAACAACAACAATATCCAGCTTTGTTTTCCCCTAGCATTAATTACACAGTCTGTAAGCCAGCTTTCCTCGCCAATTCTTCTATCTCTATCCTCCCATACTTATCTCTTCTTTTCTCTCATTGTATACCGGTAGAAGGAACAAACTCTCGCGTTTTGAGGGTTGGGGTTTGCTGGTTTTGTTTCTGAAGAGTTTTGGGGAAAGCAGTGTTGCCCCGGGAATGTGAGATTGAGGATGTTATATTTTCGGTCGCGGTATCTTTTGTCGTGAAGACCGTGTTATGGATGTAAGTTTTTGATTAAGAGGGGGGTTTATGAAAAGATCTTCACTGGGCTCGATTTGGTTGAAGGGAGTTTTGTGTTTTTTGGGAGGTGAGGTTTGATGCTTTGGGGATATGTGGTTGGTAGATGCGATGGTGTTGAATATTGAACAGTGTGTGTCTGTCAGAGTTTTGAAGAATATTGCATCTTTCACACCACTTTACTGCAGCGAAGAAAACGATGAGACGTTGATAGTTTGACTGTGTCATTTCCTTTGCACAATTACTCGAAAAACTCCTCCTACTTCCGCTGCTGTAGTTGGTAACTGCATGGTATGAGAACAACTCACTGATGATGTGCCGTAGAGTTCTAAAAGAGATCGAGGGCAAAGAGAAGATTGAGGGTATCAGTTCGAGACGATTGTCTGTCGTCGAAACCCAGGAAGACTGGCTCGAGCTTCAACCCTGAGATTACAAAATTTCATAGGGAAGTGTGAATTCGTATCACGATGCGAACGATCGGGAATTTTCTTGGGACCGCGGGATCGAAGGCGCTATGTATGAGGATGAAATACCAAGTTTCCCGCCTCGTCAGTGCTTCTGACTCTTCAGTCGCTAAGATTCCCTGAGTTCGATGATTGAGTAGAGATTGCTATTCAAGTCGTGGGTGAACTTTCCCTGTGTGCCACGATGTTCCCGGCTCAAAACTCTCCGGGGTGTTGTCGTATTCCAGACTCGATTTACTTAGATGAGGACGACTGTTTTAAGACCTGTCTCTCATTCAATCTTGAGGTATTCCTTTTCTTGTTTGTTAGGAGAAGTAATGCTTGAGCTGTGTAATTATTGATTCCCATATATAGATATTTTTTGAAAAGCGTAATATCCTGTTGTGTTCAAATGTTCGAATCGTCTTTTCTCTTCATACGAGTAATGTTCCTGTTTTATAGGCAGAGCGCCTTGAGAGTGTGAATGTGCTACAATAAGATTGTAAACCCATTCTAATCAGCTTCTTTGCAGTGATTAAATTCTGGCTCGATTCTAACAGTTTTAACAATGTAAGATTTATTGAAATGTTAAAAAGTGAGTTGAAAATCAAGATTGTTCTAAACTAAGATTGAGATTCAAGTAGAAAATCAATTTAAGAGTGTAATTTAACTTTTAGTGTTTAGTCATTCGGTTTTGTCGTCTTTCTCATTCTGGAAAACAGTCATTCTTGCCCACAGCATCTTTTCGATGGCTGCTCAACCAGACTTCCAGAAGTTATCGAATGGCATGATCATCGCCGGTCAAGAAATGCTAAAGCTGCAGAACATTCCTGCTATTGATCAACCTCGTACATTACACGATGAAATTGTCGCACTTGAACGAGGAATGAACGAGCAGTTTGAAAGATTGAGCGATGAATTTCAAAGATTAAATCTTCATATGAAAGTCGAGTAAGCATACTTCTAAACACTAATATAATTTCATTGAAGCTAATATCATGAATTCATGATCAAGTGCGATAAATCAAGTCGTCAGAGTTTGTAACTCGCATATCATCAGTCTCGAGACAAAGCTTCAGATCTTGCACAATGAGCGTAATGAGGCAGTATATGAGTTCCCAGAGAACTTGACGGAGTTAGCTAGATTGAATGATAAAAAGTTCTTTCGACTTTAGACATCATCAGATATCCACTAATATATGAAAGATACGTCAATCTCCAATCTCCTCAACGCGTTCAGTTTACCTACGGATGGAGCGGTGGCTATGAAAAAACGTCGCTTCAAGTACTTCATTGAAGTGGTAATTAACGCTTGAAAGAGACAGCGTTACTGAAGGGATCTGCCTCCAAAAACCGAGGCCAAGACACCAAAAAGTAATATTAGCCGTTAAATCATTTAAAAGAAATTAAATAGTTTAAACAGTGTCAAAGTCGAATTCAGTACTAGCGTCACAACGGAGCTCAGCTAATCCGTAAAAGTCGATGTATCTGCCTGCGAGAATATCCTTCTTACAGCTCGACCACATCCCGCGTGTTCGAGAGCCCGAGACGTTGAAAGTCTCAATGGTCGATTAGCTCCACATGAACCTGACTCCGAGAGAACCAGAACGATGTCAACGATGGCAGTGGAAACGCGTACGCTAAGGTTCTCGATCCCATACAATTAAACTTTTGTACGGTTTGTTCGTACTGAATTTGGAAGCGAAAGGTGATTTCAAGGCGGAATTGTCGCTGGCTACCATTGAGGGGATTTTCACTCAAGTATTGCGGTGGTTTGGTTAAAAGCCCACATTGAGCGCTCCGGCCTCAAATTCCGTTGCCCAATTTTTGGTTTCGGCGCTGCTTACTTAGGCCCCTAGGGGAAGACATACTGTAGGAGCGGATGTTCTCTATCATCGTTATAAGGCTTTGAAACGCCGCCCTGCAAGCTCTTTCTTTACTGCTGTCTTTAAATAGATGAAGGGTATGTGGATGTCTGGATATGTGATTTCTATAGTGGTACTCGAGAAGACTGTAAGCAAGATTCTACCTTTTTCTTGAATGTACCATAATGGCCAACTGAGCGTCTTTGCTTCCGTTAAAGGGACATGTATTGCCCTAAAACCTCAAGTGTCTTTACGATCCAGTTTGCTCGCCTAGTAAGTCCTTCCTCCACTAGCTTTGCGTCTTCTGACTGAAGCCAGAGATATCACGCTCGGCTCAGCTTCGATTTCAGAAAATCTTGACAATTGCTCCTTTGAAAAGACAACGATGTATAATCCGTACGTCGCGTGTAAACAAGCTAATAGTATGTTGTCTGATTTGAGTGCTCTCGTCCAAATTCATATCAACCCGGAGTAGACAGAACAACCGAATTGAAGACTGTGGCGCCCCTGACCACAGCAGCAAAGCAAGAAGTGCCTATTTCAACGTCAGAACCCAGGAATCGAACCATCAGCAGCGGACTCTCTAGAAAGCAACTGGGGCGAAGAGTACTTGTATGCGCTTATGAAAGACGAGTAATCGAGATGGCAACAGCAGAGATGTTACAACGGACTATATCGCACGCCCTTGCAGACGATAGCTCCTCAGATGAAGCAGCGACGGTACCACTCTTTCAACTTTCCTAGGCTTGGGGCTTCACGACCCGAAATAACTGTCTCGAATGTTATGAGATAAAGAAACGCCAGGACATACATTGAGTATAACAACGTCTCTGGACCGTACGTCTTATTGACAGACTGTTCTTTCTTCGGAGAAATCATAAATACAAAGATAGCGTGCAATCAACGTTGTTGTGTCGAATAATTCGATAAAAAGGAGGTCTTGAAAAGCAAGAGTGATTCTCCAAAAGTACACTTCGAGTCAGTGGTGTATCTCACCAAAGAAAGCCGAAATCAAAGCCAGCCAGGGATTGGGGGAGCGGACGTTCAAGATTCGTACAGAAATTGGACCCTGCACATGGGCAATACGGTGTAGACACTCTTGTCTAGTTCTTGTTTCTTTTCGTTTTTACAATGGTCTGAAGCCTACCATCGGGTACTCCAGTCTTTCGTCACGTATTCATCGACATCATATAGACAAGATGCTGTCTTCAAAGTTTACCTCTCCGCCAAGCGTATAAAGCATCGATTTGGGCCAAATTACATGTAATCTAGCACACACACAGCGTCTAGATAGTGCCATAGCCATAGGCTGCATGCACTTAATGAAGAAATAAAAATAAATAAAAATAAATAAAAATAAAAAATCTCCGCCAAGTAAAATTTCAGCAACCCCGCTTGATACACGCTTCAAACTTCTCTTCATATTGTGCCTAGCCGAGTTTATCCGTCATTTGCATCTGAATCTTGTATAGGTAAGCAGGATTTTGGTGCTTCGGAGTAGCTGATGATTTGATTGGGGCATTTTGTTAATTAGGAAAAGGAGGTGAATGCTTTCTTGAGATCTGTTGAGCTCATGGGCTTTTCCTATGCGTCTGATATCTCCCGCAATACTACGGCGTAATGCGATCGCTTTGTTTTAGCTTTTTTTCTGCGCTCTGACATAGAGGTTTTTCTCGAGCTAGCTGTCTAGTTTTCGCACAGCCTTTCTTCTTTCTTGTTAGAGCACTTGTATCGCTCACCTCGCGTTTCGTATTGGTTATATTGCTTGATACAGTTTGTGGGACCCACCAGTCTGACGGTGAGTTATCTCTAGGCGAGAAACCATTGGTAAAGTTGGTTGTTGATGGAACAACGGTATTGGCTGACCTGCTGAGCCTCTAAGTAAATAGGGAACACCACCTCCGTTGACTTTCTGTTCTTCGTTCTGTTTTGGTGATAGAAACTTGAGAGAACACTTTGAAGAAAGATAACGAAGGAAGAAAAGGAAGGATAAGTTTCGGAATCAATCGAGATATCGAAGGACGAGGGTTTCTTAGTCAATTGCAATAACAGGGGTGATTAATACTCATTTTCTAATTCCATCCCCTTCCATTTGCTGCCTTTACCAACTTTGGTAAAGAGAGCACGGCCGGTGACGAAACAACGAGGTTTTCGAGCACTTGGCGTAGGGCTGCCGCCCGTACGATTATCGTTGTATCCGAAAGTCTGGTTCAGTTTTCGGGTTTTAGCGAATTTGGCGGGGAAAACACACAAATCAGCCCCGAATTTGGTGCAAATAGAGCAAATACCTAGATACCATCCACTGGATAGATCGCATATGGAGCACTGGGTAGGCCACATATGGAGCAGTGGATAGGTCACATATGGAGCATCGAATATACTACATATGGAACACTGAGTAGGTCGCATATGAAGCAGTGGGTAGGTCACATATGGAGCATCGGATATACTACATATGAAACACTGAGTAGGTCGCATATGGAGCAGTGGGTAGGTCACATATGGAGCATCGGATATACTACATATGGAACACTGAGTAGGTCGTATATGGAGCAGTGGGTAGGTCACATATGGAGCATCGGATATACTACATATGGAACACTGAGTAGGTCGTATATGGAGCAGTGGGTAGGTCACATATGGAGCATCGGATATACTACATATGAAGCACTGGATAGGTCGCATATGAAGCACTGGATAGGCCACATATGGAGCATTGAATATACTGGCAAATTCAAAAAAAACGATACAGGTTTCGCAATCAACGATACAACGATACAACGGTAGCTTCAAAAATGAAGCTTGGGGATGTTTTGAGGGTGTGGGGATGGTATCTAGGTATTTGCTCTATTTGCACCAAATTCGGGGCTGATTTGTGTGTTTTCCCCGCCAAATTCGCTAAAACCCGAAAACTGAACCAGACTTTCGGATACAACGATAGTACTCCCTTGATGACTTCGCAGTTGACTATTACGGATTGCAATGCAGCAATTTATCACTCTTGTATCATTCTTGCCTTTCGTAGCATCGATGGCATAATCCGCAGATGGTTGTTATGTGCGATTATACTCTTTTCTCTATCGAACTTCTTGGAGTACTTACGGTCTTTTCTCCCTCAGGTAGCAACCTAGCACAATTGAAGCTGGTCACCGAAAGCTTTAGTCTCTGTCAGAATTAGGCTCCTCGTCATTCTCTTGCCCGTTTTCAAGCTCGTTATAGAAGGTCTCGTTCTTCGTGCCACGTTTGAAACCCATCAACTGCTACTTGGTTAAAGTAATATGGTCTAACCTCCACAATTTTACGTTCGATATCGTCGATAGCCCTCTGGATCTTCCGACGCTTCTATGCTTTGTAAACATATCGACGCGCGGCTGTGCGAACTCGGTGGTTGTCCCATCCTCCCCTGCCTCCCCCAGCCTTTTCCTTCGTTCAATATCATGCTATAAACTTCATCGAAGTTACCCTCCTTCCACCGTATTCCTCTGACGATGTATCCTCTGATATAGTCAGGTTTGAGGTTCGCGTAAGTGTCATATGACGGCAAGGGAGCCTTTGTATCGCACTCGTGGTACTGAAGTTGTTTTTTTCCGTCATCCGAGTCCGAGTCATCCCATGACCAAACAACCCAAGCCTTGCAGCTCGTACAGATCCGTTGAAAGACCACCTTCGATAATTACCGGGTGATAGCGTGGAAGGTCCGTGGGGCGGGAGCTTTTCGACGCTTCCGGACATCGCTGGAGACGACGAAGGATGCCCCGACCTCGAGCCCCCGGATGGACTTTCCGCCGACACCCCGGATCTGGGTATCGGTGAGGACACGGCGAGGGAATAGCGATGGAAGGGGGGAGGAGGGGAACGAGAGGGTACGGCAGGGGCAGTATGGGAGGAGAAGACCCCGCCATAGAGAAAATGGAACATCGAAACATTCCTCCATTCTTTTTGACTATGCTGCATCACTCTTGATGCCTGCGGAGAACCTTCACCTCAAAGGACCTCGGAACAGTAGAACGAATCACGGACCAGAAGCAAAAAGCCCGTATAGTTCGAAAAATCATCATGCTAGACCGAGAACTGCAAAATTGTTCGCCAAGAGGTTCTGCCAGAGACTGTGCTTCTTCATGCCAATGTGAAATTACGAAGAACAGCCCTTGCGAGAAGGCGGATGTTGCAATTTTAAGACGGTTGTTGTCTCGTCAACCAACAAAATTAAATCGCTCACCACGGATTCAAAGTTCCCATTCTTTAAAACATGGCTCTCCATGTGTGACTTTAAAGTCACATAGCACGTACATATTATACATGACGAATGATGATGATCTCATCGCGAGCAGATGTGTGATTCTCGCAATCCGTCATTTGGTGAGCTCTCGCCATGCCGCACAATTCTCCAAGCTCGGCCATTGCGCGCGTCCTGCGATGACCATCTGTTCCATCCACAGGCAGGACAGAGAGATACATCGATCTTGATCGTCGGCGGCCCCGGTGATGCGCATATCGTTGATGGTGATACCATGCTTGCCGAACCAGGTCCAAAGGGCTTTCGCCATCATCAATCCCGAGATTTGACCAATACGTTGTTTCAGCGGCATCGAAGCAGGATCAAAGGCCGGATCGTACACTCATAAGACGGAGCCGATGCGAAGCACACAGATGCAATGCCATGGATAGGTTTCGTCAATGGACCGCGCCGCTCCTTTGGTGTCGCTGGTCATAAGCGCGAATCCTCCTGAAGCCAGCAAGGCTTTGGCAGCGGCGGAGATGGTGGTGCAGTGTCGCTCGTCCTCTTTGATGATAGGATCGCTGATGGATTGAACCACATCGCTTTTTGTCTCTTCGACTGCAGTCATAAAGCGCATACATACATAGCTGAGATAGCTTTCTTGGGCAATGCAAAGATGCGGCCATAATTTTCTGACATCTTCAGTGCTTCATCGGCAGTAAGGTCTTCTAACTCGATCTAAATGTGGTCGATTTAAGGAAGTAGTAGATAGTATCCCAGGTACCTGTCTTCAATATCGACTACTCACGACCTTGAATCTGTGTCGTACTCCTTCAAGGCCACAATCGATAACGAAGCAGGGTTCCGAAAGCAATCATGCTGAATAGCTTACTGAGATTCCTTATAAAGTATAAGTCGAAATTCGACTGTATAGGCAACCAACGAATTTATTAATGATCAACAGCAGACTTTGACAGTCCACCAGCAGCAAAGAGAAGGGGAATTATCTAAATACTGCCCTACCGTAGAATACACCAGCGTAATCCTCACTAAAGGAGGGCTTGATGATGGTCTGGATGCTGCCATAGACCCTATAAAAATATAAAGTATCAATTCAAGAGGCCAATTCAAGAGGCCCTCAATTACTCCATGGCAGCACTAATACCATATACTATGCGCGAACAGCATCAACCCATGATCTTGAAGGTTGATGACCGTGATGACATTCAACTTCAAGGCCACAATCTGGCAGCCATTTTTAAGATTGTCAATCCAGAAACGATGTTGGTACCAAAGGGTTAACGAAGGAAAAGAATACCGTATCTTGCTCCTATGACCCCGTTGCGCAAATCGTTTGCACTGCCAGCTAGTTCGTGATTTTCCTGATTCTTTTTGCTACCTGTTGTTTCTTTTATTGGCTTTCCATCCCGCCAACTTTTCCTCTTGTATATTGGCTCGCTGATTGGATTTCGATATTTTCAGGTATACAAGACCCTGAAATGAAAATAGTCTTTTTTCGTTTCGTGGTTTCTCAATCGAATTCTGCAAAGTAGCAACAAAAAACTTCATCGTTGTCAGGTTCGAACGGTCTTTCTTTCAATCTTTAAAAAACATTACGTTGAGATTCTTCATCAGATTCTTCATGAATTTCATGTCTTTGTTCTGAATGATGTTCTCCCTGAGCGATGTTAGATTTTCTCGTCTTGAAGTCATGGAGGTAGCTTCCTGTATGATTGCTCCTGCAAACACAAGATGGATCACTCTTTCAGCATTCTCGTGGGGGGGAAAGTTCCGCAATTTTTCAATTCTTCTTCGAGATCTTCGATGTTTCAAGACGGGTCTTGTGCTTTCAATTACCTTTAGCGCTCAAATGTTTTTCCCCCTTCAGATATCATCCAAATTATACAGAGTTCTAGAATGACGGGTTTGCTGCTTGTTTTTGCACTAACATGTCCGCTCTCCACCCAGTAAAAATAGCAACCGTATGCAGCGCTATACAATGTTGCCACTTTTTCGAGGGCTTTCGTGGCTGGATAGTACGTTGAATCCGCTGTGATATATGTTCTTGACCCCATACGGCCAACAGCAGAATGAGGCATGCCGCCCGATGATACCCTCTAAACGGGTCCCTGCTTTTTTGAACGCTTTCGGTATGCTGAGTAGCAAAGGTATGCAATTCTCTCTGAATTAGCACACTTTAACCTGTTCGCTCTCTGCCCGCCGCCTCTTCTCATTCTCCCTCTCCCTATTCATTTGCTGCAAAGCAGCTTCTAATTCCTCCATCTTTCCTTTTCATCTCCTCCATCTCCTTCACCTTCTTCACCTTCTTCATCTTCTCCATCTCCTTCACCTCCTGGCCTTGCTGGCTATCTTTCATGCTTTGTTTTGCACTTCTGCGAACGGGATGTTGGCGCCAGGGGGGGACTTCTTTAGGCCGCCTGCGCATCTGCCCATTTCGAAGCTTGCGGAGAAGGGTTCAGGAGGGGGTTTTGACGGTAGTGCCGGTAGTGCGTGGGTTTAGTGTTTGGTGGGGGATCCTGGGGGCACGGTTGCTTATGCTGTTGCTGTTGCTGAGCCATCAGCGCCCAAAGTATTTGAGTTGTTTCGAATCTTATCATGGTATACTTGTGGGTTAAGGTAAAGAAAGATCTGTCGACTGCACAATTGTGAACTAAGACCCAAGTAAAGTATGTAAAACGACTGAATAAGGCTTAAAAAAACAATATCGTGATGTTTATAGTCAGTAAAACCAAATCATCAGAAATCCTTCCGCAATTCTTTATCGATTGTAGATTACTGCTATGCATTCGATGCCGTAGCAGTTTCAATTTCTCCAACGCTGAAGTTGATTATTGGCGAATTGTCCTAGCCTAAGATGCTGCTGCCCCCTTTCTTCCGAAGTCTGTCGATTGACAGAAACAGTTTCCATGATCTTCTGCTGGATCTCCTTGTTTGGTGCCTTCCTCTTGCTTTCCGAAGCAAGTCTGCTTTCTTCACGTTCCCTAACTGCAGCATGCGTCTGATATCTTCTGCGCTCTAGATTGACCGCCGGATCTCTTCTGAAAAGGGGGCCCTGATTTGCTTCTGTAAAAAGTCCGCAGATGGAAAAGTCTAGGGATCGTGATCTTGCCTAATGAACCTTTGTCGAATTTTGCCAACGACTTTGCCTTTTCATCCTTTCCTTGCTTGGATTAATAACTTGACAGGAGCCTTGCGTTCGCCAACTGAGACTGCGCAATTTAACGTTTGATCCGTAAAAACTCGAGATCGAACCACTCATTCAGTTTTTATCTCGCACTAGAATATTGACATCGTCTTTGAGAGCCTGAAGATCCGCGCTCGAAGAGAGTATCTGATAGTCCGGAGAACGAGCACGTTCCAGAGTTGCGAAGCAACAGAGTCTTGATCGGTTGGATATCTTTCGAAGCTGCACGCTTCTGCTTGTGTATTTCATGTCTGATAATCCGAGTAAAGCAGCTGTCTGAGCGTGGGTGAACGGTAGGATTGTGAGGGGCGGAGGTACCTGGAGCTAGGCTAGGAGGGGTCCGTCTCGGGAAAGTAGGGCTCGAGAAAGTGAAACCCTTGTAAGGAGAGTCGTGAATCTGTGGGCTGGGTTGGTGACAGGGCTCTAAGGAACGGGGTGAGAAGTTGGGCCGTAGGGTATACCAGTCGTGCGTGTAAGCTACTGTCTCGTCAACCTTACACGTTTTCTATTCTCCCCTCATAAGAGACAATCTATGATGTGAGAAAATCGGAGTGAACTGGCTGTTCTTTGAATATAGAGCGGACGATTCTGGGCAAAAAAGATTGTTCCTTTTCATGTCGCTCATGCTATGAAGCACCTTACCGTCGCGGATCTGCTGTCCATCAAACTGATATCTCTTAGCAAATGCGGAAGTAGCAAGTCGAATCTGGTCTTCTATCGCGATGCATCGACATCGTCAAATCTGGATTACTGACAAGGATTTCCAAAGCACAACCGCAACATCGTTTCCCAGCCAGCTTGTAGCAGGTACAAGTTGGGTTATATATTTGCACCCAGAGTCGTGTCAAATCCTTTTATCTAATTGCCTTTAGACCCGTGACAATTGAATAAGAAATTTGTTGAAAATTGAATTGCTTCATGTCGCTTCGAGAAATTACTCTTTTCCATACTAGTATGGAGGAGCGGCAAGCAGCCTTCGCCATGAAATGTGCAGGCAGTGTGGAAGATGACATGTATCTGATGCTAGGGACTTTGACTTACTTTGTATCCCTTTTCGTTGCCAACTCTATATCTTTCCAGGCCAAGAACGGGAGGGGTTGGTCATCATATGTACTGCGGTTGATATCCCCGACACGGCAGCACATAGATGAACATAACAGAATTGACGTGACTTTCTGTATAGTCACATCCCACGACCGTGTGCCCCGAGTCAATGCGCTTTCAAGCAGTGACGTGGTCATTGCCTCTACCAGAATGACCCCAACCCACTTCCTTCTGCCTCGTGGGTTTCTCTGGTCAATAGTCTCTTCTTTGTTAGATCGTCGAGCAACACCGCGATTCGAGTCCGATCGTGGCGTGAGAGGTGGAAGTCCTTGTAAGCGGAAAATCAGAGAGTTACATAAGCAACCAAGTCCAGCCGGTAGAAATCCCTCAGATGGTACACCGTGGCCTGATCGAGGCTGGACTTTGGCCACGATCGTTGTAAGGAATCTCTCGATGTGATTCCCAGTAGGGGTGGTCTTCGTGCTGTTCGAGAGTGTCAGTCTTCATACCAGTAGGGAGAATCAGCTGGCAATAGCTGAGCGATGCACATAGGAATGTGAACTTACTCGCATCGTAGTGTCTCCGACCGGAAACTGTTGAAACGATTATCCCACAACGCGTTCTGATATTGTTGTAGCCCAGAACCCTTTCGAGTTTCGAAGCTGGGTAACAGTCTTCTTGGGAGACAACTCGTTAGGGACTCGACATTCTCGAGACTACTATCCGATAGCAAAAGCGTCATCAGGAAGGAAACCTTGACAGTACCGAACCAATTTCCGGTTCTGTTGGTGAAAAACAGCGGATTGCCGGATGGGAGCCTTGAAGCAGCAGCACACTAGTAAAGAAAAGCAGTACGACTTTCCATCGCTGATCATTTTTCTTCACTAATTAGGAAAAAATCCCCACACCCGCGGTATCGGCAGCGGCGTTGTTGCTATCTTGACATGTGGTAGGATTTGCCGCTGCGTCTCCACCGACTATAGCTGTCCAAAAATTGCTTGCAACTATGTAGGCGTATATAAAGGTGGTTTATTTTCAGGTTTCATCCATGGATGGCAAAAGTTCGAATGCGTCTGCTTTGAGATTGTCAAAAATTCCGAGATAGTGTTGTCGACAGGGGCATTCTAAGATTCGTTAAAGTGGAATATAATAGACAACCTGCGAATATGAATGTTCACTTTGCGTTCATCCGTTGCAGGATGTGAATGCAAGGCAACAAGCCAGTGTTTGGAAAAGCGAGTTCTGAGTATTGCATTTTGGCGTATGCATGGCCCCGTAAAAGTAGCCGCAACAGCAACGCGACAGTTGCAACTTCCTCAAATTCTGCACGCTTAGCTGTCGATTCAAACTGTTCGATCTCTGTGCTCACGTGTTGTTGAGGTCTTCGAAGAAGCTCTGCGAGTTTTGATAGAGAAGACTTTGACAGCTTGCAGGGGGATGGATATACGTTAGCCAGTTAGGAACCGAAATAAATAGTTCGTAACGAAACCACATAATCTCTTGATCTGGCACTCAGAATATATACACGTGCTTTGCCCGGCGAGTGAAGAACCTAGCGGTGTCAAGTGGGATTGGTATAAGGGAATGACCAGAATCTAAGGTCGAAGTTTCAAGTTGTTCGAATTTCCCCATGTTGGTTCTCGGTGTGTTTTTCGGATTTGCGTTCTTTCCTCCTCATCAAAGCATACTGCCGAGCACGGCAATGTCTAATAAATCCGGCCCCATTCACAAGCGATAAACCAAGCGCCAGTCCAGCGCTGACCTATAGCAACGTCCATCTCCCAATAACAATAGTCGTACATGTTGATGCCCGGTAGCTTTTAGCGACGTTTCTATCCATGCATCTGAGTTCAATGTAGGGCCGTCAGTCCGAATATCGCCTGCCACAACATTTCCTAATTCTCGAGGAAAGCTCGGGTTTGGAAAATTTTGATCATGTTATAGGTGTTTGCGCTCGGACGGCGTCAGGGCTGTGGTGTTGTTCTGCAGCGAGTCGCTTATTTGATTCAGTCTTGGGCTTGTCTTGGAAAAGGGGGGTCGGCGTGCAATTTGCGATCTGTTCAGCCTGTTCAGCCGAAAAAATGAGTGGTATGTATTACAGTATATGAAAGTTGAAGCTCACGTGAATGGTTTTGATCTGGATGATCTTGAGAATATACAGGTACCGATCTTGAATAAGAGCGTTCATACTTCTGACGTGTGATTCCCGAGGTAGAAACTCTGAGCTTTTTCTGCTTTCCTCCAGATACTCATCGAAGTCTTGGGTTGGAATGAAAGCTGATGAGCGGTATTGGATGCTTCTGGCTATGGGACGGCGGATGGAAGCAAAGGTAATAATCTGGGCTCGTCTAGTCATTGTGGATTGGTCTAGGTAACTATGTCTTGAGGAGTGCCGTACTTTTTATTGGCCTTCAAGTGCGTTGCTGCTGGTGCGGAAGAACATCGCAACACGACGATCTAGTATAATAGCTGTACACTAAAAGTAATTGTCATGTCTTCAGGTCTTGTTCGCTTTACTTCATAGGGTTGAGAAAAACTTCCCTCGGCGATTTGTCCAAATACGAAAGAAAGAACGATGCGTAGAGAACACGTTTGCGCTCTGGCTTGTAAACAAAGCACGATGTGAATCGCGATTGAAAATCTTCATTCGTGTATATATAGTGATATATGCGTGAAACATTTTCGATGATAGTAATTAATAATCGAATCAACTAGCTCGAAGTGAGGTGAGATTTGAAAGGAAAAATCTTTGGTGGGTAAAAGGCTGGGTTAATTAGGAGCCTGTCTTTATGCAAGGAAATTGTCTTCAAAGTATTTTTGATAGCAAAGCCATAAGTAGGTATATTGTGTGTTGTATAAGTTCAGAATTTCCAACCGGTTACTACATGAAATCTGCAAAACTTTAATCTTGCATGTCAGTCTTCGTGAGACAATCTGTCTAGATTTACATGTAAGTCTATCGCAGGTAGCGGCTGGGGAGTAGGGTATCTTCCTCAAAGATGATTTGGCCGTAAAGGGTTTCAGGGTTTAGAATCTCTGTTCAAAAGCCGCTTAGGCCGTAGGAAAGGCTCCATTTGAGACCATCATGTAGACTGCAGAAGTGGCTCCATCGAAGTTCGTATAGACCGTAGGAGCCCGGCCACGTTTCACGTCCAGACTTGACGATATGCCACGGCATAGAGAAGCATATTGACTGGCGCCTAAGATCCTTCTGGTAGACAGACTCCTTGCCTTCTCGCAATCACTTCTAGATCTTTTCCCGTACTTCACCACCTAGTCCGCAACCCACAAAGGGAAAAGGGAAAAAAACGCTCCATACTGCGAAACTCCCGGATGAAGATCCTTGTATGGCCAATCCCTGGGTGGTGCAATGGCTGTGGAGGTTGTATAGGCCGTTTTTTGCTGAAGGGTCCCAGGTGTCAAGACACCAGGCAGCTTCCACACGGCTTCTTGAAGACTCTCGTACATTTTTAGTCCAGCAGAATCGTCGTAGTTGCTCGCTACATGCTCATATCCGCCAAGAAGTGCAACATATATCTCGTGAAATAACTTTAGCGCTATTCTCCAGACTGTGTTTGGTGGATATGGCAGTTGCGGTGGTCTGCTTCTTTATCGGTGTTTGCATTGGTGTCCGTTCGTCCGTTTTTTTTCATTTTTAGTGATACAGCGGTTAAGTATTGTGGGAGATGATTTGACTGCGGTAGGTACTTCGAGGAGACTTCGGGTGTATATTATAGATAATGCTCCGGATATGAAAAACAAGAAGTGGGTGGGACGAGAGATGGAAAGTATAAGGGGGGAAGAGAAGTGAACTCCTAATCTCGCATGCGTTCACACATCAGTAAACCCCACCGTGGTGAAAAGCTGAGACAAAAGTCGGTCTTGCGTTGAAAGCCCAATTATCTTTTTAGAATTTGCATGTTGGTCCGGAGTAAAGTATGAAGGAGTTATAGCAGGTAGAGATTGAACGGAAAGGTGCAGAAGTACCAAGCACCAACACATGCAAATATCTTACCTCGCACGCCATATTTTTTACTTCACAAGCCTACCCCTGCATCTTCACCCACTCCTCCATGGTCTGCGCCTTCACCTTCGGATATCTCTCATTCGCAAGATCGTCCCCCAAGCTCGTAACCCCATCATTCATCCAATACGAATAAAACCTATCCCCTTCATTAGCCTGTCTCCCCGTTTCCCTCGCAACCAAAATCACTTACAGCATCACATTCGGCCACCCAATCTCCCCTTTCTCCCTCGCCTCATCCATCTTCTCGCGCAGCTCCGCCTGGGTTCCTAATTGCTTCATGTTGGGCTTTTTGCCAGTTTGCTTCGTAAAGATGTCTGCGGATTCTTTGAAGCTGACGCGGTCGCCGCGCACTGTGTGGGTTATTGGTACTTTCTGGCGAAAGTGGGGGCAGGGATTGGGGGGGGGGGGGTTGGGGAAGGGACCTTTGATCACGCCTACAGCGCTTGGGTCCATGGCAATAGCGGCGGTATACTCGGCGCAAGTCTCATAGGAAGTGAAATCCCACTTCTCATCCCCACTGCCCCAGTACCCCACCGGATCCTGCTGAAACGCCATCTGGACCAGCTGCATGAACGCGCCGTTCAAGATATGCACAGCCTTGATATCCTTCTTCGTCTCCAGATAGGCTTTGATCTCAATCATGGGGTCTTTCGGCGGAAGATCGCCGAGCTTGAGCTTCGTGTAATCCAGCGCCCAGTCCGAGGCGATGTAGCGAGGGACTTTTTCCGCCTCTGCGGCGTCGATGAGGATCTTTTGGCTTTGCACCATGAAGTCGTTGGGGCCCAGGTAGGCGCATATGACGACGTCGCTGCCTTGGACGGTTTTTCGAGCGGCGGCGGGGTCGTCGCCGGAGCCTTGCAGGATGGTGACGCGCGGGTCTGAGGAGAGGTCAGGTGATAACTTGGATTGGTCTCGACAAAAGCCTCGGATGTTGGCTTGAGGATATCCTAGGACTGCTTTGGCGATTAGTTGGCCTAGCTTGCCTGTGATGCCGGCGATGGCGACGATAGACACGGTGGAAGAAGACATTCTGAGGATGATGTTTGAATTCAAAGAAGATTGTATGTAGCTTCTGCCTTGGGGCATAATCTAACTTATAAGTATTTGCAAATTCGATGGAATTCGTCCGCCGAGGATTGTCCGTCCGATTCGTCCGATGCGTCGCTATAGATTTCCATCCGACCGGATGAGAGATTACATGATGGTTTTGCCCAACCCAACTGTCATAATTGAAGAATACTTGGCTTTGGGTCTCACGGGGAAGTTTCGCAGTAGCTAGCGCCTTCCGGAGCAATCGCCCTGCCCTTCCAACAGAAAGGCTGAGCCAGTGATTGTGAAGCCACGGCATTTCATTCCCAGCGAATTCCACCGCGGGTAAAAAATGTGAGATAGGACGCTTCGTAATTGAGACGGAGAAAGACGGTTCGAAGCCGGAAAGTGAGGAAAGACCGAATAGAAGGATGCATCAATAACGAGCAGAGAGCTTACCTTGCGAAAAGTGAGAAAAGTGCTCAAAGAAGAAGCACAATTTCGATAAGAATTGCGTTTTGTTATGTACAATATCTGCTGAAGCCCTGACGCCGTCACTTTGTTGTTGCTTTGTTATGTGCCAACGAGCTCTATAATACAAGACAGCCGCCACCCTCTCGTCATATCCCGCTGGATCATAGCCATGGACTGGCACGCACACGGAAAAGCAGCTAGCCAAAAGGTATGCAACCCAACTTAGCAACGCTCGAGCAGATATTGGTAGGAAAGACCCGCAAGGAAATTGTATAACGGACAAGGTATCTCTCAAAGCAAATAGTAGTATTAGATAGATTGTAGCAATGCGGCAGAGGTATAGGGAGCAGGAACCAGCCTGGCCGTCCACTTGCACACGCAAAGCAGATTAGAGTTTGTGTCTGTACGTATGTAGCCGGATCAGCCTTGAGAGTGGAGGAAGTGGTATCTTTAAAAGCCAGGACAGCCGGTAAAGGTAGAAAGGGCCGTGACATCGTCAGGTCGAGCGACAGGAAGGGAGGGAGATCAATAAGCGGCCTCCATTTCGAGCGGATCTATGCCTTGGGAGGACATATTTGGAGTGCTAACACTTGTCCCAGAGGCGACGGCCTCTTCGTACCCAACAAGAGCTTGCGCGTGGAGCTTGAAAGATTCTCCCATGAGCTTGGTGATCCTATTTACGGAATCAGTATTCATCTCCACTACAACATTCCAGGAACAACTCACCCCCACACAACTACTTCATCAAGCATGCTTCCCCATAATCGAGCGACCGTCGAGCTGAGCTTTGAGCCGTACATTGAGCCATAGGCATCGACCGAGTCATCGTCGAAAAGATTCCTTATTTTGTTATACATAGCGAGCTCTTCCTCGTTGGCCGGTTCCTCGTCATGCTCTAGCCTATACAGCCAGAGACTAAGGATGACCATGAGGTCTAGACCACACAAAGGATGCTCGACGCTCCAGTTGGTAGCGCAAGTCCTGCCGACCCATTTAATGCCTTGTAATGCAACAATCTCGATGCAGTTGAAGCATTCCTGAATGACTTTAATCATCTCTTGCGATCTCTTAACCTTATCCCTTGCGGTGCTCATTGCGGCAGCGACTTCGTAGGAGTCGTGGTACCGAAGCGCTTCTTGTATGGACTTCAAGTCAACCTCTAACCTTGCACGAGTATTGCGATATACGGCCATGGCGTTGAATATCAATGGGTGGCCTTTGTGGGGTGCGCTAAGTTGCACCACTATGGTCTCGGGCTCGCACAGTTCAAGTGACTGTTCCCATGTTTCAAGGGCCAAACGCAATTTATATTCGGTAACGACGTCCTGTAGAGCTTCGAAGCTGCGCTTGTGGTACCACACTTCGAGGAACAAGGCATTGATCATGACTCTGGTGGCGAAAGCGCTGTATCGGGTCGCTTCGCCTTGGAAGAGGGAATCGTGGGCTTGTCGGACGGTTATGATTGTTGAGGCCGTCAAGCTTTCCCGCCATGATTCTTCATCCGTGATCTCGAGATTCCATAAAGACTCCGAGGACGGAAGTTCCAAGGAGTCGAATTCGTTAAAGCTGATCGCTGGTGTGTGATTGTATGTCAGCGTCAGCATGCCAAAGAATATATAGACAGCGTAGTATGTTCGCCTGCAGCCTTCATCTTCGACCCACTCTTGATGACTAGGCTGTGCGCCTTCTCTTGCTTCCGATCGGTTCTTTAACTCGTATCGATTACCAGCTACCATCTTCTTTGTGTTAGTAAACCACAGCATGACCGTTTGTCAATGAACTTACATTGGCAAGAAGACTTTTTATTGAACAAGCCCATTCTAGTCCTTTAGGGTCACCGCTCCAGCTTGCAAAGATCATGTTGAGTAGCGTACTCTGCATTGTCCATAACGGACACTTGCGCGAGCTGAAGCTTTCCTTCTTCTGTAGGAATTGATTGACAAGCGCTTTCGATCCTATATGGAGCATGAACGCCTTTTCTTGGTTAAAGCTGTAGAGTGCCCCAATAGACAGCACGCTGAGAAGCAATGCTGGGGATACTTGGCTCGGACTGAATGACTCGGGATGCAGGAACGGCAAGTGATGATGGAAGAGGTTAAAGTATGATGATAGATACGCATTGATGTCGCCGCGCGTTTGGAGCTGGAGGTTGGTTGCTATCGTGCGGTCGTCGTCATGTTTTCTCATGTTTTCTTGAAGTACGTTGTACTCGTCATCCGACTGGATCTGCGGGGCCTTGGGCGATGTCAGAGTCTGGCTGGGGCCAGGCGAGCGTCGATAGTCTACTGGTGAAACTGGTCCAGTCATGAATGGGTAGGGTGAAAGTCCGTTTGGTGTTGCTGGTCCAGACATGGGCATGGAATTTGTCAACGACTGAAGTGCAGGAGCGAGGGCGTCACTGGCGGAAGGATTTCTCTCCATCATCGGAGGCAGCTGGTTGGGATGGGGCTGGACGGTACTGGCGCTAGCGAAGGAAAGCTGTGACAGTTGAGAATCTTGCGAGCCAGAAAGGCTGGAGGAGATTGAATGAGCTTTGGGTTCAATTACCGATTGTGACATGAAATTTTCCCACGGCATCTGCGGTAACGGCAATGCGCTCGAAAGGTAAGGAACGGACGAGTCAAACATGGTGGTATGGTCGGGGGAGTAGGGCGTCGCAGCCTCATCAATCTCGTTTTGGTTGGCCATGGCGGCAGTAGCTTTGTGATGAAGGTCGGTCATCAACATCGCAGCAGTCTCGAGATCAACCATACCATCACTGCTTGCTTCTATTTGTTCCATCGTCGCTGCATCCAACTCGATGGGTCGCTTTGAAGCACCAGCCGGTCTGGGTGCAGCCTTTGCGCCCGGTCGTCGCTTGACTTCGCTGTGGAGAGGAATGCCTCCATCTTTGGCATGCACGGTGCGATCGTGTCGTAGAAGAAGGTCTCGCCGTACGAAGGTACTCCGGCACTTGAGACATTTAAAGGGTCGCTCTTTGGTGTCTGCGCGCGATGGAATTAGCCATTTGGCCACAGGAATCCCACGACCCCACCATGAACCATCAACCCCTCGAACCCCACGATAGACTAATGCTCGGAGAAACTTACGCGATCTTTCATGTCTGCTACGATGTTCGCTCCGACTGAACGCTCGATTACAGAATTGGCATTTGTATTTCTTCTCCGGCACCACGGATGCTTTTCGATTTGGAGTCGGTGCGGATGCGGTCGGGCTGGTGGCTGTGGCAGCAGCAGGCATGTTGAAGTGCTTTGGGGGGGTTGTCGGTGAGATCAGGTCTTGTCTCTGCAAAGAAGAGTATCTGATCTAGATACGAGATCGACGATGGTTTGAATAGATTCCAGAAATTGTTCGTCGTTCATCCCTCGGTGTCGGTGAGAAAGGTTTCTGGGGCAAAGGGTGGAAGTATTGGTACTTTGCAGCTACGGTTAGTGCTCGCGTAATTAATCCGCGCTGTAAAATGTCGTCTGCGTGGTATTTTGCTTGGTTTATTCGGTTTCTATTCCAAAGATGGTTTGTTTGAAGGTATTGAGATGCTTGAATAACGGTTATCCTATCGATGGTGCTGGAGGCCAGGTGTTTTGGAATTTTGGAGGGGTCACATTATTATTCCATCACAAAAGGGGCTTCCCCCGCGATATGCCAATATCCCTCTTCCCGTACTGAATTTCAGGTGTGGCTGCTTTTACCCAGGGATTCTCGATCCCTTCCTTTTGATATCTCCTAGCTTATGTCCGTGTATAACAGAAACTTGGCAGGTAGTGCAAACTTATTATTTCACCCTTTAAAAGTATCGTGAAATGTCATCCAGCTGTCAACCCAATCCGTCAAGGCAGTGGAGCCACGCGACAGACCGCTAGCATTTTGCGAGAATCAAGTTACGAAAACGCTATTCTAGGAATTATACAAAAGCTTGCTCCAAAGAATCTACCAGATGGCATCAGAAAGCATAAATGTGAAGGACCACCGAAGACCTCATGTAGTAATTTGGCCATGAACTACCATCTTCCACCAATTTAAAAATCGGACAGTTCCGAAGGTACTGGTTCCAGTGACAATCCTCAGTACCAATGCTCGCCCATGATGAAAAGAGCGGTAAGTCCACCATGACTATAGCTGACGGTGCTGGGCATCCGCACGATGGACAGAAAAGTGGCGAGTGCTCCATCGCGACCGCGACGATGCACAGACACCAAAGATACTGGCCAACTGTTTTGCATGCCTCGCGTCCATACAAAGCATACGAGGCTTGAGCCACACCCAGCACCACGTTAATTGTAATGTCGACGCCGCTTTTCGAAGCTGAGTTTAGTGGTGATGTATCCATACATGAGTAGTGCCGTGGCGGGACCAGTATTCTATCTTTCCACAAGCCCCTCCATTCCGTACTTTGGCCTCGTTTACTTTACCGACCGTGGCACAACCGTGGGACGGATCTCTCCCTCCCGATGCCACCCACTCACTACCTTATGGAGATGTATTCCGTACTACTGTCAGAGACGCAGATTGTCAGTGACTGTCTACGAGTATCAAAGTATCGCTGCCCACTCACATCCTGAATCACTCACATTAGAAAGGTTTGTCTTCATCATGGATTACGTTACTCGTACTGGAGGTGTAGATAGGGCCCGATCCAAACATCCAAACATCTAGCAAGAGGGACCATCCGATTTCCGCCCGACTTCCCCGGACCCAATGCCATTGAACCCACGACTAGAGAGTTTTAGCTGCTTCACATCCCCTGTTTGTCGCGTGGCCGGTTGGACAGGAGCTGAACGAAGGTCTTACTCATTCAGAGAGAGAGCACTGTGGTAGATCAGAGCATTATGGACTACATACTCCCCGTGGAGCTGCCGTATTTGTCTTCGGGCCATAGCCTATCATCCACATGAGATATTCGATGTTCTCAATGTTCCGACAGCGGTGTGTAACAAACAGACTGTGGGAGACGAAGATGCCGAGAAGCAGAAACCCCGTTAGATCCGGCATCTCCAATCCAGCGCTTTGGTGCTTCCGTTTCCGCGCGCAGAACCTAGCCAATCACCTTTGCCCACCACCCACATAACACCGCGAAAAGATGACCAAAGAAAAAAAAGGAGGAATCTGACAGGCACGTTCGTAGGCCCCCCAGAATTAATGAATCGAAATGGACCGGAAACATGAGATCTGATCTCGCAAAACGATCATCAGTGCTTTCTGCAGGTACGCCCATATGAACTCACCCCCCCATCTCCACACCCCCCAGCTTGGCCCCCCTCCTTTTGATATTATTACTGCCCCGCCGATCTCAGTCGGTGAGCCAGCAACCAAGCTGTTGGAGAAACCTAAGGCGGACGCTAGTCGATCAATGTCTACAGTGTACCGCAATACAGTACCTCCGTACATACTTACCATAATCAACCTCCCAGAAAGTAACAAGGAGTGACGATCCAACATGACAAAACCCAGGGCTAAGGTAAGATTATGTACTGTACCTTACTCTACCTCCGTAGCTGGGAGCTTTCCCCAACCCCCCCCTACCTAACGTCCCAAAAGTGGGCACGTCATACATAACTCCCGCTCTCGTCCCCCCCCCGCGGATACATATCAAAAGGGACACCGCAAGCTCCTCGTGCCTTCACACACAGAACGGCAACGCAGTGGCTAACCCCCCACCCCGTAAAAGTGCCCTCAGCCTTCCCTCCCAGCACCCCCACCAGCCCCAACAGAAAACAAAAGCCCCAGGTACCTTACCCACTTCCACATGTCCACACGTCCAAAACTAGCAACGAACGGCAACAAAAACAACACACAATAAAAAATCAAATTCAGACTTTAAAATTTATTTGTTTATACAGTATTCCACAGTACAGTACCTATTCTATACTTTATAATCCATGTCAGTGAACGAATGCTACTTGTACAGTAAGGTAGCTTTCAAGTCGCCCTTTTCTTCTTCTTCTCAAAAGCTTGGGCGTGCTTCCGAGCAAGTGTCGTGTTACTTTCTGGGAAGTACGGGAGATGACCCTCTTCTAAGCCTTTTGAGTGACTCGGGCAGGTAAGGTAGGCGAGTGCTGGGTACGGTAAGGTAGGTTTGCGGTGGTTAGTTTTGGGGGGGGGATCTTTCGGAATGTACTGCACCTCGAGGGAAGGCAAAGGTTGTGGTCACGTCAGATGTGGATCCCTGATTGGAAAGTGATGTAAAAGTTTCAGAAATCACAGAGATGTTCTACGTCTACTTCTTGAATTACTTGCTTTTGTAACTTCTATATACTCATATCTTTTATCTTTTTTAAGCGTGAGCTCCACCAAAGTATACCAATCTATCAATCTTTGCCTACCCTCACCCACCCCTCTCACTATCACACCAACCCTCCCCTTCCCCCAACCTCACTCAACGCCTCCCTCTGGCCCTCGCCCAACTTCACCGCCGGCAGCTTGCCCTCACCCGGACTTTCCAAAAACCCCACCGCGACCAGATACGCCAGATAGCGTTCCATGATCTCCAAGGTAACGCCGCTGCCGCTCAAAGGATTCTCGGTTGTGGACTGAGCATGGGTTTGCTGGACGTCGGCTTTCATGACGGCAGCGGCGTTGGTGTCGTCGAGTTCGGGGGACTTGGTGCTGGAGGGGAGGTCGGCGGTTACGAAGTGGTAAAGCGGGAGGCTGGTTGGGAGAGACGAAGGGTTAGTACCGTTGAAAAGGGAAATGGTTCAGGGACAAGGAAGACCATGAGAGGGGGCGTACAGGGCATGCTGAGCTTCTTTGTTGGAGTCCCTGCGGGCTACGTAGCGCTCGAGAGATGCGCGCCAGGGGATATAGTCCACCTAGGGATATCAGATTTGCCTTCTGGGCATCAAATACTCAGGTCAATTAAGGGTATCTCACCTTCGGCACGTTATAGCCGCACGATTGAAGCATGCCGAGGTACTCGTTAAAGCGTAGCCGCGGATGGCTGGTGCATTGTACAACGGTGAGGGAGGAGCCAGGATTCAAGGCAGATGCGACCACGAGGCGAGCTACGAAATCGACGGGTGACATATTGATGCTGTTGTTGATATCTGGTCGAGCAAAGAGTTGTATGCAGCCTATATTGATCAGCCAAAGCTCCCTGGACCAGGTTCGTGAAGCGGTATAACAGTACCTTTCACCATCCGGATCAAGAAGTCGTCAATATTGGTCACTAGAAGACTTTTTAGCCTCAATTTATGAAGTTGCTTTTCACTGGCGATTGACCTCCTGTTCGCGAGTCTCCACTGATATAGCCAGGCCTTTTGGTCGTCAGTTGAAAGTGAAAGCAGGGTAATTGGAAAGTATTGATATACCTGACAATCGCCCCTTTCAGACCCCTACGCCCTGCTTCCCTTGTGAGGTATTCACTGACCCATTTGGATTGTCCATAACCGATATCTATAGTCGTTAGATTATCCACCGTGACTTATGATACGAGACTTACCCAGGCCCTTACAACTCCCTTCTAAATCATCATCTTCTGGGACTCCCGCTTCACCCTCGTTACAAAGGCGATCCGAAAGCCGTACGTAATAGTCGTTATCGAGCACAGCGGTCGAGCTGACAAAGAGAAAAGTTTTCGGACGGCCGACGGCGCAGAGCTCAAGAGCGTCAATCGTACCTTGAACATTTGGCGCTTTAAGTGTCGAGTACGGGTATCTGAGATGCATTAACAAGAGAATACTAGCAGAAGTCTCGGGCATACACCCAATGGACGAGCGCGCCGTTATGGATAACGATGTCAACCGACTGAGACAGCTCTTCCCAGACATCCTTAGAGAGCCCTAATTCAGGATCTCCAAGATTACCAGTCACACATCGAAGTCTGGGCTCCCAATTTGTGGACCAGACACCATAAGCCTATAGAAATCTGTGGTCAGTAAGCGATGCTGAAAATTGAATGCGTGGACTTACTCTGCAAGTCTGTTTGACCCTTGAAAGCGCTGACTCTGGGGACTTCGACCGCACATGGGCCACAACATTTAGCAGTGGTCCCCGAGACAACAATTCGCGCAAAATGTAGGCACCAAGAAAGCCAGTCGCACCGGTGAGAAAGACGGTCATCGGCTGTAACAGGTTGGCCTTTTCTGCGGACGGAAAACTCTTGGAGAGTTTCTTGGTCAGTGTCCGGCCATCAGCGGCGTAGTCCTCTTTATGCTGCTTTACGCCATTCTGGTTACCGTCAGCGTCAGCACCCTGGTTTTGATGGCTAGCTTCGAACGCGTCAGGATCCCGCAGTCTATCAATTGCTAAAGCAAAGCCCTTCAACTTAGGGCTCTGGAAGACAGCACTCATGCTGATGTTTACTCCCCGCCAGGTTCTCCTGACTTCGAGAACCATTCTGTTCCCTTTGATACTGTCACCACCCAAATCAAAGAACGAATCTTCACCGCCTATCATTTTCTTGGGTAGTCCAAGCAGATCGGCCCAGATTGACGTTAGAGTGCTTTCTGTCTCTGACAACGCGGACAAAGATGTGGAGGGTCGCCGAGGTGCTGCAGCAGAAATTTCTGAGATATCCGGGAAAGGCAGAGCAGGTTTCGAAATCTTCCCATTTGGATTCAAGGGCATCTTTCTCAGTGGAATTACAGTGGTAGGAACTGCATACACGGGCAGTTTTGTCTTAAGGTAGGCTCTCACATCGTCTCTCAAAGGGCGGAACCGTCGCAAGAGGCCTACCATGCCTTCTGCATCTGTCTCATCCTTCATTCCGCGCTCCCCTAGCCAGAAAGACCATGCGTTCATCTGTGGCACGATATAACTGACAAGAGTAGGTTCTTCGTCTTTGTCCCTGCGCACCAGAGTTACGTTCTCACGAACCAGAGGGTGCTTAGATAGATGCGTGTCAATTTCTCCTAATTCTATACGAAAGCCTCGAATCTGGTGTTCGACAAATTAGTTGGAGCACGGAGCAGCTTCTTCGCAATGGCTACTTACCTTGACTTGATCGTCAGCTCGTCCGGAGCATTCAACATCTATACAACTCAACATATTAGCGGTGGAAAAGAAGACCGCCCAGAGCTGACTCACCCCCTGAAGGGGTATACCGGCCCAAGTCTCCAGATCGATAAAGTCTGTCTCGGGGTCCCTTATAGTGTTCTCTCCACGGTTCTTTCTCAGAGGTCGCTACCTTTTCATTGTCTTCCATGATCCATTTCTGGGCATCAATAAACCAATTCAGCACAAATTTCTTATTAGTGAGCTCTGGGAGTCCCAGATAGCCTTCTGCCAGACCGCCGGCTCGTACATAGATTTCGCCTATTTCACCTATTCCGCATACTTTGGTTGGGTCTGCCCGATTGATTACAAGAAGTTGAACGTCTTCCGACATGCCTTTGCCAGCTGGTATGACATCCTTCATGTTATCAAGGTAAGTCGAATCATCATTGAAGCTGGGAATCTCGTAGTAGCTAACAGCCCGCTGTGTTTCCGTTGTACCATACATATTTACAACCCTGACATTCGGAGCAAGTCTTTGCAGAGACTTGCAGTCACGCTTAATCAAAATATCACCAACGAAAAAAGCGTGGTGCAGCTGGGGAAACTCAGCTATGGCGTTCCCAACTAGAATTTGGCCCATCGCTGGGGTTAGGTGCGTGATTGTAGCACCATAAGTTTGCATCCACTCCGCAAGCTTCTCGTTTTGTATATCGTCTCTCGAAGGGACTAGAAGCTGTGCACCAAGGAAAAGAGGGGTAAATATGTCTCTCTGTATGGGATCATGAGCAATACCTGACAACATTGTGAAACGATCGTTTTCTCCGAGATTGAACCGTTGCGCCATCCAAGGAAAGTAATACGCTAGAGAAAAATGACGTCCTCGTACACCTTTGGGGATGCCTTCTGAACCAGAGGTGAAGCTCAGAGTTGGAATGTCATCAGGTCCAACAACGACATTAGTAGGCATCGTCCTGGACGCTTGCTGGTCCTGAAGCACATCTCGTCCTTCGATTGTCCCTCCATGCAAAGTACCATCATCCTTGATCACAAGAGCTGGTATTTCCGTTCTCAGATGCAGGTTATCCCTGATAAAGGACCTAACGTGATTGGTCAGCTCTCCGGCTTCAAGAGTCGCCTTTTCTAAATTTATCAGCGCCCGGGGCTTCGCGACGTCTAGATAAATGGTCTGACGGTCTGGTGGGTACAGTGGGTCAAGCACAGAAAATGTGGCCCCAGCTTTCAAGGCACCCAGAACAGCCACAACCAAATCTACACCTCTGTGTGCATAAACCATTACGACCTCTCCTCTCTGTATACCTGACTGTATGAGATGGTGGGCTACAATGTTAGAGGCCTCATCGATCTGCCTGTATGTGAATTCTCGTTGCGGAGTGGAATTAGACATTGTTTCCTTAACGCACAGTCTTTCCGGATATCGATGTGCATTAGCAGCAAAAATGTCATGAATAGGGCCTATAAAGTGCGACCAGTGAAGGTCCTTGCGTGGATCTGGTAAAACCATGCGTTGAGCCTCTGTCATAAGATCAATCGTACCAATGCATTCTTGAGGACTTGAGGACGCATTAAGAACGAGTTGAAGCAATTGACTAAGGATAGTAGATATTCGAGAAGAGGCAAAAAATCTCTGGTTGTAGACGGCTCGCAATTCTGGCACCTGATCATGTACTGTCCCACCAATCCCTTTCGATTGTGGAATGTCTCCACTCTTTTCTACGTAATAAATCGTCAGGTCCGTGGCATTTAAGGTTGTAGTAGGAGGGTCCGAGAAAGAGTACAACTCAATACGGTAGAGACTTGACGTGCCCAGGCCGTCCAGCAGCTTCTCCATCGGCACTGCATCTGAAGCGTATTCGGAGGAAATCTTTGCCACTCTAACCAACAGCTGAGTAAAAGATTCTTTTGCATCCACAGCTGTACGTAGGACAAATGGAAGCCCATGGCCATAGCTTGATCCAAGAGCAATATCTTCATCACCGGTCAGTCGGCTTGTAAGCACCACCAGTGCGGTGAGCAGAACAACAAAACTAGAGTGTTTATGATTTTCAAGGTTCTGCAGCTGCTGCAATGCAGCCACAGCATCGGATGACAGCTGAAGCGTTTCACAGGCTTCAATGGGCCGTTGGGCTGACTCCGGAGCTGACTGTAGCGGCTCAGGGTAGTCGCCTTAAAGCCTCATCAGCCGGATACCCATTCTTGGGCAACTGCCGAGTACTTACGGGTCAGTGGAGATACAGTGAGGTTGGAGAGTCGTTCTCTCCAACGTGAAAGTTGGTCCATTGTATCCGTTCTCATTGCCTGAACAACCGGGTAGGATCAACACCCCTGGATGGAATGAGAAAGGCAGCGTCCCTGGTGTAGGTATACAGCCCCCACGCACATTGCATTATACAGCAGCTTTTTGTGACAAGACCGCCCGGCTTCTTTCTAAAGGATTCAGCAACACAACATAAAAGCTACCGCTGAAAGGTTAATAGAGAATGACACTGAAACTACAATTCACCGTGCTGACACCTCAGGTAGTCGTGAATCGTGCAACCAATGTGATGGACTACACCCTTCGGGTACTCAGCGCCGCAGTGCAATTGGAGTTGTGTGGGAGATCACGTGATCCTCATGCAATGCAGCACCTTGCCTAGTGTGGCTTAGATCTTGCCCTGTCTTGAGGGCGAAGGGCTGATAAGTGATAAGGCTCATCATCGAATATTACCCACTAAGGTACCTTATTTATTCCGTACTAGGTTCCTTACCACGCTTACGTAGTACTTCCGTACTGCCCACTGGATTTGCCTACTGTGTAAGGTACTCCATATATTAACGACGGAATACTCCGTCTATCTTGTTGCGGTGCTCAAGCGACTATACAACGTATGACCTATTAATTCAGTCATTCCCAGGACAACAGGTTGGGACTTTGGTAAAGCGTAGCAACTGTAACCGGCCAGGCTTCGATAGCCCCGAGGCCGAGAGGCCCCTTCGGAAACAGCAATCGATCTAATAGTACCCTGCCGCAAGCACGAAGCAGGCACGGCAGGATGGGCGAGGTACGGTACTTTCCCTGTGCTGTTGCTTGTTTGTGCTGTATCATTCTTCCGACTCCGTGTGGAGACTCGTCATGAAGCAAGGAGGAGGATGGAGTAAGGTAGTGATAGATGACTGCAGTATTTTCGTAGTCTCAATATGAACAAATATGGAGCGTTTTTGCGATCCTTGGACCGTCTCGCTTCCCCGAGAGTCTCGCCCAGGCCCCACTGCCGCTGCCCGCATCAAGGCTACATACGAAAGGATTGTGATTGTACCACCTTGCTTGCCTCATCGTACAACAATCCTACCCTCGCAGTTCTGTATGAATCAACAAATCCCACGTACTTTGTTTTCCCCCCAAGTCAGCCTCCACA